>Ga0307408_100001405_pt1 | contig 17924 bp, 14 predicted proteins | sample 322Cmetagenome_FD_202116 | JGI IMG/M metagenome (GOLD analysis project Ga0307408, IMG submission 202116) | Maize rhizosphere microbial communities from greenhouse at UC Davis, California, United States - 322HYB-C-3 | ecosystem: Host-associated > Plants > Roots > Rhizosphere > Soil | place...
TATGGTGTAGGCGGAGTGATTGCACCTTTTATCGGCATAAAATTAATTGATTTACTGGTGGGCGTTTTGGTTTAAGGCAATTGGCTGATAGCTGTTAGCTCATAGCTGATGGCTCATAGCTCATAGCTGATACCTCATAGCTGATAGCCCAAAGCTGATAGCTGTTAGCTCATAGCCCATACCTCGCAATTTCAAATTCAAAAAACATGAAAAGATATATCATACAATCCCTGCGCTTAACACTGGTACTACTTGTTTTGCTATGTGTTGTTTACCCATTGTTTATTGCAATGGCTGGAATGTTTTCTCCTGGAAAAGGAGGAGGGGAGAAAGTAGTAATAAATGGAAGAACAGTAGGTTATAGCAATATTGGCCAAACATTTAACCAGCCTCAATATTTCTGGAGCCGCCCTTCAGCTGTTAATTATAATGCCGCTGGTTCGGCAGGTTCAAACAAAGGCCCAACTGACGCCGACTATCTTAAAGATGTTCAAAATCGAATCGATACAGTTTTAAAGTACCAGCCTTATCTTAAAAAAGCAGAAATTCCTGCAGATATAGTAACAGCTTCTGGAAGTGGCTTAGATCCAGATATTTCACCTGAAGCGGCAAAGATTCAGGTAAAAAGAGTTGCCGCCAACCGCAATATAAATGAGGAAGTAGTAGCAGCCCTGGTAGAGGAGCATACAGAAAAACCTTTGTGGGGGCTTTTCGGGCCTTCTAAAGTGAATGTATTACGACTAAATATTGCATTGGATAACATTTCTAAATAACATTTTGCAAGCATGTGTTCGTATTACTATTTCTCCTGCGTGCCGATTGCCTTTAAAGCTTAACACTAATAGTTATCACCCGCCAAGTCATTTTCACAATAAAAAGAATGAAACATTCATTATTAATAATTATATCAGCACTTGCCAGCATTAGTTCTTACGCGCAAAATACAGGATTGAAGGTTAGCGGATTTCTGGAAGCATATTATGGTTACGATTTCAATAAACCAAGTAGCAATAACCGCCCCGGATTTGTTTATTCGCATAACCGGCATAATGAAGTTAACCTAAATTTAGGCCTCATTAAAGGCAATTATGATAACGGTAATATAAGGGCTAACCTGGCAGTTATGGCAGGCACCTATAGCAATGCAAATATGACTGCAGAAACTGGAGTGCTGAAAAACATCTTCGAAGCAAATGCAGGTTTAAAACTTTCTAAAAATCAGAATCTTTGGGTATATGCGGGAATATTCTCTTCGCACATTGGCTTTGAAAGTGCTATTTCGAAAGACAACTGGGTATTAACACGTAATATTTCGTCAGAAAATACTCCTTATTACGAAGCCGGTGTAAAACTCACTTATGAAAGCAATAATCATCAATGGCTGTTAAGTGCATTATACCTGAATGGCTGGCAGAGAATAACCCGCCAGGATGGAAATAATCAACCGGCGGGAGGATTGCAGTTTACTTTTAAGCCTACAGATAAAATCACTTTAAATTACAGCAATTATCTCGGAACTAAAGGCCCTGATTCTGCTCGCGTGGGCCGTTACTACAATAACTTCTATGGTATATTTCAACTAACAAAAACGCTCGGACTTACTTTAGGATTTGATTACGGCATTCAGCAACAAACCAAAGGAAGTGCAGAATACAATTCTGTTTTTTCGCCGGTAGCTATCGCCCGTTATCAGTTCAAGCCCAAATGGGCGCTGGCTGGCCGTGTTGAATATTACAATGATGAAAACGGGGTAATTATTTCAAGCCCCCATTTCGAAGGCTTTAAAACATATGGCTATTCTTTGAATATAGATTATAATGCTGCCGCAAATACTATTGTCCGCCTCGAAGGAAAAACCTACAATAGCAAAGATGCCATATTTGAACAAAAAGAGGATTTTGTAAAGCATAATGCAACAGTAACGGCCAGTATTGCAATTGCGTTTTGATAGCTAAAAGGATGTTTGCGGTTGATATTCAGAATTTTGAATTAATTGAGGATATTCTTTCTGATTATTTGTTTAATCATGAGCAGAACTGAAAATGGAAGTAAAAGAAGAATCGGTTCAAAAATTTCTTGACCTCCTTAAAAAATCGAGAAAAGGCAGGTTTAAAATCTATATAGGTATGAGTGCGGGTGTTGGTAAAACTTATAGAATGCTTCAGGAGGCACATACTCTGAAAAAAAATGGTATAGATGTAAAACTTGGGTATGTAGAGCCTCACAACCGTGCAGAAACCATTGCGTTACTAGACGGGCTTCCTATAATACAAAGAAGAAGGATTTTTTATAAAGGCAAAGAGCTTGAAGAAATGGATCTGCAGGCTGTCCTTAACCTTCATCCGGAGGTTGTAATTGTTGATGAGCTGGCTCACAGCAATGTTGAAGGCAGCAGAAACCCTAAACGTTGGATGGATGTGATGGATATTCTGGATGCCGGAATTAATGTAATATCAGCGGTTAATATCCAGCATCTTGAAAGCCTCAATGAGGAAGTTGAGAAAATAACGGGAGTAGCCATTACTGAACGTATCCCAGACCGTTTGCTTCAAATTGCCGATGAAGTTGTAAATATCGACCTTCCCTCTGATGAACTTGTAACCCGTTTAAAAGAAGGAAAGATATATGATCCGGCTAAAATTAACACAGCCCTTCAAAACTTCTTTCAGTCGGATAAGATTCTACAGCTAAGGGAACTGGCCCTTAAAGAAGTAGCTCATCAGGTTGAAAGGAAAATAGATATAGAAGTTCCGAAGCAAATTAAGCTTCGTGCCGAGAAATTTCTTGCCTGCATTTCTTCCAATCCAGAAAAGGCTAAAACAGTGATCAGGAAAACCGCGAGGCTGGCATCATATTATCGATCTCCCTGGATAGTGTTGTATGTTCAAAACAGCAGCGAAAGTGCCGGACGCATAAAATTAGATAAACAACGGCATCTTATCAATAATTTAAAATTAGCAACAGAACTAGGTGCTGAAGTGATGCGCGTTAAAGAGGATAACACGGTCCTAACAATCCTAAAAATTGCAGAAGAACATGACGTTACTACAATTTGTATGGGCACCCCTCATTTAAACTGGTTTCAAATAGTAGCCACCACGCCACTATTTAATCAGATATTAAAAAAAATAGAAGTAAAAGATATAGACCTGGTTATTCTTTCATAAAGCGTAATAACAAATATCAGGCCCGTTATTTAATTAAAATTTACAACCATGAAGATAAAACATAAACTCCGCCTTGGATTCGGGCTGCTATTTTTAGCTGTGGCCTTCTTCGGATTTCTGTCTTTGTTCTTTTTAAAACAGATGTCAGAAGGTTCTGAAATAGTACTTAAGGATAACTATGCCTCTTTAAAATATGCAGGGGAAATGCGAGGCATTCTGGAAATAGATAAGATACCTCTTAGCCCCTCAGCGGTAAAAGCCTTTAACGCAGTGCTTATTAAGGAGGAAAATAATATCACCGAGCGCGGAGAAAAGGAAGCAGTTGCCAATTTAAGGAATGCCTTTGAGAAGCTAAGAAACACGTCCTCATCTTTAAAAGCGCAGAAGGATGCGGAAAACGCGGCTTTTACAAGTTTAAGAAAAATCGTAAGATTAAATTTAAATGCCGTTGAGAGTAAAAGTAATAAAGCCGAAACCTCGGTTAAAAATGCAACTGTTTATATCGGTTTTTTAGCTGCCTTTACTTTTCTGATATTATTCAGCCTTATTTTTAACCTGGTTGGTTTTTTTGAAGAGCCTTTTAAACGGCTAACCGATGGATTAAAAAAAATTGCTAATAAAAAGCCAGCAAACAAGCTTAATTATGATAAAAATGATGAATTGGGGGATTTATATGAGGCTTACAATGAAGTATTGCTAAGTGCCGGCCGCTTTCAAAGGGAAGAAGAGGAGAAAGCAATGATAGAAAAATTGAAAGCAGAGGCGGTTATCAAACATGCAGATAATCCTGTTATAGTTTTAAATAAGAATAAAGAAGTTGTCAATATTAATTTCGCAGCAAAGCAGGTATTAAGCATTAAGCAGGGAGCCCTAGCCGCTAAAATGCAGGAGGCAGGAAATGTAAATTTACTTTATGAGATTTCTACAATAAAAAAAGATGGGGAAACTGTCAGTATTAATGATGTAATTTATCAGTTGCAAAAGGAAACAATCATAATTCCGTCTATTCACATTTCAAGCCTACAGGAAGGCGAGGTTACCGAAGCTGGGCGAATGGAAGGAGAAGTGATTATATTAAAAAGAAAGGCATGAAATGAATGGTGATGCTATGCCACCCAAAATTAACATACTAAATGACCATAAAAAATAAGCTAAGGGCCGGATTTGGTTTCTTGTTTGTTGTGCTGGCTTTTTTTGCCGGAGTATCTTCATTCTACTTGAACCGGATTTCTTCAATGGCTAGCGTAATCCTGGAAGATAACTATGAATCGTTAATCTTTACCCGCGAAATGAGGAAAGCGCTTGATAATAACAATCGGCCCTTACCGGAAACAGCTGTTAAAGAGTTCGAACGCTATCTTGAGAAAGAAAAAGGAAACATCACGGAAAAAGGAGAAGGTGCTGCCGTTAAGCACCTGAGTGACAGTTTCGAAGCTCTTAAAATCAAACAAATAAATCGCGAGGCAGAGCGTGCAGTACGTTATTACTTAACAGCTATAGACGAAATGAACATGCAAGCCATTGTTCATAAGAATGGAAAAGTAAAATTAAGAGTTAATGAAGCTCAGTTGCACATCGGGATTTTGGGTACTATTTTATTCCTGTTGCTAATTAGTTTCAGTTACAACTTTCCAGCATTTATAGCTGATCCAATTAACAGCCTTGTGGATGGGATTATCGAAATCAGCCGGAAAAACTATCGTGCACGCTTGAATTTTGATACGAAAAATGACGAGTTTTCTGAGGTAGCAAAAGCCTTCAACCAAATGGCCTCGCGGCTTGACCAATGGGAACATAGTAATACGGCAACAATTCTTTCAGAAAAATCAAGGATTGAAACCATTATCAGGCAAATGCAGGACGCAATTATCGGGATAAATGAAAAGGGAGAAGTTATTTTCTTAAATCCGGTTGCCGAAAACCTATTTAGTCTTCAGGAGAAAAAAGTTGTTGGCCAGCAAGTTTTAAAACTTTCTGAAAAAAATGATTTACTAAGGAATGTGCTTACAAACCAGAAGCCTGAAATTCCTCTAAAGATATTTTCTGATAACAAGCAATCGTATTTCCTGATGGAAAAACATAAGATTATTATTCCATCAGTTTTGGTAATCGGAAAAGATGAAGAAGGTCCTTTTATTAATGAAGAGGTTTCGGTAGGTGAGGTATTTATCTTGCGAAACATAACACGGTTCAGAGAGCTGGACGAAGCTAAAACCAATTTCATTGCGACTATTTCGCATGAACTGAAAACGCCAATTTCTGCCATAAAATTGAGCTTGAAGCTTTTGAAGGATAACAGAATTGGAGAGCTGAATTCAGACCAGCAAGAACTGGTTGAGAATATTGCAGAAGATAGCAACCGGCTTCTAAAAATAACAAGCGAACTACTCGATTTATCCCAGGTGGAGACCGGAAATATTCAGTTAAGTTTTATGGAGACAGAGCCAAATGAAATTGTTGATTATGCAGTTGATGCCGTTAAATTTTCCGCGGAACAAAAGAAAATTACTATCGTTTCGGAAATAGGCCCTAATTTATCAAAAGTAAATGCAGACCAGGAAAAAACGGCATGGGTGTTAGTGAACTTCCTTTCAAACGCAATAAGATATAGCATTGAAAATTCAAAGATTATAATCAGTGCTAAAAATACTAATGGCTCAGTTCAATTTACTGTAAGAGATTTCGGCAGGGGTATAGAAGCACAGTACCTGAACCGTTTATTTGAACGCTATTTTCAGGTGCCTACAGATGGAAGAAATAAATCCGGTTCGGGACTGGGGTTGGCTATTTCTAAAGATTTTATAGAAGCTCAAAGCGGTGAAATTTTCGTGGAGAGTGAATTTGGATCTGGAAGTACGTTTGGGTTTAGCTTGCCAAAAAGTAAATAGCAGTTTGATTTACTCAAGTCCGCTTTCCCGTTTTTCAGAAGTTCGTAAGTCATCCGATCTGCTTAACAGTCAACAAACTGGATGCGTTTCAGATTATTGTTTTTAAAGAAAGTGTTAACAAGCGTTGAATTTTGGAAAGTCACCTTTTTAAAGGAACAGTTTTCAAAATAGCAGTCCTCCAATGTACCCTCGAAAACCATATCGGCAAGCTGTATATCAATAAAAGAGGTGCGGCTCCACGCAGCATTAGCAATTGTATTTTTCTCAAAGCCGCCAGATTTAACCACCACTCCGGTAAAATCGGCGCTGGTAAAATCGCAGCCATAGATAAAGCTTCTTAAAAATTCAGTTTCTTCCAATGAACAGTTCTTAAAGATATTGTTGGCTAAGTTGGAACTCTAAATGTGGCATATTCTGATATGGGAGCCTGAAAAGTCACAACTATCAACATTATTGCTTTTTAGAAGAAGTTCTGACAGATCTGAACCGATAAACATGCAGCGCTGCATATTGGATGAGCTGAATCTTTCATGCAGGTTTCTCAACCCGGAAAAATCAGTGTCTACCCAGTTCCCGCGTGACATATCCCAGCTAAGCTTTTTCTCCTGTTTTCCGGATGTGGATTCAGCCGATTGCTTTTGCGAAAACTCAACAGCTGCTATTTCAGTAGTCATAGGTTCTTTGCCTTCTGAAAAATAGTTAAGGCCGACACCCAGGATTTCCGCCAGGCGGTTTAAGGTAATGATGTCCGGCATAGATTCTCCGCGCTCCCATTTTCCAACTGCCTGTGAACTTATGAATAGATGCTGTGCAAGCTCTGCTTGAGCGATATTTACTTTCTTTCGAGCATCTGCAATTCTTTTACCAATCATTTTCGTGTTTAACATAGCCTATCTATTTATTAATTTATATTTTTTTTGACACTACAAAGGTATAGGGATGCAATCCCAGAATGAGAAAAAATAAAAACACTTATAGCTGTAATTATGCTACTCATAGTTGTTTTTGACAACTATAAGTAGTTTATGCCATGATTTAAAGGCTAATGCTTATTTCTTGAGCAGGGAAGCATAACTCTTTGCGGATTGCGGGCTTCAATAAAACTCAAAACATGTTTTTCCTATATTCAATGCTTAATTCAAAAGAATAATAATTCGCGTTATTTAGATTTGTCTAAATAATACTATGCTATTATGTGGATCTAAAAGTGAAAGAAGATTGCTACTGAACATCAAATTTACCGCAAGTTCTGATTGATTATTATACTCAAAAATATTATGTGCGAAACCAGAATTTTAAGCAGAAGAGAGAACTGATTTTTTCGAGAGCTTGAGCAATTTGGTAGTGGCGGTTAGCCTGGCGCGAAAGGAGAGGGGCTAGAGGCCAGGAACTAGATGAGAATGGTTGTTGAAATATCTTTTTTCTTAACAGAAAAAGTGTCTCTTTAGTATTACCTTTGGAAAAAATTACTCCACCATTCTTTGAATCGGTTAATATCCATATTACTTCTGCTTGGTTTGCTCTCCCAAATTTTTGGCAAGCCGATTATGTACGTTAACTATGAGCTAGATAAAGACCGAATTACAAAAGCTTTTTGTGAAAATAAAAGCCGGCCGCAAATGCATTGTAAGGGTAAGTGCTATTTGCTAAAGAAAATTAAGGAAGCCGAGAAAAAAGAAAGCAACCCAATAAGCAAACTGAAAGATAAGTACGAAGCTCAACTATTTACTCAGAATTCAGGTTCGATTGTTTCATACAGCGAATTTTTACCGATAAAACACAATTCGCTTTACTTAATCAATAAATATATCTCTCACCCCCTGTCTGTTTTTCACCCCCCAGACCTTAATTGTTAAAAAATCCCCGTCACGCTGCCATTCAGCAAGGAAGTATCTAATTCTATGTAGTTAATGTGGCTTTTGAGGCTCTCCATATTTAGAAAATAGCAAATATAGGTGCTTAAAGAGCTGGGCCTGGAATTTGAGTTTTCTACCTGGAATTGTATTTCGTTATGCCTAGCCTCTTTGATTGGGTTGGCGGCTAATCTTAACCCTATTATTGGGTGAGTTGACTATCATTTATTTTTTGACAAATAGAAGGAAAATACCATTTCGGTATTCATCTCTATCCTTATCTACTTAGCTAAAATCACATGAGATATATTTTCTCTCTTTTAGTATTGTCCATGCTGCTCAGTACTGGCTGGGCTCAGCAAACTGTCACAGGTATAGTGCTAGACGATGAAACCAAAGAGCCCTTACAAGGAGTTTCTGTTTCAGTAGCAGGCACTAAAAGAGGAACAACAACCGCCGCGAACGGCACATTTATACTTAGCGCCCAAACCTCAGACAGCATAGAGGTTAGCTGTGTAGGTTATCAAACACAATCGGCCAAAGTCCAACCAGGAAAGAAACTTGTTTTTTCTCTTGTCTCTATTTTCAATAATATGCAGGAAGTTGTGATATCGGCAAGCCGGGAAGCCCAGTTGCGGGCTGATGTACCTATGGCAATAAACAAGTTGCCAGCAAATGTTATTAATGAATCCAAAGCATCGCAAATTGTGGAGCTGGTTAATAAGGTTCCGGGAGTTGCTATGGTAAATTATAACAATGAACAACATGCTATGGCAATCAGGCAGCCGATGGGCACCAATGCATATTTCTTATATATGGAAGACGGTATCCCGCTTCGGCCCATGGGTGTTTTTAACCATAATGCTTTAATTGAAATGAACGTATTTGCTATCTCAAACATAGAGGTAGTAAAAGGCCCTGCATCTTCCTTATATGGCCCTGAAGCGGTGGGTGGCGCCATCAATTTTATAACCCAGAAGCCAACAGCCGTCACTACGGCAAAGGCTGGTATTCAGTTTAATAACTATGGCTATAAACGGATACAATATGGCACGGGAGGTATGCTGGATAAAAGGTTGGGATTTTATGTAGGAGGCTTTTATAGCAAGCAGGAAAAAGGCTGGATGACTTATTCTGATTACGATAAAAATTCAATCAATGCCCGGTTTGATTATGGACTAAGCAATCGAACGAAATTAATCCTGGCCGGAGCATATAACGATTATTATTCTGACATGTCTGGCAGTGTTGACAGCATTGCATTTTATGCCCGGCAATATGTAAGTACCACCAATTTTACTTATAGAAAAGTAAAATCTTTGCGTACCCGGCTTTCTGCAGAACATAAATGGAATGATAATAACAATACTACCCTGCATCTAATTTATCGTGACAATACAATTGCTCAAAATCCATCCTATGGAATCCGCTGGAAGTCAGGTGCCAGTACCGCTACCGGCGAGATAAACGACAATAGTTTTACCAGTAAAGCATTTATTTTACAGCATGCAGCTGATATAAAGCCTGTTAAAACTAAGATTATTGGAGGGCTAAGCCTCGATGCTTCTCCGGTAAGCTACGATTCATATCGCATAGACCTTGTGGCAAAATTAAGGGCCGATGGCAAGTCGGTAGAACAATATTCCATTGATAAAGAGTGCCCTGATAGTACAATTGCTAATTATGATGCAGATTTAACCAATTCAGCAGCCTATCTGCAAGCAGAAATAAAGCCACTTGAAAATTTGTCAATTACTCTTGGTGGGCGCTATGATGTTATGTTTTTTAAATACTCTAATTATTTAGATAACACTTGGGGAAAGAAATCTTATCGAAAATTTACCCCGAAAGTTGGCATTGCCTATAAACTTACTCCCAATATAGGGGTGTATGGAAATTATAGCCTCGGCTTTTCTCCTCCGGGTTTAACCACAATCTTTCGAAAAAAGCCTAATTCTAATCCTGCCGAATTCTATTACAATCTGGATCCGGCGCAGTTTACAAATTATGAAGCTGGAGGCTGGGCCAGCTTCTTCAACCATAAGCTGGAAGTGGATTTTGCTCTGTATCAGATGCTGGGTAAAAATGAGTTGCTAAATGTTCGCCAGCCAGATAATTCTACCGACTATCAAAGTGCAGGTAAAACCATGCATAAAGGAATAGAGTACGGATTAACTTATCGCCCAAACAGGCAATGGATGATTCGTTTTGGCGGAACTAATTCAGTGCACCGTTATGAGGAGTTTGTTCTGAGCACCAAAGCAACAGATGCTATAAAAAATGTGAACAACAAAATAATGCCGGGCTCCCCATCATTTATTGCAAATAGTGAAGTTGTGTATAAGCCAAAATTCGTAAAAGGCTTTAGGGCTGGAATTGAGTGGCAGAGAATGAGTAGCTGGTATCTGAACCAAATTAATACTGTACAATATCAAAAAAGGGGCGCTTTTGGATTGAAGGGTATTAGTGTCCTGAATTTCCGCGCTGGCTATCAATTGAGAGGTGTTGAGGTATTTACAAATATTTTAAACCTAAGCAATGAGCTATATGCCTATAGTGCAACCAGGGGAAATAACTCAACAGACCCAACAACGTTTACTGCAGCAGCTCCACGTATAGCTGTTTTGGGAATTCAATATAACTTCACTGGTAAATAATAGTAAGGAATATGTATGCACTTCGCAATCTGGAGTGCAGGCGTTTTTAGCGGATTGAATGTGAAGGCGAAGGCTTTCGATGGATGACTTTCCTGAGGTTAGGGTGCTCGGTGAAAAATTCTTCTGCTGGGTTTAGCATTCGTAAGTTCAGCAGAAGTGATAATTATTAAAAAATGCCTATTTTGTTTTGTAATTATGCTAAGTCCACTCAAAACCTTTACTATATATAAACATTCACAGACGGGCTGGATATTAATTTTACTATTAGCCCTTCTTCGATAGAAGAAGTAAAAGTTGTAAAAATGCCCTGGTACTATGGTTTGGGAATTAGAATTACTCCAAAGGGATGTTTTACAATGTGCAAGGAGGGAGGCTCTTGAACTTACCTGCGAAGGCCAAAAAACCAAAACAGTATATATAGGAACCCCAGAACCGGAAACACTAAAAAAGGCTATTATCGGGCACTTTTTATAGCACCCCGCTGAATCCTGTTATCAGCCCAGCGGAAGTAATGATGAGACTGTAGGCCAATCATAAAATAGCGACACTGTTAGTTCAATTAAAGTGCCAGTAATGAATTATTAGTTAAGGGTTTAGAAAAAGAGCTTTACTTCATTCAGTGAAGGTTTTTGTGTTTTGAGAAAATGGATGTCAGGACCAAAAAAATTTTAAATAAAGTCTTTTTTCCTTGAATTTTTTTTCCCCCTTTTCTGAAAAATTATGTAATACTTGCACATTTAATAAAATGAAAGATAAAGCAGTAATACCAGATTATATCAATCAGTTTTTCCCTCAGTTTGAACCTGCCTTAAAGGAAAAGCTGCAGGACAACTGCAGTTTAAAAAGTTTTGCGCAAGGTGAGATAATGATGAAAACCGGGCAATATTTTCGCTCAACGATGATCATTGTGGAGGGGCGGGTAAAACTATATCGCCAGGGCGAAGATGGTGAAGAATTCTTTATGTATTATATTGAACCAGGCGGGGCTTGTGCACTTTCTATGATTTGTGCAGCAAAGCAGGAGGCCAGCGAAATTACGGCAAAAGCAGTTGACGACACAGTTGCTTTGCTTATCCCGATACCTCTCATGGACGACTTGATGCGCGATTATAAATCATGGTATTATTTTGTAATCGAAACCTATCGTAACCGGTACGAGGAATTGCTGGTATTAATCGACCACATCGTTTTTAAGGCAATGGATGAGCGCCTGGAATTATATCTCAATAGGCAATACGAAAAATTGCAAACACGGCAATTGTCAATCACGCACCAGGAAATTGCCCGCGACCTTAATTCATCCCGGGAGGTGATATCTCGACTATTGAAAAAAATGGAACAGCAGGGTAAAGTTAAGCTGCATCGTTCTTTTATTGAATGGTTAAAATAATTGCTGGACGGCATGCAACTACCCAAGTTGTCGTCTTTCCGGGTACGGAGCCGAGCGCAGGATTTCTATTGCCGTTGGCCTCAGCCCAATGTCGTTAAGTTAAGCGGTTGGTGGGGACACCAATGTTATTAAGTTAAGCGATTTGTCCCGGCGGGTTGACCTTTCTCTCCCTCTGGGAGAGATGCCGAAGGCAGAGAGGGTAACGCGCTTTACAGGATTTTTTCGCTGGCTATTTCCTTAACTTAATAGCATTGGTGGGGACACCAACCGGCGAACTCCGGTGCTGGTGTCCCCACCAGCACCCTTGAAATCCTTTAAACGACATTGGGCTTCAGCCAATGTCATTTAAAGGATTAGAGATGCGCCGTAGGTGCAAAATGTCGGTAGAAAAATTTAATGATAAACGATTTTGCGTGCCGTAGGTACGTGACACATAATACCGTACCTACGGCACGGAATTTATAACAGCATGTTTTTCTTCCGACCTTTAACCCCCGACGGGGTTGTTATGCTTAACGAGAAAGTGTCAGACACCTCAAAGGTGTCAGACACTTAAGCACACTAAAGCTGCCGGCAATAGATACTCTTTCCCTTGCTTTAAATGTTACTCAAAATACTAAGCGTTATAATGACATTGTTTTGCAAGTAGATAACAAAGAAAAACGCCCGAATGCTAAATTCAGGCGTTTCATTAAAAGTACTTGTAGCTTTAAAATTTACTACGCAAGCTGCTGGTCCGGTTCAAGAATAATCTGTACTCCTAAAACTTTTAAGAAAGCTGCCATAAATTTAGGGTGAGCAGGCCAGGCTGGGGAAGTAACCAGGTTGCCATCCACTGCAACTCCATCTATTTCGGTTTCTACAAATTCGGCCCCCGCTAAGATAACTTCTGGTTTTACCGCAGGATAAGCCGTTAATTTTCTTCCTTTAATAACGTTTGCAGCTGTTAGTATTTGGATGCCGTGACAAACTGCCGCCACTGGAATATCATTAGTTACGAAGTGTTTAACAAGGCTAATTACTTCATCGTTTAACCTCAGGTATTCAGGAGCGCGGCCTCCGGCAATAACTAAACCTTCATAATCTTGAAGTTTAACGTCTTTAAATGAGTAGTTGAGCGTAAAATTATGCCCTGGTTTTTCAGTATACGTTTGGTGCCCTTCAAAATCATGAATAGCAGTTGCAATGGACTCTCCCTTGTTTTTTCCAGGGCAAACAGCGTGAACTTCCAGCCCTACCATGGTAAGCATTTGAAAAGGTACCATTGTTTCGTAGTCCTCGGCAAAGTCGCCGGTAAGTAATAGGATTTTTTTCATAGTAATGATGGTTAGATGTTAAAACGAGATGCCTTTTGCATCTCTATTAGTAAAGATAGAAGGAAAAAGTGATTATATGATTAACCCCAGTTTAAATTATTATTGATACAATTAACCTGATATGGATGGTAACAAACCATGTGATATAAGTCACCGTTACAGAACTTTAAACCCTCCACCTTTGTTTGAAAATGAGGACAATGGAAATTCTGGGGTATTTAGCGTCTGCTTTAATTGGTGTTTCTTTAGGCTTAATTGGCGGCGGCGGCTCTATCTTAACAGTGCCCGTAATGGTATATCTGTTTGGAGTGCAGCCTTTGCTGGCAACTTCTTATTCCCTTTTTATTGTTGGCTTCACCAGTTTGATCGGTGCACTTAAATATTATCGCCTGGGCCTGATAAATATGAAAGCTGCCCTGTTCTTTGGCGCTGCTTCTGTTGCTACAGTTTTTATAACCCGAAAGTTTATTGTACCGGCAGTGCCGGCAGAAATAATGAAGATTGGCAGTTTTACTATTTCCGAGCACTTCTTAACTATGATGTTGTTTGGGCTGCTGATGTTACTGGCTTCTTTTAGTATGATAAGGAGTAAAAGTGCAGAAAAACCAGAAAAGGAATGTTCCAATTGTATCCGCTTTTTCAGACTGTCTGGCTATGGGATAAGCATAGGCTTGATTACCGGCTTACTGGGTGCTGGCGGTGGTTTCCTGCTGATCCCTGCATTGGTCTTTTTTATCGGTTTGCCTATGAAGCAAGCTATCGGTACATCGCTTCTAATAATTGCCCTGAATTCTCTGATTGGATTTATCGGCGACTTAGGACACTTCGAGATAGACTGGGCCTTTCTCCTGGCAGTTTCTTTAATGGCCGCAATAGGAATATTTATCGGCGGAAGCTTGAGCAAAAAACTTAACAGCGAAAAACTAAAAAAAGGCTTCGGATTTTTTGTGCTTATTATGGGCCTTTATATTATGATAAAAGAGATTATGTTAAATGTTTAAATTGTATAGATAAATTTTGTTTCAATGTTAGAATTAATAAAACAACCCTGGCCCTGGTATACATCAGGACTGGCAATAGCCCTTATAATGGTAGCGCTACTTTATTTCGGCAAATCCTTCGGTTTCTCATCTAACTTGCGGACGATATGCACTATGGTGGGCGCCGGAAAACAAGTCAAGTTCTTTGATTTTGACTGGAAAGCAGAGCGCTGGAATTTGTTCTTCCTGTTGGGCTCTATTCTTGGAGGCTTCATTTCTGCCACCTGGCTCAAAGCTGATACACCTCTGCAGCTCTCTCAAAATACTATAAAAGACTTGCAACAATTGGGTGTTCGGTTTGACGGACAGCTAAACCCTTCTGATATTTTTGGTTGGGATTTCGTAAGTTCTTTTAAAGGTTTTTTGATTCTCCTGGGGGGCGGTATCCTTGTGGGCTTTGGTACCCGTTACGCCGGCGGATGCACTTCTGGCCATGCAATCAGTGGGCTTTCAAATTTACAGATACCTTCTCTGATAGCAGTAGTAGGTTTTTTTATAGGAGGCTTGGTTATGACCCACTTATTATTGCCCTTTATTTTGTAAGGTCAACAATGTTACTGTCTCGGATGGGCGATCGGCACCATACAGCGCGATGTACAGGCTAGCCAGTTTGCCATCTCAAGTAAAGAGCTTTTTTACAAAAAGCAAAATATGGTGATGACATCTGGCGATATGCAGGCTAATACGCTTTGTCATTCCGAGTAAAAAACTTTTGGAAAGAAAAATATAGAGATGACATCTGGCGAAACGCAGGCTAGCCCGCTTTGTCATCTCGACTTCGGAGAGATCCTAAAACGCTTTGTTATGCGTATTGATTTAAGATCTCTCCTTACGTCGAGATGACAAAATGCCTAGTTTGAATTGTCTTAAAATAAGTAAGTTAAAAGAGGTCATTAAGATATGATGCTTAAGATCTCTCCTCAGGCCGAGAAGACAAAACGCCAATCATATTAAAACAAACATTCAAAATGAAAACTTTAAAATTTATTATTGCGGGGGCATTTTTCGGAATCGTAATGGCTAAATCAGAAGCCATTTCCTGGTATCGCATACAAGAGATGTTTCGCTTTCAATCCTTTCACATGTATGGAATCATTGGAACAGCCGTAATTCTCGGAATATTATCTGTATACCTTATAAAGAAATTTAATATCAAAGATTCAGAAGGAAATCCGATATCCTTTAAAGATAAAGATACCGGTTGGCCGAGGTATTTAATTGGAGGCTCTATTTTCGGTTTAGGTTGGGCATTAACAGGCGCTTGTCCGGGGCCAATGTTTGTAAATGTTGGATATGGCTATTTTGCCATGCTGATTGTGATTTTCGGAGCGCTTATTGGCACGTATCTATACGGAGTCATCAGAAATAAACTTCCACATTAATTAAGCCTCAGGTGACTTTAGTCACCATTTTCAATAACCCGAAGCAGGAACTTTGCTATATAAAAAAGATCAAAAATGCTCATCGAACAATTTGAAGACAAAGCCCTTTCGCATTACTCTTATGCCATCTTAAGTGAAAGCGAGTCTAAAATTATATTGATAGACCCGTCGAGAGATATTAAGCCCTATCTGGCATTTGCAGAAAAGTATGGAGCTAAAATTATAGGCGTGATTGAAACGCATCCGCATGCCGACTTTATAAGTAGCCATTTGGAAATGCATCAGCGTACAGGGGCAACTATTTACTGTTCCCGCTTAATAGCCGCCGATTACCCTCATAAGGCTTTTGACGAGGGGGATATAATAGAATTTGGGAAGATAAAGTTAAAAGCATTAAATACTCCGGGCCATTCGCCAGATAGCATAAGCGTTGTATTAGAGCACGGAGGCAAAGATAAAGCCGTATTTACCGGAGATACTCTTTTTATAGGCGATTGTGGCAGGCCTGACCTTCGCGAAAGCGCAGGGAATCTAACAGCTAAAAGAGAAGAACTGGCTTTACAGATGTATAACTCTTTAAGAAATAAACTGATGGCGCTGGAAGATGATGTATTAGTTTATCCAGCACATGGAGCAGGAACGCTCTGCGGTAAGTCCCTAAGCGATGCAGCTAGCAGCACTATTGGCAAGGAAAAAGCATCGAACTGGTGTTTGCAGCCGATAAGCCAGATTGACTTTGTTAAAGCCTTAACCGAAGAGCAGCCTTTTATACCCAAATATTTCGGTTTTGATGTAGAATTGAATAAAAAAGGGGCATTGCCAATGGCAGAAGCTATAAGTAAGGTATCGCATGGCGAAAATATGAGTACAAGCAAAGACACAGAGCGTTTAGACAAGTCCATAATTATAGTAGATACTCGCCCTGCAGAACAATTCAAGGATAGCCATTTACCGAATTCAATCAATATAATGGCTGACGGCAAATTCGAATCCTGGCTTGGAAGTATTATCACTCCGGGAGAACCTTTTTATCTTGCAGCAGAAAATCAGGAAGTTCTTAAGTCACTGATTGAAAGGCTAACAAAAGTCGGATATGAATCTTTCGTTAAAGAAGCCTTTATATTAAGCAAGGGTAGCCTTCAATCAGAAAAGATTAATCTCGATTTATTCAAGTCGCATCCAGAGAACTATACGATAGTGGATGTTCGTAATGATAAGGAGCTAAAGGAGAAGAAGATTTTTAACTCCGCGATTAATATCCCTCTGCCGGAGTTACGGGATCGGATCGCAGAGGTACCAAACGATAAACCGATCGTAGTGCATTGTGCAGGAGGCTACAGAAGTGCAGCTGGAAGCAGTATCATTAAAGGAGCTTTTCCAAATACGCCTGTTTTTGATTTGAGTAAGGCTGTGAACGATTTTGGCAAGTAGGTGGAATATCCATTGCTGTTGACTTTAACCAATATCATTTAGTTAAGGCTTTAAATGGCTCGTGGGGACACGAGCCACGGTGCCCCGGCCGTGGTTTGTGTGCCCACAAACCATTTAACTAGAATATCTTCCAGCCGAGGTTTGTGTCCCTTCCAGCCGTGGTTTGTGTCCCACAAACCACACAACTTGAATATCATTGCCGTTGGGTTTAACACCAACAACAATGATATTCAAAGCCAAACCAATAAAAATGATTATAAAGCCTTCAATTTTCCATTCTTAAACAACGAATATGCGGTTTGGTAATAAGCAATAGCATTATCAGACAAAGCCTTGGGTAGTTTAACGGGGATTTGCTCATTAGTTGCCTTTTTGTATAAATACGTATCAACCTTTTGTTGCGGGCTCAGGATCACCAGGCTGTCCTGTTTCATATAAGCCAGTTTTTGGTAGGTACCCAATACTATGCGGGGCGAATATTCCTTAGCTAAAACATCCTTGCCATACAGGTTGCTCTCATATTTCCATCCAAGTATATGAAACAGGGTCGGGTATAAATCAATTTGAGAGCACATCTTATCCAGTCTAATATCCCCGGAAGAAGGCAAGTTATAGATCAGGCAAGGAATATGGTACTTCGAAATATCAATCTCGTTTTTACCAGCGCTGCTTGCACAGTGGTCTGCAACAAAAATGATCACTGTATTTTTATACCATGGCTTTGATTGGATGTTCCTTAAAAATTCGCCGATGGCATAATCCGTGTATTTTACGGCGCCGTCTCTTCCGGAGCCAGAGGG
>Ga0307408_100001406_pt1 | contig 17921 bp, 8 predicted proteins | sample 322Cmetagenome_FD_202116 | JGI IMG/M metagenome (GOLD analysis project Ga0307408, IMG submission 202116) | Maize rhizosphere microbial communities from greenhouse at UC Davis, California, United States - 322HYB-C-3 | ecosystem: Host-associated > Plants > Roots > Rhizosphere > Soil | place: USA...
ATGCCAGCGATTGTGAGAGGAGCGGCTTCCAATGCCGCTGGAGCAAGAAGATGCCGAGCACGAACAGGATGTGATCGAAGCCACGCGGTACCACATGGACCACGCCTTGCTGAAATGCGACCACCACCGGCGAATGGCCTTCGGCCGGCTTCTCGCCGGAGCCTTCTTTCAAGACGGCCTCCGCTCCCGGCACCACTGTTAGATAAGTCGCCTCGCCGGTGCCGGGGAACTTCACCACCAGATCGGGATGGCCCCCTCCCGCCATGGCGATCGTGACCTTGCCCGATATGGTCGCGAGCGGCCGCAGCCGCACATGGAAGTAGGCGCCGTCATTCAGCAGCGAGGGGAACTTCGGCGGAGTCGAATCGAAGTCAGGGAAACTCAACTGCCACCCGATCTTCTCTCCCCCCGAGCGCAACGTGAGCGACTCCTCCAAGTAGCGCTTCGCCTCCGCGATGAGGCGCTTCTGGTCGGCGGCTGGCAACGCAACGAGCCAATCGCGCGTGGGCTGCGGAGCCTCGGCATCATCGCGCGTAACCGGATCCGCGTAACCGGCATCGAAGAGAATCTCCAGCTCCCACGTCTCGCCGGCATCGTGGAACTCTCCGTAGAGTTGCTTCACCACGTGCGCCCCGAGCGGCTGAAGCAGGCCGAGCAATAGCAACGCGATCCAGATTCCTGTAATACGCCGGAACAGCGGGGATATCTTTGGCAGCGGATGCATCAGCGTGGATAGATCACGTGCGACTCCCGCGGATCATCAAGACAGATTTCTCCATTTGGTCATGCTTTCCGTGGTTCATACGGCGGCTTTTCCTAGAAGATCCTACATTTGACGGCGTAAATCGCTGTCGCACCTCGTCACTCATGAAGCCCATTCTTTCTCTCGCGCTGGTCACTGCCGCTTCGGCGGGGCCCTTGGAAATCCGCTACGATGCGCCCGCCAAGGCTTGGGAGAACGGCGCGCAGCCGGTCGGCAACGGACGCATCGGTGCGATGGTCTTCGGCGATCCCTCTCGCGAGCGCATCCAGTTCAATGACATCACGCTGTGGACCGGCGGCGAGAATCTCTCCGGCGGCTATGACGTTGAGAAGTTCGGCAGCTACCAGAATTTCGGCGACCTGTTCATTGAGCTGGATGGTGCCGGTGGAGCCCATCCGCCCGGCATCTGCACCAGTGGGCATGTCTCTTATAACTCCAATCAAAACGCGGATGCCGCGGGCGATGGCAATGCTAGCACCAAGTGGTGCGTCGAACCGAAGGGCAAGGACGTGGTCTGGCAGATCGAACTGCCGGAGCCCGAAGTGATCGACACCTACGCCTTTACGTCCGGCGACGATGTGCCGGAGCGCGATCCGCAGCAGTGGCGGCTGGAAGGCTCGAACGATGGCAAGACATGGAGTGTGCTCCACGAAATGAAGGACCAGAAACCCTTCGCGAATCGTGGCGAAACGAAACTCTTCACGCTTCCGGTGGGAGCCAAACGAGCCCCCCTCAAACACTACCGCCTGACCTTCCCGCCGAACCCCGGCGTCAGCCATTTCCAACTCGCGGAGATCACGCTCGGCAACCCGTCCACCGCACCGGAGAGTTACTCTCGCTCGCTCGATCTCTTGACCGGCGTTCACACCGTCACGTGGAAGTCGGGAGACGCGACCATCACCCGCGAGACCTTCGCCAGCCATGCGGACGATGTGATCGTGGTGAATTTCCGCTCGACCGGAAAGCTGGCAGGCAAGGTCCGGCTCGCGGGAGCGCATGGCCATACAGCCGCGGCGAATGCCGGCGCGCTCGCCTTCGCCGGCCAGCTCTCCAACAAGCTCCGCTATGCCGCCCGCGTCTCGGCGCTCACCCAGGGCGGCACGCTGGCTGCGAAGGAGAATGCGCTGGCCTTCCGCGACACCGGGGGGCTCACCTTGATCCTCTCGGCCGGCACCGACTACGCCATGGACCCGGCGAAGAAATTCCGCTCGGATGCCGACCCGGTGGAGACGACCGCCACCCAGGCGAAGGCCGCGCTTGCCCGGAAGTACGATGACCTCCGTAGCCGCCATGTCGCGGAGTTCCAGAAGCTAATGGGGCGCGTCACTCTTGATTTCGGCGCACCAAAGGACGGCGACATCAAGACCCGCCTCGAAGCCTACAAGACGGGCGCTGAAGACCCGGCACTCGAGGCGCTGATGTTCCAATACGGCCGCTACCTGCTGCTGTCGTCGTCACGGCATTCGCTGCCGGCCAACCTGCAAGGCCTGTGGAACGACAGCAACAAGCCCGCGTGGTTCGCCGACTACCATACCAACATCAACATCCAGATGAACTACTGGCAGGCCGAGCCGGCGAACCTCGCCGAATGCGCCCGCCCGCTGCATGATTGGGTGATCGCCAGCATTCCCGGCAGCCGCGAGGCCACGGTGAAGGCCTTCGGCGCGAAGACGCCCGGCTGGACCATGCGCACCTCGGTGAATCCTTTCGGCGGCAATGGCTGGGAGTGGAATCTGCCTTCCTCCGCGTGGCTCGCGCGACACTTCTGGGATCACTACGCCTTCACCGGTGATGGGCAATTCCTGGAGAAGAAAGCCTTTCCCATCTTCAGGGACGTGTCGGAGTTCTGGCTCGATCATCTGGTGGAGAAGGACGGCAAGCTGGTCGTTCCGAAGGGTTGGTCGCCGGAACACGGCCCGCGCGAGGACGGCGTCGCCCACGATCAACAGATCGTCTGGGATCTGTTCACGATCACCATCGCGGCGGCGGGGGAGATGCAAAAGAACGGCACACTTCTCACGGAAAAGACCAACCATCTGGTCAAGCGCATCGTGGAAGCGAAGCAAAAGCTCCTCGGCCCAGAGGTCGGCTCCTGGGGTCAGCTCATGGAGTGGACCACCGAGCGTCCGGACCTGGAGAAGAGCGGCCACCGCCACACCTCCCACCTCTACGCCGTGTATCCCGGCAATCAGATCAGCCTCAGCCGCACACCCGACCTCGCGAAGGCAGCGGCGCTCTCGCTCGAAACGCGCGGCACCTCCGGTGATTCGCGGCGTTCGTGGACGTGGGCATGGCGCACCGCGCTGTGGGCGCGCCTCGGCCAAGGCGACAAGGCACAGTCGATGATCCGCGGCCTGCTCACCCATAACACCCTCGACAATCTCTTCACCACTCACCCGCCCTTCCAGATCGATGGAAACCTCGGAATCACCGCCGGCATCTGCGAGATGCTGGTGCAATCGCATGCTGGTGAGGTGGCGATCCTGCCGACCTTGCCAAAGGGCTGGCCGGCGGGCTCCTACAACGGCCTGCGTGCTCGCGGCGGCTTCGAGGTGGATGTGGCGTGGCAGGACGGCAAGCTCACCGCAGCCACACTGAAGTCGGTCTTGGGGAATGAGCTGGTTCTCCGACTGCCGGGGAATCCCGCAAAGGTAACGCTCACCCGTGGCGATGGCAAAGCGGTGGAACTCTCCGCCAAGGATGGCGTGTTACGCCTCCCGACCACAAAGGGCGAGAGCTACCGCATCGCGCTGCCATGAACAAGAAAGCACCGGCCCCACGGCCGGTGCTCTGTTTAACCCAATTGATACCCAAGAAAGGACTCAGTTCTCCGCACCACTGACGCGGACGAACTTTCTCGCACCAGCGACCGGGATCGTCGCCTCCATGCGGGTGTAGTCCGCGGGCGCACCGCTTTGGTCAGCGGCCGCCGCAGGCGTGACACCACTGGCAGGCCATGGGACCTCGGTCATCGTGGTGCTTTCCTGAAGCTGATAGCTCGCACCGGCATTCCGTTGATTCCAACGAACGATGAGGTTGGAGCCAGAAGAAACGGCCTGCACTAGCGAACCATCATTCGTCACGGGCGACGTGCCGAAGAGGTATTCGTTCTCATTGGTAAATCCATCGCCATCCGGATCGTCGGTGCGGTCGCGATCATCGGGATTCGTGATCTGTGCCGCCCACGCGTTGTAGGGATTCGCCACGCCCCCGGTGATGACGAGCAAGGTGCCCGTGCCTTCCAGACGATCACTTTCATGCTGGGCTCCAGAACCCACCGGACCCCAAACGCCAGCCGCCACCTGAGTGCCCGCCAGCGTGAGCGTGTCGATGGTATCCTGCGAGGCGTGCGTGAGACGAAGGAACGCACCGTCTGCCACGGTCACATCGCTGTCATCGGCGAAGAACGGTGCTGCAACGACGAGGCGTCCGCCGCTGACGACGGTGTTGCCGGTGTAGCCGACATTCCCAGGTGTAGCCGTGGCGTTGAGCGTGACGTCGTTGCCGAAGACCTTGCTCACGTTCGCCGCGCCGGTGATCGGACCGCTGAAGATCATTGCGCTACCCGCGGCATCGAAGCTGACGTCGCCTTGAAGGGCGATCGCGCCCGTCCAAGTGCCGGTGCCATTGCCTTGGTTGTGAATCGTGCCGCCGCTTTCCACCGTGACCGGAGTCGGGATGGAAAGTGCGCCATAGGTGCCCACACGCGCGCCGCTCTTCACGAGGACGGTTCCAGTGGCACCACCCCAGGCATTCGCGGTGCTTTCCGCCCACACGGTGCCGGCGTTGATCACATAGTGGATCGGCGTGCCGCTGGCATCTCCGCGGAAACCCATGTCGCAGGTGCCCACCTTCGTCAGCGTGTGACCGTTTCCGGTGATGGTGCCGCCGGGAGCGATATCAAACCGCCCCGCGCTGCTGCCAATGGTGGCGTTACCTGTTAGAGTAAGGTTCTTCACGCTGGTGGTGGCAAACAGACCAGCCGCCGAGGAGTTCACAATCGCACCCGCACCTCCCGGCCCGCTACCTCCCAAGGTGTAGGAATGAATGGCGCCCGGAGCCTTGCCATTGAGGTCCACCTGCGCACCTGCGGCGATGCTGATGCCGGAGCTTGCACCAAACGAAGCGTTGTCCCCCATCTTCAGCACGCCCGAGTTCACGGCGATGGGACCGGTGAAGGAACTGATCGCGCCGCCAAGCGTGACAGTCCCCGTGCCATTCACGGCGAAACCGGTGCCACCGGCAAAGCCCGAGCCTTGGCCATCGATCAGCCAATCCTGCGAACCCGCGAAGGACACGGTGCCCGCCTGGATATTCCCGGTGAGAAGTACGGTGGTCACCGTACTGGAATCATCAAAGGTAACGTTGTCATTCCCCGCAAAGGCGACAGCCACATTCGAAGCATCCTTGAAATTGAGATCCGGTATGGCATTGCCCCAGTATTCCGTCTCGCCGCCGGTCCACGTGAGATTGCGCGCCACGGGCGGCGGGCCAACGCGAATGACGCCACTGCCGGAGAAGTGGACATCATCGATATTCTGGGCGGCGGAAGACGATGAACCCCAGGTGCCGGACGTGTGGACGGCGGCACCGATCCTGAGTTCATGCACGATGTCCTCAATGCCGTGCGAAAGATCGAGCACGCCATTCGTTCCGATCGTGAGCGTGCTGTCATCATTGAGGAAGGCGGTGTTCATCACCAGCGTGCCGCCGGTCACGATTGTGTTCCCCGTATAGGTAGACGCACCAGTGAGAGCCAAGGCACCATCCCCGAGCTTCTCCACGCCGCCCGAGCCGGACATCGCATTGGAGATCGTGGCGGAGCCGCCGTCGGTGTCGAATTTCAAGCCGCCTGACTGCAGATCAATGAAAGCACCTTGGAAGAAGTTGCCATTGTTCGCATGGGGGACGGCTTTCACCGTGCCGCCGTTGGCGTGGATCACATTCGCGGTCGCGCTGGCAGCCACGGAGCTGGAGCCGAGGCGAATCGAGCCGGTGGCGATGGTGCCGCCATTGAGATTCACAATACCGATGATCGTGCTCCCGGCATTGTCCCCACCGAGAATGATCCGGTCCGCATTCAAGCTGGCCGTGCCGGACATCGTCAGCGTGCCCTTGTTATTCGCGGTGTTGCCGAATTGTCCGACCGACAGCGCATACGTCGCGGCGTTGAATTGCGCGGTATCGCTCAGCGTGAGGTTGCCGCTGCCGCCGTTGTTGCCGAGGTAGATGTTCGCGGTGCCGATGCCATTGGCATTGAGGATCGCAGCCCCGGAGAGCGTGATGTTTCCCGTGCCGCCGTTTTGCGAGCCGATGCGGAACTGTGGCGAATTCGTGCTGAAGGTGCCGCCGGTCATGAGGATGCCGCCCGTGCCGCCGCTGCTGGTCCCGAGCTGGACCTGACTGGTGCCGGTGTGGCTGAAACTGCCGGAGGAAACGGTGATCGCACCATTCGCTCCGCTCGCGACGCCGATGGTGATGGCGCCGCCGCTGTAGGTGGCCGCACCGCCGGTCACATTGAAGCGCGCGTTGTTGCCATTGCTCCATGGAAAGGCCGCGGTGGAAAGGGTGCCGCCGCTGAGATTGAACGTGGGATTACGCGAACCTCCCGCTCCGCCGAAGCCGAGCGAGCTCAGGGTGAGCGCGCCGCCGGTCTGATTGAAGATGGTGGCACCGCTGGTCAGATTCAGGTTGAGGGCGTTGAGCGTGACGGTGTCGTTGAAATTGATCACCGAGCCGGTGCCATCGGAGGAGGCGGTGTCGGCCGCGCCGTTTGGGACATTGACTCCGCCGGTCCAGTTCGCGGCATCGATGTAGTTGCCGGTGGTGCCTGCGATCCAGCTGTTGCTGACGGCAAAGGCGCTGCCGCCAGCGAGGGCGAGGATGGCGGCGAGTCGCAGCAGACTCGTGCGGGTTTGAAGATGCGAGGTGGCTTTCATGGGTTCGGGATTCATGCGCCGGAAAAGGGCGCGGGTTCTTGAGGGTAGGGTCTGAGGAACTCCCCGCGGACCGCGTCTTTCAGGTGGGCCAGTGAAGACGCTTGGGCGGTCAGGGGACTGGGACCAGAGTCACGGCCCGCCCCCGACTGGCAACCGAACGGCCTTTTTGCGGCCCGTTCCCGGCCACTTTCCCGCCCTCGGCACCAAAACGGCCGGTTTTCAATCACTCGCCAGAGTGATTCCCCCCGCCCCAGGCCGATTCCGGCGCGTCAGAGGATATGCGCACTAACGGATCACTCATGCGGTGGCACTCGACGGTCTAAAGGAGTAGGAAGACCACGCCATGAGAACCACTACTTTTGCGACCGTGGGGGAGGTCAGCTTGGTCGATTGGCTCAAGCAACACACACCCCGATTTTCACTCGCCATCGGCGCCAATTGCGGCTGCGACGTTTCGCGTCTCGGACACGACGTCTGCGATCAACTTAACCAGCGCGCTCCATCCACCGCAGGCCGCTGCCGGGCGTTCGACGCGGAGGAAATCCGGCAGCTCGCCGGTGATCCCTTCTGGCGTCAATCGGTGCTCGCCGCCGCGGCCACGCAAGGAATCAAGGAGGAGCTTTGCTGCGACTTCGAAGCCATGACGCGGGAGATCGCCGCCTTCGGTGGAGCAGTGCTTTCAGGCGAAACCGCCATCGAAACCACGGCCGACCTGGGCAACGTCTTCCGGGTCTCGCTTTCGCATTGCGACCGCTGCTGCCCGAAAACAGAGCTGATCCTGGATCCCGATGGCTTCACGCACGAAGGCCTCGCCGCGGTTATCGCCAAGCGCTTCGTCCAATGGTGCGAGAAGAAGGCCGCCCCGCGAAAACCGGACGAGTCGCGGGACACGGTGTTCGCGTAGGTTGCAGGCTACAAACCCTGTAAGCGGGCCTCACTTCCTCCCCCGCGTGCCCGCCCATTCCCACAGCTCGGTCAGCAGCAAGCGCTCGCTGGATGCGACCACATTCGCGGCAGTGGTGAAGCACTTCGCCTCCGCCAGTTCCGCGCGCTTCTCTTTGAGTCGCTCCACCATCTGGCGATAGAGCCCGGCCCGGCGCTTGTGTTCGAACAGTGGAATCATCGCCAGGCACCATGCCGCGATCGCGGGCAGCACCACCGGCAGGAAGGACAGCAGCACCCGATCCACCGCGGCAGGCACTTGCCACTTGAAGACGCCTTTGAAAATCGCCGCCGCACCAAAGAGCATCGCACCCGTGGACGCGATGCGGAAGGCGGTCTGAAAGACCTTCAGTCGCTGCGCCGCCAGTTCACCCTTCGAGGCGAGGTAGCCGATCTGGCTATCGAGCCGCTGCTTGAGATAGTTGTCGCGCTCGGTTTGCCACGACTCGCGCTCGCCGATCATCTGCCACGCCGCGCTGCGCAGGAAAGCGGCGTCATCGTGAAACAATTCCGCCGCGAACGGACGCAGTGGTGGCGCAAAGGCATGCGAAACCACCAGCGAACGCAGCAGCTCCGCGCGCAACCGGTCATCCACCCACTGGTTGTTGATCCGCAAACGCGCTCCCACCCACGGCAGGCACCCGGCAATCACCACGATCGCGAACTTCACCACCGCCGCGAGATCGGCTCCGGGACCGAACACCGCCAACACGCCCGCGATCACTGTCGCGCATTGGTTCAGCGTGATCGATCCCGCCGCAAACCAGCGCGAGCGTGGCGCACCGCGCACCGCACGCCGGTCGAGCTCGGCAAACAAGCGCTCGATCCCCGGCACTACGGGCAGCTTCGCCAGCACCTCATCACGCCATGGGAATTGCTGGCGGCTTTCCAATGTCCCCATCCGCGCGGTCTCCGCATCGATGATCCGGAAAGGCACGCCGCGTTCGCGAGCCTCGGTCACGCTCTCGGCCGTGCCACCGATGCCTCGCGCCGGTTGGCCGTCCCACAGGAAGAGCATCGCATCGCACACATCGAGAACCTCGCGCGCCGCGAGGTGGTAGGCTGCAGGCGCCACTTCGTTTCCTGGCGCGATTTCCACGTTCGCCGCGCCATCGATGATCTCCTTCGCCTTGGCCCACTCGGCATCGTCATCGAAGTCCTCGCGGAAGCGATCCTCGGGAAACGGCAGCACTACGCTGTAGGCCAGCCCAAGTTCGCGACAGGCTTCCAGGAAGAGCAAATCCGCACCCGCCGCCGCACTCGACCGGCCGGTGAGTTCGCCATCCACTCCATCGCGAAATTCACGCAACCCCGTCAGGATCGCCGCCTTCACCCCGACCGGATCCACGATACGCCGGTGCCCCGCGAAGCCGATGATCCACACCCGGCGGAAATGAGTCGCTTCCATGCTTGGTGCCATCAGACCTATCGTGCCGGAGCCGCTTCCTTTTTCTTCCATGTCGCCATCAGCTTCTGGAACTCCTCGAGTTTCATGGACTCCGGCGGGTGGTCACGATCGTTCCCATTGGGGAAATAGCCTTTCTTCAGAATGTTCCCGGTCACCATTCCGCCCTTCACGGATAGGATCGACCCCGGGATGCAATCCACCCCCAGCAGATATCCGGTCAATCCCTTCGCCGGTTGGCCCTCGAAGGAGATGAGCTTCAACTTTGCGATCCATTCCGAACCGGGAGTGAATTTTGCCGGCAGCGCCCCGGCACCCATTGATTCCCAGATGATGAAATCGATCTCCTTCTGCAGTCGGACCACCGCCCCGGAGTCTTCCAGAACGAAGTCTTCCAGAACCTCAGCGCGGTAAATCGGAGTAGACCCGAGCGCCGGATTCTGCACGGGGCGCAGGATGCGGATCCTCGCATAGGGCTGGCCGGGCTTTCGTTTCTCGAATACCTCCCGGAATGACATCTCGGCATAGTCATCGGCGCACGCGGTGTTGCCCGCGATCGCCATCCAAGCCGCTAGAAATCGAGCCAGGGTTTTCATGAATCGTGATGGTCGAAGTGCTCCAGCTTCACCGATTGCTCCGCATACGCCCGTCCCATCTCGCCGAGGAAGTCCATCAGTTCAATGTTGTCGAGGGTGAAGCCCTTCTTGCTCACCTTCAGCGCCGCCTCCATGTCCGCGTCGCCGATGCTGCGGTCATAGCGCGCGTAGAGAAATGCGCCTCGCGGGTTCTCGCGGACCAGATTGCCGATCTCGCTGTCGAGCGGCTCACCGTGGCGGCACTCGCCATGTTGGCGGCAGAGCAGATCCTGCATCCATTGAGCCGAGCCAATGAGCGCATTCGGGATCGACTTCGCTTGGCCGAGCAAGTTCTCGTCGATCCGCGAGCCACGACCGGTCTTCACCCGGCCGGTGCCGATCGAAACGAGGCTCAGGCGGTCCTTTCCATCCTGCCACTGCAGGCGGTATTCCGGCAGCGTGGCCATCGTGTAGAGCAGATACGCGGGATTGTTGAAGGGTGTCACGCCGCCGTCCTCGAAGGCGAAGACTTGCTTCTTCACCTCCCCACTGTGTCGGTCGGCGATCTCGATCACCTCCGGCGGGAAAAACGTCGGCGCCGCGGTGCTGGCGCGCACGATCTGCCACAGCGGCAGGTCCAGATTGCAGCCCGGCTGCGAGCGGTCGTTATACATTGCACGCGGATTGGTCGACATCGGCCACGGCGAGCCGGTCGAGGCATTGCGTGTCACCACCAGCAGCAGCGTGCGGAGCTTCGAAGTGCCGAGCGTGGCAGGCGTGCCATCGTTCTCGACGAAGAAGTTCTTCAGGAAATCCGAAATCGGCTGCCCGGCGAAGCGGTGTTTGTGGATGCTGCCCAGCCCGGCCTTGGTGAACATCACCTTGGCATTCTCGCGATAGAGCCGGATCACCTCATCGACCGGCAGGCCCCACGACAGGAAGGTCGCGATGATCGCGCCGGTACTGGTCCCACCGAGGTAGTGGAAATGATCCGCCAGCACCAGATCGGGTTGCCCGTGCCTCTCCCGCAGCAACTCCTCGATGCGCCGCGCGACCTCCAATGAAAACAAGCCGCGGATCCCGCCGCCATCGAAGGCAAGCAGCCGCGCACGACCGGATGGGGGAGCGGTCAATTCCATGATGCCGTTCATCTAACTGCTGCGCCCCGCCACGGCGAGCGGCAAAAAGGTCTCCTGATAATCATTGGAAGCCAAGGACATCGTTCGCCGCCATTGCATCCCGCCCGACCCAAACCTTCGTAAGTTGCCTAATGTCTTTTCGCACGATGCCGCTTGCAACCGAGTTCATCGCGCGGATGCTCCGCGGCTCTTGAAACCACGGGGAATTCTTTCCGTGGGGTTCATTCCGGCACGCTTCGCGCAGCCGGATTCTCAGTCGCTATGAGTTTTAACCCCCTGTTCCGGCGGCTAGTGCCGTTGGCCTTCGCGCTATTGTTGTTGTGCTTCGGCACGGGCCAGACGGTCCGGGCGCAGGAGGGGGCTGCCTTGCCCGTCGAGGGCGAGATGAAGCGTTGGCATACGTTGACCTTCTACTTCGCCGGTCCGCCGACGAGCGAGACCGCCACGCCCAATCCCTTCACGGACTATCGGATGGACGTGACCTTCACCCATGCGGCGAGCGGCACGACGATGGTGGTGCCGGGCTACTACGCGGCGGACGGAAATGCCGCGGACAGTTCGGCGAATTCCGGCAATATCTGGTGTGCCCATTTCGCGCCGGGCCACGTGGGCGAGTGGACCTACACGGTCTCCTTCCGCAGCGGGGCGAATGTGGCGACGGCCGACAGTGCCACGGCGGGAACCAGCGCCGGCTATTTCGATGGCTACGACGGCGGGTTCGTAATCGCGCCGAGCGACAAGACCGGCCGGGACTTCCGTGCGAAGGGGCGGCTCGAATATGTGGGTCGGCATCACCTGCGCTTCGCGGGCACCGGTGAGTATTTCATGAAGGCGGGCGTCGATTCGCCGGAGAACCTGCTGGCCTACGCGGACTTCGACGGCGATTTCAAAACGGACCTCCAGAAGGATGAGCTGGTGAAGAGCTGGGCGCCCCACGTGGCCGATTGGCAGCCCGGCGATCCGACCTGGCAGGGCACCAAGGGCAAGGGCCTGATCGGCGCGCTGAACTACCTGGCATCCGAAGGGCTCAATTCCGTGTCCTTTCTCACGATGAACATCAATGGGGACGACAAGAACGTCTTTCCCTACACGACCTACGGCGAACGTAGTAGACTTGATGTCTCGCGACTGGACCAGTGGGAGACAGTGTTCGAGCACGCGACGCACAAGGGCCTCTACCTCCACTTCAAGACTCAGGAGACGGAGAACGAGACGCTGCTGGACAATGGCAACCTCGGCCCACAGCGGAAGCTCTACTACCGCGAGTTGATCGCGCGCTTCGGCCATCACCTCGCACTGAACTGGAACCTCGGCGAAGAGATCAATAACGCGACCACCGCGCAGAAGCAGGCATGGGCGCAGTTCTTCCACGACAACGATCCGTATCACCACCACATCGTCATCCACAATGGCGACCAGCACTTCGACCTGATGGGTCCTCAGTTCGCGCTCACCGGCATGTCGCTGCAGCTGAATGAACCGAACTTCAGCGATACCTTCACCAACGTGCTGCGCTACGTGCGCCGCTCCGACCAATACGGCAAGCCATGGGTGGTCGGATGCGATGAACCGGGCAATGCCAGCGCCAGCCTGCGACCGGACAGCGATTCCGGCACCAGCCACACCGATGCACGTCGGGACGCGCTATGGGCCACCATCCTCGCCGGCGGTGCGGGCTGCGAGTTCTACTTCGGCTCGAATTACGTCCACTCGGACCTGACCTGCCAGGACTTCCGCAGTCGCGATTCCTTCTGGGACTACTGTCGCCACGCGCTGAATTTCTTCGACCAGAATGAGTTCGCCTTCGAGCTGATGGCGAACCAGAACGAGCTCGTCAGCGGCAATGGCGACAATGGCAACCGCTGCTTTGCAAAGCTCGGCGACACCTACTTGATCCAGCTCCGCGCCGGCGGCACGCACACGCTGGATCTCACCGGCATCACCGGCAGCTTCACCGTGAAGTGGTTCAATCCGCGCACCGGCGGCGCCACTATCCCCGCTGCAGATCTCGAAGGCGGCGGCATCGTCAGCCTCGGCAGCCCGCCCGACAGCCAGACGGAAGATTGGATCGTGCTCGTGAAATCGACCAGCGGCGCGAGTGCGACGAATGAAGCGCCCACCGTCACCGCCGGCACCGACCGCCACGCTTTTCTTAATGGCGAATCAGCGTCTCTCACGCTGGAGGGAGTCGTTTCCGACGATGGCTTGCCGGATCCCGCCACGCTCGCCGTAACGTGGACCATGGCTTCCGGCCCCGCTCCCGTGACCTTTTCGCAATCGCATGCAGCTGCCACGCAAGTGACCTTCACCGCGGCTGGCACCTATGTCCTGAGCCTCGCGGCGGATGATGGCGACCTTGATTCGCACGATGACGTCACCGTGACCATCGAGCTGCCGGATCCTACCGGCCGGAGGACTTTCTTCCCTTTCCAAGACGCCTTCACAGATGCCGGAGCGAATAACAATGGCGAAACGCTCGCCGTCCGTGCAGGTGACCGGACGGCCTACCTGATGTTCGATCTCACGGACCTCGATGCGGTGCCATTGGGCGCGACATTGCGCCTGACTGAAGCCAGCGGAACAGCCTCATCCGCCGTAACCGTGCGTGCCTATGCGGCGCTCTCGAATGCATGGAATGAGGCCGGCATCAATGCCGCCGTCGCTCCCGAGAAAGGCGCGGAGCTTGGCGTCTTCACCGGTGCCATCACCGCGGGAGAAACCATCGAGATCGGCCTGGGCAATGGGATCACAGAACCGCGCGTCCACGGCATCATCCTGGAAGCCGAGGCAGGCGAGGTGTCGTTCGTTTCCAAGGAGTCCTCCGACGATACCAAGTGGCCTCAGCTCGTGATCACCACCGAGGGCAACACGCCACCGGCCTATCACGGCTACTCCTTTCTCACTCACGTCAATGAGCCGATCACCCTGCCCTTCGACGTGATTCTCGCGGGCGCGTCCGATCCCGATGGCGATACGGTGTCGCCGGTCATCGCCAACAACTCGTCATTGCAAGGCGGGCAGGTCGCGATGGATGCGGAGCACCTGACCTATACGCCCTCGATCGATTACTTCGGCCCGGATTCCTTCCTATTGACCGTGGGCGATGGCCGCGGTGGCTTCACCACGGCGACGATCACCGTGCAGGTGGCCGAGGCCGGGAACATCGCGCAGCCGTCCTCTTCGCCAAGCCTCGTGCGGGTGAGTGCGGGCGTGATCCGATTCCGCTATCAAGGCACACCGGGGGTGAATCACATGCTGCAGCGCTCTGCCGATCTGGTGCATTGGACCACACTGGCGACCGACCTCGGTGGAGAAAGCGGCGAGATCGATTATCTCGATGCCGAGGCTCCGGCGAAAGAAGCGTTTTATCGGCTCGTGATGCCTTAGATAAGATCACTGCTGCTCTGACTTGGTGCCCACTGGGAAGGCGGGATTTATCCCGTTTGGAAGGTAGGTTCACATGCCAGGTGAAGCGGTATGAATTCAGCGCTTCCTGTGAGGACTCACGTTTCCTCATGGAACTTCTCCGAGTCCGGAAAGCAGCAACACACCGCTAAAACCCAGCATCTACGCGGGTTGCCGGACAGTTAGAGAAGGATTGTTAGTGTTTTTTCCTCGCGGAATGCACGATTTCAGATATTAAGGAATTCCTTATCTTGCACACACGCTTACTGCGGGAATTCCCCCATACCGCATGTGGTGCATTGATGCGAACGCTGCCGGATCCCCCGCTTCCCGGCTTCTTTCGCTGCTATTTTCGTCACTCCCCGAATCGCCATCCTCACTGCCAAAAATTCCCAACAGCCATTAGCTCATGTCGCCACTTCGAGCTCTTCTCGCCAGTCTTCTTCTCACGCCTCTCGTCCACGCCGTCACACCCGTCAGCGCCACTGATGTTTATCAGGAGTCGGGTGGCATCCTTGTGATGGAAGCGGAGCGAACGCCGTCCTCACTCGGAAGCGGCAGCAATCGCTGGGAGCTCTATGAGCCGGGCGAAACGAACTTCGTGACCGGTGCGACCAATAATGCGCACCTCGAGTTCCAAGGAAACTCATCGAATGGCGGCCCCGCCGCCGCACCACTGACCTACAAGTTCCGCATCAACGAGGGCGGCTACTATTACATCCACCTCCGCGCTCGTGCCCGCCTCGATGGCGCCGAATCGGACAAGAACAACGACTGCTACATCAAGGTCAACGGTGACAGCTACGGCGCAGGCCCAAACGCCGGCAACTCGCACCTGATGGATGCGCCGCTCAGCCTGCTGACCAGCAACACCAAGATCTACGGCGCGAGCCCCACCACCTGGGGCTGGTCCGATCAGCTAGATGCGGGCGGCGAGGACAACAAGCGCTGGCCCGTCTATAACTTCCCCTCCGGCGGCACCTACACGCTCACGATTTCCGGCCGCTCGATCAAATACAACGTCGACCGCATCGTCTTCCGGAAATCCACGATCGCCACGGCCAGCGCGAAGTCCCCATCGCTGCCCGAGTCTTCCACCACCGGTGGTGGCAGCGTCGGCCAGTCCGTCTCCACGCTGATGCTGGTCAATGCCGACACCGATGACGACGTCGGCCCGATCACCAATGGCATGACCATCAATCTCGCGGTCACTGGCGCGAACCTGAACGTCCGCGCGATGACTAGCCCGTCCATCGTGGGCTCGGTGCGATTCAGTCTCGATGGTGTGGCCGACTCGATGACCCAGAGCAGCGCGCCGTATACCCTCGGCGGTGATGGCCCGGGGGATGACTACCTTCCGTGGACGCCATCGCTTGGCGGTCACACGCTGATTGCCACTCCCTACACTGCGGCCAGCGCCGGCGGCACCGCAGGCACGCCGATGACGGTGAATTTCACCGTGATCAATACGCCACCCAGCGGATCGCCCACTGCGAACGCCGGCACGGACAAGTCGATCACGCTGCCGACCAATTCGGTCGTCATCAATGGCTCCGGAACCGACACCGGCGGCTCGATTAATGGCTACGCGTGGACGCAAGTGTCCGGTCCTTCGGCCGCGACGCTTTCCGGAAACACCACCGCCAACCTGACCGCCTCCGCCCTGGTGCAGGGCACCTATGTCTTCCGCCTCACGGTCACGGACAATAGCAGCCTGACCGGCTACGATGATGTGAGCGTCATCGTGAATGCCGCAGCCGGCGTGCCGGTAGCAAATGCGGGAGCTGACAAGGCGATCACGCTGCCGACCAGCTCCGTCGTCATGAATGGCAGCGGCACCGATACGGGCGGCTCGATCTCCGGCTATGCTTGGACCCAAGCCTCCGGCCCCTCGACCGCCACGCTGTCCGGCGCAACCACAGCGAACCTCACCGCTTCCAGCCTTGTCCAAGGCCCCTACGTTTTCCGCCTCACCGTCACCGACAACAGCGGCCTCACCGCCAGCGATGAGGTGACTGTGACCGTTTCCGCGGCCTCCGGTGGCAGCGGCCAATCCGTAACCACGCTGATGCTGATCGATGCCGATACCGACAGCGAGATCGGCCCGCTCGTGAACGGAGCGACCATCGACCTCGCGGCCGTCGGCGCGAACCTGAACATCCGCGCGGATACCTCGCCGTACCCTGTCGGCTCGGTGCGCTTCAGCCTGAATGACGTGGCTGACTACGCCACGCAAACGAACCCGCCGTATGCGATGGGTGGCGATGCGCTCACCGACTACTGGCCATGGACACCGCCGCTCGGCACGCTGACCGTCACTGCCACGCCCTACACCGGATCAGGTGCCACGGGCACCACCGGCACGCCGAAGACGGTCACCTTCACGGTGATCAATAGCCAGATGACCGGCGATCCCGTCGCCCACGCCGGCGAAGACAAGGCGGTGGTGCTGCCCATCTCCTCGGTGACCTTCAATGGCTCCGGCACCGACACCGACGGCACCATCTCCAGCTACTCGTGGACCCAGGTCTCCGGTCCGAATACTGCCACGCGCTCCGGCCAGACGACCGCGAACCTCACCGCCTCCGGCTTGGTGCAGGGTAGCTACGTCTTCCGCCTGACCGTCACCGACAATTCGAACAAGACCGCCACCGATGACGTGCTCTTGAACGTGCTGCCCGCCGGCAGCGGCAGCGCGCTCATCACCGGCGAGCTGAAGAAGTGGCACAAGGTCACCTTTAGCTTCACGGGTCCGACCACGAACGAAGACGCCACGCCGAATCCCTTCACCGACTACCGGCTGAACGTCACCTTCACCCACGTCGCCAGCGGCAAGAGCTACGTGGTCCCCGGCTACTTCGCCGCGGATGGCAATGCCAGCAATACCTCGGCCACTTCCGGCAATGTCTGGCGTGTCCATTTCTCCCCGGACGAAACCGGCGCGTGGAGCTACAGCGCGGCCTTCCGCTCTGGCAGCAATATCGCCACCGCCACCACCGCAGGCACGAGCGCCGGTTACTTCGATGGCGACACCGGCACCTTCAATATCGCCGCAACGGACAAGACCGGCATCGACTTCCGCGGCAAGGGCCGCCTCGAATACGTGGGCAAGCATCACCTGCGCTTCGCCGAGACCGGCCAGTTCTTCATGAAGGCCGGCACCGACGCGCCGGAGAACTTCCTCGCCTATTCCGACTTCGACGGCGACTTCAAAACCGACGGCTTCGGCGACTCCTACCTGAAGAACTGGTCCGCCCACGTCTCCGACTGGCAAGCCGGTGACCCGGTGTGGCAGAGCACCAAGGGCAAGGGCATGATCGGCGCGATCAACTACCTCGCCTCCGAAGGTCTCAACGCCTTCTCCTTCCTCACCCTGAACATCGAGGGCGATGACAAGAACGTCTTCCCCTACACGACCTACGCCGAACGCAGTAGATTCGACGTCTCGAAGCTGGACCAGTGGGAGACGGTCTTCGAGCACGGCACCCGCAAGGGCATGCACATGAATTTCAAGACCCAGGAAACCGAGAACGAGCTGATGCTCGATGGCGGCAACCTCGGCAGCCAGCGGAAGCTCTACTACCGCGAGCTCATCGCCCGCTTCGGCCATAATCTCGCGCTGAACTGGAACCTCGGCGAGGAGATCGATGCCGCCTCCACCTCGCAGAAGCAATCGTGGGCGCAGTACTTCTACGACAGCGATCCCTACAAGCACCCGATCGTCATTCACAACTCCACGATCTAACTGCACCG
>Ga0307408_100001407_pt1 | contig 17908 bp, 14 predicted proteins | sample 322Cmetagenome_FD_202116 | JGI IMG/M metagenome (GOLD analysis project Ga0307408, IMG submission 202116) | Maize rhizosphere microbial communities from greenhouse at UC Davis, California, United States - 322HYB-C-3 | ecosystem: Host-associated > Plants > Roots > Rhizosphere > Soil | place...
CAGCTCCATCTACCATGCACGCTTCATGCGCTACCTCACGCACAGGCGCTTGCTCGACTGCGGCGGCCGCAAGGTGTGGGGCGTCTTCGGCGACGGCGAGATGGATGAACCCGAATCCATGAGCGCGCTGACCTTGGCCGCGCGCGAAGGCCTGGACAACCTGGTCTGGGTCGTCAACTGCAACCTGCAGCGGCTGGACGGCCCGGTGCGCGGCAACGGCCGCATCATCGACGAGCTTGAAAAGCTGTTTGCCGGCGCAGGCTGGAACGTCATCAAGCTGGTCTGGGGCAGCGACTGGGACGGCCTGTTCGCGCGCGACCTCACCGGCGCGCTGACACAGGCTTTCGCGCAGACGGTGGACGGCCAGATGCAAACCTTTGCGGCGAAAGACGGGCGCTTCAACCGCGACAACTTTTTCGGCCAGAACGCCGAACTCGCGCGCCTGGCGCAGGGCATGACGGACGAGCAGATAGACCGCTTGAAACGCGGCGGCCACGACCTGGTGAAGATCCACGCCGCCTACGCCGCGGCCGCCAACCACCAGGGACAGCCCACGGTGATCCTGGCGCACACCAAAAAAGGCTATGGCATGGGCAGCGCCGGCCAGGGCCGCATGACCACGCACTCGCAGAAAAAATTCGACGGTGAAGACCTCATCGAATTCCGCAACCGCTTCAACCTGCCGCTTTCCGACGACCAGGCGAAAAACCTGGCCTTCTACAAACCCGCGGCCGACAGCGCCGAGATGCAGTACATGCACGCCAGGCGCGCCGCGCTGGGCGGCTACCTGCCGCGGCGCGAAACCACTGCCGACGTCGTCGAAATCCCCGCCCTGCCCTCTTACGCCCAGTTCGCGCTGGCGGCCGACGGCAAGGACATGAGCACCACCATGGCCTTTGTGCGCATGCTGGGCGGACTGCTCAAAGACCCGGCGCTGGGCCCGAAGATCGTGCCCATCGTCGCCGACGAGGCGCGCACCTTCGGCATGGCCAACCTGTTCAAGCAGGTGGGAATTTATTCCAGCGTGGGCCAGCGCTATGCGCCTGAAGACATAGGCTCGGTGCTGAGTTACCGCGAGGCGCTGGACGGCCAGATCCTGGAGGAAGGCATCAGCGAGGCCGGCGCGCTGGCCAGCTGGACGGCCGCCGCCACCAGCTACAGCGTGCATGGGCTGGCCATGCTGCCCTTTTATATCTATTACTCCATGTTCGGCTTCCAGCGCGTGGGCGACCAGATCTGGGCAGCCGCCGACCAGCGCGCACGCGGCTTCCTGCTGGGCGCCACCTCAGGCCGCACCACCCTGGGCGGCGAAGGCCTGCAGCACCAGGACGGCAGCAGCCACCTGGTCGCCGCCACCATCCCCAACTGCAAGGCCTATGACCCAGCCTTTGCGGGCGAACTCGCCGTGATCCTGGACCACGGCATGCGCGAGATGATGGTCGAGCAGAAAGACGTGTTCTATTACGTCACCCTGATGAACGAGAACTACGCCCAGCCCGATCTGAGGGCTGGCGTGGAGACCGACATCATCCGCGGCTGCTATCGCTTCGACGTTTTCGCACCCGCCGGCAAGAAGGCAGCCGGTGAGGTGACCCTGATGGGTTCCGGCGCCATCCTTACTGAAGTCATCAAGGCCGCGCAGCAACTCGCGCAGCAGGGCATTACCGCCACGGTGTACAGCGTGACCAGCTGGAGCGAGCTCTCGCGCGACGGCGCGGCGCGCCAGCAGCAGGCTCTCGAAGGTGGGGCGGCTGAACAGGCTTTTGTCGCACAGCAGTTGCAAGGCAGCGCCGGCCCCATCATTGCCGCCACCGACTATGTGCGCGCCGTGCCGGAAAGCATTCGCGCCTTCCTGCCCGAAGGCCGGCGCTACCTGACACTGGGCACCGACGGCTTCGGCCGCAGCGACACCCGCGCCGCATTGCGTGAGTTCTTCAGCGTTGATGCGCCAAGCATCGTCAGGGCCGCACTGCATCTGCTCAAGCCGGCCTGAACTGCTGAGCTGTAACTCCAGAGTTCATAACCGGGCGAAACTTCCGCCCCGGAATTACAGGCAAGCCCGCGCAACCTCGCCCGCCTGAGCTCAACGCTGGGCTGCCGGGCCATGTCCGCATCGCCCGCGCGGGCCGCGAGGCGCCTTTTTCTCCAAAGCTCAGGGCTTTCTCGCAGGCCGAGGACGCTCGCGGAAGACTCTTGCTGCACAAGCAGGGTCTATGAGCACACATCCAAATAAATGAAAACTTCAGACAGAAATTGTCCACGCAAAGACGATCTCTGCCCTTCCCATCGACGGTGCTCAGTAAGCTCCACAAGACCCTGCATCGCGAACCATTGACTGTTGATCTCTCTTCACCGCAACAACATGAATTGCCTCCGCTCCGTGTCCAGCCATATGAAGGCTTCCCGCTGCACCCTGCAGGCGACGGCCGGCATAAAGACCGGCAATGAATCCCCTTCCGCGTCCGTTCCCAAACGGCAAACCACCGCGGCTTTCCCATCGCACCCCCGCCGCGCGCCGGCGCTTGCATAGGCCCCGGCTCCGCATGATCACCGGCAACCCCAATCACTACTCCTTCATTGGCGCCATCGAGCCCCCATGCCCGGCAGCCATGCTGGCTCTCCTGGCGGCGCCGCCGCGCCCGCCCCGCTGCGGCGAACCTGGTATTCGCGCTTCACGCCAAAACCATGGTGGTGGGCTGCACCGTTTAAGGCATCGCTCCCGCCATGTCATCCGCATGATGCTTCTTGCGCTGATCGGCTGCGCCCTGCCTTGCGGCGCGGTCAGCCTCGGTGATGCGACCCTGCTCTCCGGGCCGAACCAACCGCTGAAAGTCGAGATTGAACTGACATCGGAAATTCAACCAGGCCTGCAGGTGAGGCTGGCCTCGGAACAGTCATTCCGCGAGAACGGTGTCGCACATCCGGCCTGGCTGGGCCGCGCCCAGGTTTCATTGCTGCCGGCACAGGGCTTGCGCCGGCGGCCGGCACTCTTGCTGACAGCCTCGCAAGCGGCGCAGACCCAGCTGGTTGAACTGGTGCTGGAATTTTCCTGGCTCACGGGCAGCGCGCAGCAGGTCTATGTGCTGCTGCTCGACGCTTCCGCCCGCCCCAAGGGAAGCAGCGGTCCTGCCGAGGCGGCGGTTCCCACAGCGATAGCGCCATTGACGGACGACACCACGGCGGCGGCGCCCAACAGTGCTGAAACCACCATGGCGGCCGATACGCCACAGGCCAGCTTGTCCAGGGGCATGATCTTCGAGACGGCGCTGCGCTTTCCCTTCAGGAACCGGGAACACGCAGGCGCGGTCTCAGCGCAGGGAGCCGCACCGCCGTCCTCCGGCCCGAAACAGGACCGTCTGCGGCTGGCCCAGGCCAGATCGGCCCAGGCCGACCGCATCGCACAAGCACGCCGGGAAGCTGACGAACAAACGCGCATGCAAGAGCTTGAGCGCAATGCACGACAGATGCGCGAGCTGGCCGCCGACGTCGCAGCAGCCGCATCGAGCGTGCCTCCGCCACAAACCGCGGCGTCTTCCAGTGCAACCGCTTCCCCCTTGGCCGTGGCACCCGCAGCGGCGCCAAGCGCCGCGAACGCACAAAAAACCCAGCCCTCCCGTCCTTCGGAACGCACATCCGTCCGCCGCTGGTCGCTTGGGTTCATGGCCCTGCTGCTGTTGGCGGGAGGCTTTCGGTTTTGGCTCGTCCGGCGCCGCCGTCCCGAGTTCAAGGATAGCGGTGGCGCGGCGCGATCGGTCTTCGAACTCAGCCCTGCCGAGGCGGAACAAGCCTACGCAGGCTATATGCGCCAGCGGCAAGTTCCGGCACAGGCTGCTACGTCCCAGCTGGAAGATGCCCGGGCCCTCTTTGTCGTCGGTCATCTGGCGGAGGCCCGGCAACTGTTGAACACCATCCTCCAGCAGAATCCGCGCAGCCATGAAGCCTGGTTCCTGCTGGTGCGGGTGCTGTGCGCACAAGGGGACCGCGCCAGCCTGGCGACGTCCATGCCCTCACTGCGCAAGCTGACCGGCGAATCCGGGGAACTGTGGGACCGCGTCCTGGTTCTGGGCCAGGAACTGGACCCGGGCAATCCGCTCTACCAGCCCGCCGCGGCTGCACCCCGGGCGCAGGAGTTTCCCACGGCGCCCGCAACCCCCGCGCCAACGGCCCCCGCATCGCCCCGTTCCACCGCCAGCAGCGCCGTCGACGACGCACTGCGCATGGCCACGGCCTACGGAGCACGTCCTGTATGAACACCGCCCACCACATCCGCAAGCGCTTGCGGCCCACCCGGCCGTCGCCTTGCATCTTTCCCTTTTTACTTTCCCGTCAGTCCCCTTCGTCATAGCCAACACACATAGGAGCCAAGCATCATGAAACATCCTTCAGCTGTCCGCCGCCAAGGCGGTTTTACCCTCGTCGAAATCGCCATCGTGCTGATGATCATCGGCCTGCTGATCGGCGGCATCCTGCGCGGCCAGGAGCTGATCACCTCGGCGCGCGTGCGCAACATCATCGACCAGAAATCGGCCATTCAGACAGCGTACATAGGTTTTCTTGACAGATACCGGATGCTCCCAGGGAACTTGACCGCGGCACAGGCAGCCATCGTTGGCAACAATGCACTATCGTCGGCAACTGGCGGTACCGGCACCATCGCAATACTCACCGAATCCACGTTGTTTTTCCAGAACCTGACAGCCGCGGGCTTTCTGTCCTGCAGCAGCTGCATGAGCTTTGTTCCGGCGGCGATAGGTGGTTGGGTGGGCCCGGGCCCTGCGGCGACGATCGCCAACAGTCCAGTCAACGTTTACGGGGATTTACTTGCGATTGGAAACGAACCCAGCACCACCGCCGCCCCTTTCCGTTGGTTCGACGCGACGGCAGGTATCAACCGTCTCACGCTCTACACGGGCGCAACCATTCCCAGCCAGGTGTTGGCCGAAGTCGATCGAAAAGCGGATGACAGCCTGCCCGGTACAGGCGGATTTCGATACGCTCAAGGAACCGTTGCAGCTGGCATGGCAGCAGGCGCTGTTATTGGCACTTGCACAACGGGTCTGGCCGTTGCCACCGCGGCAACTGCACCTTGGGCCAACCCAAGTCAATCCAACTGCCAGGGCGCCTGGCTGTTCTGAGTACAAACGGGACCGCCATGAGATCCGTCGGCTCAACAATCTGGCTTTCTGCCGCACTGCTGGCCGGTTGCGCTGTGCCACCGCCGCCTGCCAGCATGCAGCACATCGGCATGGCCGAGCCGGCGAAGCCGCCTGCTGCCCTGCGGCCGGTGCGGCTGCCCGCGCTGCCGGCGGCACCCCAGCCGCAGGCGCAGCAAGAGCTGTTCAGCGTGGTGGTCAGCGAGGTGCCGGTCAAGACATTGCTCTTCGCGCTGGCGCGCGACAACCGGCTCAACGTGGACATCGCGCCTTCGGTGGCAGGCCAGATCACCCTCAACGCCACCGACCAGACCCTGCCGCAGCTTTTCGAACGCATCGCACAGCAGGCGGACCTGCGTTATGACATGACGGACAACACCGTGCGCCTGCAGCGCGACACCCCCTACCTGGCCCACTATGCAGTGGACTATGTCAACCTGAAGCGGCAATCCACCAGCCAGACCTCCGTGTCCACGCAACTCAACACCGGCAGCACGACGGGTTCGTCGGACGCGCGCATCAACAACGCCGCCGACAACCAGTTCTGGGATACCCTGGTCTACAACGCCTGCCTGATCGTAGGCGCGGCCAACCTCGAGTTCAAGCAGAAGGACGACCTGGCCCAGAAGCAGGACCGCGACCGTGACCGTGACGAACGGCTGCGCATCGCGGTGGAACTCACGCGCGCCACGTCTGCCAGCGTTTCCGGCACCGGCACTGCCACAACGCGGCCGGGAAACAACGACACCTCCGACGTTCTCAAACAGGTGTTGGGCCCCAAGGATGCCGTGGACAAGGTTGAATGCGGCAGCGGTCAGCCCGCTGCGTCGGGCTCTTCCGCCAGCGCTGGTTCCGGCACCAGCGCCAATAACATCGTGATAAATCGTGAGACCGGCCAGCTGTCGGTCTACACCACCTCACGCGGCCATGAGCAGTTCCGGCAGTTCCTCGACCGCGTCAGCGCCAGCGCGCGGCGCCAGGTGCTGATAGAAGCCACGATTGTCGAAGTGACGCTGTCCAATGCGTCGCAGCAGGGCGTCAACTGGCAAAAAGTGGTGCAGGGCGGGTTGCTGCGCGGCCTGAACTTCCAAATGCTGCCTTCGGGCACGGGCTCGTTCTCGGGCATGCAGGATGCGTCGCTGCTGCGTATGAGCTACACCAGCGGTAGCGGCGACTGGAGCGCCATCCTCACGCTGCTCGAATCCTTCGGCCAGGCGCGAGTGCTGTCCAGCCCCAAGATTTCCGTGCTGAACAATCAGACCGCGGCCCTCAAGGTGGTGGACAACTATGTCTATGTCACCATCAGCTTCACGCCCGGGACGTTCACTCCCAATGCCACCGGGCAGTTGGTGCGAACCACACCTGACACCTACATCTCCAACATCAATTCGGTGCCCATCGGTTTTGTGATGAGCGTGACACCCCAGGTGGCCGAAAGCGGCGAAGTCACGCTCAACGTGCGGCCCACCATCAGCCGCGTGGTGCGCGAAATCATAGACCCCAACCCCGCGCTGCTCGGGGCCACGCCCCCCATCATCAACCGCATTCCCGTGGTGCAGTCGCGCGAACTGGAGTCCGTGCTCCGTGTGCAGAGTGGGGAGATCGCGGTGCTGGGCGGCTTGATGCAGGACGCGAGCAACGACGGCGAGGACGCGGTGCCGGGCGTCAGCCGCATCCCGCTGCTGGGAGAGGCCTTCAAGCAGAAGCAGCAAACACGCAGCAAGACCGAGCTGGTGGTCTTTTTGCGGCCTGTGGTGGTGGGCGACGCCTCACTGAACGGGGACTACAAGGCCTACAAATCTCTTCTTCCAACGTCCAGCTTCTTCAAGGACGCGGCGCCTGAAGCCCTGGGCCGAAGGCCGATGGAGCCTGCGCCCAACCGGCAGCCCTGACCATGCCATGCCCATGCCCATGCCCATGCCATGCCATGCCATGCCATGCCATGCCATGCCCATGCCCATGCCCATGCCCATGCCCATGCTCATACCCATGAAACCCTTTCGTTCATTTCTGCCCATCCTGCTGTGCGCCGTCACCCTGGCCTGGGGCCAGGCCAGGCCAGGCGCGGCCCCAGCAAGCCCAGCCGGGGCCGCATCGCGTGAGCCGGACATCCGCATCACCCGCCGCAAGCCGGCCCCCGTGGTGGACGCCGACGTGAAACGCGGCTACGAGGCCCTGCAGGCCGGGCGCTACGGCGAGGCGCGCGGCGCCTACGAGCAGGCCTTGAAACGCGACGGCTCGCTGCGCGACGCATTGATAGGGCTGGCCTGGTCCATGGAAGGGCTGGAAGACCACCAGGGCGCCCAGGCGGCATTGCGCCGCCTGTTGGAGTTCTATCCGCGCGATGCCGAGGCGCTCGCCGCGCAATACCTGGTGGGCGGAGGCCTTCCCGGTGACACCGCCGCCCGCTTCAAGCAACTGGCCGAGCGCACCGAACGCAACGCGCCGCTGCATTTCGCGCTGGGTGTGATCCATGCCGAGCAAGGCCGCTGGGGCGAGGCGCGCATGGCTTTCGAACGCGCCGCGGCGCTTGAGCCCGGCCAGCCCGACTATCTCTACAACTTCGCCCTGTCCCTGGACCACCTGGGCCAGGGAGCCGAGGCCATGCGCCAGTACGTCAAGGCGCTGAACCTTTCCTTCCGGCAGCCGGCGGCCTTCAACCAGGAGGCGGTGCGCAACCGCTTGCGGGTGCTGGCCGCACCCGCGTCCTGATTCCTGATCCGTCCGCCACCGCACACCTCATGGCAACCACGCCCCATCCGCAAGAGCAGCCGCTGGCCATGCGCAAGGCCGAACGCGAACTGGCCGAAACCCTGCTCCATCAGCGGCGGCTTACGTCTTCCCAGCTGGCCATCGCGCTGGCTGAAAAGCGCCTGCGCGGCGGCAGCCTGCATGCGCAGCTGGCCGGCCTCGGATTTGTGGGCGAGCTGGAACTGCGCGCCCTGCGCGCGCAGCTGCACAAACTGCCCGAGGTCGACCTGGTCACCCACCGCACCGACCCGACCGTGCTGCAGCTGCTGGCCGCGCCGCTGGCGCGCAAGCACGGCGTCCTCCCGGTGGAGATGACGGCTCAGGGCGAGCTGCTGCTGGCGGTCGACGACACCGACGACCTGGTAGCGCTGGACCAGATCAGCGCCCACCTGCGGGCCAAGGGCGTTTCCCGTGTCCGTCTGGCGCTGGCGGTGCCGGGCGACCTCGTGCGGGAAATTGACCGCGTCTACGGCGACCGGCCTGACGTGGACGCACTGCTGGCCGCCAGCGGCAAGGAGCCACCCGTCGACAAGCTCATCGAGGCCATCGTCCACAATGCATACGACAGCCTCGCCTCGGACATCCACTTCGAGCCCGACCAGCATTTGTTGCGCGTGCGCATACGCATCGACGGCGTGCTGGTCCAGGCACACCTGCTGCACGCCTCGATGTGGCCGGCCCTGGCGGTCAAACTCAAGGTCATGGCAGGCATGAACATCGCCGAAAGCCGCGCCGCGCAGGACGGCCGCTTTGGCATGGAGATTGGCGCGAGCCAGATCGACTTTCGCGCCGCCTGCCTGCCCACGGCCCATGGCGAAAACATCGTGCTGCGCCTGCTGGACCGGCGCCGCAGCATAGTCCCGCTGGAGCGCCTGCAGCTGACGCAGACCACCATGGACAGGCTGCAATCACTCATGAACCGCCCCGAGGGCATTGTGCTGGTCACCGGCCCCACCGGCAGCGGCAAGACCACCACGCTGTATTCCATGCTGGCCGAGATCAGCACCGAAGCGGTGAACGTCATGACGCTGGAAGACCCCATCGAATACCCCCTGCCGCTGATACGGCAAACCCAGGTAACGGACAAAATCGGTTTTGCCGACGGCGTTCGCGCGCTGATGCGCCAGGACCCGGATGTGATCCTGGTCGGTGAGATCCGTGATCCGGAAACAGCCGAAATGGCGTTTCGCGCCGCCATGACGGGCCACCAGGTGTTCGCAACCCTGCACACCAACTCCGCGCTGGGGGCGGTGCAACGGCTGCGCGACATCGGCGTGTCGGCCGAAATCCTGGCGGGCAATATGACCGGGGTGATAGGCCAGCGCCTGGCGCGGCGCCTGTGCCCGCACTGCAAGACGCGCCGCTTGCCCACTGCGCAGGAAAGAATACTGCTGGAACTGGCCGACGACGAACACCTGTTGTACCAGGCCACGGGCTGCGCGCATTGCAGCCAGCGCGGCTTTCTCGGCCGGGTGCTGCTCATGGAGGTGCTGTGTTTCGACGAAACGCTGGACCACCTGGTGGCCAAGCATGCCAGCCACATCGAGCTGGTGCGCCATGCCCGCGCTGAAGGCTTCACCTCACTGCGCGATGACGCGATCCGCTATGTGCTGGCCGGCCACACCACGGTGGAAGAAGTCAGCCGCGTGGTCAACCTCGCCGCGCATTGATGGCCCGCGGGAAAGAAACAAGAGGACCAGAGCCGCCATGCCGCGATACAAGTGGACCGCATTGAGCACCGACGGTGCCCGGGTCAGCGGCCAGACCGCCGCGGCCGACGCGGGCACCCTGGCCCTGCAGCTGGAGCAATCCGGCTTGCTGCTGGTCAAGGCACGGCCGCAGGGCGGCTCACCGCGCCTGCTGCGCGCCCGCATCCGCCTGCTGGACCTGGTCAACTTCAGTTTCCAGGCGACGATGATGCTGCGCGCCGGCGTTCCGCTCATGGAAGCCTTGCGCGACATGGAGGGCGCCGAAGGCAACCCGGCCTTGCGCCAGGTGATCGTCGGGCTGACGGAGGGATTGAGTTCGGGCAAGACGCTGTCGCAGGCCATGGCGGGATATCCCCTGGCTTTCGACGAGGTGTACGTGAGCCTGGTGCGCGCCGGCGAAAGCAGCGGACAGCTGCCCGAGGTGTTCGCCAAACTCACCGAAACGCTCAAATGGCAACACGAGATCGCCTCGCAGACGCGCAAGGCGCTGATCTATCCCTGCGCCGCGCTCGTCATCATCGCCGCCGTCACGCTGTTCCTCATGAGCTATCTGGTGCCCCAGGTCGCCAGCCTGCTCAAGGTCATGCGCATCGAGCTGCCCTGGCAGACCGTGCTCATGATCAGGATTTCGGAGATTGTCGAGGCTCATGTAGGCAAGATCGCGGCGGGCCTGGTCTCGCTGGCGGTACTGCTGCCCACGCTCGCGCGTGTGCCCGGGCCCATGCGCGGCTTCGTCGACGGCATCAAGCTCAGGCTGCCCGTGGTGGGTCCGGTGCTGCGCCAGATCGCGCTGGCGCGCTTTGCCTATGTGCTGGCGTTGCTGTATGCGGCCGGCATCACGGTGGTGGAATCGCTCAAGGTGGTGGAGATCGCCGTGGGCAATCGCGCCGTGGCGCAGGCCGTGGCCGCGGCGCACGGCAGCATCGTGCAGGGCCGCGGCCTGAGTGCTGCGTTTTCCGGCATGACCCTGTTTCCACCCATGGTGGTGAGCATGCTGCGCGTGGGCGAGGCCACCGGCTCGCTGGACGCCGCCCTGGAAAACGTCAGCTATTTCTACACCCGCCAGGCGCGCGAGTCTGTCGAAAACCTGCAGGCCACGCTGCAACCCGTGCTCACGGTCGTGCTGGGGCTGATGCTGGGCGCGGTGATCTTCTGCACGCTGGGACCCTTGTACGACTCGGTCATCACCAATGCAAAGTTCTGACATCACCCATGCGCCGCTGCGCGTGCTTCACCTCGAAGGCGATCGACCGCACGTTTACGCCATCCACCGGCATGGGCTGGTGGAAGAGCAAGGCCCGCAGGAGGGTTGGACGCGGCCCGAAGCACTGGCCGAGCATGCGAGGCGCGACCCGGCCTGCCGCTGGCTGGTGCTGGCCGACTATGCCGAAGAGGAGTTCTGGGGCGACGTGATGCCGCCCCTGCGCGGCGCGGCGCGCAGGGCCTGGCTGGGCCGGATGCAGCACCGGTTCGCGATGGAGTCGCCATTTCGCTGGGTTTCATTGCAGGGCCGCAGCCGCTCCAGCCCCGGCAAGCTGCGCGTGCTGGGCTACAGCCTGGGCAATGCCGGGCGCGTGATGCCCTGGGTGGAGGCCCTGGCAGGTGTCCACGCCCGGCTGGGCGGCGTCTACGCACCCATCATGCTGGCCGCGCCGCTGCTGCGACGCCTCAAGCTGCCGCACCGCGGGCCGGTGGTGCTGGTCACCGCGCACCCATCGGGGCTGAGGCAATGCGTGGTGATAGACGGCCGCCCCTGCTTCTCGCGCCTGGCGCTGCGTGCCGATGCCGGCGGCGCAGGCTGGCTGACCGCCGTGCGCGAGGAGACCATGCGCCTGAAGGACTACCTGGTGGAGAACGGCATTCTCGCGCGCGACAGGTCTCCGCTGCACGTCGTGGGAATTTGCCCTCCAGGCGCAAGCGACCCGGCGGCGGCCGACGCGCATGACGGCCAAAGCATTTACCACCTGCTGCAACCCGACGCCGTAGCGCGGGCGCTCAAGTTGCCGCCGTCCTCGGCTGCCTCACCCGGCTTGTCCCAGCGCCTGTTCGTGCATGCGCTGGCCCACGGCGGGCCCGCGGACCAGCTGGCGCCGCCGGCGCTGCTGCGCGACGACCGGGCGTTGCGCCTGGCGCGCAGGGTGCGCTGGGCAGGGTGCGCTGTCTGCGGCGCGGGCCTGCTTTACGCGTCGGGCACGGCCCTGTCGCTGTGGCCCATGGCCGGCAAACTCCATGACTCGGTTGCCAGTGCGCGAAAGTTCGATCTCGACTACCAGCGCGAGGCGGCGACCTTTCCCGAATCCGCGCTGGCAGCCGACGAGTTGATCGCGCTGGAGAAAAAGGCCAAGGGCCTGGAGGGCGCTCCGCCGGGCCCGCGCGCGCTTCTCGCCGCGGCGGGCGGTGTGCTGGAGCATCACCCTGAACTCCAGCTGGACCAGTTGCGCTGGGAGCGCGAGGCCTCCACACCTGCGAGCTTTCCTACCCTGGGTGTGCGAGGCGCCGTACAGGGATTGCAGTCCGACGACCTGCGCGGTGCACGCGATGCCATGGCGCGCTTCACCACCAGCCTGGCGGCCGCGGGCCTGGCGGTGCAGGTGCTCAAGGCACCCCTGGACCTGCAAAGCAGTGCCAGCATCAACGGCTCCGGCCAGCAGGACAAGGCCGAACTCGGCTTCGAGGTCAAGGTATGGAACAAGTAGCCCGCCTCCGGGCCTGGCGCCCCAGCGCATGGCCCGGGGCCTTGCGACTGGCCGCGCAGCAGGCCTGCGCCCTCGCGGCACTGGGGCTGCTGCTGGCGGGCGTGTTCCACTGGTGGCGCGCCGACCTGGGCGGGCGGCTGGAGCGCCAGCTCAAGGCAGAGCAAACCAGCCGCCAGCGCTTCCTCAACAGCGGACGCGAAAGGTCCGACATCGAACGCCTTCTGCCGTTGCTGCAAAACCTGCAATCGCAAGGCCTGTATGGCGAGGAGAAGCGGCTCGAATGGATAGAGCGACTGCGCGGAATGGAAAGGCGCTGGCCGGGCCTGAAGCTGCAATACACCATTGAGGCGCAAGCCATTCAGCCAGCCGGCAAAACAGGCACGGCCGACCCCGCCGCCCTGTTCCCGCCAGCCGCGACGGGAAGCGCACGCCGCAGCATCGAGCTGTTCGCCACCCGCATGCGTCTGACCATGACCCTGGTGCACGAGGAGGACATGCTGCGGGTGCTCGACGACCTGGCGGGCGCGCAGCTGGGCCGTGTCAGCGTGGAGCGTTGCGAGATGAGCCGCGCCAACGGTGCGGCCATCAGGGCCGAATGCAGCCTGCTCTGGAATACGCTGCGGGCCCACGAACCGCCGGCGCGCGCCACGGGGGCCAGGGCATGAAGATGATCCTGAAGGTCCTCGCCCTCGGCGGCTGCATGCTCGCGTTCAGCGCCTTTGCCGGACAGGATGGGTTGGGCCGGCTCTTCTACACCGCCGGGGAGCGGGCCGAGATGGAAGCCCGGCGCTTCGGGCAGCCCCCGCCGCAGGAAGCGGCCGCGCGCGCCCTGGCCTCGGTGCTGCGCATAGACGGCATTGCGCTTCGCCCCCAGGGCAAGACCACCGTCTGGATCAACGGAACACCTTATCTGGAGCGAGACCTTCCCTATGGCCTGCGTGTGCGGCGCGATTCCAGGGGTCGGGTGCTGGGTGTCGAAATGCCGCTGCAGGACGGCGATGTCGAACGCGCGGCGATTGGCGAGACCTTGATGCGGCCGCTCAGCAGCGCGGCCGCTGCGGCATCGGCCCCATCGGGCGCGGGGAAACCGGAGGCCACGAGATGAAGGCGCAAAGGGGATTTGTCGCGCTGCTGATGATGGTGCTGGTCGCCGTCGGCGTGTTTGGCGCCATGGCCGCCTGGGTGGCGAGTGAGCCGCCGCCCTCGGTGCAGTCGATCAACCGCGTGGTCCTGGCGCAGGCGAAGGAGGCCTTGCTGGCATACGTGGTTGAAGCTGCTTTGAGCGGTCAAAACACCCGGTTGCCGTGCCCCAATATTACCGGCGATGGCAAAGCCGATGCGGCTTCCATTCCTGGAGGCGCGGCCAAACCTTGCGGGCTGGCAGGTAATACCCAGCTGGGCTTGCTGCCCTGGAACGCGCTGAGCTTGCCGCCCCTGCGGGACGCTTACGGCGAATGCCTTTGGTACGCCGTTGACGGCCAGTTCAAAAACGCCCTCGCATCGGAAATCACGTCTGGGGTTAACGCCGATACCGATGGCAGGATCACCATCAAAGATGAAGCGGGACATGTGCTTGCGGACAAAGTGGTGGCGGTGGTATTCGCCCGGTCGACCCAGACAGGTTCGCAGGCGCATGGCTCCAGCGCCAGCGGCACGCCGCCTTGCGCAACAAGCCCGTCAGGAGATGCAGCCCAGGACGCGGCGGACTATCTGGGCGCGAGTAATGCCGCGCCCGCCACCAGCGCGGTTACTTCGGCCACATTTTTGAGCGCGACGGAACTCGCGCCAGACAAGGCCTCGCTGAGCCATCAGTTCATCTGGATCACCGCTGACGAATTCGCGGCGGTCGCCATGCGGGCAAATGCGGAGGCATTAAAAGCCACCCTTCAGGCGTCAACCGCGACCACGACTGGTCTGTTTCCATTCGCGGCGGCCGCACCGGGGGGTACCTGCCAGTACCAGCCTCCGCTGTACAGGGGCTTTCTTCCTGTTAGTTGCAAGTACCCCGACCCTGTCTTAGGCCCACTTTCCTTCACTCTCAATGCAACTCTACAGGCGGACAAATGGCACGAATTGGCCTTCTATGCCGTCGCCCCAAGCTGCGCATTCGATGCACCGGGCTGCGTGTCCAACGCAACGCTGATTCCATCAAAAGGATTGGTGAAGGGTGCCTTACTTGCGCGCAGCAGGAAGTTATCAGGCCAGGATTGTGGTGCGCAGGCGTTGACATGCCTCGAAGGTACCAACAAGCTGGCCTTTGATCCCACTCAAAGCGGGTGGCCATCCCAACCATTGATCGAGCCCGATCTCGCCCTTCCTTCCAACGACATTTTGAAGGAGCTGAAATGACAACGCGTGTACATTCCCGCCATCGACAGCAGGGCTTCACTTTGGTGGAGCTGGCCCTTGTGATGGGCATTGTGGCCCTGTTGCTAGGCGGACTGATGGTTCCAGTGGCGCGAATGCTTGAGCAGAAAGCAAACGCTACAACCCAGACCTCCCTGGAAGCCGCACAGCAGGCTTTGTTAGGTTTCGCGTTGATGAAACATCGCCTGCCTTGCCCTGATATCGGAAGCACTGGTGTGGAGGGCACCTACGACTCACTGACCAATACATGCCCCACATCTCCCACAACATTTTCCGACACCGCAGACGCCAGTTGGGGACACCTGCCTTGGGCGACCTTGGGTGTCTCTGGCGCTGATGCGTGGGGCAATAGATTGCGCTATGCGGTCGCAACGCCACTGGCAGATACTGCGGGGAGCACCGCCGGAACTACCACTTCTTTCAGGACCTCGGTTACATCCACCGCCACCAACAAACTGATCGTCGCCTGCACCATGGTGGCCGGGGTGACCATCTCCGGCTGCGGTACCTCTGCGGTGACACCGGCAAGCAACGCCACCTTTGTGGTGTATTCGCACGGAAAGAACGGTCGGGGCGCGTTTCTCATGGGCAGCTCCACGGCATTTACCGCCCCTACGGGTAACGATGAGCTCCAGAACCTCCCGGACAGCAGCTCACCGGGTAGCACCACCCTCAGCCGCCGCACCTTCGTCTCCCGATCCCGGACCGATGAGACAAGCACCGCAGGCGAGTTTGACGACCTCGTGGCCTGGATGCCGGCCCCCGTCCTGGCGGCCAAACTTCTGGCGGCAGGGTTATGGTGATAAAGGGCAGCCTCATGAATCGACTCTCCCCCCTCACCGCCCTCATCCGCCTCACCCTCATTGAAGCCTGGCGCGGCCGCAGCGCGCGCCTCTTGCTTCTGTTCCTCGCCGCGGTCTACGCACTCGGCGCCTTCGCGGCCTCCATGGCCGTGACCGAAGGCCAGGAAACCCGTCTCGCGCTGGCCGCGCACCTGTATCGCCTGGGCCTGGTATTGGCACTCGCGCTCATCGTGGTCTCCAGCACGGTGCGCGACATGGAAGGCGGTTTCTTCCAGGTGCTGCTCGCATTCCCCCTGTCGCGCGCGCAGTTCGTGGTGGGGCGGCAGGCCGGTTACATGCTGCTGGCCGCGCTCGCGGCGGCAGGGACCACGGGCGTGATGCTGACCATGGCCGTGCCGGGCGGCCGCGGCGGTGTGCTGGCCTGGGGCGCTTCGCTGGCGCTGGAGCTCAGCATCGTCGCTGCAGCCGCCCTGTTCTTCTCGCTGGGCCTGCGCCGCGTGCTGCCGGCGTATGCGGCCTGCTGCGCGTTTTACCTATGGGCGCGCCTGCTGGACGTGGCGCGCTTCATGGCGGCGCATCCGGTCGGGCAGGACGCCTCCTCCTGGGATGTGGTGGCCGGCCGCGCCACCTTCGAGCTGCTGGGCTGGTTGCTGCCGCCGCTGGCAAGTTTTGCGCCCTCACCCTGGGCGCTGGGTGGGACCGTGCAGGGTACGTTGCTTGCGCTGCAATTGGGCTGGACGCTCTGGTATGCGACGTTGTGCGCTGTCGCCTCCCTGATAGACCTGTACCGCCGTGAAGTTTGATTGGCGCCGCACCAACACCACACGCCGCGCGCCCACGCGCGTGACAGCCGTGTTTGCGCTGCTGCTGGCCGGCCAGGTGGCGCTGGCGCTGTGGCGGGGCGAGCCCGAAGCCGGCGCGCAGCCGCTGGGGCGGCCCCTAAGCATGGCCGCCTCGCGTCTCATGTCGCTCGACGACCCGGTGCCGTTGGCCAGGATGCTGGACCTGTACCTGCAGGCGCACGACGTGCAGCCCGGCCTCAGCCTGCCATGGCGCGAACTGGACTACGGCGAGGTGGTCGCCTGGCTGGAACACATCCTGAAGCTCGACCCGCAGGGGCAATACCCCCTGCTGGCCGCCTCAAGGCTCTATACCCAGGTGCCCGATCCGCAGCGCCAGCGCCTCATGACCGACTTCGTTGCCGCCCAGTACCCGCAGGACCCGCTGCACCGCTGGCGCTGGATGGCCCATGTGGCCTATGTGGCCAAAATCCAGATGAAGGACCCTGAGCTGGCCGTGCGTTACGCCGCCGAACTGCGGCAGTACGCGGAGGGCTTGCCGCAGGTGCCGGCCTGGGCGCGGCAGATGGAAATCTTCCTGCGCATGGGCCAGAACGATCTGGACACCGCCAGGGCCTTGCTGGGCGCCTTGCTCGCAAGCGGTCAGATTCACGACGACAACGAACTGCGCTTTCTGGCGCTGACCCTGAAAGAGCTGGAACAAAAATGAGTAACTCCCTAAAGCCGGCGCTGCAGGCCGGCGAGGTGCACAAACACTACGGCAGCGCCGGGTCCCGCCCGGCGCTCGGCGGCGTGTCGCTGCAAGTCCACCCGGGCGAGTGCCTGGCCTTGCTGGGCATGAACGGCGCAGGCAAGACCACCCTGATCAAATGCCTGCTGGACCTGGCCGCGCCCACCTCGGGCACCCTGTCCATCTTTGGGCAGGCCCACGACCGGCCCCTTTCGCGCGGGCAGCTGGCCTATGTGCCCGAGCGCTTCTCACCGCCGGGCTGGCTGCATGCGCGCGACTATTTCCGGATGGCGGCCCGGTTGCACGGCCTGGCCTACCCGCAACCCGGGTTGCGGGGCATGCTGGCCGAACTGGACCTCGAGGAAGACATCCTGGACAGGCCGATGCATGAATGCTCCAAGGGCATGGCACAAAAAATCGGTCTGGCCGCAGCATTCCTGGCGCGGCGCCCCCTGCTGGTATTGGACGAACCCATGAGCGGGCTGGACCCGCTGTCGCGCATACGCGTGCGCCGGCAACTGCACCTGCAGCGCAGCGGCGGCTGCGCGGTGCTGATGAGCACCCATTCGCTGGCGGACGTGCAAGACCTGGCCGACCGTGTCGCCATCCTGCATGCCGGCAGCCTGCGTTTTATCGGCACCGTCGACGAATGGCTGGCGCTGCATGGTACCGGCAGCATGGAAGCCGCCTACCTGGCCGTGGTGGAAGCAGCCAGGCGAACGCCAGGAGAAGCCGCGCCAGGGCGCACCCGGCCGTCCCACGCGAATTGACACCCATCGGCGGCAAACGCACCAGAGCCCGCGCACAGCCACGCCGCGCGCGGGCCCGAAAGGGCTTTGGCTCTTCCTGGGGGATTTACTTGGGCAACAGCACCTTGTCCACCACGTGGATCACGCCGT
>Ga0307408_100001408_pt1 | contig 17895 bp, 14 predicted proteins | sample 322Cmetagenome_FD_202116 | JGI IMG/M metagenome (GOLD analysis project Ga0307408, IMG submission 202116) | Maize rhizosphere microbial communities from greenhouse at UC Davis, California, United States - 322HYB-C-3 | ecosystem: Host-associated > Plants > Roots > Rhizosphere > Soil | place...
CGGCCTGCTTCAGGATGGCGATGATTTGGCTTTCGGTAAATCGGGACGTCTTCATGCAGTAGAACCTTCAAATTCAAAGTTAGAAAATTCTACTTCCTGCGGCGATCATTTGGCGGGGGGATTACCGCAGCAACTCGCGCCGCACTTCGATGCCGTGCTGCAGGGGATGCAGTTGCAGTCCGCCGGCGCAGAACAGATTGCCGGCACCATGCTTCAACTGAGCGATACGTCGAAACAGACGGCGGCCTCATCGAAATCCACCAGCGAAGCCTTGCGGCTTCTCGAGCAAGCGGCTGGAGGGCTGCAGTCAAGCGTTGCGCAATTTACTGTAGCATGATCTACGCGGGTGCCGGACGCGGCATCTACTGCGGGAGCGACCATTTTTTCGTCGCCGGATGATGCGCAGGTCCTCCGAAAGGACATGCGGCCAATTCTTAAACTGAAACATCGTCAAAATTCCTTAAACGAGGCCGCGATCGAAAGGTATGCATTGTGTCGGGTGCGCTGGATGCCTGGTACGGGTAGGAACTTGATGATTTTGATGTCGATGGCCTTGTCGCCCTTCGGGTTTGCACCGCGCTGGATGAAACGCATTGGCTTTCCTTCAGGCTTTTGAATCCTTCCGATTGATTTTCCTGGAAATGCGTGAAGATGTCAGCGCCATCTCCATCAGGTGTGATGAAAGCGAAGCCCTTCGCATCTAAGAGTCATTTCACAGTACCAGTCTGTGTGCTCATTGCCCGTCCTAAGATTGTGATCGGCAGTACGTAAAACGAGACACCGCATCTTGTGAAAGGCAAGAATTGTAGAAGGCAATCTGGAAGAGCTCGGATTGAGCACCGCAGGCATGAAGCCGACAATACCCGCAGCACGACGAATTGCCAATCGATTATAGGCAAATCGCTGCGAAGCACCTAGCCTACTACATCGTTCAAAATAGAAAGGCCCGTCATGGACGGGCCTGCCGCCACGAAAACAAGAACAACTACTTGGGCGACTAAGTCACTGCGAGGGGCGCTAGGATTTGAGCTTCATCATGAATTTTCCGTTGAAACTTTCATTTACTGGTTGGCGCTCCGCATGACCGAAGTTTGACTACCAATGGAAATGCGCAATTCACTTCCATCCTCCTTTGAATCACGCAGTTCGCTGACGATGCGGTGGCTATTCAGCCGGGTCAATGCTGATTCGATGCCGGCGCCAGTGGAGGTGCAGACATGGCGTGCGGGCCGACGGTGGTCTCGGGCCCATCATCAACAAATCCATACTTCTGAAACTGGTCGTGCCGAAAGTCCCCTTGGCATGTCAGGGTAACGGCATGGGTTGGGTCCAGTTCGCGGGCACGCTCAATCAAGTCCGCGGCGGCGCCGGATCCTGGTTCGGAGTAAAGGTAACGCAATATGGGGCACGGCTTGCCAGGCGGCGCCAACTGAATGATCGCGAAGCCGCCAGGATGGCGCAGGATGGTGCCGCCTTCGGCGATGAGGTCAAGGATCTGCGCCAGGCTGTCATTGCTCGGCGCTTCGCCAAATAGCTCCTGGTGTTGCGCGACAAAGGTGGCTATCTCGAGTTCGGTTGCATCCATAAAGCCCAGGGCGCCTTGCATAGTTCCTCCGTAGACGTCGTCGCGAATAGCGACATTCATATGCAAAGCAAGTGACAGTGGTCGTCGGGCTGTTGCCAATGCGATGCCAAAGCGGAACGCGCTTACAACGAGTTGCGCATGGTGGAGCGCCGAAAATTCGACGGCATGGTTAGGACCCGTGTGATAACTGATGAAGGTACTCCGCGAGCAGCAAGGTAGAGCAGCGCTTCTTTTGGCCCTATAAGTTGTCGCATCGTAACGCCGCGATCCACGATTGCAGCCATCGGATTCGCTTGACGTCTGGAGTTGTGAATGTGTGACATGGAGTGACTCCACGTGGACACTATCAGTATGGCATCTATATATGGAGATTACCAATTCTTGCTTGCTTTTCGGAAGGAAAACAACACCACATGCTCCCGCTTGTGCCCTTCCGGCACCTAATTGCATTAGCATGGAAATCGATGGGTTTCAGAGATCTTCAGGGCTGATGAAAACAGTGTCGGGCATCCAAAGCAGGCTTGCATTTATTTCGGATGAGTCAATTGGAAAGCCTAATGGCTCTACCAGAATCGACATGATAAGGTGGCTTGTTTCCAAACCATTGCGCAGCCAAATTTGCTGAGGCGAGTGTGGAGAAAGTAATGAGATTCAATGTTGAAGAGCGACGTTTGAGCGTTCACCTGGCAGGCGTGATTGATGAGGCGCTGGACCTGGCTGAGGTGTGCGGCTGGCGGTATGCCCTAGCGTATCTGATCAGCGAGCAAGTCCCTTCCCCAATCATCCAGCGGCTACTGTCTGGCGGAGGTCAAATGAGGCGCACTCCGAGCGAGCTGCGTCCGGGGGCTCCGTTGTGGAAGGGCTGCGATGCGGAGGACATGGATAGCCTGTTTAACTGGCTGCGGGAGCGGCGGGAGACAATGGAAACTTGCGAATGCGATGGTGCTCCACGGGCATCGCGTTCAGGTACCCGCCAGCCCGAGAATAACTGATACGTTCGGCGTTAATAGTGTGTTGTAGGGTTATGCAAGGCGCTATTCAAGATTCGCAGCAGTCGTCCGTAACCGCTTGGAGGTGCGTGAATCCACCGGTTGACGATGAGGGCGCCTTGCCGTAGTCGGTTGCAATACCGGTGAACAACAGTCGAACTGAGACAGGGGCCTACCATGCGAACCAGTTTGTTTTATGACGGTTATCAGGTGCAATGTGAATCGGTAGCAGTCGCGGATGGGAGATTCGATGTGCAGGTATCGATTGCGCTGAGGACTGGCCGAGTACTGCTGGAAAAGCGACTTTCTCAGCAACGCGACCAAGGGTCAGAGCAAGCGGCCGTTGCGCATGCGACAAAGTGGGGTAAGGCCTGGATTGACGATAACGAGTAATGTAAAGTCATTTCCGTAACTTCCCTGGTGATCATAACTGACGTGACCTTTGGCCTTGCCTCCGCCGTATGCCGATTCCGGGGCTGACGCTATCGGCGTTCCAATTGATGTGGATTCCGTTTCTGGCCACAGGGGTGCTCAATGGTCTCGGGCACCATTTCGGCTACCGCAACCTCGAATGCAAAGAGGCCGCGACAATCGCGCCGGTCCGTCCTTGCGCGATCGCCCGCCTTGCGCGGGTCTAAGCCGAGGGCCATCGTTCTCTCCAGAGTATGAAGTCTGTAGTCCCATTGCCCGCGCCCCCGCAGCCCGGCCTCAAGCTAGGGGCTCAAATATACGCCGGCAATCGGTAGGATCATCCTGGACATTGCCTGCAGCGTCGACCGTGATCACCGACAGCGGCGCGTAGTGATGCACGATTCCGTCCGGTGGCAGCGCCAGCGGCATGGGTTGGCCTGCGGCATCTGGCTCGGTCGGCCATTCCACGTCGCCGGTCGCAGTTCGGGCTGGAATCAGCCAGTAGTCGCCGGTGCGATATTCGGCGGGGCCGGCGCCCGGTTCTCCGGGCTGGAATTGAATCTCCAAGCCGTCCTCCAAGTGCATCCAGGCGGACGTATGCTCAACGATTCGCGCCGCGCCGTCGTCCTCGATCTCCAGACCGTTCTCGCCGCGATCGCCTTGCTGGTGGTCCCAGCGCCGAAGCAAGGGGTGGCCGGCGCCGTCAGCGTCGAGCTCAGGGGCGGGGCCGCTCAGAGTGACCGTCAGCGCAATGCGGTCGACCGCTTCGACTTGCAGCAGGGGAGGGGCCAGATTGCGCAAGACCGAATCGTCGGCTTCCACTGCCACCCAATCGCCGGGACGCAGTCCGAAGCGCTCGTCGCGGCCAAGCGTTTCCAGCGTCAGAATGGCGGTGCCGCCGCCGGAGACGATGGGGAAGGCCACACTGCCATTGTCGCGTGACCATTTGAAGGTGGGCGGCGTGGCGGATCCCGCCACGCCGCCAGTGTGGACTTCCACTCGATAGAGCTGGTTCTCCGCACCCCGATATCGGGCGTCGGGCCGTACGATGCAGGGATCGGTTGCCGCAGTTTCGCGCCGGGCGCGTGCCTTGAGCCGCGCCGCACTGGCGGGATTGAAGCGCTCGGCCAGTTCGTCGGCCGTACAGCAAGTGGGCGCGGCGCCGTCCGCCCGGCGGCAGGGCGATGCCAGTTTCACTTGCCACACCACTTTGGCGCGCGTGGCAGTGTCGGGCCCACCCAGCGCCACTTCGCGCATGCTGTCGTCTTCGATGTAGCTGATGTGGCGTTCCCACACATCGAGGTAGACCTGGTGTACGCCTTCCGGTAACTGGCTAGCCGAGGGCACGGGGTAGTCGCTTTGGCCGCGGTAGCTGGCCACACGGCGCAGTTTGAGAACGCGCGGCGGCGTAAGGCCGGATATGGCGCCCTGCAATGTCAGCAACCGGTGCGTAGAATCGATGCTCGAGATACGCGCAAGCGAGGGCGGGAAGGGCGGAGAGGCCGGCGGAACGCCTCCATCGAATACTTCGACGAATTGGTCGACCCGGAAGGCTATGCCATCGAGCATGAGTGCGGGTACCTGCACCCTCAACTGCCCGCCGTTGACCGCACGTTCGGTGAGCGTCAGCGAAGCGCTGGCAAGTTCGCACAGAATGCCATCCACATAATAGCTTCCCGCTCCAATGCGGAAGTCACCGGTCTGCTCGGTGCCAAGCCGGAGGGGACTGATCGCAAAGCCGGTATGGGCGCCCGGCCCGCCGTGCGGCCCGATCAGGTCCGCGCACAGCCGCCGCAAGTAGTACAGCACGATGGCATGCTGTTCGTTCCAGTCGGCGTCCAGCTGAACACGGCCCTGCTGCATCAGCACGGCGCTATAGCGGTTCAAGGGATCGAAGGTATTGCGCGTCAGATCGGCTTTCATTGAGGAATCTCCTAACTGGCGAATATGACACCGGTATCCATGCCGGCCGGCGTGTGCTCATCGAGGCGGGTGCGCAGGTTGGCCAGGCGTTGTGCCTGGAACAGGTCGTGGTAGACGCCCATCTCCGCCTCGTCGGCGGCGCCCTGGGTGATCTCAGGGGCGCAGTCAGCGGCCAATTGGCAGTAGGCGGGCGTGCCATAGCGTACACTGTTGAACAGGGGGATTACGCGCTTGCGTTCGCGCGCAAGCAGCGCATCGCGCTCTTGCGGCGGCATGCCGCCGGCGGCGTAGCGATCTTCAATCGCCTGCAGCACCAGGTCGGGCTGGCAGCGGTAGCGGCGCGGCGTACGCGAGCCGGCGGGCAAATAGCTGAAACGCACGCAACCCTTTTGCCGGCGGCATGCGATCACCATGCCCTGGAAGATGGTGTCCTCCGCCAGGACGATCGCATGCACCTGCACGCGGCCGAATACGGTACTGCGCATGATGCTGAGATCCGCATGGGCGCATAAGTGTTGCGGGGCGCCGATGGCGATCCGTTCGTTGCTGGCGGCATCGATGATGCTATCGCTGATGCGGATCGTGGCCGGATCGAGCCGTACTTCGTCGCGGCTGGATTGCAGGATGCCGAGGATGCTGTGTTCAATCGTCAAGCAGTCGGGCGCGTTGATCAGTTCCAGGCTCGGTTCGTCGGGCCGCTGCGGCTCGCAATCGCAGTGCAGGCCGCCGCCGGCCACCAAAGTCGAATGGCGGATTGTGACCGCGGCCATTTCTCCGCCAATCTGCATGGATCGTCCGGTGACCAGCAGGCCCTCGAGCGTGAATCGCGAGCCGGGTGCGCCGGTGATGACGAGACTGTCCGGCAGAGAGGTTTGCCAGTCGAGAATGCGGATCACGGGTCGGGTGCCGTTGGCAGCGCGCAATTGCAAGGTTTGATTTTCCGCCAGTTCGACATGGATCGGTTCCACATACACGCCGCTGTCGGTCAGTTCGATCACACCGTGCTCGGGCGCTTCCGAGTGCCACAGCGTCAGCGCGTCGGCGATGCGGGCGTGTGGCTGGCCCTCGCCGACGCGGTACAACCGGCTCCCGGCAACCTGCGACGGGGTGCGATGGTATTCGCCGCCTCCAATTGGCGCAGGAAAGCCATAGTGATAGCTGACCCAGACCGGCTGGCGCCGGCCCGATTCGGGCGGGAAGGCGATACGCCCCAGAACCGGGTCGACCGCCACCTGGCCCGGCTGCGGCCGGTAATTCCAGTCGGTGAGGTCGGCTGTTACCAGTTGTTGCGGCGGAACCGGCTGACGCGGCATGCCAACCCAGATCTGGAAGCTCTTGTCCTCCCCGTAGAAGTCGAAGCAACCATTGAGCAGGCTTTGTTCGAACGGACGGCGGCGCACCGGTTGCGGCACACCGAGCGCATGTGGCGTGTAGAGCTGGGTGTCGTTGCCCAGCGCACTGAAGTGGAACAGGTTCGGGCCGGCGTCGCCGTAGCGGCGGGCAGGCGCCATCGTGATCGGGTATGAGCGCAGGCGCCACACGAAGACGCCGACACTGGGGATATTGTGATAGCCGCGGCTGCGCGACGAGGCGATGCGCCGCACGTCTACCGTATGCGCGAGCCGGTCGAGCGGCCCGCCCAGACGTTCGAGCGCATCGCCGTCGCGCAGGTCAACGACGCGGCCCCTGTCTAATTGCAGGTGATTGATGGCTTGCGTGACGGCCAGCAGCCGGAAGAATTCAGTCGCCTGGGCGGGCCAGCCGGCCACGTCGCGCGCCAGCGTTTCAAGTATCGCCAGCGTGCCCTTGCCGCGCCGCGACCGAACCGTATGCGCTACGTCGCGGCGCGCAACCAGTATGCTGTCGAGGGCGGGGTTGCCGCTGCCGCCCCCTGTGTGCAAGGCGCGGTAGCCAAGCAGATCGCCGATATACGGGACTACCCAGTCCTCGCATGTTTCAATGAACCAGTTGTCGTACAGCTGGCCGATATCGGCCTCCAGCACGTCGACCTGCTCGCCGATGACCTGCAGCAGCGCGCGCAGCGGGTAACCCTGGTCCGCATCGCGCTGGCGGTAGAGCGCCGGCAGCAGTTGGTACAGGCGGTCCGGTTGCGGCCTGTGAGCGGTGTTCATCGGCTGACCTCCGTGAGGATGAGTGTGTCCGGGATGTCCGGCGTGAGGACGACCAATTCGGCCGGGAGCACGCCGTGCGCGCCGTCGCTGCGCGCAAGTGCGGCGGCCACGCGTGGCTGTGAAGTCAGCGTATCCGCCAGCCCCGCCAGCTGGTCGATGCCGGTAGATTCCGACACCGAGTCGAACACGCGCAGGTCGACATGCACGACACCTTCCACACCCTGCATGACGGCCAGCGCCTCGCTGCGGATGGCGTCCTGGCCCAGCTCGCGCTGTTCGAAGCCGAAGGCGTGCAAGAGGGCGGTGCGCAGTACCGGCTCTACCGCGTCCCACAGATAGTCGGCGTGAACTTGGACCCGCGCGTGCATGACCAGTAGTTTGAGCCGGCGCAGCGCCACCTGCACCGGCAGGTGCGGGTCGCCGTATTGGCCGAGAGCCGTCAGCAGGTTGCGGTACAGGTCGGAATCGGGGCTGACGGGGATGTCGTCCGCGCCGGCGATGGTCACATGCACCAGCTGGCGCCGCCCGTCGCTGAGGCGGGCGGCGCTGCTCTTGCCGATGCCGGCGAAGTAGCGGGTGAAGTCGGCGTAGTCCTGCGTCGAGACCAGCCGGTCCAGGGCCATCGCGGCCAGCGACGCGTTGCGGCGCACCTGATCGCGCCTGTCCGCATCAGCGCCACCGCTGGCTGGCAGCGGGTTGATCACGGCCAGCGCGCCCAGCGGGTGCGTGGCGAGCTGGCTGATTTGCCGCGCCTTGACATTGCCGCTCTTGCCTATGCCGTAGCGGTACAGCGCCTTGACGTTGGCGCTGCCGGTGGGGAGGCGCGCACCCTGCGTGCCGTCACCGAACACGATACTGGTACTGTCGGAACCATCCTGCCCAGTGATCGTCTGCAGCATATAGCCGTGCGCCGTGGCGGACAGTCCGTCCAACGTCATGGCCTGGTGCCACAGCACGTCGTTGACCCGCACCTCCAGGGTACCTGCAATGCCGGCCGGCGTCGGCGCGGAGAGGAACGTCAGCGGTCGCTGACGCAAGCTGAAACGCTGCAGTGGCTGCGTCGCGTCGCCATCGCCCAGCACCTCGCCAGTCGTCTGGCCCTGGCTCGCCTTGGCCACGTTGCCATGGATGGTGACGGTGCCGGCATCGTAAGTGTAGGCTAGCCGGTTGGCTAGCGTGAGAATGGTGTTCGGAGCGGCGGACGAGATGCGCCATGCCCACAGCCCATCATCCGCAGTACGCGTGGGCGGTATGCGTCCGTTGGGGAGCGCCTCGCCAGTCAGCGGGTCCAGCAACAGGCCGTTAAAAGCCGCGAAGTCGCCGTCGCGCTCGGCCTGGGTCGGAACATATGCGGTCGCGTACAGGCCGGGCGCCAGCTGCACTTGGTCGCAATACAGCTGGTTGGCCATGGCCGGCAAGGACAGCGATTTCAAGCCGGTGGGCGCCGCCAGCCGCCCCACCACCAGGCGGTCGCCAGTCCGGTTGGCGTCGCTGACGTAATGCAGCTGCGCGAAAGGCGTGCCTGGTGCTGTGTAGAGGGCGCAAGCGGCGCCGCGCGTACCCTGGGCGACGGCGGCGATCATTGCCAACTCGCTGGCGCTCACGCCGCTGGTGCCGGGAATGTCGGTGCGCTGGCCGGAAACGATGATCGAACGTCCCGTTTCGAGGCCTTCGTACATGCCTGCCAGTACGATCGTGTCGCCTTCTATGTCGGCATCGAGCGGTTCCTCGGCGAGGGCCAGTTCCTCGGCGTTGGCGTAGACGAGGGTGTTGCGGATTGCGTTGAAGTCTGCGCCCGTGCCGCCGTTGGCGCTGTTCAGATCCAGCCACGCGAGCGAATTGTGGCTGGCGGGATCGAGCAGTTCCACGCGCGTGCTCTTGCCGCTCATGCCGTAGTCGGCGCGCGCCACTGCGGCGGTGCCTACGCCTGCCCAGGCCACCAGCAAGCCGGGCGAGCGCACGATCCTGGTCGCGCTGCGATCCACCGCCCGCGTGTCGACCACCACCCAGCCCTGCGGCAAGACTTTGTCATAAGCGTTGTCGAGCGAAACTATATGTTCGCGCTCGTGGAACACATTGCCGCCGTCCGCGGCCTCCACCACGTCCCATTCGCCATAGCTGGTGACAACCCCTTCGCTGACGCCGGTGATCCGCGGCGGCGCGTTGCTGCCGAACAGGGGCGCGCGGACGCGCAGCGCATGAACGGTCACTTTTTGCGCCAATTCGCCAGCGCTGTTCCATGCTTGGTAGAGCGGTTCGGCAGCGACTGGGTGGAAGCGGGCCAGCAGGCGCGGAGCCATGTCGGACTGGCGCGCGAAAGTGCGCGCCACGCTTCGACCCAGGCGGCGCGAATTGGCTGGCTGAGGCGAGGCAGGGCGCGACAGCGGCTCGAGCAAAGGCGCAAGCCGGCGCAGCGGCGAGATGGCACGCAGCGCTGGCACGGTGGTGACCACAGGGCCCTGCGGATCCGGCACGCTCGCGTCCAGCAGCGGTAGCTGGCCCGCCAGCGTCTGCAGCGTATCGAGCAGGTCGCTGAGCCATGGCTCCAGGCGCGTAAAGTGGCGCCTCTGCGCCAGTTCATGCCGCTCGCTCACCTGGCCGATGGCGCTGCGTACAAGCGGCAGTACCGTTTCCACGGTGCCGTTCGATTGCGCGGCATCGTCGATCAGATCTTGCAGCACATCCGAGACTTGCTGCGCTACCTGATTGGCCGCGAAGATGCTGGCCGCTTCGGCGATATATGGCTGAACCGCCATACGGACATTGTCTAGCGCCCGGCGGCCGAAGCTGGCCATGAATGGGGTCTCCTGCAGCGTCACCTTGGTACGCGCGTGGATGGGGTCCGCCGCCACCGATTCGACGAAACGCACTACTTGCTGTTCGGGGCCGCGACCCAGCACGATCAGCAACGGGTCGCCGACTTTCAGGTTGGCGGAGGTGCCCTGGAAGTACAGGGTTCCGATGACATTGGCCTCGGTTCCGGTGGGCAGTTGGGCGGCCAAGGTCGTGCCCGTGAACGGCAGCGAAATCACCTGCGGGCGTGTGAGGCGCGGCTTCAGCGCGTTCCAGCTGTCCCGTGCTTCCAGCTTGTCGTCGGTCTCGAAGAATTGCGGCAGCTCGCCGGCGCCCGGAATGCTCTGGGCGCGCGTACCTTGCGGCAGCCCGCCCCGGAATCCATCGGCCACCGTGAAGGCCAGGTGCACGCTGGCGGCGACACCGGGCCGCAGGCGGTAGCCGACCAGGCGGGCCAGTTCCGCCACCGACTGGCGCTCGGTCGCCGTGCGCAGATAGCCTTCGTTTGCAATGCGTTCCTGATAGAAGGTCAGCACGTCAGCGACGGTGGCCCAGCCATCGAGCAGCGCGATGGCGGGATCGGCAGGATCGCGTGTGGTCAGTTGAGTGAGCCGGATGCTGGTCAGGCGCGCCAGCATGCTGTCGAGGAACGATGCATGCGTGCCCAGACGGTAGGACAGGGCATCGAGTCCTGGCCGGTTCTCTTGCACAGGAGGGGGCGTCATGCCGGTGCCGCCGCAGCAGCCGCACAGCGGATCGTTGCCGCCGCAGCCGGTACATCGGGTACAACCGCAGGAGGCGTGCTTGGTGATGGTCATCTTCCACCTCGCAGATCGAGTACCAGGCGGCCGTTTTCCGGCATGCCGGGATGGTTGTCGAGCCTCGCAATCTCCAGTGGCCCCAAGTGCAGCACGCCGTCGCGCAACTCGTCGTTCGGGCCTTCAAAATATCGCTCCAGCCTTACCACGGTTACTTCCTGCACGCCCGGTACGGCCTGCGCGGCGGCGCACAGCGCGCTGACATAGATGTCGTCCCCGAAACTCAGGCGGTCCGGATGGAAGAAGCCGTTGCGGCTGTCCAGCGCTTCCAGCAGTGCGGCTTTGACGTGGCCGCGCAAATAGTGGGGGGCGACGCAGACGCGCAATTCGACGTCGAGCGGCACGTAGCGGGCAGGGCGCACCACCAGATCGTGGCCGATGCGGCGGTAAGGCTCCAAAGCGGCCGCGATGGCGTCGAGCAGGGCGGGGCATGCCTCTTCACCGCCCAGCGGGTCGATCGCTACCAGCACTTCGTGCCAACTGCCATTCCAGCGCAGGGTCGCGGCGGCCCGCTGTACGGCTGGGTGCCGTGCCGCCAGCGCGGCATAGTCTTCCGCAGTGACAGCGCGGGCCAGACGGCCGCGGAATGCATCGGGTGCGAGCAGCTTCACCTGCTCAAGCGGTTCCGGCCCGGTGCCGCCGCAGGCGGCCATCGGATTGCGCGGCGCCAGTTCCGCGCCGTCGAGCTTGATGCCGTGCGGGACCAGGTATGTGATGGCTTCGGCGCCTACATTCCCGGCGCTGCCATTGCCGATACGGTAGCGAGCCGCGAACAGCGTGCCTGGGCCTGGGCCATTGTCCCTATTGAAACGCAGATGAGCCAGCCCTTCATTGTCGATTTCCACCGTCAGAACGTGCGCGCCGCCTTCGCTGTCGAGCAGGTCGGACACCGGCCGCCAGTCGTCGACCATTGCCGCGAGGTCGGCCAATAACGCCTGGAACAGTGGCGCCGGCAGCGGTGCGGCGCCGTCCCACTTGGACAGCGCGGTCCGGGTGGCGGGCGCCAAGCGCGCCAGCAGGGCGTCCTTGGCGGCGCTGGCCGGACTGCGCAGGGATGCTGCCAGCAAGGTGGGGTCTTGCAGATCGGTGAACGCGAACAGCGCCGCGCTGCCGTCGGGCGCCGCCGGAATCGCATCGAGGACGACGCTCGGTAGTGCCTCGCGTGGATCCTGCCGAAGCAGCGCCGATGCAGGGCAGCCGGCAAGCACGGGCTGCGCGAAGGTCAGCGGCCCTTGGTCGAGCCGTGGACGAAACGGCGCGGGGAGCAACGCCTCTTCGGCTGCATCGCATTCGGTCGGGCAGCGCGCGCTGGCGCGGCCAAGGGGCACGGTGCCAAGCGCCTGAGCGGTACGCGTGCCATGGTCGACCAGGATCACATTGCCGCGGGCGACGCTGACTTCATGCAGCAGCGTGCAATCGGGCGGCGGCCCTTGCGTGGAAAGGCACAGCGGGAAAGTCAGCGCATCGGCGGGACTCCAGCTGATATTGAGCACGGGCTGGTTGTACAGGGTGTCGACGGCGGGCGAAACGCTGATCAGCCGCACCGCCTGGCGGTGTGCGCGGTCGGCATCGGCCGGGTTGCCGGTGCCGGGACCCATCACTTCCTCGAAGATCAACACGTCGCCAGCCGTCAATTGCAGCAGTCTTGGCCGCTCATCGGGGGCTGCCAGCGTGTTGATGCCATCCGCGCCGGCATCGCCATCGTCGGCCCAGCCATCGCGCAGGGTGGCGCTGGTTGCTCCGCGCGCGAGGCAGCACTCGGTATCGCCCCAGGTGTGGATTGCGATGCGGTTGTGCGCCGGACGGAAGGTCACCGCCGTTTCCTCATCCAGCGGCAGCGCCTCGAAAATCTCATAGTCTTTGGCGGGAATGTTGAGCAGGTCGCGCTCGGCCAGAACGCGGCACCCGCGCGGTGCGCCGGGATAAGCGGTGATAAAGCGCAGCGCGGCCAGGTCGAGGGTGCGCACGCTGTCCGTTTCCATCACCAGCCAGGCCCTCGCGTTGCAACCTTCGTGCATCCGGTAGTCGACCAGCCTGGCGTGCCGCCGCACAGAAATGCGCTGGCGCGCGGTGCCCAGGTAGGCTTCGGTGGCCACGGCGTCCTGGTAGTAGCTCAGATAGTCGCCCGTATAGGCCAGCACCTCCACCAGCGCGATGCCGAGGTCGGTCGCATGGCTTTCGCGCCAGTCGGGCATGATCAATGCCAGCCGGTCCAGAATCAATTGGCGGAAGCTGGCATAGTCCTTTGCCAGGTAGTTGATGTCCGGTTCCCGGCGCGGCGGTGGCGGACAGTCCTGTCGCGGCAGGCAATCGAGGTCGCTGTGACAGGAGGCCTTGAAGCTGAATGCGATGCTATCGTAGCGCGAATCGAAGCCCTGCAGCGGCGTGTCGGTGGGACGGCCATGCTGGTCGGCTTCGACAACGCGCAGCACATAGGTGGAGAAGTCTCCCGGCTTGTCGACCCTTACTTCCATCACATCGTCCAGCGCGGGATCGGGCTGGCGGATGACTTCCACGCCGGTGACGGCAATGTCGTGCACGCGCTGGCCGCCCCTGATGCGCAGATTCCCGGCACTTATCGCTGGCGGCGCCTTGCCAAGGAAATACACCAACAGTGTGCGCTGGGCCTCATCGGCCACCTCCAGATAATCGAGCCCATTCAGGTCGGCCGCGCGCACGTCCTCGCGGCGCAGGTCTTCCTTGCAGTGCAGTGCTTCACTCGTTGTCTTCATGGCGCGATGCTCCACTTGGCGCTAGGGAAAATTGGGCGGTGGCAGGCAGCGCGGTCCGCCGCACCAGGTAGCGCACTTCGATCGCGAGACGGCTGTCGATGGCGGCCACCTCCAGCCCTTGTAGTTCGATCACATCGCCCAGGTAGCGCTGTAAAGCCGCCTGCAGGCTGAATTGCAGGGCCGCTGCCAGTTCCGGGCTGTTTGGAGCGAACACCAGCTGCATTAGGCCGCTGCCGTAGTCGGGACGGTTCACGCGTTCACCAGGGTGGGTGAACAGCAGCTGCTCGATCATGTCGCGGATATGCCCCTCGTCGTCCACCGTGGCGGTTCTGCCGCGGCCGTCGAAATGGAATGGAAAGTCAAGATTCATTGGCGACTCCTATATTCCGGTGACGCGCGGCTGGGCCATAACGGTGACCAAGGGCGTGCCTGTCGGTGCGCAGACAGCCTGGCTGTCGAGCAGCAGCAAGGGCTGGCCGAGGGACGTGATGCGCAGCGCCGACGTCACGTATTGCGCCGACACGCAGGGCCCGTTGCCGGCCGGCGGCGCGAAGGCGCAGCCGGCGACCACATAAGGCGCCGTGATCGCCACGGTGGGCTGGCCGCTCACCAGGACGCGCGCATTAGGTGCAGTGGGCTGGGCCTGTCCGCCATGCGCGCACATGACCGTGGCGCCCACATGGAGCAGAAAGCCTGGCATCACGTCACCACCAGCGCCACCTTGTTGATCATGACGCTGGGTCCGATCAACTCGATGGTGGCGCCCTTGCCATTGTTGATAAAGATCCCCGTGTCGTTGACGACGATGGTGGCTCCGCTGGGGCTGCGCAGGATCACGCCACCCGTGCCGGGCGGCGCAGGGGCGGGGATCGGCGCCATGACGGGCACCGGCACCGCGTCGCTCAGGATCACCGAATGCTGCAGCGTCGTTTGCATGACGATGTTTTGGCCGGGCGGCACCGCGGGCGGCACGGCTGCAGCGGTCGGCACCTCCGCAAAGTTGCCCCACCAGCCGCCGATCCACACGGGGCGGTCCGGATCGCCCGCCTCGAACTGCAGCCAGACGCCGGATCCGATCTGGGGCACCATGAAGACGCCGCTCTGCTTGCCGGCGATAGGCGCGCACGGCATGGCCCATGTGGACGGCGTGATGCCGCTGACATCGGGTACCAGTACCAGGATACGGCCCAGTTGCATTGGATCGATGTTGCTCACCACCGTAGCACGGTAGATGCCGAAGAACTTGGGACTTTCGTTCATACGTCCACCCGGTCGACCGAGCTCCCCAGTCCCCCGCGGGCCAAGGTGAAGCTCTGTTTATATTCGCCACGCTTGATCGTGTGCGTGACACTCTTGACGTAGTACTTGCCGTCGTAAAACCGGCCTGCGCCGCGCACGGCCGCCAATTGGCGCGCCTTGAACACGCGGCCGTAGCGCAGCACGTCGAGTTGGCCATTGCCGGTAATGACGTCGGCGCTCTTGAACAGTGCCGCCAGGCCGGCCAGGGCTGCGCCGGCCGGGTCGGCATTGGCAATGGGCCGCAGCTGCTCGCTGCGCATCACCGGCGGCGCACGGGCGCCCATGGGCGCCTTCAGCAAGTCCAGATTGGGCACTGGAATCGGAATCGGGATCTTGCTGTTCGGTTCGATGATGGTGACGAAGTACTGCGTGGCCAGGGTCCCGTCGTAAGAGAAATTGAGCGAATCGATATTCGAGCTGGAATCGAAGTTAATCGACAGGGCCGGCTGCGGGCTGCCGAACATCTTGCTCAAGTCCGGGCCATAATAGGCCATGCTCTTACCAGGTGTGGGGCCGGGGTCGAGGTAGAACACGGCGCCTTCCTCGCGCGCCAGGGAAGACACATAGCGGTAATCGGTGCCTTGCTGCTTGATGAAGCGGTCCAGCGGATTTTCGATGGTGGGAATGCTGGCCGGCAGGGCCAGCGGCACCACGCCCAGCACCGCGTACTTGGCCAGAATCGCTTCGACGATCAGGAATTTCGGCAGTGCGGGGTAGGGGATGCCTGTCAGGTCGATGAAGTCCATCAAGGCAGTCAGGTCCAGTCCCGTCAGCGTCAGCGCGGTCTTGCCTGCTGCGTTGGCCAGCGTGACGTCCTGTTTGGTGATGACCCCATCCATCAGCACCTCGCTGCTGCCGTTGACGGTGACCGCGATAATCACCCGTGTGCGGGGATCGAAAGAGCCGCCTTCGAGCATGCGTTGCATCTCAGAGTTCTTACCCAGTAAGAACTTGAGCTGGAACCCGCCTTGGGCACCGACCGTGGACGTAACCTGAACGTCCGTCAGCGCGTCGATGACGGCGCGCGGCACAGGGCTGGCACTGAAGGAGCCCATCATGAGGGTGAGGTAAAAGCCACGATTCATGGCAGGCTGACTCCTGCCACGTCGAGCGGCAGCGTGATACGCAAGGTGCGGCCCGTTTCTTCGGTCAAAGCTTGCGGGCGCATCGCATGGTTGGCGTCGCACAGGCGCCAGTACAGTTCCGGGTCGCCGAAATGCTGGGCCGCGATGTTGTCGAGCCTTTCCTGCTGTAGCACGCGATGCTCCTGCAGCAGCTGGAAGCGTTGCGCGTCGGGCAGAAAGCGCCGCTTCAGATATGCCACGCTGCGGCCTTGGGCGAGTACCAGTGTGGTGGTCTCGATCCCATAATAGCGGCTGGTGGCGGCGAACTGGTTGTTCTTCAGCGTGCTTTGCGCCAGCATCGCCAGCACCGGATCCATTGCCGCGGTATTGTTGCCGTTCATAGTGGTCCTTTGATACCCAAGCTGGTCAGTGTTCCGTGCGGCTGCATGGCGGCCAGGCGTTCCTTCTGCTGCTGATAAACCATGTACAGGCTGCCTCCCTTGTCGGCGAAGGGCAGATCGTCGATCGACAGTACGCGCAAGCCCAAGCTGACCTTGGCCCGTATAGGATTCAGCAGCGGATCGAAGGCCTCCTCTGTGATGGAGAAGTCGGTAATGCGGACTGGCAGGATGCGATTGCTGCTCCAGGTGAATAGCGCGAGCGGCGCCATGACCGGCATGATCTCCAGCGTACCCTGCTGCGCCAGCGTGTAATTGCTTTGCAGCGTGGCACTGGCCGGGTAGAGCAAGGCTTCCAGCGCGGCGAGCTGGGGGAAGATGCCCAATGCCGCCGCGTTCGGGTTCTGCTCCGGGAATTCCAGCTGGTCGGTGGCATCGATTTCTGCGTCCAGGGTGATGGTTTCCACCGGCGGACCGGTGAGCCGCATCGCCTCCGAACGCTCGCCGCCTTCCTCCGCGCCTTTGGCCTTCAAGGTGCGCTTCAGGGTGTCCGGCGTATACTGCAATATCAGTACGCCGTTCGGCATGACGGTGAACTTGTCCGGGTCGAGCAGAACGATGCCGCCTTTCAGGGTGCGGGGGGAGCCGGGGAAATTGCTCATCGCTGGATTCCTTGGTGGCTTAGTCAGGGCGGTACAGCTTGCCCGGTTGCGATTCGGCGGGCCTGGTCACCGTGCCGAACTGGCTCAAGTCGAGCGGATCGCGCAGACCCGGCAGCAGTGGCTCGCTTTCCGGGTTGCTCGCGTCCGCAGCCTTCAGATCGTAGCGGCGGCCCCCGCGCGCCTCTTGTCGGCCGGGATCGATAACGACCCACTTGCCGTCCTCTTTGGCCACCAATGGGAATTCCTTGCGCATGGACTCCTGCGTCTGCCGTCCATTTTGGACATCGTCCGCGAGCCTGAGAGCCGGCCGGGCCAGGGCGTTGTATTGATTGAGCAGTTCCGACAGCATTGTGCGTTCCGTCTTGCGGGCCGTGCCGTGACCCTGGAACAGGTCTTCGCCCTCTGGGCTCTTGTCGAGAAGCACAGCGTTTTCGTTGCGCCAGGCCGATTGCTGGGCGGCGTTCAGACCGTCGAACGCGAGGTGATTCCAGAACACCACCTGGTCGCCGATGGCAAAATCCTGCCGGGTCCGCGGCCGTACGTCGGGGCGGTAGCCATACGACTTCGGTGTGCCTTGGATAAGATCCAAGGGTGGTGGCGGCATGCCGTGCCAGGTCAGATACATGGCGATGCTGCCATTGCGCACCAGGGCGTCGAACTTCTTCTCGCCTAAAGTCTCGGCAAAGGCCCGGTACTGGATCACACTGACCAGATAGTCGCAATGGATCAGGGTCCTGTCGCAGATGCTGTCCTGGGGCGCGAACAGGGAGGTCAGCGCTTTGAAGCCGTTCTTCCGTCCTTCGTCCGTCAAGGTGAAGAAGTAGATCCATTGTGGGTCGAACTGCACGCCGCTCCAGTAGTCGCGCGCCTCCTTATTGACTCTTGCATTGGCCAGGTTTTCCTTCGCCCCTTGCACGGGCGCCTGGTAGTCGCTGCAACCGCTTGTCTCATCCATGTTTTCCTGGTAATCGAAGGCGCCGGTTGCCTGCGATTCCCGCATCAATTCGCTGGCTCGCAGGCGCTTGAATATTTCGTTCCGGAACTCGGTGGCATCGGCGAAGTCCATGCCGGCGATGGACAGAACATCCA
>Ga0307408_100001409_pt1 | contig 17892 bp, 13 predicted proteins | sample 322Cmetagenome_FD_202116 | JGI IMG/M metagenome (GOLD analysis project Ga0307408, IMG submission 202116) | Maize rhizosphere microbial communities from greenhouse at UC Davis, California, United States - 322HYB-C-3 | ecosystem: Host-associated > Plants > Roots > Rhizosphere > Soil | place...
GATGAACAGTAAGGGGACCAAAAAAACCAACGCTGCCCCAGTTGCTGGCAAAGTTGGAACCTATCAGCTTACCATTGACTTCTGCAGCAAAAGCAGCCTCTGGATTGGCTTTCCAGCGAGTGTGTACATAGCTGGCATCACCCATAAAAGAGGTGGGTTCCGGTAAGCAAAGGAAGGTGCCGAACGCCAGGCGCATAATGTGGTCAGCAGCTGGTAATTCACTTTCTTGAAGTGGGCGGACATAAGTGTCTAGGTTTGGTTTTGTGGTGGTAGATGGTTGCGGTGTCATTGCTTAAATTTTGGTAAGGGTTAAAAAATTTATTATTTAAGTTATAAATAAAATTTCTTCGCGTCCTTTCGGGGGTTTCCTTTTACCCTTCGCAATCGGAGGGTATCTGTACGTGGTTTGCCGAGCGCAGCCCCCTGAAGCCGGGACGGCAACCTCGCGCTTAGGACCACTACAATTAGATCCTGTTTTCGCTTTACTCGTCAGCCAGCAATTACTACAAGTGCTGTTGTACTAAACCTTCGGTAGTTTTTCCAAACGCCTCCTATCGAGCGCCTAAATTAGCAGAACCAACATTCATAAAAATAAATAAAAAAAGCCAACTCAAGTCGATTCTGCTTGCTCTAAGATAGTTGGATTTGTAGATGCTTTATAGATCCTTAAAGCATATCGACCAGATTAACGATTATCTCTACCTCATCCAGCAACGGCATAATACGCCATCCGATTCCTATGCCCTGTTGCGGACAAAAAAAGCAAAATCACAAGAAAAACGTGGGTTGAAACGAGAAAATAGAGGGCGCTAAACCGTCTCCAAATATAAAACGAGCTACAAGAAATGTAATTATCACAAAGATTATGAACTTAATTCCACTTTTCATTAAACGTTTGTTGGGGTCTGCAATTACAGCTAACGGCTAAGGCTTGTTGCGGTATTAATTGCACTCACTTTCAAGCTAGCACTAATGTAATAGAAAGCAGCGAAATAACATAAACATCGAAACCCAGCAATGGCAACAGAGCTAATGTTATACCTCGTTTATTTTTCCTTCTTAATAAGAGACTTTGCTAATAATCTACCCACTAAATCATCCTTGCTTGCTAATAACCTACTGCACCCGCCATTTTGCAAAACCGAGGTTGGTGGCTGGGCTTCTTGTTACTATTGTCTGTTTGCAATATTATCGTGAACCCATTTTGCTTCTTCGTCTGGCGTTACTTTGTCCAACGTGCTACTTATTCTGCTAAATGTCGCTTGTGGGAAGTCGTAGGGTTTGCTGTCGTCAAAATATGGACCAACAACACCTAAAATCCATCCGTCTTTTGCTGCCCAATGAGGTTCGTTCACCCTATATTTAAAAACTTCATAATGAACAAAGTTATTCTGCCCGTCAAAGTCAAAAGTCACTCGTTTAATATGTTCTATTTCATCAGGGCAAGCATCAAGTTCTGTCGGGAACTCTAACCAATTTGCAAGATTACTTTCAGCACCTTTTATCAAAGTGTTGTACTCGTTCGGAAAAAGATTTGTTTTGTCGTGGTCAGCTAAAAGTTGAAATGCCGTTTGTCTTGTCAAAATATTTTTTGCAAATGGTATTACGTCATTTTCGGTTAGTTCTTGTCCGCTTTCAAGTTTGTCATAGAGTTCTTTTACTCTTTCAAATCGTTCAGCATTAAGTTTGTTGTTTTGTCGTTTAACTGTTGCGAGTCGGTAAACGGCAAAAGCTACAATTGCCAGTACTACAATTCCGACTAGTATAAAAACTATTTTCATTCTTCTTTCATTCTGAAATTGTCTGTATTTGAGCGTTGTGGATTAGCCTTGCCACAAACGGCTAAGGCTAGAAGTTGTGCCGGAATAGAAACCACTCCCGCCGTTGCCAGCACTAAAGTAGCTAAAAAGCACTTCCCTTGGTACACGCACTTCACCGGCATAACTTTTAGCCGGTGTTACCTGTTGGCTTTATTAGTCCGAGTACCCAATTATTCCCATCTGTTCTTTCCAGGCCAGAACAAGGTATTCACTAAAGTTGGAAGTATTTGATGCAAGTCTTCGGTCTGATAAAACAAGTTTTGAGAGTCGCTCATACTTGTCTTTTACTTGATCTCTCGACCACCGTAAATCCTTATAGTAGTCATATCTATCCTCTATTATTGATAGCTCTTTAAGTAGCTGGAATTCGTCGTCTTGAATTTTTCCTAAGTAATTCTTAGAATCTACCTTCGATAATCTGGATTGCGAGTCTTCAATGAGGTACAGGTCCATTTCTTAAGCTTACAGCTAACGGTTAGTGTTTATATTGTGCCCGCTTAATAGCACTCCCTTGTCGAGCTGCAGTAAAGTAGTTAAAAAGCAGAAATGTTCGAAAACTACGTCACCCGGGCATAATTAAACATAGTGTTAGGGCGCGTTTATCTTTCTCTCGCGCTTCTCTGAAGTCTTACTTGGCTATTCAATTAATCTACTGTCGTGAAGGAGGATCCATTATTGATGAACCAGAAGACATACATCCTTTTACTAAAAAGACAAGAACAAAAGCAATTAATAAAACTCCAAGTAAATTAGTTAAGAAGTTGCCGGATTTTTTTTTATTCCATGAGTAGTGTAATATTAATAGAACAAAAGCTATTATCAAAGCTATGATTGCCATAGATTCTGTATAAAGAGCTGCTAATACTATTGAAGTCTTGTGCATTAGGTATAGTTTCATTTTAGAATTTAGCTTCTAATTTACTTTATAAGTTCCATCATCATTTATTTTTAGCGTTAAAACTTCTGATGACCAATGAAAATTGTCAGATAAAAAAGGCTGTTTGTTAATACAGGTTTGTAAGGAAATTTGAAATGTATTTTCGTTAACTCTCCTTACCTTCGGTTTCCTGTATGCAAAGTTTGGATTGTAGAATTCATAATAATCTTTTAGACACTTTAATGCCTCGGCTTCGGTATGCCTTGATGCAGCTCGCCTCATCGCTTCAAGATTTTCACTTTCAAGTTTTTGAATAGTTGTCTTCAATCGTTTATTCTCTGATTTCAATTCATCATATTCGGATTGAGAAACTCCACAACTGGCTAAAGTCGCCAATGTTATTAAAATTGCAGTAGCTTTTCTTATGTGCATCTGTTTAAATGTTGCCTAACGGTTATAGTTTATATTGTGCCCGATTAAGAGCACTTCCGTGTCTGGCTGCACTAATGTAGCTAAAAAGCAGAAAACTTCGAGAACCACGTCGCCCGGTCATAATTTAAACATACTGTTATGTGTAGGCTTTTTTATAACTTCAGGTGCTCCATTAAGTTATTATCTCGCACCTGCATGAAGTTCAATGCCTGCGAGATTGGGTCGTAGTCGAAAGTGATAACTAGATTATCTAACTTATAATGGTCTACCAAGAAATCCTTTTCTAATAGGTCGCTGCGCCCTTGATTAGTTTGAGTAGGATTGCCTGCTTTTTCAAGAACAATTTCACGCTTGTCGTTAAAGTCGATATTGAACGGAAGTTCTTTGAAAAAATTCTGTTCAGTTGGATTAATATTAAAAAACGCAAACATTGGACTCCCTTCATTAAAAACCAATTCTTCGTCTTCATCGAATTCTGCATCTTCATTAATAAATCCAAGCTCTATTCCTTTTTCTTCAGATATCACATAGTCACTTTCAGCAACATTATATTCAGTGAGGTCGGAGAAATTTGCATGTAAAAATGAATTAAAGGAAGGGTCGTATAGATTCGTCCCGAAATGATTTGATAAGTCCTTATAAGATTGCATAGGTCATTTAAGCTTACACATAACTTAAATATACCCACTATTATAGCGTATATATTTCACATAAATTAAAGAGTTTCAAATATTCTACAAAAAATCCAACTGCAACATTCCTCTCACAGAAAGATTCATCTGGAATAAATTTTGGAATGCAGGTAGAATGCGTATTTAGATTTGTATAAAACACTTTTAAGATATACGAACCTTCGTGATGCCTACAAATTCCCAACCTACACCCTCACCCTAACCGCCTTCTCCGTCGCCCCAGCCTCATAAGCCAATAATTTAGCCGTTTTCCTCAAATCCCCACCGTCAACCATAATACCCTCATTTTCCGATCCTTCCAATTTCAAAAACACAGGACAAGGTGAAATCACCCGGGTTGCCGAAAGCAGCACATCACTTGATCGGGTGAACCGCAGCACCGACTCAGCACCCGAACTTCCCTGAACGGTAAGCCCTGTAACAGAGCAATCATGCACATTATCAAATACCATTGCCGGCCTTGCATCCGGTTCATCATACTCCAAACGAACATTTTGAAGCGTCAAGCCCTTCACGTTCCTTGCATACATGCCATAAGCCGGTGGGCCAACCGGAGCGGTTTTAAACACACCGAAATACTCTGCAGAGATTTGTGGTATGTCTCTTTTTGCCGCCTGTTCCTTTGTTCCGCCGCCGGCATAGCTAATGTGCACATCCGTAAAGCTGACGTTCTCAATGTAGTTATCCCCTAGTCCATTTAAGGTAATACATGAATTCAATTCTCCATCAAATACCTTCACATCAAAAGGAATATCCGGATGATTAACAGGCTGACGGACAACCGAGGCCCGAATTCCATTAAATGAAATATTGCGTACAAAGAACTTATCACCCGAAGCGGCGATACCACCTCCGTTTCCACTATTTCCGCTAAAGCCAATTCCTATCGGGCCGGTTACATTCCGCATAATGATGTTGGAAAAAGTCAGGTTTTCGAGCCTTCCTTTTCCGGTACTGATCTTTATCGGACAGCCGTAAGTTTCATAAATCAGGCAGTTAGAAATAGCAATATTTTGAGCTTCGCCACCGCCAAACCTAAATATTGACCAGCGGGTGCTAAAAGAACAATTCGTTATCGTTACAAACTGATTGCTGCCAAACAGAGCGCAGGCATCGTCCTGACAACGCACATCGCAGTTTACAATATGCACGTATTTGCAGTTATTGAAGTGGAAACCGTCGTTGTTTCTATTTACCCTATTATAGATGCGAACGCCATCAATATTAACCTGTTCGCAATTTAGTATGCGAAAACAGTGGTAAGCGCTTTTGGTATAAAATCCGTCCCTGAGCAGCAGGTTATTACATTTATAAAATATCAGCAAATGCGGCCTGTCAAAATAGCCACCGCCTGTTGAATTAGGGCCGGTATTATCGCCTTGTCCGGTATAAAAGGCTTTCCCATTTCCATCAATCGTTCCTCTGCCTTCAATGGTAATATTCTCAGCATTTGCTGCATACAACAAAACAATGTTTCCGTTTCCGGATGGCACTTCTTTACCCGCAGAATAATCTTCCCTTTTCGGACTTCCCAATAATCTTCCGTTCGTTGAAAGATGCAGTGTAATGTGGCTCTTTAATTCTACCGTGCCAATGACAAAATCTCCGGCAGGAACCAATACCGTACCGCCGCGTTCTTGCGTACAGGTGTCAATTGCTTTTTGAACTGCCGTTGTGTCTAATGTTTTCCCGTCGCCTTTGGCGCCAAAATCACGGATGTTGAATATTCTTGCCCCCCGATTTTTTTCATCCAGGGCTTTATCCTTGTCTGCTGCAAGTGCTGGTACGCCTACCATGCTGGCGCCCACAGCTGCGATGGCTGGAATGGAGACTTTGCCGAGCCATTGGCGCCTGGAAAAAGCTGCTTCTTTGTTATTTTCTTGGTTGTGTTCTTCGATATTCATAGTGTGTTTTTATAATTGTTGGTTAAAGAATGGAGCGCTTTGTCATCTCGACTTCGGAGACCACGAAGTAGCATTGAGGCCTTTAAAGAATAAATTAATATCTCAATAAATCTTAAAGCGCCTTATTATGCGTATAGCTTTAGGATCTCTCCTTTCGTTATAATGACATCATTTATATCTTGCTCATTTTTAAGCATTTTGAAATAGGGCGCTTTGTCATCTCGACCTAGAGATCCTAAAGCGACTTACATGTAAAGCGCTTTAAGATTCCTCCTATCGTCGGAATGACAAAGCGGGTTAGCCTGTATATCGCCCGATGTCATCCCTATATTTTTCTTTGCAAAAGATCGTTACTCGAAATGACAAAGCGGGTTAGCATGTATATCGCGCATATCATCTCTATATTTTGCTTTTTAAAAGCTGATTACGTCGGAGATGACGCACTTAATTAGAAAGCACCATACATCTGTCAATTATAAATTTTACTTGGCATGAGCTCATTTCTTCGCTATCGCGATATCTTTTCCCTTTAATCTAAGCGTTAGCTGTGCTTCAAAAAGAGATTTCGGCGAAACTTCCGCACCTTGCATCTGATTAATACCGGCATTTTCAAACGTGACTGTGTTATCCGACTGGAATCCTACCAAAATCGGCGACGCGATGGTATAGTTCCTTCTTCGGCTCATATCCCAGAAATTGTAGTTCTGGGCGTTATCAGATTTATGATAGAAATTCCAAAGTACTAAATGCTTGCCATGGTGAGGATGCCCTGGTTCCGGGCCTCCCAGATTATAGAAAACACCACCATCAATATTATCATAAAGCGTAGCATACGGCTGGCCAGAATGTATGTCGAAGTTTTGGTCTTTGCCCAGAGAGCATTGAGTAATCACGGTTCCGGATGCGCCATAACCGGTTCCAGCGCCGTGATGTTGAGCCCCGTTGAAACTGCAGTTTTTAACCAGCACACCATAACCGGTGCGTGCATGAACCGAGGCATGCCCCTTTTTACCTCTGAAATGAGTATTCAAAATACTCACCTGGTAGCCCGCCCGAATATAAATTCCTTCATTCCAGTCATGAAATTCGCAATTCCTCACCCAGCTATTCTTCACGTATTCCATTCCCACTGCTTCGTATGCATAATCGTGGGTGGCATTTTTATGATGGATAAACTCTTCAGGGTACATTTTCCACTTACTGGTGAACAAAATATCTTCAACGCCGCATTCTTCAAGGAAGCTTCTGGATTGAATATCCCATTGGGTCCCCTTAACCATTACGATATCCTGATGAAGAGGATTTTTAAAAGTGATGGTATTCCCTTCAATTTTTGCAATGGTGTGAATTTCATTTATTTGCATACCACCGTTCGGGCCAAATAATCGGGTCCAAACCGGCTTTAAATCTAAAGGAGCAAAGTACTGGCGGGTGTATTCCTCACTTCTGTGATGAATGATTATATCTTGTCCAACCTTAAGTTTTGAAGCATCTGCAACTTCCACAGAAAAACGCTCCCTTTCTGCATTTTTTGTAATGGTTGTCAGGTTGTTTAACTTATTATCTGAGGGCACAAACATAATCTGGCGGCCGTTGATGCGCATGTTAGCCTGGTAAATTTCTGTTCCGCCAGGGCCGCTGCCACTTCCTTTCAGCACAATATTGCTTTTGGAAATGCGAATCTGCTTTTTAATGTCCGTATCTGCAGCTATTTTATATTTTCCTGCCGGGAAGAAAACAACTCCTCCTCCCGGATTTTTTTCTGCCGCATCAACTGCCGCCTGAATAGCATCGTCGTCAAACTTTTCATCATTGGGAATGGCACCAAAATCTGTTACCTTGAAGTACTTCCTTTTAGATACATCTGGAATTTGTTCCTCCGAAAAGTGATAACCGGCATAAGAGAAATCCGGCAAGACAGGAACCTTTCCCGTTTTTTTAGCCTCAACAAAATCCTTCCAAAGCGGAGCTACTTTCTGAGCCTGAGCTGATAAGTAAACTGCAGCAGCAAGGACAAATGCCGAAATATTTTTCTTCATAAAATTTGAATGTGATTTATCTTTTAAAAGGATTTCTAAAAACAGCTTTTTTAGAGTTTCTATTTCAGCACAGCGGCGGTTGATGGTGCATTTGCGGCAAATTCCATAGGCTTAGTACCTGCTGAAACCTTGTTTTTTATCACGGAGATACCCTTAGAGCCAGCTCCTTCCACACGTAAAAAGGCTTTTGATTCGCCCCTGGCTTCTATGCTGTTTATTTTAGCTCCAACTACATTTTCAAGCCGGATAATAGATTCCGCGCCATTAGTTTCTGGCAACTTCCAATTGTTCAGTTCGACATCTTTTCCATCCTCGCAGATGAATGCAGGGCGTAAATCATTGCTTCCCAAGATAAACCTAAGGTTATTTAGCTTTAAACCCTTTACGTGGCGTGCCCACACTCCATAAGCGGGAATACGCGGGCCAAAGGTTTTCACCTCGGGATATTGATCGATAGCTTCGGGGACTACCTGACGGCCATTCTCTACAGAGCCTCCTCCTGCAAGAGTGATTTCAATATTTTCTAAGGTTAAATTTGTTATGTCGTGGCCGGGTACTCCGGTTATCAAAATACCTGTTGGAGGCATAATCTGGGCATCATCGGCTGCCTTGGCTTTCACATTTCGGATAATAACATTTTCGAATGTCCCGGTAGGCTGTTGGATATCCTTTCCCTTACGAAACACGCTTAACCTAGAGCCAAGTCGGAATAACATCGGCGTTCTTACCTCATCCATGGTAATATCCGAAATCTCGATATTACGAAGATGTGCACCATCGACTGTAAGTAGCTTTATACCACCATTTTTGGTGTCGTAAATATGGCAATTAGAGATTTTGATATCCTCAAAAGGAGCCATTGATTCTGTTCCCATTTTGATGCCTGCCTGGTTGCTTTTTAAGCGAAGGCCGCTTACTACAATGTTTTTGCAGGGCGATTTACTGTGTGTAGTTTTAAAAACCAGGGCGTCGTCTCCACTCACAATATCACAGTCTTTGATACGAACATCCTGACAACCGTCGATGTCTATTCCGTCATTATGAGCCACTCCCACACTTTGAATTTTTATATTCTCGATCAGGATCTGCCTGCTTTGAAAATAATGGGAGGTCCATGCGCCGGCATATTTAAGCGTTACGCCTTTCACATTTACGCCTGTACAACGCACAATGCGAACCAGAAATGGCCTTAAGCCCCAGCGCTTTCCTTCCGGACGGGTATCTGTTAAAATATGTTTTGCTTTGAGGGCAGAGCCCTGCCCATCAATGGTACCTTCGCCCTCAATTCCTATGTTTTTTGCATCTACTGCGACTAATAAAGCCCAACCTACATCAATTCCCAAACCCTCTGTAAAAGGGTCGAGATTCCGGTAATGCTGCAAATCGGTACTTCCAAGTAAAACAGCATCCTTTTCAAGGTACAGAATTACCCTGTCCTTTAGTTCTACCGTCCCCGAAAGGAACTTCCCGGCAGGAATGATCACTTTTCCTCCACCGCTTTTGTGGCATTCGTTAATGGCTTTTTGGATGGCCTCTGTATTTAAAGTTGTGCTATCACCAATAGCACCAAATGTTGTTACATCAAAATCTTTTGCTTCTAGTACGGAGGTAATTAGCAGCAACAGAATCAGGTTAAACCCTATTTTCCAACGAATCATGTCTTATAAATTTGAAAGTGGTGGACTACTTAAAGGCAAATATTTACCTCAGCACTGCCCAGCCAGCATGGTAATAATTGATAATGCAATCAAGCGATTATTTCTAAAGGATTGCTCTTGCTGATCGTCTTTTTATTCAATGAGATTGGCAGGTTGTTGCGGGAATGAAAAGCAACTATGAATATGAGATGGGAGAGAGAGGAAATTCTTTAGTACTTAGTTAAGTGGTTGGTGGGGACACCCAACTACGGCAAAAAGAAATTCTTTAGTTCCGTTGGTTGAAAGCCAATGTTCCTGGTTAAGTGCGGCAAAAAGCATTGTTCTTTAGCTAATGGATATATTAAGCCCCTTAATTTTCTTAATTCCGTTGGTTGAAACCAACGGCAATAGATATATTGCCGCAGCATTAGCCATTGCCCTTTACAATACTTTTATTTCCAGGCTTTCACCCGGCGCTGTTTTGAAGCTTAAAATATCTCCGCTAAGTTTTTAGGAAACCTTCCCATTGCGCTTTAACTGTACATATTTCCCTGGCCAGGGATTTTCGAGAACACAAACCCTTCCCTTTTCACTCAATATTTTTACATACTCTATCTTGCCGTTTTTCAAGCGGCTGCTCACCAGAAAAGCACCATACGCACGCAGCGTCTTGAAACTTGCGTCTTTGAGTTTATTCCAATTTGGAAAAATGCGAAGCAGGCCCTCATAGCTCTGCATTAGCATTTCGTTAATAGTTAGAGGTACAGCGGCAAGTGTTTCAATGCCTCCACCTGATTGCGTTATCCATAGGTTTGGTAATGATTGGGCTGCAATCCTTTCCTTTAAATAATTTAGAATTTCATCAGAATCGTAGCCAACCCGCACAGCTCCTGGAAAAGAAGTTTCTATTCCATTGCCCAAGGTATTACCCCAGCTGCCAGAAATTTCGCTTCTATCTTTCCAATGTGCCACATCGCTGAGTAAAATCTTATTCAAATCAGGATCTGTTTTAGGCCCTGCAACTCCGCCGGGTAAAATCAGGCCGTGAATGGAAACGCGTGACAAGCCTGAAGCCACTGGGTTATCAGAAGAGGAATTACGTTCTACACTTTTAAGAGCCAGGCGGCCATTAATTTCTCCTACCGGGAATTTGCTTAAATGGGTAAAAATATGCTGCCATTTTTCATGTCGGGACTGATCAACATTGAGGTAAGTACTTATATCTAACATCCCTTTAAACAGCATTTTAACTAAGCCTAACGATAGGGATGAATTAAAATCGCCCAGCTTATCTCTCCACTGGCCGTTATTCCGAAGATTGGGCATCACCTCGTAAAAATGGTCCATATAAATCACATACCTGCCGTTCTCAAACTTTAAATAACCCTCCCAAAAATTCGCACATTCAAGCAAATAGGGATAAATCCGCTTCGCGTAATCTTTATCATAGGTGCTGTAGAAGCGCATCATCATGTTGCCAACACTGAAAACGGCATTGATTTTTTGTCCCAGAAATTTATAGCCATCGTCGATGGTGTTCTCTCTCGTGGCATATCTTTTAAGCATCTCATCTTCGGTTAAAGGCCAGCGTGTTGTTACCAGTCCTTTAGGGCCAATTCCAACAGGATAATAAATTCCCTTTTGATTGAGTAAGCTTTTAGCATGCTGCTTTCCTTTCTCCATATAATCCAGAACGGGTTCGTCAAAATTTTCGGTGAGGCTGATTTGGTTTGACGAATATGCTGCCCAATAAGGAGCCTGATAATTGTAATTTAAATGATAATCTCCACCCCAGGCTGAAGAATCTTGTGTGATAAACGGCCCCCATATCCCGGGAGCAAATTTGTTTTCGCGGGAGCTACAAGCAAACAGATATTGAGAAGCGTAATAATATTTTTCAAGGGTTGTGTCTGGAATGTGCACCTCTGATTTGGTCCAGAATTTCTTCCACCAGTTTTCATGTTTTTGCTGAATTTCTTTTAATGAAGAAAGATTTAAGCTTTCAGCTTCCTTAATAGCATGTGCTTTCCAGTCTTTGCGGTCGTGGTTAGTGTACATACTAATTGCAAAGGTTGCTTTTTTACCAGCCACAAGCGTTACATCTTGATCCTTAGCCGTCCCTCCCAGCACTTTCATTGCCATAGCAACATGCGTTGGCCATTCAAGTAAAGGTGTATTTTCAAAGGAACGGGTTACCCAATTAATGCCATTTGTTTCGCCTCTGGTTGTTATTGAAGTATTTCCTGTTGCAGCCCATAGATTAAATTTTACCTGACAAGATTTATTTGAACTTAGTTCTACAATTACAGTGTTGGTAGTGGCCGAAACCCAGGATTTCAAGGTTACAAGGTGATCGCCCTTAGTAAACTTGCCTGCAACAAAAGCTTTATCTTGTACTTGCTCAGCATAATAATCAGCACCTTTTAACGCCTCAATAATTAAATCGAAGCCTCCAGGGAACGCAATGCCGCCACCGGGATAAACAGGATATGCTCTCCAAAAATCATTCTTGCCCAGGTAAAAGCGCAATTTATCGGGAGTTCCACCCATGGTTAAGCCGATGTCGCCATTTCCGGCAAGTGGCGCATCTGGTGTTTTGGGCGTAGGAACATTTTGCGGTTGAGAGCTAAAAATAGCTTTGTATTTGCCTACATAAATTTCCTGGGCGTTTAGTTTAAGGGCTATTGCGAGTAAGCTAAGGAGTAGGAGAATATTTTTAATGTGATTCATTCTTGATCATGATAAAGTGTTCTATCTTCTTGACAAATCGATCATACTATTGGGCAATTCATGAATTGCCCCTACGCTTGTACTTCCAAGATCACAGAAGTGTTTTTTAGAGGCCGACGTAGGGGCGATTCATGAATCGCCCAAAAGCCATACTGTATTTTTCTTTGCAAAAATTCAGTACTCAGAAACAAAGCGGCTTACGCCTTGCCTTACGCCCAATATCATTTTCTTGTTCCTATTTATTAATGCTTGAAACCTTAACAGGAAAACAGATAACCTGAGAGCCATTAATGTGATCTATTTTAGGCAATACAGTAAGTTCTTTACCCCATTCATCCAAGTAATACGCAGAATTTTCAATAATCACTTTAGATGAGTTCTTAAGGCTTACCAGCGAATCGATATCTTTGGCACGAACCATTTTCACAGATGAAATCTCTGCCCCTATTACATCGTCCAGAAACAAAACGTACCTGCTATCCCGTTTCTCGTAGTTAAAAGAACTGGCATTTATTTTAAGCCCGGCGACATGCCTGGCCCATAATCCGTATGATGGCTGGACTTTGAGGTTTGATGCATTGTACTGGCCTACGCCTAATTCGGGAGGAGTTTTCTCTGTGTCCGAACGCGGGTTTCCACCCTTTACCAAAACATGCACATCATTGAAAGAAATGTTCTGAACATAGCCGGTGTGTTTACCGTTGGGTAGCTTAAAATCCAGCCCTCCTTCAACCAGATCAGAATCTGGCAATTTATAGCCTGCTATAATAGGGCTTGAGCGTTTCTGCGAGCCATCGTAGGGTTTCCAGCGAATATCAGCGGCCCCGAAAGAACTTCCGCCGTACACCTCAGAAATATCAATCCCATTTAGGATAATATTTTCCACCTGGCCGATATTTACGTTCTTAACCAGCAGTTCATTATGCTTTTCGCCATGCTCTGTAAAGGCATATTTGCTCACATTGGCTCCCAAAATTCGGCCACGATTGGAGATGGAGATGAAAAAAGGTGTGGCTGTGCGTAGCATTTTAGAGCGTGAGTGTATACTGCCAGTATGCCCGCAATTGAGGTGAATGTCTTTGATGTGTCCGCCATCATTCGTAGAAATTGAAAACCCTGCTTTATTAGCACCGAGAACGTAGATGTTATCCACATGCACATCCATAATGTCGTCTGCCGTTTCTGACCCGACTTGAAAGAGGTTGCAATTGGTATCCCCGATAATATTCCTGACCATATAATGGCTTGCCGGCCGGGTAAAACCTAGTGAACAATCGGAACCGGGCTTTACAATATCATCCGAACTTACTTTGGAATAGATATTAGTGGCCTTTACATTATTGCAGGCCATAAAATCATAAATATCGCGAACGTTTGATGTATTGTTCTTCCCAAAATAAGTATCATGAACATTAATATTATCGGTTCCGGTTGCTAATAAAACAAAATGGCCTGCCCTATCGATGTGCAGCATATTATCCGTATCGCTTACTTTCGAACCGTCCTTGTTGATATAATAGGGTTCGTCTTTTGCAGGATCGTACCAAAGGTCCTCCGGGCGATAAATCCCGCCAATTTCGACATTGGTACATAACTTTAAGGAGAACATTTTATCCGCACGATTACCCGGAGCGTTATTCATCACTTTGTCCCCGGTAACCAAACTGCCATTCCCTGTAATCCTGCCGTTGCCGATAATTTTTATATTGTCCAGCCTTTCGCCAAAAAACATTGCATTTCTAAAATAATGGTGCCCAACGTCTTGCTTGGTAAGGTAGTTCTCCGGATCCGCATATGGCCCGGTATCTGTGGGTGATAATCCGGAACGATATTTTTTATCGCTAAACCAGGTTGCTTCGGGAGCATCTGCACCTTTTAGCGCTTTAATTGTGGCATCTTTATCAACATAGAGATAAACATTGCTTTTTAGATGGACAGTCCTTACCGAATAAACTCCTTTACTGAATAAAAGAGTTCCGCCGCCTAACTGACTCAGGTATTCAATTGCTTCATTTAACTTTTCGGTACAGTCAATCTGCTCATCTCCGGCTATTCCAAAGCTTTTAACATCCATTTTACCTGAGTAAAAATGAGCAAGGTTAGAAAAGCCTTTGTTAGCGCCACTTTTAACGGATAGCTTAAAGGTATATAGGTTGTTGGGTTTTAATCCTGTAATTATTGCTGAAGAACGTTTTGTATCAATAACTGCCGATGCAGGCCCCCAGCTTCTTCCTTTATCTAAAGATTGCAGAACTTGAACGTTGGAGGTTTGAAGCGCTGCCGTCCATTTAAAATTAGCTTTAGTGTAGGTTTCTGTTGATTCCTTGTATTCCAAACTTTTACCAACAACTCTTTCAAAATCAGAAATGGTAGGAGTTGCTGTAAGTATTGCAGTTTCCGATCCGGTGCCGGCACTTGCTAAAACCTCCGGCTTTGACGTAGTGTAAATGGCTTTTATAAGGTATTTTCCAACTTTGGATAATTGCACATTACTGATTACAATTCTCAGGTCGGGACCATTAGCGGGCCTCAAATCCAGGTTTTTAAATGTGAGTAAAGTGACCTCAGCTTCTTTTGAGATACTTACATTTCCTACTTTAGAATAGGAATAATTGGTGCCGGTTCTTCCAATGGATTGACTGGCTAAGCCGCTAAGTTTAACGTCTCCCCTTCCAATTACATTAACTGTAGTGTTATCCATCGTTACATTTATCCCGTTCGGAAGATAAATTTTTACAGTTGCATCAGGGCTTCGCTGGCCAGCGGTGTAATAGAGAATAAGTTCTTTTTCGGTATTAACTGTAATGGAATTGTTTTGCAATTGCAGTCGCCCTTTAAGTGCCATGGGCATAACCTTAATATAGTAGCTTTTGCTTGCAGTACCATTCTGTGATGTTACCACAAGCCGATCCCCAGTTTGTATAAGCCCTTTTTGTTTAACACTCCCTGCTTTATCGAAAAGGCTATATTTCTGAGCTGAACCATCTGCTGATGCAATTTCCTCTGCCAGCTGCTCAGCCAAAAGGCCCGTTTTTACCAGCCCCTGATCTTCAGGTGTATCGACAGTAAACATCATGGTACTCCCCGACACAAGCACTACAGTGTCCTTTTGTATAAAAGCGACGTGAGGCGAATGCTGCGCGAAAGTAATCTCGGCTCTTTGTCGCCCCTTGGCTGTAAGCGAAAGCGTAAGCAATACAAGCGCTTGAAAAGTCAATAAAAAGGATTTATCCATAATATTCCGAAAAGGTTTTTCATCCCGGCAGGCCAAGGAAAGAAAGTTAAATGTGTGTTGGTTTATAGATACCTAAATTAGTCTGTGGCATGGGTGGTTTAGTCAAATGGATTAGCATTTGATTGTGTTAAACAAGCGGGGCTTTTTGAACTTTTTAAAAATCTCAGTCTTAACCCGTAGCATTTGGGATTAGTTCATCGTAATACAGTAAACAATCGCCCAATGTTTAGAAAAATATACCTCTATTCTGTTTTAATGGCTTGTGCTATTACCGCATGTAAAAAAAGTTCGACAGAAGAAATTATCGATGACAGCTCCGAAGTTTCAAAACTTTCATACAAAGCATTAAATACCACAATTGATTCGCTTCAATACCACAACCCTTTACAATTGGACCTAAATAATGACCAACAGATCGACTTTATTTTAACATCAGTTTTACTGGAAGAAAATAACCGGCCCTATCTCTATCTTGTAGTTAACAGAAAATCGCCTCAATTGAACAAAATAATGGTTAATACCTCAAGCGAACTGGTAGATGCCGGCTATTGGGCAGTTCCATTTGAAAAGAATGTTAACATCGGGCCAACCGAAAGCGCCGAAAACCAATGGACCCCAGATCTGAGTAAAGCTTTCCTTATCAATGTTAGTGATAACGGGATAAACAAAACTTTTGCGGGAGAATGGATCGGTAAAAAAGATAAATATCTTGGCTTAAAATTCCTGATTGGGAATGCATATCATTATGGATGGCTAAGAATAAGCCATACCGAGGGAGAGGAAAAGTTAGCAATAATTGATTATGCTTATAACCGGGAAGCTGGAAAAGCTATTAAAGCCGGCCAGAAATAGGATTATTAAAGGCGGTCCAGGAATAAGTATAATGAGAATCCCATTGGGGGGCAATTCATGAATTGCCCCTACGTTCGAACTGGGTTATCAATCCTCACTTACCTAGTTCTAAAAATTGGTTCTTCTATTGCCTTCTTGCTGGCGCACGCGCAATGTCGTTAAGTTAAGGAATTGAAGGTGCTGGTGAGGACACCAGCACAGGGCGTTTTGCCGTGGTTGGTGTCCCCACCAACCACTATTACATGAAGATCGTTACAAGCCTCCGTTTACAAAGCCTGCTTCTACAGGATTATCAGCCTTTTGCTCAATAATCTCAAAGCGATTACATTGATTATTAAATGACTAAACAAAAAACGGGTAATAGCTCTAAATCGCTATTACCCGTCTTACATATAAGTGGACGAAGGGCCGTTTGCTGCGCCATTCAGCCCTGTTCAAAAAAGGACTGAAACTGGTTACTGAAGTAAAACATTAATACCACTCAGGATATATATCAATTTCCAGGTCACCTTTTGGTATTTCAAAAGTCTGTGAATGGTCAGATGATGAATAATAGCGATCACATGGCGGCAAAGAGAAATAATGGAATGTTTCAACAGAATTTACGGTTGATTTTACAACAATATAAATTCCTCTATCCCACAAATAGTTGGTGGCGCGAAATTTAAATGGATTATTGTTTTTTTCTGAAGGCGAGGTCACTGTATCTGCGAAGCAAGGCGTTGCACCTGCATTCTCAAGAACGCACTCTTCAGTTCCATCTGACAAAGTGTTGTATAGCGCTCCAGAGAAACTCCATTTACCTTCTTCATATACATAATAACTATTAGTATGAGTTACCTTATAAGTGGTGTCGGATGTTTGGGCTTTAAGACTTACTCCAATAGCGAGAAATAGAACTAACGTTAATAAGTATTTTTTCATTTTGCGATTTTTTAATCTTTAAGCCTACTCTTCAAAGATTTTCGGCAATCTCTTACATGCATGTTGCCGCAAATCTAAATGGCACTTGTGCAATTAACTCGCACAAAAAATAGTTTCTTGAAAAAATCAACAGGAACTAAATACCTTGTCACTCACAAAAAAATCCCTCAATTTCTTTTCATCTACAGCTATCTTTTACTCTAACTTTTAAAATGTTCATCATCAACGAGCTTTGTTACTATCAAATAAAAAAGGTAATAGCTGATCTAAACTATTACCCGTTTTTATTTCATTAACCTTTCGCTTTATGCAATCGATAAATCCTCAGCATAAACCCGGCCAAAGCGGTCTGTTGCTTCAACTTTTATCTTTTTGGCATTAGCTGAAACTTTTGCATAGAATAAATGATCGGTTAAAGTAGGTTCTACCCATTTATGTTTTTTAGGGAGCATTGAGCCTGCATACAACTGTTCAGCAAGTGGATCGAGGGCTGTGCGGCGCTCCATTTCACCTTTAAGCACACCATCTTCGTACCACTTTACCTGCCATTTCGGGTCCCAGTTCCAAACGTTGGCAATAATCTCATCCGGCGAATCTTTGACCGTCCCTTTAGGATAAACTTTAATCTGGTAATCGGCTGGCTTTCCTGTGGATTTATGATACCACTTCAGGCTGCTTCCATTTACTTCATAAACGCCATATCCACCTGGACAGCCGTCGCTGCAGATAGGGCCCGTCCACCAGGCGCCG
>Ga0307408_100001410_pt1 | contig 17889 bp, 15 predicted proteins | sample 322Cmetagenome_FD_202116 | JGI IMG/M metagenome (GOLD analysis project Ga0307408, IMG submission 202116) | Maize rhizosphere microbial communities from greenhouse at UC Davis, California, United States - 322HYB-C-3 | ecosystem: Host-associated > Plants > Roots > Rhizosphere > Soil | place...
CGGCGTCCGGAGGTCGACGTGGCCCCGATGGATACGCGCGATCTTGCGTACTCCCTGATCAGCGTGATCGACTCGGAAGGCAACGCGGTTGGGCCCTGGGTGCCCAAGGTCGATATCGAAGTCGTGCGCAAAGGCTTGCGCGCCATGATGAAGACCCGCATCTTCGACAGCCGCATGCTGATGGCGCAGCGCCAGAAGAAAATGTCGTTTTATATGCAGAGCCTGGGCGAGGAGGCGATCGGCACCGCGCAGGCTCTGGCCCTGAATGTCGACGACATGTGTTTCCCCACCTATCGCCAGCAGAGCATACTGGTTGTGCGCGACTATCCGATGGTGGACATGATCTGCCAGCTGATGTCGAACGAACGCGATCCTCTCAAGGGACGGCAGTTGCCTGTCATGTACTCGGTCAAGAAGGCGGGCTTTTTCTCCATCTCCGGCAACCTCGCGACCCAGTATATCCAGGCTGTAGGGTGGGGCATGGCGTCGGCCATCAAGGGCGATACCAAGATTGCCTCGGCATGGATCGGCGATGGCGCCACGGCCGAGGCGGACTTCGACACAGCCCTGACGTTCGCCCACGTTTATCGCGCACCGGTAATCCTCAATGTGGTTAACAACCAGTGGGCCATCTCGACCTTCCAGGCCATTGCGGGCGGCGAGGACACCACTTTCGCCGCACGCGGCGTCGGCTGCGGCATCGCATCGCTGCGCGTCGACGGCAACGATTTCCTCGCCGTGTATGCGGCGTCTTGCTGGGCTGCCGAGCGGGCTCGCCGCAACCTCGGGCCGTGCCTGATCGAATGGGTGACGTACCGCGCGGGTCCGCATTCGACCTCGGACGATCCATCGAAGTACCGCCCCGGCGACGACTGGTCGCATTTCCCGCTGGGAGACCCTATCGCGCGCCTCAAGCAGTATCTGATCAAGGCTGGTGCCTGGTCGGAACAGGAGCACGACGAAACCCAGAAGCGGCTGGAAGCGGAAGTTCTGGCGGCGCAAAAAGAGGCCGAGCAATACGGCACCATGGCCAGTGGCCATACCTTCAGCCCCGCAGAAATGTTCGATGGCATTTACAAGGACATGCCGGAACACTTGCGCGTGCAACGTCAGCAACTGGGGATCTGAGATGGCGGAGAATACAGTGAAAACTTCCATGACCATGATCCAGGCGCTGCGTTCGGCGATGGATGTGATGATGGAGAGGGATGAAAACGTCGTGGTCTTCGGCCAGGACGTGGGCTACTTTGGCGGCGTGTTCCGCTGCACCGAGGGCCTGCAAAAGAAGTACGGCAAATCGCGCGTGTTCGATACGCCGATTTCCGAGGGCGGCATCGTTGGCGTGGCAATCGGCATGGGCGCATATGGCCTGCGGCCGTGCATCGAGATCCAGTTTGCCGATTATATCTATCCGGCTTACGACCAGATCGTGTCCGAGGCGGCGCGGCTGCGTTTCCGCTCGGCAGGCGACTTCACGGCGCCAATCACGATCCGCACGCCATGCGGCGGCGGCATTTATGGCGGCCAGACCCACAGCCAGAGCCCGGAAGCGGTGTTTGCCCACGTCTGCGGGCTGCGCACGGTGATGCCGTCAAATCCCTATGACGCCAAGGGTCTGCTGATTTCATCGATCGAGAACGATGATCCGGTGATCTTCCTTGAGCCGAAGCGCTTGTACAACGGGCCGTTCGACGGCCACCACGACAAGCCGGTGGTGCCGTGGTCCCAGAATCCGTTGGGTGAGGTGCCCGAAGGCTATTACACCGTGCCGCTCGACAAGGCCGCCGTTTTCCGGCCCGGCAAGCAGCTCACCGTGCTCGCTTACGGCACCATGGTGTGGGTTTGCGAGGCGGCTGCGCGCGAAACCGGCATCGACGCCGAGATCATCGACTTGCGCAGCCTGTGGCCGCTGGACCTGGAGACCATCGTCGAGTCGGTCAAGAAGACCGGGCGCTGTGTGGTGGTGCACGAGGCCACCCGCACCTGCGGCTTCGGCGCCGAACTGGTGTCGCTGGTGCAGGAACATTGCTTCTACCATCTGGAAGCGCCGATTGAACGCGTGACGGGCTGGGATACGCCATACCCGCACGCGCAGGAATGGGCGTATTTCCCGGGGCCGGCCCGCGTCGGCGCTGCGTTCAAACGTGCGGTGGAGGCATAGAGATGGGTATTCATGTCATCAAGATGCCTGACATTGGTGAGGGCATTGCAGAAGTTGAACTGGTCATGTGGCATGTGAAGGTAGGCGATGCCGTCACCGAAGACATGATCCTGGCCGACGTCATGACCGACAAGGCCACGATTGAAATTCCTTCGCCGGTCCACGGCACCGTTGCCATGCTTGGCGGCGCTGCGGGCCAGGTGATGGCTGTAGGCGCGGACCTGATCCACATTGAAGTGGAGGGCGAGGGCAACCTGAAAGCGCAAGCAGCCAAGCCTGCCGCCCCGGCACAGCCTGTGGCCGCAACCCCGGTTCCTGCAACGCCGCCGGTGGCCACGCCAGCGGCGCCCGCCGCAAAGCCTGCGCCGGCGCCTGCCGTGGCTACGCATGCGGCGCCTCCGCCTCCGCCAGCGTCGGTGTCCGGCTCCGCCCGCGTGGCTCGCGAACCCGGCGAAAGGCCGCTCGCTTCGCCGGCCATTCGGAAGCGTGCATGGGACATGGGCGTCGAGCTGCAGTTCGTGCATGGCAGCGGACCAGCCGGCCGCATCCTGCTTTCCGACCTTGAGGCCTACGTCGCGCGTGGCCAGCAAGGCGCATCTCCAGCCGCTGCCAGCGGCTACCGGGAGAGCCACGGGGAGCAGGCCGTTCCCCTGATCGGCCTGCGCCGCAAGATCGCGCAGAAAATGCAGGAGTCGAAGCGCCGCATCCCGCACTTCTCCTACGTTGAAGAAATCGACGTCACCGAGCTGGAAAACCTGCGTGCCCGGCTGAACGAGGAATGGGGCAGGGAGCGCGGCAAGCTGACCGTGCTGCCATTGCTGGCACGCGCCCTGGTGGTTGCGCTGCGCCAGTTCCCGCAAATGAACGCGCGCTTCGATGACGATGCCGGCGTCGTTACGCAATACGGTGCTGTGCACCTCGGTGTCGCCACCCAGACCGATGCCGGCCTGATGGTGTCCGTCATGCGCCACGCCGAGGCTCGCGACCTGTGGTCCTGCGCTTCCGAGATAGGCCGCCTTGCCGATGCCGCGCGTACCGGCAAGGCCACGCGTGACGAGTTGTCCGGTTCGACGATCACGATCTCCAGCCTGGGCGCCCTGGGCGGCATCGTCACAACGCCCGTGATCAACCATCCGGAAGTGGCGATTATCGGCGTCAACAAGATCGTCGAGCGGCCGATGGTGCGCCAAGGGGGACTGGTGGTTCGCAAGATGATGAACCTGTCGTCCTCGTTCGACCACCGCGTGGTCGACGGCATGCACGCCGCGCAGTTCGTACAAGCCATCCGCGCCTTGCTGGAATGCCCAGCGATGCTCTTTGTGGAGTAATCGATGAACCAACACACAACTACGCTGCTGGTGATCGGCGGAGGTCCTGGCGGCTACATCGCGGCCATCCGCGCCGGCCAGCTCGGCATACCTACGACCCTGGTGGAGGCCGGGGAACTGGGCGGCACCTGCCTGAATGTCGGCTGCATACCGTCCAAGGCACTGATCCATGCGGCCGAGGAGTTCGAAAAGGCAAGCCATTTTGCAAGCGGTTCGGCGTTGGGCATTTCGGTGCAGGCGCCGCGCATCGATATCGGCCAGACCGTGCTGTGGAAAGACGGCATTGTCGGGCGCCTGACCAGTGGCGTGGCGGCTCTGTTGAAGAAGAGCGGCGTACGCGTCGTCAAGGGATGGGCCAATATCGTCGATGGCAAGACCGTCGAAGTAATACGCGACGGTGAGAGTGCCCAACGCATCGGCTGCGAGCACCTGCTGCTGGCCACCGGTTCGCACGCTACCGAACTGCCCTTCATGCCGTTCGGCGGCCCCGTGATCAGCGCAACGGAAGCGCTGTCACCCAGGACCGTGCCGGACAAGCTGGTAGTGGTGGGCGCGGGTTACATCGGTCTTGAACTGGGTATTGCGTATGCGAAGCTGGGAGCGCAGGTGCATGTGGTGGAAGCGCAGGAGCGTATCCTGCCAGCCTACGACGCGGACCTGACCCGTCCAGTGGCCATCGCGCTCAAGGGGCTGGACATCGAAACCCATCTTGGCTGCTCGGTGCTCGGCCTGGACGAGGGCGGCGGGGCGGTTCGCATCCGCAATGCCGCCGGCGAGGAATCGTCATTGAAAGCGGAGCAGGTGCTGGTCGCGGTCGGGCGGCGTCCCAGCACGCGCGGCTTCGGCCTGGAGAAGCTGCGCATCGACATGGACGGCCACTTCATCAAGGTCGATGACCAGTGCCGGACTTCGATGCGCGATGTGTGGGCGATCGGCGACGTGACCGGGGAACCGATGCTGGCGCATCGCGCCATGGCGCAAGGTGAGATGGTGGCGGAGATCATCAGCGGCAAGCGCCGGCATTTCAGCCCGGCGGCCATTGCGGCAGTGTGTTTTACCGATCCGGAGGTGGTGGTGGTCGGCGCCACTCCCCAGGCGGCGCGCGCGCAGGGCATCGATTGCATCGACGCCATGTTCCCGTTCGCAGCCAATGGGCGCGCCATGTCGCTTGAATCGAAGGACGGCTTCGTGCGGGTTGTTGCGCGGCGCGACAACCACCTGATCGTCGGCTGGCAGGCGGTGGGTAAAGAGGTGTCGGAACTGTCCGCCGCGTTTGCCCAGTCCATCGAAATGGGCGCGACGCTGGAGGATGTGGCGGGTACGATCCACGCGCACCCAACCCTGGGAGAGGCGATCCAGGAGGCGGCACTGCGCGCCCTGGGGCATGCGCTGCATATTTGAACCGGGGACCGGCCGGCAAAGTGCGGGTGCCATGGCGCCCGCTGGTACTTCTATTCCTCGTCAAACTCTGCTGTCAGGTCCTTGAAGCCCTTGCGCACGGCAAAGGGAAGGAACTCGTCAGGCGTATCGAGGACGACAAGCCGTTTTTCCTGGATGACCGGATCGCCCGGCGTCAGGTCGGGACCGTTGTAGCCCAGTGCGCGCAGGTGTGAGCTGATCGCGGCAATCAGCTTCTGGTCCTTGTGCAATCCATCGGTCGCAGGGGCGGCCAGGTCGACATACAGGTCGATCACGCCGTAACCTTCGTCGAAGATTCGGATGGATTTGATGTCGACGGTACGGCCGCTGCCGTCCAGCGCCTTGAATGGCCCGCTGAGCTGGATATCGGTGTCTTGGTTCATGGGGGCAGCATACACGAAACGCCGCTGCGCTGAGGATTTAAACAGTAGGCGTGCAGGCCGGTACCCGGTGCGGGAAACTCAGTCAGTCTTCACGAAGTCAGCGACGACGTCGAACTCGCACCGGACATGCTTCATTTCCGCGCCACACACTGCCGCGTCGTATAGCGGCAGGATCTGCTTGCCCGCCTTGACGGATTGGAGCGAACGCGCAATGGCATTACTGGCGCATTCGTCGCTTGGCGAAGCTGCGGGCAGGGCCGCCGCGTTGAACTCGAATTCGCCTGTGGCATGGACGCGCTTGAATCCAGGCTGCGGCGCATCCGAGACTACCATCCTGTCCACCTGGATCTTGAGCTTCGCCTCGGGATCGTTCTCCACGCTTGAATACTGCTGGCCGTAGGTGCCGCCGGTGTACCCCCTCAACAAGTCACCGTCCTTGTTCCGCAGCTTGTAGAATCCGAAGGACGCACCCTGCGTAGCCAGGGAGGGAAAGTGGTAGGTGCCAGGCTGCATTGGCAATGGCATGATGGAGCTTGAGACCTGGTGCACCTTGCCTCCCTGCTCAACGGTCAGGTTCAGCGCGAAGCCATTGAGGGTGCCGCCTTGAATGCCGAAACCGCCAATTCCCACCTCAGGCTCGCCGGCGCCGGATAGTTTGAGGTCGCCGGCAAGGCAGCTCATGGTATTTCGCTTGGCCTGCGCAACCGCCTGGTCCTTGTGGGATGTCTCGACTTTCCGGTCGCAGGCGGTAAGAAGCACCAATACGCTAAAAATGGCAGCAGGCTTCATCGCATCCGGGTTCCGTGAAAAAACGGCATTATGGCACGGTTAATTTTCTGCTATCGATACGCTTGGCTGTATCATCTCCGCATTTGGGAAGGAGGATTCGGGATGAATCAGCGAATGCTGGCCGGCTTTGCAATCGCGGCATTGGCGGTGCCGGCCACTGCAGCGCCAACGCCAGCCCCGGACCTGCCTTTGTGGGAGCTTGGGCTGTTTGGCGGTGCTGCCTCGACGCCGGCTTATCCGGGATCCGCCGACCGCTCCACCCGCGGGCTGGTGTTGCCGATGCTGATCTATCGCGGCAAAGTGCTGCGCGCCGATCGGTCCGGCGTGAGCGCGCGCCTGTTCGACACCGAGCGCGTGGACCTGGACCTTGGATTCCAGTTATCGCTGCCCGCCCGGTCCGGCGACGTTCCGGCGCGGGACGGCATGCCGGACCTGAACTCCTTGCTGGAGTTCGGCCCGCGCCTGAAAGTGTTGTTGACCGAGCCCTCCGCGCGCAACCGTATGCGGCTGGAACTGCCCCTGCGCGCGCCGCTCGAGCTGGGAAATGGTTTCCGCCGCCAGGGCCTGGTATTCGAACCGCGCGTAGTGTTCGAAACCCGCAGCAGCGACCATCAATGGCAAGCCGACGCCAACATCGGCGTGGTAGTCGGCAATGCCCGCCTGAACCAGTACTTTTACGAAGTGGCGCCGCAATACGCGAATGCCGCGCGTCCAGCCTATCAGGCTGAAAGCGGACTGATGATGACGCGGCTGGGGATCAGCCTGTCGCATACCTTGAACCAGGATTGGCGGGTGTTCGGCTTTACCCGCTACGATAACTACACGCATGCGGCCAACCGTGACAGCCCGCTGTTCCGCAAGAATAGTGGACTGTCGGTTGGCATAGGCTTTACCTGGACCGCTTACCGCTCCCAGGCTCGGGCATGGGAGTAGGTCGGCGGCAGACTTGTTGAAACCGAGGAGGAACCCATGGATTTGCAACTCAATGGCAAGTTGGCTTTGGTAAGCGGCAGCACGGCCGGCATCGGATACGCGATCGCCCATGCATTGGCAAAGGAAGGGGCCAGTGTCATCGTCAATGGGCGCTCGCAAGCCGGCGTCGATGAGGCGGTGGGCCGGATACGTTCGGAAACCGGCGGAACAGTCCACGGGTTTGCGGGGGACCTCAGCCAGGCCGAGGCCGCGCAGGAAGTCGTTCGGCGCTATGCGGGCATCAGCATCCTGGTCAACAACCTTGGCATCTTCGAGCCCAAGGCCTTCGAAGACATTCCTGACGAGGACTGGTTGCGCTTCTTCGACGTCAATGTCCTGAGCGGCGTGCGCCTTGCGCGCCTGGTGCTGCCTGCGATGAAGCAAGCCAACTGGGGGCGCATCATTTTCATCTCCAGCGAAAGCGGCGTCCAGATTCCCACTGAAATGATCCACTACGGCATGACCAAAACCGCCCAGATTGCAGTGTCGCGCGGGCTGGCGGAATCGGTGGCAGGCACTGGCATTACGGTCAACAGCATCCTGCCCGGCCCGACCAAATCGCGGGGCGTCGGCGACTTCGTCGAAGGGATGGCGCGCTCGACCGAAAAGAGCTTCGAGCAGGTGGAGGCCGAGTTTTTCGACCACGTGCGGCCGACGTCCCTCATCAAGCGCTTTGCAGCACCCCAGGAGGTCGCTTCGCTGGTCGCCTACGTGGCCAGTCCGCTTTCATCAGCAACTACTGGTGCGGCGCTGCGCGTTGACGGCGGCGTGGTGAAGAGCGCGCTCTGACGGGCTCACTTCCAACGGTGTTGTAAGAAATATATGCTTTTGGATTAAGATTGCGGCTGTCGCGGCTTTACCTCTAGAATCGAAAGCATATATGAAGCAAGGAAGATTGGCGCTGGCCCTGCTGGGCTCGTGCTTGGGCCTCGCCGGCGCGCAATCCGCTTACGGGGTCGGGCTCTGCGAAGGGGCTTTGGCCGAAAGAACATCACGGGCGGGGCAGCCCTCTTCTTCGCTGGAAGAAGTGCTGCGGGACCCGGAACGCATCGATATTCCTCTCCTCTGCCAACTGCTCGCCAACGGCGCATCCACTGATGGCCTGAGCGGCCACGCTGTCGATGCAGCATTCAGGGCGCCTGACCGCAGGGTGGCGCTAATCCTGATCGAAAACGGTTTGTTGCGTGAGCCTGTCCCGGACGGCAATGAACTCATCAAGTCATTCCCACGCAATTTCCTGCGTTTCGCCGTGAGTGCCGGACGGACCGATTTGCTGCCGCTGATGGTGGCGCAAGGCAAGGATCCAAACCGCCGGGAGAAGTTGCCTAATGAGACCGTTCAGCCAAATGCGGTGGAGCATGCAATTGCGCTCGGCAAAATGGAGGCGCTCAAAGCCCTGCTGGCGCACGGCGGCGCGATTGACACCAAGACGGCCCATCCCTGGGGCACGGCGCTCGACATGGCAGTTGCGTCGCTCGACGCAGACATTTTGCGCCTGGTGAGCAAGGACTTCAGCCTGTCGTTGCAACCGGTTTGCCTCAAGGCCAGCGGACAGTTGGCCAGGGTCGTGGTGGAAGCACCTGCGAGTTACTGGGAACTGTTGCGCGAACAAGGTTTAGCCAGCGACCGTGCGTGCAGCGGTTTGCAGGAGCGGCTGGTATTGAACCTGGCGGAGTCGCGCAACGTGCTGCTCGAAGGATGGATGGGCCAAAACCTGGTGGAACGCCTGCCGCAACTGGGAATACGACGCGAAAGCTTCAGTTCCGGAACGTGGGAAGCCGTTGGCGCCAGCAAGAATGATGCGCTGCCGGGACTGCTGGCCAAGGCGGGCTGGAGAACGCCGGCGCGGTCAGGTTTGTTGGGCGAGAAGGAGCAAAAGAACAAGGCTGCCGATCTCGCGCTGCAAGCCAGACTGCCAGGCCATTACTACCTGAGCGGCAGCGGCGAGGTAGGAGCTGAGATCCTGTTGCGGCCGAATGGGAAATTCGAATATGCGATGTCCTATGGTGCGGTCGATGAATTTGCCCAGGGGAGCTGGAAGGTCTGGAACCGGCAGGTTGTGTTCCGTTCCGACAGCGGCCCGCGCCGTGCGGCGTCGCTGCGGGCGTCGACCGATGCGCCAGCGGTGACCGTTCCTCCGGGTCAGGTGCTGGTCGACCTGCGCTACCAGGGCGGCAGCGTGCCTGACTTCCACGTCATGCTATTGGGTGACGCGCCAACCAAAGCCGAAGGATACACAGGCGAGCAGGGCTGGCGTGCCGGCTTTAGCGGTCCGGTACGCCTGATCGCGGTGAGCCACCCGGAAGTCGATGACGGGAGATGGCTGGTGCATGAAGTCGCTGCCGGCGACGCCCGGCGTAGCACTTACCAATTTGACTTCGAGCCGCCAGCGCCAGCGCCGAAAGCCTTCAACTACACCCTGGAAGTCAGGGACGGCAACCTGGTCCTGGATGGATCGGGCCGCCCGATGGAATTCCAGAAACACTGATTGACCAACCTCCGAAGCGAAACTGAAGATGATGAAAATACCGCGCCGTTTGCTATGCACTCTCTTGATGGCCACCCTCGGCTGTGCCAGCGCGCATGCAGCAGACCTGGAACTGGACGACTGCGACGTCCTGATCGGGAAGAAATCCAATGCCGCCTACAAAGGCTGGATGAAGGAGAACCAGAAGGAAGCCGAGGCAGGCAACCGCGATGCGATTCGGCTGCGCGCGGCCGAAGCAAACAATCGGCTGGCCTGCCACGAGGAGGCACTCACCGGACATTCCGGCTGGGGCGTGACGATGACCTCGGCGGATGGTACTTCGGAGACGCAGCTGCCGCCAACAATTACCGACATTCGCAAGCAGGCTCCCGCCTGGCGCGCGTTGAACCAGGCGGTCAGGTACGGCCGCCAGGCTGGCGCCTTCGACGTCGGTTACAAGGGCGCTGCCGCGCAACTGGTGGTGCGTTACGCCGCAGAATTGCCGGAGCAGCTTGAAGCGGCATATGAAGACGCCGCGGCGGTGTACGAATACGACTGCGTGCTCAAACGCCAGTTCGGGCGCCGCGACCGCAATGCAGGCTGCGCCTCAGCCCGAACCACGCGGGCGCGCCTGCTGCCGTTGGTTGCGGCGGAGCGTCGCCAGGCGCTGGACGTTTCGGCGCGCCAGTGGGCGGAGCAACTGCCGGCCGTGCCGAAGAACCAGTAAGGCGGCGCCTCGCACCCCAGCTTGCATTATGTGGCGAGGGTTATAGCTGGACGCCGGCAATCCTCGCTATCTTGCGCTGCAGCGCCATTTTCTCAAGCGCGTCTTCCGGCAGGTTGCGGAAGATTTCCAGCCGCGTCTTGATTTCCCGGCACACCGTGAAGAACTCCTGGCGGATCTCCTCGACTGGCCCCTGCGTGGCGGCCGGATCGCGGAAGTTCCAGTTCGCTGTTGCTGGCTGGCCAGGCCAGGTGGGACACGGCTCGCCCGAAGCGGTATCACAAAGGGTGATCACGAAATCCATTTCCGGCGCGTCTGGAGCGGAGAATTCGTCCCATGATTTGCTGCGCAGGCCCGTCAATGTGTTGTCGAGGGCCCTGATTTGCTCGACGGCGAAAAGATTCAGCTTGCCGGCAGGGTGGCTGCCTGCGCTGAAAGCCCGGAATCGGCGGCCGCCAACGGCATTCAGCAGCGCTTCGGCCATGATGCTGCGGGCAGTGTTCTGCGTGCTGAGGAAGAGCACGTTGTAAGTTCGGTTGGCCATGCAAAATCCCGGATGATAGCGAACGAGCATGACAAGTTGATGACATGCTGGTTTCGCTATCGCAGCGCCAGAAAAGGTCATTGGACACTCCGGTACCCGCGCGCTAACTTGCGTAAAAACATAAACGGAGACGAACATGACCAAACCCTTTTCGCGATGGAAGGTCGCCGCTGTATTGGCTTCTTCCATGCTATCGCTTCATGCCGCGGCCGAAGCACCCTATGCGCCGGTAACCTTCCAGAACGCTTCGGTGCACGATCCTTCCGTGATCAGGACCGGTGGCGCCTTCTATGTGTTCGGATCGCACCTGGCATCCGCCAAATCGACGGACTTGATGAACTGGACCCAGATCACCAGTTCTGTCAGCGCGACCAACAAGCTGTTCCTGAATGGCAGCAGCAACGTCTTTACTGAATTGGCCGAGACATTCAGCTGGGCGCAGACGAACACCTTATGGGCGCCGGACGTGATCCGCTTGGCCGATGGCAGGTACTACATGTACTACAACGCATGCAAAGGCGACTCCCCGCGTTCGGCCCTGGGTGTTGCGGTTGCCGACAAGATCGAGGGACCGTATGTCAACAAGGGCATCATCCTGAAGTCGGGCATGTGGGGCCAGGCCAGCTACGACGGCACGATTTACGATGCGCTCAAGCACCCGAACACGGTCGACCCGAATGTGTTCTTCGATAACGGCGGTCGTCTCTGGATGGTGTACGGTTCCTATTCCGGCGGCATTTTCATCATGCAGATGAACCCGGCCACCGGCATGCCGCTGCCGGGGCAGGGCTATGGCAAGCGCCTGATGGGCGGAAATCACAGCCGGATCGAGGGCGCCTACGTGATGTACAGCCCCGCCACGCAGTACTACTACCTGTTCACGTCGTTCGGCGGGCTGGATGCTGCCGGCGGCTACAATATGCGGGTGGCACGCTCCGCATCTCCGGACGGCCCGTATGTCGATGCCCAGGGTGTGAACATGGCCAACGTGAAGGCCGATCCTTCGAAACCGCTGTTCGACGATGCTTCAATCGCGCCGTACGGCGTGAAAATCATGGGCAATTTCCTGTTCGAGCGCAAAATCGGCGAAGCGGGATCGGGGATTGGTACTGGCTACGTGTCGGCCGGTCACAACTCCGCTTACTACGATCCGGCCACCCGCAAGCATCTCCTTATTTTCCATAGCCGCTTCCCGGAACGCGGCGAGCAGCATGAGGTGCGTGTGCACCAGATGTTCATGAATTCGGACGGCTGGCCGGTGGTGGCGCCGTATCGCAATACCAACGAAACGCTGGCGATGGTGCCGCGCGGCTTTGTTCACGGCGACTATATGTTCGTCAATCACGGCAAGGACATTTCGGCCACGATCAAGAAATCGCGGTTGGTCACGCTGAAGCCGGACGGCACGCTCGGTGGTGCGGCGTCCGGCACCTGGGCGCTGGTGGGCAGCAACCAGGCCGAGATCAACCTGGCCGGCTCGCCGCCCTTCAAAGGCGTGTTCCTGAACCAATGGGATGAAACGTCGAAGAGCCATGTGATGACATTTACCGCAACTTCGCGCGACGGCGTTTCCATCATGGGCAGTCGCCTGCCGCAGCGTAGCGACATGCAGGTCGTGCAGGCTGTGTATGGCGAGCTCAATCTCGGCAATACCAATGCGGTGACGGGCGATATCGTGTTGCCGACCAGTGCGGCGCGCGATGCGGTCATTTCGTGGGCGTCGTCGAATCCGTCCGTGCTGAGTAATACCGGACAGGTCACCAGCCCGGCCAATGATGTCACCGTCACGCTGACTGCTACAATCAGCAAGGGACCTGTGAAGGCCGTCAAGAGCTTCGTCGTCACCGTGCGCAAGCTGGGCAGCATGCTTGCCCATTACGCGTTCGACGGCAACCTTGGAGATTCGACCGGCGCATTCGGGGCTGGCACGGTTGTCGGCAGCAGGATCGATCTCGCCGGCGGCGGCATGGCCTTTGAAGCGGGCATGAAGGGCAACGCGGCAGTGTTCAACGGCGCCAGCGGCGTGCGCCTGCCCGATGGACTTATCGCCAGCAACACCTACACGGTGGCGATGTGGCTCAAGCCAGCGCAGTTGACGGCGTTCTCGACCACGTTCTTTGGCGCCCGCAATGGCGATTCGTGGATCAGCTTCCTGCCGAAAGGACATGACTTCGTCGGCGGTGCAAGCATGCTGTGGTCGGGGACGGCCTGGTATGACGCAGGACTGGGCATGAATATCCCGGCGGGCCAATGGTCGCACGTCGCGTTCACGGTCAGGAATGGCGCGGTCAACGTCTATGTCAACGGCGCGAAACGCTTCAGCGGCGCGAATTTCCCCAACGTGTTCACGACGAACAATGGCGTGTTCGCTCTGGGCGTCAACTGGTGGGATGCACCCTATAAAGGTTCGATGGATGACCTGCGCATCTATGGCTCGGCCCTGAGCGACGGGGAAGTTGCCAGCATCGCCCGGTGACCTTTTCAGTTCGACAGGTGCGCGATTTCCAGCGAGCCGTGTTCATCAAAGATAGGGCATTGCTCGGCCAGGATTACGGCCTCGTTGAAATCGGTGGCTGCCAGTATTGAGTAGCCGGCCAGCGAACTGCTGGACGATTTCGGGCCGGCCAGCCGCGTGTCAATGTCGACGCTGGCGTGGGTCAGGCTGCCACGGTCCAGCAGGCGTCCGCCCAGCGAGTCGTACCAGGTCACCCAACGCTGCGGGACATGCTGGCGCGCCTCGGCCGTTCCATCCGGCGCACCCCGGTAAACGAGCAGGAATCGCTCCATATGGCCTCCTTCAACATTGCAAAGCCTCGATCCCTGAATCTTAGCAATTGCACTGCTTAAGGGACGCACCGTTGGCCGGGCTGCTAATCCGTTGAGACAGGGACCAGGATCTCGCGGCTGCCATTGGTCGACATGGACGACAGTATGCCGGCCGCTTCCATGTCTTCGACCATGCGCGCGGCGCGGTTGTAGCCGATCCTCAATTGGCGCTGGATGGACGAGATAGATGCCCGGCGGGTGCGGATGACAAAGGCAACCGCTTCGTCGTACAGCGGATCGGTTTCGCCGGCGCTGACATCGCCCAGCAGGTCGGGCGCCGGTTCCTCGGTCGGGGTGCCGGCCAGGATCGCTTCCTCGTATTCCGGTTCGCCGAACTGCTTCAGGTAGTCGACCACGCGGTGCACTTCCTCGTCGGACACGAAGGCGCCGTGCACGCGTTGCGGGTAGCCGCTGCCAGGCGGCAGGAACAGCATGTCGCCGTGGCCGAGCAGGGTCTCGGCGCCCATCTGGTCAAGCACGGTGCGCGAATCGATCTTGGACGAAACCTGGAAGGCGACGCGGGTCGGGATGTTGGCCTTGATCAGGCCCGTGATCACATCGACCGAAGGGCGCTGCGTGGCCAGGATCAGGTGGATGCCGGCGGCGCGCGCTTTCTGCGCCAGGCGGGCAATCAACTCTTCGATCTTTTTCCCTGCCACCATCATCAGGTCGGCCAGCTCGTCGATGATCACGACAATGGTCGGCAGCGTCGACAGCGGTTCCGGCGCGTCCGGGGTGAGCGAGAACGGATTGGTGATGTATTTTTCGGCCGCCTTGCCATCGCGGATCTTCTGGTTGAAGCCGGCCAGGTTGCGCACGCCGAGCGCAGACATCAGGCGATAGCGCTTTTCCATCTCGGCGACGCACCAGGTCAACGCATTGGCGGCCAGTTTCATGTCGGTGACCACGGGCGCCAGCAGGTGCGGAATGCCGTCGTAGACGGACAGTTCCAGCATCTTCGGGTCGATCATGATCAGGCGCACGTCGGTCGGGGTGGCCTTGTACAGCAGCGACACGATCATGGCATTGATGGCCACCGACTTGCCGGAACCGGTGGTGCCGGCCACCAGCATGTGCGGTGCCCGCGCGAGGTCGGTCACCACCGGGGCGCCGGTAATATCCTTGCCCATGGCCAGCGTCAGTTGCGAGCGCGAGGCGCGATAGGCATCCGAGGCCAGGATTTCCGACAGCTGGATCATGTGGCGGCGGGTGTTCGGCAGCTCGAGGCCCATGCAGGTCTTGCCCGGAATGGTTTCGACCACGCGCACCGAGGTGACGGCGAGCGCGCGCGACAGATCCTTCACCAGCGCCACGATCTGCGCGCCGCGCACGCCAATGGCCGGTTCGATTTCGAAACGGGTGATCACGGGGCCGGCGGATGCGCCAAGCACGGTGACAGGCACCTTGAATTCCTTCAGGCGCTGTTCGATCAGACGGCCGGTTTCTTCCAGTTCCTCGCTGGAGACCTCGAACCTGGCTTCCGTGAAGGCGTCCAGCAAATCCAGGCCTGGCAGTTCGATGTCGGTTTCAGGTTCCGGGCAGACCGTCACCGCTGCGATTGCCGGGGCAGGCGTGGCGGCCGCCAGGGGCGCGACTGGTGCGACAGGTGCCACTGGCACTGGCGGCGCCGGCACGGGCATTGGCTCCGCTTGCGTAACGGGAGCAGCCTCCTGCCAGTGCAGGACCGGCGTTCGCGCCGCGGCCTGCGTGAACGGGGTGTATTCCACTTCCAATGGCATGTTCGCCAGGGGCAGCGATTGCGGCGGTTGAGCTGGTGTTTCGTTGACCCACGCCGGTTCGGGTATCGAGGCTGTTATGGTGCGCACCTCGACTGCGGCATGGACCACCTGGACTTCCACGACTGAGGCCTGGATGGCAGGTGCTTGCGCTGGGTGGGCGCCGGTATTCATGTTTCGCACCGGTTCGGCGGCGCGCGGCAATTTCACGATCCTGACGGTCTGCGCCTGCCTTGCCTGGGCTTCGGCTTCTTCCCTGGCTTTGGCGCGCGCCAGCATTGCCGGGGTCGGGCGCAGGCTCTCGACTTCAGCCCATTCGGCGCTGGGGCGTGCAGCGGGGGCGCGGGCCTTCTCCAGCGCTTCAGCGCCGAAGAATCTTGCGGGGGATGCATCGGGCGGGTTCTCCCATGCCGGCCGCTTCTCGGTGAAGCGTTCGCTGATGCGTGGCGGAATGGCGGGGGCGGCTGCGGCAGGCGCCGCGGCAGGCCTGGGCGGTGTGCGGCGCTCCGGTTCGGACGGGCGCTTGAACATGCCGGTGGCGCGGACGCACCACGCCAGGAACGCCAGCGCGCGATAGCCGAACAGCCACGGGATGGCCACCATCCCGGCAGCGATGAGGACCGCCAAGCCGGTGGCGCGGCCACTTGCCGAGGCAATAGAACTGGCCAGCAGCATGAGCGCGGTGCCCAGAACCAAGCGAATGAAGCCCTGTCCGAGCAGGGTGGTTCTCTTCAGCAGGAACACCTTCACAAGGCGCCAGAGCAGGGGGAGTGTCCACAGCACAGACCAGTCAAACCACGACATCACTGCCATTCAAATCTTTCCTGAAAATACCTCGGCGAGAGTTTATCACGAGCAATGATGTCAATTAGAGAATGCGAAGCGTGGTTTTGTGCCGGAAATGGGAGAATTATGTTGCTCTCAGGACATGTTCTGTATCGTTTGGCTTGACTGTTCGTTTATAATCGCCGGCTTCCCCCAAGTATTCCGACAGTTCAGCAAAGTGCGCACCCAGGGCATCAGTTTCTCCATCCTCAGGCATTCCGCATGGGCGCCAGGCGTCGCCACGCCTGATGCATGGCAAGCCTGGGCGCAAGCGCCGTTCGTCCTCCGTGCAGGAGAGGAGCCTGGGGTCAAGGCTATGCCGCCGATGCTGCGCCGCCGTGCGGGACTGGTTGGCAAGATGGCACTTGAGGTGGCATACCAGTGCCTCGATGGACGCGGCGATATTCCGACCGTTTTCTGCTCGCGTCACGGCGACGTTGCGCGCGCCGTCGAACTGCTGTCGGACCTGGCGCGCGGCGAGCTGCTGTCGCCGATGGCGTTCGGCATGGCAGTGCACAATGCCATTCCCGGCCTGTTCAGCATTGCACGCGGCGATCGCGCCAACTACACTGCGCTTGCAGCCGGCAATGCATCGGTGGAGCATGCCGTCATCGAAGCCTGCGGCCTGCTGGCCGATGGCGCGGAACAGGTCTTGCTGGTGGCTTGCGATGCACCGCTGCCGGAGTTGTTTGCCCCTTACGAAGAATATGAAGAGCAGCCGCATGCCTGGGCGTGGCTGATGGCGCCTGCTGCGGAACACGCGATCCGGCTGGAATGGGAACCGTGCACCGATGCGCCGGCCGCCGTGATGCCGGGCAGCCTTGAAGTTGCGGCCTTCCATGCCGGCGGCGCGCAACGCCTGGAGCGCTGTGACGGCCGCCTGCGCTGGACCTGGAGCCGCGATGCTTGACCGATACTGGCGCATTCTTGTCACTGGCCTGAGCTTCGCGGTATTTGGCGCCGGCGGGATCGTACTGGGACTGTTCGTGTTCCCGGTCATGAACCTGCTGATCCGGGACCGGCAGCGGCGTATCCATGCGGCGCGCACGGTGATTCGCCGCGCTTTCCGTGTCTATATCGACATGATGCGCGTGATCGGCGTGCTGCGCTACGAAGTGCGGGGGCTCGAGAAGCTGGAGCGGCGCGGCATGCTGATCCTGGCCAACCACCCCACGCTGCTCGATACAGTGTTCCTGATGGCTTTTGTGAAGCATGCCGACTGCATCGTCAAGGGCGCCCTCTGGAACAATCCGTTCACGCGCGGCCCGGTGCGGGGCGCCGGCTACATCAATAATGAGGGCGGTGCGGAGCTGATCGGCGACTGCATCGCTTCGCTCGAGCGTGGCAACAACCTGATCATCTTCCCCGAGGGGACGCGCACGCCGAAGGATGGCGTGATCAGCATGAAGCGCGGCGCCGCCAATATTGCAGTGCGCGGCGAGCGCGATATCACGCCGGTGCTGTTGCAATGCGATCCGCCTACCCTGCACAAGGGCGAAAAGTGGTGGCGGGTACCTCCGCGCCGCTTCCTGATCCAGATTGACGTGCAGGACGACCTGTCGGTAGCGCGCTTCAGGGAAGGCGCCAGCGATGTGATGGCTGCGCGCCATCTGACCGACTTCTTGGAAAACTATTTTGCCGGAAAGTGCCAAAGCAATGCTTGAACTCGAAGTGAAACAACTGATCATCGATGCCCTTCAACTGGAAGACATCAC
>Ga0307408_100001411_pt1 | contig 17861 bp, 7 predicted proteins | sample 322Cmetagenome_FD_202116 | JGI IMG/M metagenome (GOLD analysis project Ga0307408, IMG submission 202116) | Maize rhizosphere microbial communities from greenhouse at UC Davis, California, United States - 322HYB-C-3 | ecosystem: Host-associated > Plants > Roots > Rhizosphere > Soil | place: USA...
GACCGCCTTGCTGGTGCTGGCGCTGGCGGGCGCCGTGTGGCTGGCGCGGTGGCCGGAGCCGGTGCCAGCGCCGGCTGCCGCCGCCGCGCCGGCGCCCGCCGCGCCATTCGTGCGTTCGATGGACGGCACCCGTCCCGATGGCCATGTGCGCCAGGACGCCGCGCAACAGTTGGTGGTCGATGCGGAACTGGGGTACCTGTTCGATTACTACCTGGCCGGACTGGGCGAGCGCGAGCTCGATGCGATCCGCGCGGAAATCGAACGCGAACTGGAGCGGCGCCTGGCGCCGGGTCCGGCGCGGCAGGCCAAAGTCTTGCTGGGCAAATACCTCGATTACAAGCGGGCGCTGGCGACCCTGGAAGGGACGCTCAAGCCCGGCGGGGACATGCCGGCCGTTGCCCGTGCCCGGCGCGATGCGATGCTGAAACTGCGCAACGAATATTTCACCGAACGGGAAATCGCCGGCCTGTTTGGCGACGCCGACGCCTATGACGCCGATGCGCTGGCGCGGCTCGAAGTCACGCAGGACAAGCAATTATCCGCGCCGCAGCGGCAGGCCAGGCTGGCCGCGCTCGACGCCGCGCTGAGCCCGGAACAGCGGGCGCGGCGCGCGGCGCCGCTGGCCATCGTCAACGTCGAGCAGTCGGTGGCGGCCATGCGGGCGCAGGGCGCGGGGGACAATGAGGTCTATCGCGCCCGCGCGGCGGCGTTTACGCCGGAAGCGGCGGCCCGCCTGGCGGAACTGGACAAGGAACAGGCGCAATGGCAGGCGCGCATCGCCGCTTACCGGCAGCAGCGCCGCCAGGTGGCGCCGGGCGATGCGCAGGCGCTGCAGCGCCTGCGCGACGCCGGTTTCAGCGCGCTGGAACAGAAGCGGCTGGCGGCGTACGAGTGACGGCGAAGGTCAGCCCAGCAAATTGAGGATGCCGTCGAGGCCGACGAAATTGAGCGCCACGCTGGCCTGTTCGCGCACCACCGGCTTGGCGCGGAACGCCACCGACATGCCGGCCACGCTCATCATTTTGAGGTCGTTGGCGCCGTCGCCCATGACGATGGCTTGCTGGGTGCTGATCCCCAGCGAGGCGCACACATGTTCGACGGTGCGCTTCTTGACATCGGCGTCGACGATTTCGCCGAGCACTTCGCCGGTCAGCTTGCCATCGATGATTTCCAGTTCGTTGGCCAGCGTGAAGTCCAGGCCCAGGCGCTCCTTGAGGCGCGCGGTGAAGAAGGTGAAGCCGCCCGACACCAGCAGGGTTTTCAGGCCGGCGGCCTGGACGGCGGCCAGCATGTTTTCCGCGCCCGGCGACAGTTGCAGGCGCTCGTCGTAGACGCGCTCCAGCGCCGATGCCTCGAGGCCTTTGAGCAGCGCCACGCGCTTGCGCAGGCTGGCCGAGAAATCCAGTTCGCCGCGCATGGCCGCTTCGGTGATTTCCGACACTTGCGGCTTCAAGCCTTGCATGTCGGCGATTTCATCGATGCACTCGATGGTGATCAGGGTGGAATCCATGTCCATCGCCACCAGGCGGAATTCATCGAGCTTGTGCACGCCCATCATGTAGGTGGCGTCGAGCCGGGCGGCGTGGGCCGCTACTTCGATGGTGTGGCGCAGCGCCACGGAATACGTGATGCCTTCGCAGCGGATGGCGTTGTCGGCAATGCGAATGATGCGCTGTGGCGCCGTCAGGGCGGCAATGCGTTCCAGGGCGGGCATGCAGGAACCCAGGCCTTGCAGCACCAGGTTCATCGTGTAGTCGTTCGTGTTCATCAGTTCGTCAGTTGTTTGATGGCGTTCTTGATTTGCGCGACGCGGGCCGGCAAGTCCGGCATGCTGGCGGCAATCTTGAGTTTGTCCTGCCCATTGAGCTTGATCTGCTTGTTCTTTTGGATCAGCGTGATGATGCGCATCGGATCGATCGGCGGCTTGGGCATGAACTGCAAACTGGCCGCTTCGCTGTGGGCGTCGATCTTGACGATGCCGACCGTGGCGGCCAGGATGCGCAGGCGGTGCGTTTCTATCAGCGCGCGGGCGGGGTCGGGCAGCTTGCCGAAGCGGTCGATCAATTCCTCCTGCAAGTCGTCGATCCGGTCCTGGCGTTCGCAATTGGCCAGGCGTTTATAGATCGACAGGCGCTCGTGCACGTCGCCGCAGAAATCGTTGGGCAGCAGGGCCGGCACGTGCAGGTTGATTTCCGTGGTGGACGACAGCGGCGCGGCCAGGTCCGGCTCCTTGCCGGCCTTCAGCGCGCGCACGGCTTCGTTCAGCATGTCGGTATACAGCTGGAAGCCGACTTCCAGCATTTCGCCGGACTGGTTTTCGCCCAGCACTTCGCCGGCGCCACGGATTTCCAGGTCGTGCATGGCGAGGTAGAAGCCGCTGCCCAGTTCTTCCATGGCCTGGATCGCATCGAGGCGGCGCTGGGCCTGTTTCGACAAGCCCTGCATGTCGTTCACCAGCAGGTAGGCGTACGCCTGGTGGTGCGAACGGCCGACGCGGCCACGCAACTGGTGCAGCTGCGCCAGGCCGAACTTGTCGGCGCGGTGCATGATGATGGTGTTGGCGGTCGGCACGTCGATACCGGTTTCGATAATCGTGGTGCACAGCAGGATGTTGTAGCGCTGCGCCACGAAGTCGCGCATGACTTTTTCCAGGTCGCGCTCGTGCATCTGGCCGTGGGCCACGGCAATGCGCGCTTCCGGCAGCAATTCTTCCAGCTTGGCCAGGCGGTTCTGGATGGTTTCCACTTCATTGTGCAGGAAATACACCTGGCCGCCGCGCTTCAGTTCGCGCAGGCAGGCTTCGCGGATGATGGACTCGGCCTCGCCCCGCACGAAGGTTTTAATCGCCAGGCGCTTTTGCGGCGCCGTGGCGATCACGGAAAAGTCCCTTAACCCTTCCAGCGCCATGCCCAGGGTGCGCGGGATCGGCGTCGCCGTCAGGGTCAGCACGTCGACTTCGGCCCGCAGCGATTTCAGCGCTTCCTTCTGGCGCACGCCGAAGCGGTGTTCCTCGTCGATGATAACCAGGCCCAGGCGCGTGAACTTCACGTCGTCCGACAGCAGCTTATGGGTGCCGATGACGATGTCGAGCGTGCCATCCTGCATGCCCTTGATGGCATTGGCGATTTCCTTGCCGGTGCGGAAGCGCGACATTTCCGCGATCCGGACCGGCCAGTCGGCAAAGCGGTCGGCAAACGTTTGCGCATGCTGTTCGGCCAGCAGGGTGGTGGGCGCCAGGATCGCGACCTGCTTGCCGCCCATGACGGCAATAAAGGCGGCGCGCAGCGCGACTTCGGTCTTGCCGAAGCCGACGTCGCCGCACACCAGCCGGTCCATCGGCTTCCCCGACGTCATGTCCTTGATGACGTTCATGATCGCGGCGGCCTGGTCCGGCGTTTCATCGAAGCCGAAGCTCTCGGCGAAGCGCTCGTAATCGTGCGATGAATACTCGAACGCGTGGCCCTGGCGCGCCGCGCGGCGCGCATACAGGTTCAGCAGCTCGGCGGCGGTGTCGCGCACCTGGTCAAAGGCCTTGCGCTTGGCTTTTTCCCACTGTCCGGAACCCAGCGTGTGCAGCGGCGCATCGTCCGGCGACGCGCCGGAATAGCGGGAAATCACGTGCAACTGCGATACCGGCACGTACAGCTTGGACTCCTTGGCATATTCCAGGTGCAGGAATTCGGTCTCTCCTTCGCCCAGGTCCATGCTGACCAGGCCGAGATAGCGGCCGATGCCATGGTTGATGTGCACCACCGGATCGCCGATTTTCAGTTCCGACAGGTCGCGCACCATCGACTCGACCTGGCTGACGGCTTCCTGTTTCTTCTTGCCGGCGCGGCGGCCACTGCCCGCATACAGTTCGGTCTCGGTGATAAATACCAGGTCGAGCTGGTCGGCGGTCAGCACAAAACCGGCCTGCAGCGGCGCCACGCCCAGCGTTACTTTCGCATCGGACGCCAGGAAGCCGTCGAAGCCCTCGGTCAGCGCCGGATGCAGGTCGAATTCGCTGAAGTACTGCTGCAGGGTTTCGCGGCGGCCGTTCGACTCGGCGCAAATCATTACGCGGCGTTGCGTGTTCAGCAGCAGGGCGCGCAGGTTGGCCAGCGGGTCGTCGAGATGGCGGTTGACGGCCACGTCCGGCACCGGCGCGGACAGCTCGGACGGCGCGCCGGCCTTGTCGGCCACGGTCGTAATCGCCAGGCGTGGATGCGGCTTGGCCAGGGTGAAGAATTGTTCATCGCCGAGGAACAGCGCTTCCGGCGGCAAGAGCGGGCGTTCGCGGTCGGTTTTCAGGAAGCAGTAGCGCGATTCCGTGTCGAGCCAGAAGCGCTTGATGGCGGCGTCGATGTCGCCCACCAGGGCCAGGGTGCTGCCTTCGGGCAGGTAGTCGAACAGGGTCGCGGTTTCATCGAAGAACAGCGGCAGGTAATACTCGATACCGGCCGACGCGATGCCGCTGCCGACGTCCTTGTAGACCACGGCGCGGGTTGGATCGCCTTCGAACTGTTCGCGCCAGCGCGAGCGGAACGTGGTGCGCGCCGCTTCGTCCATCGGGAATTCGCGCCCGGGCAGCAGCCGCACCTCATGCACCGGATACAGCGAGCGCTGGGTGTCGGCGTCGAAGGTGCGGATGGATTCAATCGTGTCGCCGAACAGGTCGAGGCGGTAGGGCAGGGCCGAGCCCATTGGGAACAGGTCGATCAGGCCGCCGCGCACCGAGTATTCGCCGGGCGACATCACTTGCGTGACATGGGTATAGCCGGCCAGCGTCAGTTGCGCCTTCAGTTTCGCTTCATCGAGCGATTCGCCTTTTTTGAAGAAGAACGTGTAGCCGGCCAGGAACGACGGCGGCGCCATGCGCACCAGCGCCGTGGTGGCCGGCACGATCATGACATCGCACTGGCCGGTCTGGATTTCATGCAGCGTGGCCAGGCGCTCGGACACCAGGTCCTGGTGCGGTGAAAACGCGTCATACGGCAGGGTTTCCCAGTCCGGCAGCAGGTGGCAGCGCAACTGGCCGTTGGCAAACCAGGGGAGCTCATCGAGCAGGCGCTGGCCGTCGGACGCTTGCGCCACGATCACGGCCAGCATCTTGCCGCCGGCCTTGAGTTGCAGCGCGGCCCGCGCCAGCGCATACGCATCGGCCGAGCCATACAAAGCAGGCAACACGAAGCGGTTGCCGGGTTTTGGTAGTACTTTATTTAATTCAAAGGACATCGATGACATCAGTGAACGGTTGAGCGCGGCGGCAGGGGCCGTGGGCATCGTGCATTATAGACGATGCGACACTATCCCGTTTCGCTGCGCCCCATGCACTGTGTCACCAATTCAAGTATGGCCTTGGAGCGGAATTCCCTGGTCAGCTCGGATAACTTGCTGGCGAGTGGCCGGTAACGCGGGTCGAGTCCGGACAGGTAGTCGGCTCGGTGCGCGATATCGCGCATGTTGCCCCGCAGGGCCAACTGGTGCAGGATGGCCATTTCCTCCGGCGGCGGTGCGACCAGCGGCAGGTCGGCCGGCTCCGCCGGGGGCGGTGTTTCCGGTGTGGCGAGGATCCATTCGAGTTTCAGCTGCGCGCCGATCTCGTCCAGCAGGCGGTCGAGGTTGACCGGTTTCGGCAGGAAGGCATTGGCGCCCGCCTCGACGCTGCTGGCCGCGTGGTTGTCCCCCGCGCTGGCAGAAACCGCGATGACCGTGATGGCGGCGAGCTCCGGCGACTGGCGCAGCCGGCGCATGGCTTCCAGGCCATCCATGCCAGGCATCGCCAGGTCCATCAGGATCAGGTCCGGCCGCAAGGCCTGGGCTTGCGCCAGCCCTTCGGCGCCGTCGGCCGCCTCGGCAACCGTAAAGCCCAGCGGGCCGAGCATATCGTTCAGCACCATGCGGTTCTCGCGCACGTCATCGACCACCAGGATGGTCCGGTGTGCGCCATGATAGCCGCGCACGATTCCTTGGGCGCGCGGCGGGGCGGCGGGCGCCACCGGCTGCACTTCCAGTTCGAACCAGAAGGTGCTGCCTTGGCCGGGGCGGCTGTCGAGCAGGATATCGCTGCCCATCAGGCGCAGGAACTGGCGGCTGATCGCCAGTCCCAGCCCGGTGCCGCCGTGCCGGCGCTGGCGCTCGCCGACTTGTTCGAAGGGTTCGAAGATCACTTCCCGTTCCAGCTCGCCAATGCCGACGCCGGTGTCGCGCACCTCGAAGCGCAAGCGCGCGGGGGCGGGACTGTGCACGTGCAGCGTCACTTGCCCGTGGTCGGTGAATTTGATGGCGTTCGACAGCAGGTTGAGCAGCACCTGGCGCAATCGCTTCTCGTCGGCCTGTATCGCTTCCGGCAAATCGGGCGCGATGAGGCTGTGAAAGGCCAGGCCCTTCTGGGTTGCCTTGACGGCCACGATTTCGCTGACGACGTCGAGGAATTCCGCCAGCCGGATTGGCGTGCCGTGCAGTTCCAGCCTGCTGGCCTCGATTTTTGCGAAGTCCAGGATATCGTTGATCAGGTTCAGCAGATGTTCGCCGCTATGGTGGATGACATTGAGCGCCGTGCGGTGCTGGTCGGCGAGAGCGGGCGCGCGTTGCAGGATTTGCGCGTAGCCCAGGATGCCGTTCAGGGGCGTGCGCAGTTCATGGCTCATGTTGGCCAGGAAGGCGCTCTTGGCGCGGTTCGCCGCGTCGGCCGCCAGGCGCGCGCTGCGTTCGGCCTCGGCTTGCTTGCGCTCGGAGAGGTCGAGCACGAAGCCGACCGCGTGCTCGGTCGACCCTTCCAGCAGGGCGCTGCCGATCAGGACCGGCACGCGCCGGCCATCCTTGCGGATGAATTCTTTCTCGTAAGAAAGCAACTTCCCGGTGCGCAGGACTTCGTCCCGGGCTTGCGCGTCAGCCGCGGCGTACTCGGGCGGATTGAAATCCTTCCAGCGCACCTGGCCGGACGCCAGTTCGTCCCGGCTATAGGCAATCAAGTCCAGGAAGGCGTCGTTGGCGTCGCTGATATCGCCTTGCAAGTCCCAGAAGACGATGCCGATGATGTTCGATTCCATCAGCCTGCGGATGCGCGCTTCCCGTTCGCGCAAGGCGGCTTCGACCCGCTTGCGCTCGGCATTTTCCTGCTGCAGGTCGGCATACAGCAGGGCGTTTTCCAGCGAGATCGCCGCCTGCGAGGCCAGCAGTTCGAGCACGGTCACCCGTTCCGGCGTGAAGGCGTGGGTGGTCAGGGTGTTCTCCAGATACAGCACACCGACCAGCCTGGCTTGCCGGCTGATGGGAATGCACAAGACCGATTTCGGGTGGCTGGCCAGGCCGGGGTCGGCGGAAAAGGGATTCGGCTTGCTGGCGTCGGGCAGCAGCACCGCCGTGCGGCTGCGCCGTACATAGTTGAGGATGGTTTCGGGCGCGCGGCACGCGGGCTGCGGGCCCGCTTGCGCGGCCGGCACCAGTTCATCGTTGCGCAGCAGCAGCAGGGCGCCGGTCTGCGCGCCGGCGCTTTCCAGCACGATGCGCATCAGTGTGTCGGTTAGTTCGGCGAGCACGATCGTGCCCAGGATCGCTTGCGAAGCCTTGGCCACCGACAGCGTGTCCAGCCGCGCCACGCCGGTGTCGGCCGCGATGGCGGCCGCCGGAACCGGCGGCGCGCACAGCTGCGGATAGCGGGCGTCCAGCTGCCGGACTTTGCCGTCGGCGCCCCAGCGCGCAAAGCAGGCGCGCGCCTCGCCCAGGTGAACGCGGGCGGCGGTGGCGGCGCCGCGCGCCAGGTAAAAGCGGGCCGCCGTTTCATGCGCGACGCCCTGGTAGTGGGCGAAGCCGTTATCGTGCGCCAGTTCGATGGCGTGCTCATACAGGCGCATCGCGTCGCCGTCGCGGCCATCGAGGCGCGCGGCCTCGGCCGCAACCAGCGCGTACTTGTCGGCAAAGGTCGGCGCGCAATGCTCGGCCCATACGCGCAACTGATCCGCATGCGTGGCCAATTGCGCGCGCCAGCCCGGGCGTTCGCCGGCCGCACCGGTGTCGTGCATGGCGGCCAGCGTCAGCGCGGCATAGTAGTGGTACTCCAGCAATAGCATGGGCAGGTTGCTCAACGCCCAGGCCTGGGCGTGCAGCGCGCCCATCGCCGCCATGGCGTCGGCGTAGTCGCCCGACAGGTAGCGCGCCTGCATCTTGAACAGCAAGTGGCGGCAGATGGGTTGCGCGGTCCGGTCCGTTTGCAGTTGCGCTTCGAAGGCGGTCTCGTCGAAGGCATCGGCGCCACTGCCGCTGAAGGTGGAAAAGTGGGCGGTCCGTCCCTGCATGTTGGCGATGAAGCGCCGCTGGCTGGTGATGACGTTGATGTCATCCTGGTATTTCGCCTTGCGTACATAGTCGAGGCCTTTTTCAGCCTCGCGCCACACGATATCGAGCGGTGTGCCCTGCAACAGTTGCGCGCCGATCAACAAGACCCAGTTGTTGCAGGCACTGAAAACGTCTCCCGTTTCGCGGCCCACATGGAAGTTCGCGCGCAGGAAGTCGATGGCGGTCCCGACCGGCTGCGTCCACAGCGTGTTGACGCTGGCCAGCAGGTACATCTCCGCCTTGTTGGTGGTTTGATCATTCCGGTTGGCGAGTTCACTGGCCAGCCTGGTGAAACGGTAGCCATCGGCGTAGCGGGTGAAAGTCGGGCCAAGCAAAAAGCTGAACAAGGCGTAGGCATAGGGCGAGGCGTTGCTGGCGCCGTGCAACAGGCTCAGGTTCACCATGCGGCAGACCGTCAGGCAAAACAAGGAAAAGTCGGTGAAGGCGGCCGGGGCCGTCAGCGCCACCAGTAGCTCCATGCCGGCCTGGCGGTCCGGATCGCGCATGGGCGCGAGGCCGGCGATGTCGTCCAGGGTCCGGGCGCCGAGGTTGCGCCAGACCAGTTCGTACTCGTCTTCGACCTGGCTCCAGCCCGGATGCGCGGGCAGGTCGGCGCCGTACAGGTGCAGCGCGGCCAGCGCGCTGTCGACCGCTTGTGCGCATTCGGAGCGCATCACGTGCAGCCGGGTTTTCTGGTGGTACACCGCAACGTGTTCCGCCTTCGTGCGCGCATGGGGCATTAGGTCGGCAATGAGTTGTCCGGCCATCGCCAGGCCGCCGCTGAGGAATTCGCATTCGGCACGCTCAAGCATCAGGCTGAACATCAGTTCATGCCGGCTGTCCCAATCCGGTTCGCCGAACAGGCTCATGCCCGCCGCCAGGTAGACGCAGGCCGAGGCGTATGCCACCGAGGCCTTGGCCTTGCGGGCGGCGCGCAGGTTGAGCGTGGCCACCCGCTCTTTCTCGGCCGGGTCCGTCAGCAGCGCGGCGCCCTGGTTGAACTGGTTCGCCAGGTCGAACAGCTCGGTGTCGATCTGGCCGGGGTCCAGGTGCGAGGCCAGCATGCGGCCGATGCGCAAGTGCATCGCGGCATGCTGTTGCGGCGGAATCAGCGCATAGGCGGCCTGCTGGATCCGGTCGTGCAGGAATTTGCCGCTGCCGCCCGCGAGCAGGATCAAGTCTTCGCCGGCCGCGGCGGCCAGGCGCCGCCGGGTTTCATCGATGGGCAGTCCGGCGGCCAGCGCGAGCTGGCCCAGGTCGAACTTGTTGCCCAGGCACGCGGCCAGCCGCAGCGCGTCCTGCACAGGGGCGGGCAGGCGCCGCAGCTTGCCGGACATCAGGGCGGCCACGTTGTCGGCGACATTGCGGCCGCGGATCCGGGCCACATCCCAGCACCAGGCCCGGCGCGCCGGATCATGCCGCAGTAGGCCATCCTTGTGCAAGGCGCCGAGGAATTGGGTGAAGAAGAAAGGATTGCCTTCGGTGCGCGCAAAAATCAGCCGCGTCAGCGGCAGGCAGGTGTCGGGCGCCGCATGCAGGGTATCGGCCACCAGCTGGTTCAGGTGCGCGACCGACAGCGGTGCCAGCTCGATGCCGATCACCGGCGTGCCGTTGGCGCGCACCGCGTCGCGCGCCGCCATCAGCGGATGCGCGGCGCTGACTTCGTTGTCGCGGTAGGCGGCGATCAGCAGCAGCCTGCCGGCGTCCGGTTGCGGCAGCAGGTGCTCGAGGAATTGCAGGCTGGCCGCATCGGCCCACTGCATGTCGTCGAGAAAGAGCGCCAGCGGCGTGCTGTGGTTGGTAAATACCGCCATGAAGCGCTGGAACACCTGGTGGAATCGATGCTGCGCCTGGGCCGGCGGCAGTGCCGGCACCGGCGCCTGCGCGCCGATGATCAACCCGACCTGCGGCAACACGTCGACGATCAACTGGCCGTGCGCGCCGACGGCGGCCTGGATCCGGCGGCGCCAGTCGGCGATGCGCTCTTCGCTCTCGGTCAGCAGTTGCTGGACCAGGTCGCGAAACGCCTGGGTCAGTGTGGCGTAGGGCACGTCGCGCATGAACTGGTCGAACTTGCCGGAGATGAAGTATCCGCGTTCGCGCACGATGGGCTCGTGCAGCTCGTGCACCAGTGCGGATTTGCCGATGCCGGAATAGCCCGACACCGTCACCAGTGCCGCTTCGCCGCTGGCCGCCATGTTGACGAAGGCGTCCAGCAAGGCGGCGCGCTCGCGCTCGCGCCCATACAAGCGGTGCGGAATCTGGAACCGCTCGGCGACATCGTCGGCGTCCGGCGCGAAGGGTTCGATGCGGCCCGCGGCCTGCCATTGCGCCAGGCAGCGCGCGAGATCGGCTTCCAGCCCGCGCGCGCTTTGATAGCGGTCTTCGGGCCGCTTGGCGAGCAGCTTCATCACGATGTCCGAGACCGCGTCGGGGATGTCCTTGACGCGGTTGGGCGGCGGCGCGCTGCGGGCGATGTGGCAATGGGTCCACTCCAGCGGATCGGCGCCCTGGAATGGCAATTGCCCCGTCAGCATGCGGTACAGCGTGACCCCCAGCGAATAGAAGTCGCTGCGGTAGTCGAGCGGCCGGTTCATGCGCCCGGTCTGCTCGGGCGAGACATAGGCCCAGTCGCCAGGCGCGGCGCTTTCCGAGGCCGGGGCCAGGCCCAGGTCCGCCAGCGCCAGCGCGCCGTGCTTGTGGACGACGACGATCGTGGCGGGCCGGATATCGCGGTGGATGAGCTGGGCGGCGTGGAGTCCGGCCAGGGCGTGGGCGACCTGGCTGGCGATGCGCAGGCAATCGGACAGGTCCATGCACGCGCCATCCGGCTGGACCGCGTCCAGAGTCAGCCAGCGGTGATCGGGAATGACCATGGCGTCTCCTTGCCCTGGTACAGAATATTACATGACTAGTGACACGCCAGGTTAAATTGCACACCCTTGTCCGGAACGTAATTTTGCCGGATTGTCCAGTATTTCAGAATTCCACCGTGATGCCGATGCCGGCCTGGCGTGGCGGCGTATACGTCACCTGCCGGGCGGAACCGAGGTTGGTCCCGGTGACCAGCATGCTGGTGATGGCGGTGGTATTGGTGGCGTTGCGGACGTAGCCGTACAGTTTCCAGCCGCCGCCGGCCGGCGCGATGGACGCGGCCAGATTCAGCAGGCTGTAGCTTTTCTGCATCGTGTCGGCGGTGTTGAATTCCGTGAAGTAGAGTTTGCCGCGCCATGTGGCGTCGCCACGCAGGGACAGCCTGTGGCCGCCCAATTGGCGCGTGTACTCGGCGCCCATGCCCAACTGGGCCCGGGACACTTGCGCCAGCTGGTTGCCGCTGACGTTGACGGCCCGGCCCGGGGCGTTGCGCGTGTCGGTATTGGTGAAATCGCGGTAGGTCGGATCCATCAGCCCGAGCGTTGCGTTGAGCAGCCAGGCTGGCGCCGGGCGCAGCATCAGTTCGAATTCCGCGCCGTGGATCCTGGCCCTGGAGGCATTGGCCAGGATGGCGTTGGCGCTGCTGGCCTGTGATACTTGCATGTCCTTGTAGGTGCTGCTGAACACAGCGGCGTTGAAGGCGGCGCGCCGGTCCAGGAAGCGGGTCTTCAGTCCGAGTTCGAGCGCACTGACCTTTTCCGGCCGCACCAGGCTGCCCTGCAGCGCCCCCAGGTTGATGGCGCCGGATTTAAAGCCGTTCGATAGCCGCGCATAGCCGAGCGTGCCCGCCGCCAGCGTGTATTCGGCCCCGGCGCTGCCGGTCAGGCTGGTCCAGCCATCGCGCGGCGTGCCGGTCCGCGTTCCGGCCAGGCCGAACGCCGGGATCGTGAGCGCCTGGTATTCGTCGGCGCGCTTGGTGTCGCGGTTCAGCCGTACCCCGCCCAGCAAGGCCAGCGATGGCGTCAGCGCATAGCGCAGGTCGGTGTAGGCCGCGGCCGAACGGGTGCGGACGGGGCCGCCCAGCTCGACCCGGAAGCCCCCCGGCAGCGCCATGGCCAGGGACTGGCCGGGCGCCACGAAGCCGAGCGGTACCTGGGCCTGCAATAGAACGTCTTGGCGCTGGCTGAACTCCAGCGCCGTCAGCCCCGCCAGCCATTGCAGCCTGGCCGGGGCCGTGGAAATGAAATGCAGGCCGATGCCGCGGTCGATACTGGCGGTGATGAAGCGCACCATGGCGCTGGGCGCCGCGGTCTCGTCGCCATCCCACGCATGGTGCACGGCGCTCTTGCGCCACGCCGCGGTCAGGCTCAAGGTGCCGCCGCCGAGCGGCCGTTCATAGATGGCCTGCAGCGAACGCACATCGATCCGGTTGATCGACCCCTGGCTCGCCTGGCGCCGGGGATCGGCCTCGGGATACAAGCCATACAGCAGGGAGGAATTCATCAGCGGGTCCCGCAACAGCGGCAGGCTGCGCCCATTGTCATTGCGGTGGTAATAGCCGGCGATCAGGCGCAAGCCGGCCTGGTCGGCAAGGCGTGTCGCTGTCTGCAGCCGCAGCGCGGTGGCATGCAGGTCGTCGAGCGCGCCGGGCGGCGCGAAGACCGGGCCGCCTGATACGATGGGGCCGGACGGCTGGCCCGCCAGCGGGTTCCTGGTATGGCCGTCGGCGTCCTTGCGCTGGAACGACAGGCGGGCCGTGGTGGCGCCGGTGCCGAGCGGACCGGAAATGAACCCCTCGGCCTGCCGGCTGCCATAGGCGCCGGCCTCGATGCCCAGCCGGGACTGGAAGGTCTCTGTCGGGCGCGCCGAAATCAGGTTGATCGCGCCGCCGGTGGCGTTGCGCCCATACAGCGCGCCTTGCGGGCCGCGCAGGATTTCCACGCGCTGCGTGTCGAGCAGGGCAAGATCGGTGCTGGTCTGGTCGGACAGGTAGACGCCGTCGGCATGCAGCGCCACGCCGGGATCGCCGCCGGCCAGCAGGAACGCGTCGCCGATGCCGCGAATGAAGATCCGGGTCGAGCCCTGGGAAGAAAATGCGGTGTTCGGCGCTAGGTTGAGCACGTCCGCAAGGCTGGTGGCGCCTTGCTCGGCGAGCCGGTCGCCGCTCAGGGCCGTGATCGCGGCCGGCGTGGTGTCGAGTGTGCTGGTGCGGCGTTCAGCGGTGATGACGACGCGGTCGATCTGGCCGCTGGCGCCGGACGGCTGGTCCGGCCCTGCCTGCGGCTGTGCCTGGGATTGCGCACTGAGCACCAGTGCGCCGGCGAACCAAACTGTGGGCCATGTGCTCAAGTTGCGCATCCTTACAATCCTGTGGACAGTGGCGCCAATGAGCCGGCGCGCAGCCTTCGGTGGCCCCGGCAGGGCGTCTGGCAACGGATCGCGCGTCAACGCGCGAAAATTGCCGTGACCAGCCAGCCGGCCAATCGAAGGTTAATCGACGATCACGCGCCCATTCAAGGGCTGCACCGGACGGTTATTCGCATGATGCAGGATGCCTTCAAACGCTGCAACCTGTTCTTTCGACACCGTGACCGGGTTTTTCATGACCAGCCAGCGCACCCCTTCCGAGCACGGCGGCGTGGTCAGCGAACCGGAGAAACGGAAGTACGCATGCTTGGCCGGCAGCAGGCTGGCGGCCGACAGCGGGGCGCCCAGCGCGTTCTTGCTGTTGGCTTCTTTCGGCAATTGCGGCCACAGCGCCTTCAATGCCTTGTTTTCCGCGCCTTGCTTGAACATCACGCCGATCACGGCCAGGTTGCCGTCCTTGTCCGCATGCACCAGGTGCACTTCCAGCGGGTACGACTGGCCGTTGACCAGGTTTTCACTGGGCGCGTGGAAGTGGTATTGCTTCAGTTCGAACTCGGTGCCATCCAATTGCAGGGTGCTGCCCGGGGCGAAGTTTACTTGCAGCGTGTGGCCATTGTTGATCACTTCATTGCCAACCGCCTTGTATGCCATCTTCAGCGGCTTCAGGCCCGCATGGACGGCGCCCTTGATATCGACCGGGGACTGGTTCTTGCCGGCGCAGGCAAAGTTATCCGGGGTCAGCTTGGCCCATTGTTCCGGGCCGCCTTCGCCGGCATAGGTCCATTTGGCGCCATCGCCGGCCATCGCCGTGGCGGCGCACGCCATCAGTGCTGCAAATGCGAGTTGTTTCTTCATGCTGGGCTCCTTGGAGTTGTTGTCAGGGGTAACTGTCCCGATAGCGGGATGCGATTCCATTTTAGTGAGCGGCAGGGTGTGAATATTCACTGGTTGCCACTATTGCTTATAGTGCAATGCTGCTATGGCGGCACTTGCTGTCCTACCCGCGGTTTCACGCGCCGCCGGGGCGCAGCGCGCCGGTCACGGTGAAACGGATTTCACCATGTTCGCCGGGAGCCGTGGTGATGTGCAGTTCGGTGATGCCGCTCTGGCCGGCCAGTTGCACGATCCGGCCCACGGCATCGCCGATCAGGGCCTGGTCCACGGCCGGCTGGGCCGGGATGGCGGCCTGCCCGTGCTCGTGCAGCGGCCATGGCGCGCGCGGCGCGTGGACCTGGGTGGCGTTCGGGTCGAATGCCTGGCCGGGCGCGCCTGCCGGCGCACTGCCGGCGGATGGCGGAATAGTGTTTTCCGGCGGCGCTTCCGGTGGCGCCGCGCCGAAGAACTGGTTGACCATCCAGCCGAATTCGCGCCGCGTGGTGACGCAGTAGATCGGCGCCGCATGGGGGAAAATGCGCTGCACGGCGCCGGACGCCTTCAACTGGTCCGGATCGACCGCCAGCACATACAAACCGTTGCGGCTTTCCTCGATCGGCATCCACTGGTGCCGCACCACGTATTCGCGGTTGAAATTGTCGAGCAAGCCCTGCGGGCGGCGCCGGTCCACCTGGAACATGAAATACGGCGCGCCAAAGAAATCGGCCAGCGCGCGCCCCACCAGCGCGGGCGGGATCGCCAGTTCGTCGAGCAGCACGTCTTCGATATCGATCCCGCGCGCGCCGGCGCTGTGCATGGCCTGCTCCAGTTGCGCGCGCGGCACCACGGTTTCCGGCAGCATGGCGGCAAAGCGGCCGCGTTCGCGGGCGGGGGCCTTCTGGCTGTTCAGCATGGCGATCGCCAGCGAATCGCAGATATGCTGCACGCCTTCCTCGACCAGCGCGTCGAACGGGCCGCCCTTGCGGTTATTGATCAGCTGGAGCACGCCCTGGGTCGCGCCCTTCTCGTCAATAATGGGCGCCACCAGCATTTGCCGGGTGCGGTAACCGGTGCGGCGGTCCACGCCTTGCTGGAAATTCAGTTCCGGGTCGATGCGGTGCAATTCCTGTTCATCGTAGACGTCCAGCAAATTGAGCATGCGCCCGGACAGTGCCGCATAGCCGGCGATGCTTTGCTTGGAAATCGGCAGCTTCAGCTGCTTGAACGACGCCAGCCCGGTTTTCACCTTGGACACCATGCTGGCCTTGTCGTCGGACACCTGGTAGACCGTCAGCCGGTCGCCCGCGAACAGTTCGCACAGCTCGGCCGAGGTGTCCAGCATGATGTCGTCGATATCATGCGTGGCATGGATCTTGTTGGTGAGCTGCTGCAGCCGCTTGAAGAAATACAGGCTGTCTTCCGCGGACGTCATCGGCGCGTCCCGCCCGGCGGTGTGGTGGCGCCGACCACGGTGGAGTCGGCGTCACCGCCCGCGCTTGGCCGCGCCGGTTGCGCCGGGTGCGGCGCCGGCATGGCTTGCGTAGGCGGCGGGGGCTGCAACGGCTGCATCGGCTGCATCGGCTGTAATGGTGGCAGCGGCTGCATGGCCTGCAACGGCGGTATCGCCAGGCCGGTGCCGGAAACATGGGTGGCGTCCGGGTCGGCGTCGTCCGGCAGTGGCGGCAATCCGGGCCGCGGGTGGGACGGCATCACCAGGCCCGACGGCATGTCGGCCGGCGCGGGCCAGCCGGGGGGCTGTGGCGGTTGTGTATAGCCCGCCCGGGGCGGCGCCGGCCATCCCGCGCCGGACTGCTGCGCGGGCGCCGCCGCATGATGTGGCCCGGCATAAGGCTGGGGCGCGGCGGGGCGGTGGACGCCGGACGGTGGCGCGGCAGGTGGCATGCCGGGCGAGGAGGCATACGGCATCCCCGCTTGCGGCGCCCGCGCGGGCGGCGGCAAGGTGTCCGCCGGAGTGGCGCCGTCGCCCGCCAGTGCACGCTGCAAATCGTCGCGGAAAGCGCGGGCACTGGGGTAGCGGTCGTCGGGACGCTTGGCCAGCGCGCGCAGCACCACGCGGTCAAAGGCTGAACTGATCAATGGGCTCAGCGTGCTGGGCGGCGGCACCTGGCCGTAGACGATGTGCTGCTGCAGCGCGAACAGGCCCTGGCCCTTGAAGGGCCGCTCGCCGGTCAGGAACTGGTACAGGATGATGCCGGCCGCGAAAATGTCGGCGCGCGGACCGACCGGCTGCCCCATGATCTGTTCCGGCGACATATAGCTCGGCGTGCCGACCATGGTGCCGGCTTGGGTGTGGTTGGCTTCCACGTCCTGCATGCGCGCCACGCCGAAGTCCGTCAGCTTGACACGCAACTGGCCGGTCAGCATGACATTGGCGGGTTTGATGTCGCGGTGGATGATGCCTTGCTGGTGCGCGTAATCGAGGGCATCGAGCAATTCGCACGTCATGCGCACTGAATCTTCCAAAGTGAAATCCAGTGAGAAGACCTGGCTATCGTCAAAATAGCTGCCCAGCTCTTCACCGGCGATCAATTCCATCACCAGGTAGGCGACGCCGCTTTCTTCGCCGAAGTCATACACCGTCACGATGTTGGGATGGTTCAGGCGCGCCACCGCCTGCGCTTCAATGATGAAGCGGGACGCATATTCGGCCCGCAGCGCCGGATCGTCGATCCGGCTCATTTGAATCACCTTGATGGCGACCCGGCGGTTCAGCTTGGGGTCCACGCCTTCATAGACCAGGCCCATCGCGCCGCGACCCAGCACGCGCAACAATTGGTATCGGCCCAGCTGCTTCAATTCATTCATGTGACGGTCAAAAACTGGCTAGTTCTGGCGAAGTGGGAAGTGTATAGCAGAAACATGTGAGCGTATCATAAGGCACTTCCGGCTTTTCGAGGTGCGGAACTCTGTGCGCCATGGTCCTGATTTCTTGAATATGCAAACTTGTGGCGTTTATAAAGTGCGGTCGGCGCTCGGCAATGGCACATGGCTGGCGCTGGACGGCGCGGACTTGCCGGTGCTGCTGAAGTGCGCGCCGGCCGGCGCCGGCGCGGCGTGGCTGGCCGGGGCGGAACTGGCCGCCGGTATGCCGCGCCATCCCCATATCGTCCCGGTCGCGTCCCACGGCCTGTGCGGCGATGTCGCCTATGTCGCGACACCTTATATAGAAGGGATGACACTGGCGGCACGGCTGGGGGCGGGCAGCGTGATGCCCGCGCAGGCACTGGCCTGGATCCTGGAACTGCTCGATGCGCTGGCCCATGTGCACGCGAACGGCATCTTGCATCGCGACGTCAAGCCGTCGAACCTGATGGTCGATCACCATGGGCGACTACTGCTGGTTGACTTCGGCCTTGCATGCCGCCCCGGGGCGGCGCCCGCGCACGGGACTCCCGGTTACATGGCGC
>Ga0307408_100001412_pt1 | contig 17856 bp, 18 predicted proteins | sample 322Cmetagenome_FD_202116 | JGI IMG/M metagenome (GOLD analysis project Ga0307408, IMG submission 202116) | Maize rhizosphere microbial communities from greenhouse at UC Davis, California, United States - 322HYB-C-3 | ecosystem: Host-associated > Plants > Roots > Rhizosphere > Soil | place...
AGCTGCTGTCCATCCTGCTGACCGGCCTGTCGGCCATCTGGCCTGCGCAGAACATGATGGGCAGCATCCCCCTGGGCGACTGCTGGCGGCACCCGGCAGCCGGTGATGCTGGGGGCGGCCCCAGCCAGGGCTGGATGCCTTTCCACAAACTCTCGCAGTGGCTCACCTATTCGCTGCTCGAGCCTTTTGAATGGGCCGGCATTCAGGTCAACGGCCTGGACGCCCTCACCGGCCTGCCTGAGTACCGCAACGGCGGCCTGTTTCTCGACGCCGGGGTGCTGTTGTTCAAGGATCCGGCCCAGGCCCAGCGCCTGCACCAGGCTGGTGACGAACTGATTGTCGAATGGCGCGCGCTGACGGTGGCGCTGCTCGACGAACTCGCACCGCTGGTGCGCGAGCAGTTAGGATTGACCGCCGAGCAGATGCCGCTGGCCCGTGTGCTCGAAGGCGGCACCTGGGCGGCGGGGCGCGCACTGGCACAGCAATTGCATCAAGGCCTGCCGCCCCTGAACATCGAAAGCGACGGAACGGTTTTCTGAGATTCCTCGAAAGCCTTGCCGGAACCCGCGAAGACAAGATCAACAAAGACGAGATCAAAGAGGCACACACGCACATGACCACCCGCAGCGACAAAGTCCACCTGGTAGACCACCCCCTGGTGCAGCACAAGCTCACCCTGATGCGCCGCAAGGACGCCTCCACCAACACCTTCCGCACCCTGCTCAATGAGCTCAGCATGCTGATGGCCTATGAGGTCACGCGCGACATGCCCATGCAGGACATCGAGATTGAGACCCCACTCGAAAAAACCACCTCCAAAGTCATCGACGGCAAGAAGCTGGTGTTTGTTTCCATCCTGCGCGCCGGCAACGGCATTCTGGAAGGCATGCTCAGCGTGGTGCCAGGCGCCCGCGTGGGCCATGTGGGCCTGTACCGCGACCCGAAAACCCTGACCGCCGTCGAGTACTACTTCAAGATGCCGCACGACATGGAAGAGCGCGACATTGTGGTAGTGGATCCGATGCTGGCCACCGGCAACTCGGCCATCGCGGCCGTCGAGCGGCTCAAGGAACTCAATCCCAAGTCCATCAAATTCGTCTGCCTGCTGACCTGTCCCGAAGGCATCAAGGCGCTGCAGGGCGCGCACCCGGACGTTCACATTTACACCGCCGCGATTGACCGTGAGCTCAACAGCCATGGGTACATCCTGCCTGGGCTGGGTGACGCCGGCGACCGAATCTTTGGAACGAAGTGATGCTCCTTGCAGGACGCTTGCCGATATAGCCGTTCTTCTCTCAAAGAACAGCGCCTGCGGCCCTGATGGGTGACTTCTGGAGTCTGCGGGATTTGATTTTTGCCGTGTTTTCGTTTCCGTTTTTCAAGTTAGCTGAACATCAACCGGAGGACTCCATGCACCAGACTTTCAAGCGCCGCCAACTCGTCCTGCTTGCCACCGCGGCCGCCATCGCCCTGCCCGGCGCTGCCTTCGCCCAGGCCAAAACCAAGGTGGCTGCGCTTTACACCGTGCCCTTTGAGCAGCAATGGGTGAGCCGCCTGCACAAGGCGCTCAAGGCGGCTGAAGCGCGCGGCGAGATTGAGTACAAGGCGACCGAGAACGTCTCGAATGCCGACTACGAGCGCGTGATGCGCGAATACGCGACGGCGGGCAACACGCTGATCGTCGGCGAGGCTTTCGCCGTGGAGGCTGCGGCGCGCAAGGTCGCCAAGGACTTTCCCAAGGTGTCTTTCCTGATGGGCTCGTCCGGCAAACCGCAGGCGCCCAACTTCTCGGTATTCGACAACTACATCCAGGAGCCGGCCTACCTGACCGGCATGATTGCCGGCGGCGTCACCAAGACCAACAAGATCGGCATGGTCGGCGGTTTCCCGATTCCGGAGGTCAACCGCCTCATGAACGCTTTCATGGCCGGCGCCAGGGAAACCAACCCCAAGGTCGAGTTCAGCGTGAGCTTTATCAACAGCTGGTTCGACCCGCCCAAGGCCAAGGAGGCCGCCTTTGCGATGATCGACAAGGGGGCCGACGTGATGTACGCCGAACGCTTTGGCGTCAGCGACGCCGCCAAGGAAAAAGGCAAGCTCGCCATCGGCAACGTCATCAACACGCAGGACAAATACCCCGACACCGTGGTCGCCTCGGCCCTGTGGAACATGGAGCCCAGCATTGACCGCGCGATCAAGCTCGTCAAGGAAGGCAAGTTCACGGCCGAGGACTACGGCCCCTACTCCATGATGAAGCACAAAGGCTCCGAGCTGGCCCCGCTGGGCACCTTCGAGAAAAAAGTCCCCGCCGCCATCATCGCCAAGGTCAAGGCCAAGGAAAAAGACATCCTCGACGGCAAAGTCACCATCAAGGTCGACGACAGCCAGCCCAAGTCCACCGCCAAATAAAGCCCGACCCCGGAGGCGCCGTATGCATGTCCTGTCCTGCCTGCGGCGCTTGCTGCCATCCCGGCTGGTGGTTTTTGCCATCACCGGGCTGTTCGCGCTAAGCCTGGCCGGCTGTGCCACCTCGCCGGGCGCCGGCGCGCCAGTGCGGCTTGATGAAACGCCGCGCATCGCCGTGATCTCGGCCTTCCAGCCGGAGCTCACGCTGCTGCTGCGGCAACTGCAGACACCGGTGCGGCACCGCATCAATGGCGTCGAGTTCAGCACCGGCACGCTGCAAGGCAAACCCGTCGTGCTGTTTCTCTCGGGCATCAGCATGGTCAACGCGTCCATGAACACGCAACTCGTGCTGGACCGCTTCAACATCCAGGGCATCGTCTTCAGCGGCATCGCCGGCGGCGTGAACCCCGCCCTGCACATTGGCGACGTCAGCGTGCCGGCCCAGTGGGGCCAATACCTGGAGGTGCTGATGGCCCGCGAAACCGCGCCCGGCCAATACACCATTCCCCCGCGCATGGAAGCCCAGAGCCTGGCGCCCTTCGGCATGCTGCACCCCAGGCCCGTCGAAACCCGCACCGCCGCCAGCCCGGCGCCGGTGCGCAAGTTCTGGTTCGAGGTGGACCCAAAGATGCTGGAAGTCGCCCGCAGCCTGGGGCCGATCGCGCTTGAGTCCTGCAACGCCGGCGTGTGCCTGACGCACAAGCCGCAGCTCATGGTGGGCGGCAACGGCGTCTCGGGCCAGGCCTTTGTCGACAACGCCGCCTTCCGCGAATACGCCTTCAAGACCTTCCAGGCCAATGTGCTAGACATGGAAACCGCCGCCGTCGGCATGGTGGCCTACAGCAACAACGTGCCTTACATCGCCTTTCGCTCCCTCAGCGACCTGGCGGGTGGGGGTGAAGCCGCGAATGAGATGGTGACGTTCATGACTATCGCGGCGGACAATTCGGCGAAAGTGCTGCTGGCGTTCCTGTCCGCATGGAAGTAGCGATGGCGCCGCCGCGGCTTGTCCTGCTGCCTGGCATGGATGGCACGGGCGAGCTGTTTGCGCCCTTGCTCAAGGCACTGCCACCCTCGCTGCAGGTGGAAGTCATACGCTACCCAGGGCATGAGGCGATGGGCTATCAGGAGCTTCAAAAGCTTGTTGAGGCACGCATGGACTCGGCGCCGTTTGTCTTGCTGGGCGAGTCTTTCTCGGGGCCGCTGGCCATTTCTATCGCCGCGACCCAGCCGGTCGGCCTGCGCGGCCTGATCCTGTCCTGCACCTTCGCGAAAAATCCCCATCCCGCCCTCTCGTTTCTTTCGCCGCTGGTGGACAACTGCGCCTCCAGGAAAATCCCGCCGCATGCGCTGACCCGCATCGTCAGCCCTTTCCTGCTCGGCGGATTTCCATCATCCGCGCACAAAACCATGCTGGAGCAGGCATTGCGGCAGCTTTCAGCGCAAGCCATGAACAGACGCATGCAGGAGGTCCTCAAAGTCGACTTCCTGGACCGGCTGAAGTTGCTGCGTGTGCCTGTGATGTATCTGCAGGCAAAGCAGGACCGCGTCGTCCCGGGTTCAGCAGCCCGGGCTTTAAGGCAGGTCCTCCCCTCCATGGAAGTCGTTCAGCTAGTCGGCCCGCACTGCCTGCTGCAGGCTTCGCCCTTCCCCGCCGCAGTGGCGATTGAGGCGTTTTGCAACAAGCTTTCCTCCTCTCCTAAACCGGTGGGAGAAGGAGCCGTACCGTGACAGGAGCGCCCGTCCTTCGCCTGCGCAACATCACCAAGCGCTTCGGCCCGCTGCTCGCCAACGACGCTGTTTCGCTGGACCTGCATGCCGGGGAAATCCTCGCCCTGCTCGGCGAAAACGGCGCCGGCAAGTCCACGCTGGTGTCCATCCTGTTCGGCCATTACACGGCCGACGAAGGCAGCATCGAAATCTTCGGCCGTCCGCTGCCACCCGGCAACCCGCGCGCGGCGCTGGCCGCCGGCGTGGGCATGGTGCACCAGCATTTCACGCTGGCCGACAACCTCAGCGTGCTCGACAACGTGATGATGGGCAGCGAGCCGCTGTGGCAGCCGTTTTCGCGCCGCGGCGCCGCACGTGCCAGGCTGCTGGACGTGGCGCAGCGCTTTGGCCTGCCGGTCGCACCTGATGCCAAAGTCGGCAGCCTTTCGGTCGGCGAGCGCCAGCGCGTGGAAATCCTCAAGGCCCTGTACCGCGGCGCGCGCATCCTGATTCTTGATGAGCCCACGGCCGTGCTCACACCGCAGGAAAGCGAGGCCCTCTTCGCCACTTTGGGCCAGATGGTGGCCCAGGGGCTTTCCATCATCTTCATCAGCCACAAGCTGGTCGAGGTGCTGCGCGTGTCCCAGCGTGTGGCCGTGCTGCGCGCCGGCAAGCTGGTGGCGCAAGCGCCGGCCGCCGGCACCAGCCAGGGCCAGCTTGCGCAGTGGATGGTGGGCCATGCGGTGACAAGCACGCAGCGCCGGCCCGCGCCAGCCACGGGCGCGGCGGTCTGCACGCTGGAGGCGGTCAGCACAGCCGGCGCTGGACGCGAGCGGCTGGACAAAGTCTCGCTGCAACTCAAGGCGGGCGAGATCGTCGCGATTGCCGGTGTCTCGGGCAACGGCCAGTTGGCGCTGGCCGAGCTGCTGTGCGGCATGCGCGAGGCCAGCCAGGGCAGCGTGAGCCTGCAGGGCCAGCCCATGAAAGCCTCGCCCGCCTGGCTGGCCGCCCGGGGTGTGGCGCGCATCCCCGAAGACCGGCACGGCGTGGGCGTGGTCGGCGACCTCAGTGTCTGGGAAAACGCCGTGTCGGAGCGCCTGCGCAGCCCGGCGTTCTCCAGCGGAGCGCTGTGGGTCAAACGCCAGGCCGCACAAGCGCATGCGGCGCGCATCGTGCGCGAGTTTGACGTGCGCGGCGGCGGGTCTTATACCGCGGCGCGTTCGCTCTCGGGCGGCAATATGCAAAAGCTGATTCTGGGGCGGGCGTTGGTTTCCCCTTCTACGGAAGCGGCGCCACAGCTACCCCAGCTCATCATCGCCCACCAACCCACCTGGGGCCTGGACATAGGCGCGGTCGCCTACGTGCAGCAACAACTGATCGCAGCGCGCGATGCCGGCGCGGCCGTGCTGGTGATCTCCGACGACCTCGACGAGGTGATTGCACTGGGTGACCGCGTCGCGGTCATGCATGCAGGCCGGCTCAGCGAGGCCTTGCCGGGCGAGGCCTGGACGCGTGAAGCGATTGGGCTGGCGATGGCGGGGGGGCACGCATGAGGCTGGAAAAGCGCACCGAAGCCTCCAGGCTCGCCCTGCTACTGGCCCCCCTCGCCGCAATCGCCTTCACCCTGCTGGTCAGCGCGCTTCTCGTGCTGTGGGCCGGCGCCCCCTTGGGGCAAACTTACAGCCTGCTTTTCAAGGGTGGCTTTGGCTCGGTCTTTGCACTCAGCGAAACCCTGACGCGCGCCATCCCGCTCATCCTCACCGGCCTGGCCGCCACCGTGGCCTTCAAGGCGCGGCTCTTCAACATAGGCGCCGAAGGCCAGCTCTATGCCGGCGCGCTGGCCGCCGTGGCCGTGGGCGGCCTGCATGGCGGCACCGGTTTTGCGCTGCCCGTGTGGCTGCTGTTCGGTCTCATGCTGCTGGCCGCCGCCCTGGCCGGCGCCTTGCTGCTGCTGGGGCCGGCGCTGCTCAAAGCGCGGCTGGGCGTGGATGAAGTCGTCACCACCCTGCTGCTCAATTTTGTGATGCTGCTGTTTGTCTCGGCCATGCTGGACGGCCCCATGAAAGACCCGACCGCCATGGGCTGGCCGCAAAGCGTGGCGCTGATGGGCGAGCTGGAACTGTCCAAACTCATTGAGCAGACGCGCATCCACACCGGCCTGTTCTGGGCCTGCGGCCTGGCCGTGGCGCTGTGGGCCTTGCTCAAATACACCGTGCTGGGCTTTGACATACGCGCCCTGGGCGCCAACGCCAGGGCCGCCGCCTTTGCCGGCGTGCCCGTCACCCGCACCGTGGTGCTGGTCGCCCTGCTCTCCGGCGCGCTCGCGGGCCTGGCAGGCGCGATCGAGGTGGCCGGCCGCACCAGCTATGTCACGCTGGACATGTCGCCCGGCTATGGCTACACCGGCATCGTCATCGCCATGCTGGCCGCGCTCAATCCTCTGGGCGTGGTCGCAGCCGCCGTGTTTGTGGCGGGCGTGCTGGTGGGCGCCGACACCATGAGCCGCGCCGTCGGCGTACCCACCTATATCGCCGATGTCATCGTCGCGGCTTCGTTGATCTCGGTGCTGGTGGCTACGTTGATGACGCAGTATCGGGTGGTGTGGAAGGCCAGAAGCTCATGAGTGGCATCACCACGGCAGCACCTCAGGAGTCTTGCTCCTTCCCCCGCTGGGGGAAGGTTGGGATGGGGGCTGCTCGCACCGGCATGGCCGCCGGCCCCCACCCCCGGCCCTCCCCCAGTGGGAGAGGGAGTTCGCGAGCGAGGTGCAGACCATGACTGAAATGCTGGACATCCTCAGCGCCGCCCCCTTCTGGATCGCCGTGCTCCGCATCGCCACCCCCCTCATCCTCGGCACACTCGGCGTGCTGCTCTGCGAGCGCGCCGGCGTGCTCAACCTCGGCATCGAAGGCATCATGGTCGCCGGCGCCTTCAGCGGCTGGCTGGCCGTCTACAGCGGCGCGCCGCTGTCGGCCGGGGTGGCGGTGGCCGCACTGACCGGGGCGGTGTTCGGCCTGTTGCATGCCTTCCTCACCGTGGGCCTGGCGCTGTCACAGCACGTCGCCGGCCTCGGCATCACCTTGCTGGCAACATCCCTGAGCTACTACGGCTACCGCGTGAGCTTCCCCAAGGTCGATACACCGCCTACCGTCACGCCCTTTGCCCCCATGCACTGGCTGGACGGCACGGGCTTGAACGTGCTGGCCGCGCAAACCCCGCTCACCCTGCTGGCCCTCGCGCTGGCGCCATTGATCGCCTGGCTGCTCTACCGCACGCCGGCCGGCCTGGCGATACGCATGGTCGGCGAGAACCCCCAGGCCGCCGAAGGCCAGGGCGCCTCCGTCGCGGCCACGCGCACGGCCGCCATCGTGGCCGGCTCGGCCCTGATGGGTGTGGCCGGCTCCTTCCTCACGCTCTCGGCCTTCAACGCATTTTTCTTCAACATGGTCAACGGCCGCGGCTGGATCTGCGTGGCGCTGGTGGTGTTCGCGTCCTGGCGGCCCGGCAAGGCGCTGCTGGGCGCTTTGCTGTTCGCATTCTTTGATGCGCTGCAACTGCGCCTGCAGACCTCCGGCCTCCTCAACGTGCCCTACCAAGTGTATTTGATGCTGCCCTATCTGCTGTCCATCCTCGCGCTGGTCCTGGTCGCGCGCAAGGCAGCGTATCCTCAGGCCTTGATGAAACCGTATCGCAAGGGTGAGCGCTGATGCGCAGCCGCCAACCGGAAAGCGACCCCGCTTTCCTCAATGAAAAAACCGCGCGCAAGCAGGCCGAGCGCCAACTTCTGCAGGATGCCCTGGGCGGCAGCCTTGAAGCGGCGCCCATCGAATGGCCCACCAGCAACGCCATCGCGCCCGCCTTGCTGGCCAGTGCCCGCCTGCAACTCCGCTCCTGGAAAGATGCCGACCGCAAACCCTTTGCCGCCATGACGGCCGACCCGGAAGTCATGCGGCACTTTCCGGCGCTGCTCAGCCGCGCCGAGAGCGACGCCTGGGTGGACCGCGCGATGCGCAAGATCAGCGACCGCGGCTGGAGTTTGTGGGCCATGGACTATCTGCCCGACGGTGCATCGGCGCCCCAATTCGCGGGTTTTACCGGCCTCAACATTCCAGACCCCGAATGGCCTTGCGGCCCCTGCGTGGAAGTGGGCTGGCGGCTCGCGCCGCAATTCTGGGGCCTGGGCCTGGCCACCGAGGCGGCACGCCTGGCCCTGCGCGTGGGGTTCGAATGGCTGGGGCTGGAAGAGATTGTTGCCATGACGACGCTGCGCAACACCCGTTCGCGCGCCGTCATGCAGCGCCTGGGCATGCAGGAAAGCCCTGCCGACGAATTCGACCACTGGGCTTACCCCAGCGACAGCCCTGACCGGCGCTGCTGCCTATACCGCCTGTCTCGCACGCGCTGGCTCGCCAACCCGCAAAATCGCAGCTGAAAGGCCTACGCCATGCTCGACCTCCTCATCACCAATGCCACCCTGCCCGACGGCCGCAGCGGCATGTCCATCGCCGTGCAGAACGGCAAGATCACTGTCGTCCAGGCCGGCCTGCAAGCACCTGCCCAGGAAACGGTAGACGCCCAGGGCTACCTGCTCAGTCCACCCTTTGTAGACCCCCACTTCCATATGGACGCCACGCTGAGCTATGGCCTGCCGCGCGTCAATGAAAGCGGCACGCTGTTGGAAGGCATCGCGCTGTGGGGTGAGCTCAAACCGCTGCTCAAGGCCGACGCCATCATCGAGCGCGCCCTCGCCTACTGCGACTGGGCCGTTGCCAAAGGCCTGCTGGCCATACGCAGCCATGTGGACACCAGCGATGCCAGCCTGCTGGCGGTGGACGCGCTGCTGGAAGTGAAAAAGCAGGTCGCGCCTTATATCGACCTGCAACTGGTCGCCTTCCCGCAGGACGGCGTGCTGCGCACCCAGGGCGGCGTCGAGAACCTCCAGCGCGCTCTGGACAAAGGTGTGGATGTGGTCGGCGGCATCCCCCACTTTGAACGCACCATGGCCGACGGCGCCGCCAGCGTCAGGCTGCTCTGCGAGATCGCCGCCGAGCGCGGCCTGCTCGTCGACATGCACTGCGACGAATCCGACGACCCGCTCTCGCGGCACATCGAAACCCTGGCCTACGAGGCCCAGCGCCTGGGCCTGCAAGGCCGCGTCAACGGCAGCCACTGCACTTCCATGCACAGCATGGACAACTATTACGTGAGCAAACTCCTGCCCCTGATCGCCGAAAGCGGCGTGAGCGTCATCGCCAACCCGCTGATCAACATCACCCTCCAGGGCCGCCACGACATCTACCCCAAACGCCGCGGCATGACCCGCGTCCCTGAACTGATGGCCGCCGGTGTCAATGTCGCCTTCGGCCACGACTGCGTGATGGACCCCTGGTACGGCATGGGCAGCGGCGACATGCTCGAAGTCGCCCACATGGGTCTGCATGTGGCGCAGATGACAAGCCAGAAAGGGATTCGTGCCTGCTTTGATGCGGTGACCGCCAACGCCGCCAAGGTCATGCACCTGCAAGGCTATGGCCTTGATGTGGGTTGTGATGCGAGTTTTGTACTGCTGCAGGCGCGGGATGCGGTGGAGGCGATTCGGCTCAGGGCGAATCGGTTGAAGGTTTGGAAGAAGGGGCGCTTGCTGGCGGAGACCATGGAGGCAAAAACCGGACTGAGGCTACCTCAAAGGCCATCAAGCACGGATTTCCGGCAAGCAAGTCCAGATCAAGAACTCTTTCCAGCGGGGTCTCAGTGAATTGGAACGATCCACCGCCGGATGACAAAGATCTTCCAGGAATCGTTGGCAAGCTTATCGTCAAGGCACAAAGCTTTGACGCAGATGAGAAGCGGAATGCGGTTGAGGCCATCTATGACTTGGCGTTCAAAGTAGGAGCCAAAGTAGCCGCGGCCGTTCCAGTGCTAGTTGAATGCTTAGGTGATGCCGATCGCAAGACTGCGGAAAGCGCGCTATGGGCTCTGGGCTATTGCAAGCCTCAAAGCATCGAGCCACTCATTCACTGCCTTGGAAACGCTGACCCGCTGGTGCGGGAACGCGCCGCCTGGGCGATCGGGAATATTGGCGACGAAGCTCGTCCTGCCAGCGATTCCCTTCGCCGATTGCTGAAAGACCCTGCGCCGAACGTCCGCTCGCGCGCGGCCTGGGCGTTAGGCCTTGTTCACGATTGCGATCACCGAACCATCGAATCGCTCGCTCAACTGGCAGAGTTCGGGATCATTTCGGATCGCCGGTCCGCGTTCCACGCCCTCGGAAATATCGGAAAGCACCTGGATGACCCCTCGCGCCTGCACAACCATCGCACTCTCATCCTCTCTGCGCTGAATGATGTTGATGAGGATACGCGCTGGTCAGCGCTCTACGTCGTCGAATCTTTGGGACTTCCAGGATCTGAACATGCCGATGTCCTGCTTCGCACGCTGAAACAGGACTCCGGCAAAAGAGTGCAGGATGCAGCCTTGTCGCAACTGAAACTGCTTGCCCCCAAGATAGATCTATCGGCTCACGCGGCGTACCTCTGTGGCTGGCTAAGCAGCGATAGCACTTCGGCATCACAAGTCTGCGACATTTTGAGCCTGATACACCCAGTGCCGCCGGAGGCCATCGACGCTCTGGTTGCCGCACTGAGTATTGACGAATGCGTTGTGCCGGTCTCCAAAGCACTATGGAAGATTGACCGACGCGTCAGCGAGTCGCTGCCTGCCCTTGCAAGAATCTTTGACGAATACGACGAAGCTGTTTGCGATGTCATCTGCGAACTGGGGCCGGTGGCTGCGCCTCTTCTTCCCAAGGTCATTGAGGCAATGCAAGACGAGGACAACTGGGACCTGCAATGGGCCGCAGCTGACGCGTTGGGATGCATTGCTTCGGCTGATGGACTGGTGATGGAGGCTTTGCTGGCCGGCCTTGGCCATCAAAGCCCGATTGTTCGGGCTGCTGCGGCTCGTGCGCTGGCGCGTGTGGGCGTAGCCGCAATTCCCCAACTGCTCTCGCTTGTACAAACGCAGGACGACCCGCGTGCGGCGTGGGCCGCTTTTTCATTGGGAGAGATGGGTCCTGTAGCTGTTTCCGCCGGGCCGCAATTACTCAAAGGTTTGCAATCGGTCAATGATGTGCTGTCGACTGCATGCGCGATTGCCCTGGCCCGCGCAGCGGGTGACCCGCAGGCCGTCCCGCACCTGGTGCAGGTTATAGAAAGTGCAGACGCCAGGTATCCTCGCTCTGCGGCGGCGAGCGCGCTCGGCCAGCTCGGCCCGCTTGCCATCACAGCGGTGCCGGCCTTGGAACGTCTGCTGGTTGACGACGATCCGGCTTGCAGCGCAGCCGCACAGGAAGCGCTGGATGCCATCAAGGCAAAGATGCACTAATCAGGCTGCGTTGCGCGTCGGTCGGAACGGGTTTAGGCTTTCGCAACAGGCTTCGCGTTGGCTGGCGCATTCTTATTTTTAATCTGCTCGGCCAATTGAGGGAGGTATTCGCCAACGAGCGCCTCCACCATCTCAGCCTGCGCCAGGTCCTTGCCCTTCTTGCGCGGGTCGCGATCCTTGTTCCGGGAAAGCTCTCGCTTGATGCGGGCGAAGTCGAGCGGATGCACCGTGCGCATGCGCGCCATCGCACCGTTCACGCCGACTACCACTTGGTCAAAACGCGGCACCGACAGCAGTTTTTGCCCCATGGAAGCACGCACAGGCCACAAGTCCTCTTCTTCGGCCGTAAGCCGCAGCGGGTGCTCAGACTCGTCTTCCGGATCCGGCGGAAAGCGCCGGATCAGGTCGATCTCATAACCTGAGGCATTGCGCGCCGTGGAGTTGTCCAGCTCACCGCGCTCAAAAGTCTTGTCAACCTTCTTCAAGAGACCCAGGAAAGACATCTTTCGGTCCTTCATCACTTCCATAAACGCCGCCCTCCTGGCGGTATCAAACAGCAGGTCGGCATCTTGGGTGGCCATCACATCGCTTGGAAAACGTACGCCCGCGGCAGTCTCATAGGCAAATAAGGCATGCGTTCCCACCACCAGAAAATGCTCGGCCACACCGTAGCGCATCATCGCGTTAAGGACATCAATCAGGATATCCGGTGTACGGCCCACGCGCAGCGCCTTGTTCATGCGCCGGCACTCGTCGACCTTCTCGCGCAAGGCCTTGACCCTGGCCTCGGCCTCCGCCTTTTTCTCGGTGAACTGACGGTATTTCAGCTCGTTTTCGGGTGAAGCCGGTCCATGCGACCGTTGGCGAGAGTGCGGCGAAAGCGAAATCAGGTAACGGCCTTTATCCTGCTCGCGCCAGAACATGGAGCCGCGGTAGCGTAAGGCCTGCGCCTCCGCCTGTTCCAGAGCAGAGAAAAGCATTTCGGCATCAATCAGCTGCCGCTTTTGCTGCTCGTTAAGCTCAAAAAAGGAGTCCAAGGATTTCTTCAAGGTAAATATTCGATTTTCAATTTTACCTTGAAAAGTGATTTTCAAGGTGAAATGACCATATTCAACTTTTACCTTGAAGATCACCAAGATCTTTGCGCGGGCGCAGGCTGAGGCAGCCCACAAATCCGGGTTGATCGTTGAGGGTGGATATCAAGGAGTAGCCGTACCCGGTTGCGGATAATCAGGGTTTGGAAAGAAAACCGATGAACCCAGAACTCGAAGAAGCTGAAGACCCGGAAGAACCAGAGCCGATCGAGGAATACGTCCCCGGCGTCGCAAATGGCCGGCAATACATGGCCAGGCTGTGCCATTTCCCAGACAGCCCCTGGTACATCGATGTCATACACGTTGAATCGCTGCCGCCCCTGCACGACAGCGACCGAACCTGGCTCACGCGCGATGAGGCTGTTCAGGCGGCAGACAAGCTTGTTGCCGATCTGGCGCACTGACCGGCGCGAATGTAACGCCCCGTCAATGCCCTTGCAGCCCATGCAGGCGACACCATCTGAATGCCAGCGGCCCGCCGGGTTTGCACCTTCACCCAAGGAGCTTTCATGTTCAAACGCCTGACCCTGCTCTGGGTTCTGGTACGCGGCGATGCACGGCGGCTGTGGACCGCATTGCGCCATCCTGAAGCGCCCGCCTGGCTGAAATGGGGCGCCGCGGCCATTGCGCTTTACCTGTTCTCACCCATTGATCTCATCCCCGACATCCTGCCCGTCATCGGCATTGCCGACGATCTGGTGCTGGTTCCGCTGGCGGTTCGCTGGCTGCTGAATCGCCTGCCGCCCGGGATCGCTGATCCCGCCGCCAAGCCCTCGGCATGACGCGTCCCATTTCACTGATCATTTCGCTCCCCTCCGGCGGCAGAACTTCCGGCCTGCTGCAAGCGCCCGCCGGCGCCAAGGCTTGTTATGTATTCGCCCACGGCGCAGGCGCCGATATGAACCACGCCTTCATGGGGGCGATGGCCCAGGGTCTCGCGGAACGCGGCATTGCCAGCTTGCGCTTTAATTTTCCGTTCATGGAACAAGGCTCGAAACGCCCGGACTCCCCCGCCGTTGCGCATGCAGCGATTCGGGCGGCGGTCGATGAAGCGGCGCGGCGTATGCCTGGTGTTCCGCTGTTTGCCGGTGGCAAGTCCTACGGCGGGCGCATGAGCACGCAAGCACAGGCGGCGGAGCCATTGCCTGGACTGAAGGGCATTGTGCTGGTGGGCTTTCCACTGCACCCGGCCGGCAAGCCTTCAACCGAACGCGCCGCGCACCTGGCGGGCGTCAAGCTGCCGATGCTGTTTCTGCAAGGCACGCGCGATGGCCTCGCTGAGCTGGACTTGATCAAGCAAACTACGGCAAACCTCGGCAAAAAGGCAAGCCTGCATATCGTGGATGGGGCCGACCACGCCTTCCACGTGCTGGTTCGTTCAGGCCGAACCGATGCACAGGTGCGCGAGGAATTGTGTGACACCATGGCCACGTGGATGATGGAGCGCTAGCGTTGCAAAGGGGTCAGCAGTAACCAGGGGATGTGCCGTCAAGTGACGTCCAGTTGCCGTATCAACTTTCCTTTGCCCTTTCGATCCGCTAAGCTCTGCTTCGCTTCAACCCAAGGTATCAAGTTCCATGACAAGTTACTGGCTCATGAAATCCGAACCCGAAGAATGCTCGGTCGATGACGCGCTCGGGGCCAAGAATTCAACCGTCCCCTGGGTCGGGGTGCGCAACTACCAGGCGCGCAATCTCATGCGTGACGGCATGAAGGTCGGCGATGGCGTGCTGTTCTATCACTCGAGCTGCGCCGAGCCGGGCATTGTGGGCATCGCCCGTGTGGCTTCCACAGCCTACCCCGACCCTACACAGTTTGACCCGAAGTCACCCTACTACGACCCCAAGTCCAAGCGCGAGGAGCCGCGCTGGCTGCTGGTCGATGTGCAGGTCACCAAGAAGATTCCCAACATCACCTTGCCCGAGCTGCGGGCGCGGCCCGAGCTGGAGGACCTCATCATCCTGCGCAAGGGCAACCGGCTGTCGATCACCCCGGTGGAGCCCAGGCACTGGAAGGCCATCGTGGGCTAGCCAGGCCAGGGACGGCCCGGCTTCGGGCTGTGGTTTACTTGGGCTTTACCGAAGCACTACCTGCCGGACGCGCAATCGTTCAGAAAATAGGCGGGGCGCAGAAGCTGCGCATCAAACACGGAAAAACACCATGCACATTTCATCGGCACACTGGCGGGCGGGGGCTGCTGCCCTGCTGCTGGCGGGTTTGGCTTGCGCTAGCCATGCTCAATACAGCACGGGGGGCCCGTACAACACCGGTGGTGCGCGGGCCCATCGCCCCGGCGAAGCCCAGGCGGAGGGTCCGCAGGCGCCTCGCGTCCAGTCGCGCTGGGAGCAGGTCAGCCGCAGGCTGTTTGACCTGCGGGTGGCGCTGCAGATCACCCGCGAGCAAGGCCCGGCCTGGGAAAACTTCCGTGGGCGTTTCCTGGACATGGCGACCAGCGGCCCGGCCGGCCAGCGCATTGTGGACGAGCAAAATGCCAAGGACGCGTTTCAGTACCTGCTGGCCGACGCGCAAAGGCGCTCCAACATGCTGGCCACGCTGGACGCGACCGCGCAGGTGCTGCTGGCGCAGTTCACGCCGGAGCAGATGCAGATCGCCGACAGGGCCCTGCCTGGGTTGCTGGCGGACTATGGCGGCGTCCGGTAGTACGAGGCAAGGCGCCTACTTCACCAGCTCCAGCACCTCGGCCTTTTTCGGCTTGATCAACAGCACGAGAAACTTCGCGGGCTGGGTAGTGCTGGCATTGCGGCCCACGGTGTGGATGTCGTTCGGGCCCTCGTAGAAGGTTTGCCCGGGCGTCAGGGTGACTTCCTTGCCACCCTTGACCTGCATGACGATGGAACCTTCCAGCACATAGATGAAACCATGCGCCCGGTGGCGGTGCACCGGGTCGGCCGCGCCAGGCGCATAGTCGACAGTGATCATCAGGCCTTCTTTGCCGGGGATATCGGATAAGTCCTTGGCCACGAGCGGTGTAACGGTTACACCCGCGGGGCCGGCGGCCATCGCGGACTGGGCGAGCAAGGCGGTGCTTGCAAGAAGCAGGGGAATGCAGGTCTTGTTCATGAGAGCTTTTTCACAGAGTTGCGGAGTGCGGCCCGAAATTGCCGCGCCTCCCCCTTTTTGACGATTGAGTGGGCCGGTTTGTGACGTGGAGTCCTGCTCTGCGCTTTTCGGTGAAATCCACGGTAGTCTGCTCAGGCGCGAGCCTGCGATTTGCTGAACCACTCCTCAAACCGGATGCCGCCCAGGCGCGCCTCACCGACCGGCACCAGGGTATCGTCCTTGAGCTCGGCGCCGAAATAGCGCGCTTGAGGATCCGCGACGACCTTGCGTGAATCGCCGATCGCCGTGAGGTAGCGCCGCACGAGTTCGGCCAGGCGCACGCGTTCGGGGCCGGCAATCTCGACCGTCCCGTTGATGGGCGCTCCCAGCGTCAAGTCAGCCATGGCGGCAGCCACGTCGTCCGAGGCGATGGGCTGCACAAAAGCCGGCGACAGGCGCACGGTTTGCCCGTCGGTGCCGGACTGCGCAATGCCCCCCAGGAACTCCATGAACTGGGTGGAGTGAACAATCGTGTAGGGAATCTTGCCGGCTTTGATCAGCTTTTCCTGGGCGATCTTGCCGCGGAAATAGCCGCTCTCGGCCAGCCTGTCGGTGCCAACGACCGACAGCGCGACGTGGTGCTGCACACCCGCGGCGGCTTCGGCGGCCAGCAGCTTGCGGCCAGAGGTCTCGAAAAATTCCAGCACGGCCTTGTCTTCGAAGGACGGCGAGTTGGCGACGTCGACCACCACTTCGGCCCCGGCCAGCGCCGCGGCCAGGCCGTCGCCGGTGACGGCATTGACGCCGGTTGCGGGCGATGCCGCCAGTACTTCATGGCCTTGCTGGCGAAGCAGGTTGACGAGTTTGGATCCGATGAGGCCGGAGCCTCCGATGACGACGATTTTCATGGTTTGCCTTGCTGGTTTCGATGGCCCCGGGTCGCCGGGACATTGCGGTAAACACTGCGCGGCCGACCCTACCCCGGGCCGGGCGCATGCGTTGGGTGGCTCAGGATCGAGGCCACTTACCGGTATGACGATTGGCGCCGCCGGTTTGTGACGCCTGCGCGCTGTTTTTATCTGCCGGCCGACTTCATCAGCGCCACCAGCACCACGATGACGACCGCCAGCACCAGCGACAGCCCTTTCCAGAAGGCCAGCGGGTTGCGCTCCAGCAGCGGCTGGCGTGTCTTGTGCAAAAAGGCCTGGTTGGGATGGCGCAGGTCATAGACGAACTCGGAGAGTTCACCATAGCGCTTGGCTGGGTTGGGGTGCACGGCCTTGCGCAGCACATCGTCTATCCAGGCTGGGATTTCGCGGTCGTCGCGCAACGCGGAGTCGTAGCGCAGCTGGTTTTGCGCGGCGCGGGTGCGGCTTTTGGCCACCTCGGCGCCATAGGGCAGCCGGCCGGTGAGCATCTGGTAGGTGATGACGCCCAGCGAAAAAATATCGGAGCGCGGGCTGCCGCCCTCTCCCAGGAAATATTCAGGCGCCGAGTATTGCGCGGTGCCCAGAATATTCTCGTGCCTCCTAGGTGCTTCGGCCTCCATCAGGCTGGCCACGCGGGTTGAGCCGAAGTCGATGATCTTGGCGGTGCCGTTGCGGTCGATCATGATGTTGTCAGGCCGCAGGTCCTGGTGCAGCATCTCCAGCCGGTGAAAGGCGCGCAGGCCTTTGGCGATCTGCTCGACCAGGCCGCGCACCGCCTCCAGCGCAGGCTTGGGGTTGTCGATCATCCACTGGGTCAGGGTTTGCCCGTCAATGTATTCGGTGGCCACATACACATAGTGGCGTTTGCGGGTGGGCACATAGGGCTTGAGCACATGCGCGCTGTTGATGCGCCGGGCAATCCATTCTTCAGTCAGGAAGCGCTCCAGGTAGGCCGGGTCGCCGCCCAGCTCTATGGAGGGGGTTTTGAGGATGGCGAGCGCGCCGGTCTCGTTGTCGGTGGCCAGGTAGATATGGCTGCGGCTGCTGCCCTGCACTTCGCGGATGATGGTGTAGCCGTCAAATACCGACCTGGCTTCGAGGATGGGTGGCAGCGGCAGGCCCGAAAGCTGTTGCACCATCTCGCCGGCCTCGCCCTGGGGCAGCTCATCGACGCGCACGATCTGCGCCGTCAGGTTATCCTGGCTGCCCCGCTCAAAGGCCTTGTTGACGATGGCCCTGGCGGCCGCATCCAGCCCTTCAGGTTCACCGGCATG
>Ga0307408_100001413_pt1 | contig 17854 bp, 20 predicted proteins | sample 322Cmetagenome_FD_202116 | JGI IMG/M metagenome (GOLD analysis project Ga0307408, IMG submission 202116) | Maize rhizosphere microbial communities from greenhouse at UC Davis, California, United States - 322HYB-C-3 | ecosystem: Host-associated > Plants > Roots > Rhizosphere > Soil | place...
TATGAGTGTCTATACGAAACTGAACAAGGCCCGGATGGCTTTGAGCAAGCGCAAGCTGGAGAAGACCGGCCACAACAAGTTTGCGGGCTACAACTATTTCGAGCTGGGCGACTTCCTGATCCCTACGCAGGAGATTTTTGACGAAGTTGGCCTGTGCGGCGTGGTGAGCTTCACGGCTGACCTGGCTACGCTGACCATCACCGACACCGAAGACGGCTCACAGATCGTTCTGACAAGCCCTATGGGGTCTGCCGCGCTCAAGGGGTGCCACGAGGTCCAGAACATCGGTGCAGTGGAAACCTACCAGCGTCGCTACCTCTGGGTGTCGGCAATGGAGATTGTCGAGCACGATTCGCTGGACGCGACCACCGGCAAGGAGCGCAACACAGGAATTAGGCACAGCGCGACGAAGGAAGAAACGGGCGACATCGCTCCCGCGCGCATTCAGGAAATCAAGAACGCCGCGAATTTCGGCCTTTCCAAGTTCAGGGCTGGCGACGAGGTCGGCGGCTACGAAGAGATCTCAGGCATCCAAGACAACGAAGAAAAGATGTTTCTGTGGAGCTACCTCCAACCCCACTCGGCGTACCGCGCCTCCATCAAGAAACTGGCGCAAGCCGACAAGGAACCAATCGCATGACCACCTATGACAACTCCGGCGCACTCTTCAAAAACGACCGCAAAGAGCAGCCCAAGCACCCCGACTACAACGGCTCCATCACGATCGATGGCCGGGAATATTGGCTGTCGGCCTGGATCAAGGAAGGGCAGAAGGGCAAATTCATGAGCCTTGCAGCCAAGCCCAAGGAAGAGCGCCAGGAGCGCCGTGAGCAGCCTCGCCAGCAGCAGCGCGGAGGCCATGCGGATGATGACGTGCCATTTGCTCCGATGGGCCAAGGTCGCGCATTCCTCGCAGTCTGACCCTCCCCTATTTCTGTAGAAGGAAGAACATAAATGAGTGAAGCACAAGAAGCCGTTAGGCCGCCGAGCTATCTGGACATCGTTGCTCGCAAGAAGCTGAACGCACCCGCCGAATGGGAGCACTTTGCCTGGAAGAAGATCGGGGAGACCGACGACCTGATTGTCACTGGTGGCGTGCCTCGCCTTCTGCAATCTGGCCCGCGGAAAGGCCGCAAGACGTGGGACGGCAAGGGGAGTGACGCGGTTGTTACCCGCGCCGAACTGGAAGCCGCCATGGTCGCCTACGAAGCCGAGACCGGAAATTGCCACAAGTGCGGGAACACCGGCCAGCAGTGGGCTGGATGGTCCGTCGCAGAGGGCGTCAGGTACAGCCATTGCGAAGCCTGCGACGGCACTGGCAAAGCTCGGGAGTCCGCATGACTCTCTCCACCACTTCCCCAGGGGATGAGCGAGAGGCGGCCGGCTGGGTGAATGAATGGTCTGACAAGCACGAAGTACCGCTGGACAATCGCGCTCGCGCGGAACTGGTCGCCGCCCTCTCCCGGCAAGCGCCAGCAGCCCCAGCAGAGGCGGCATGGGCGAACTTTCCTTCGTACCTGATCGACCATTGCGAAGGCGAGACGATCACCGAGGAAGGCTTGCAGCGTTGGCTTGCTGAGATGCTTGCCGATCCGAAGTACACAGGCCCGACAACAACCTCTGTCAAGGTGAAAGTGTTAGGGAATGGATGGGTTGAGTCTGGCCTTGCGGCGCGCGACGAGTCCGGTTCATACGTGATGATGTTGCACCCAGAGGCGACGAACTCAATCCCAGAAAGTGACCCGCCAATTCAGCGGCCCCGTGCGTGGTCGTGCTCTCGGGAGGCCAAAGGACATGGCCGATGTGTCGCGTGGTGCGGGGTGGAGCCTTCTTGCATTTCATCGCAATCACTCGCCGCCCCCACCCCGGCCGAGCCTCAAGCCCTGCTCGGATGGACTCGCTACGAGAAGGCACGCAAGCTCAACCCGGCCCAGTGGGCTGAGCTGCACCAGCGCAACCTCAAGGGCGAGAACTTCGACGACATGATCGACGCTCTGCCAGCAACCACGCAGCCTGTGCAGCAAGCCGCCCCCACCCCGGCAGAGCCTGCGCAGTGCAAAGGCAATCCGCCCGGAGAATGCCAGTACCACGGGGCTTGCATGTATGCCTGTGGGGGAGAGCCTGCGAAGACGGAGGCGGAAGTGTTTGACGCCGCGTGGGAGGCGATCAAGGCGCATGAGTTCGCGAGCGTCCGGGAGAAGTTGAGCGTTGCCGAACTGCGCGCGCTCTTCGCGATGACACATCGGGTATTCAGCTACCACGACGCTTACCGTAGCGCGATGGACGAGATGTATTTGTGGAAGCGTCGCGCCCTCTCCACTCCCCCGACCCCGGAGGCAGAGCGGGATCGGCTACGCGCAGAGCAAGCCGCTTCCGTCATGCCGTTGATCGGACCGCTGCTGGACGAATGGGAAGGGATCGACAACGACACCAAAGGCACGATCAAGGAAGAAGCGCCGGACCTCGCTCGGCACTTAGGCTCGATCAGCCGAGCGATGGAGGGTGAGGCAGAGCCTGTGCAGCAAGACACCCGCCCCCCAATGCAGACGTGGTGGTTCAAAGAGCTTCAGGAATTTTGGGAGTCGAGTGACAGCTACATCACAGCGGCCATCAAATCGGCCATGGATCACATCCGCGCCACCCCACCCGCTGAAAAGCAGGCGGCTCCGAGTGGGGAGGACAACCATGGCTGACTGGTTCTTGCGCATAGCGATCATTGCGGTTTGTTCAGCATGGGGATGGGCCGCTATACACACGATCAGGGAGTGGCTGTCATGAGCACCGAAAGTGAAATGCGCGCGATCCTGCAAGAGCTTCACGAGAAGTTCAACATGCGGGTTTACGGCGCAAGTTCCTACATCAAGAGGGACATGCGAGACCGCATCGAAGCCGTCCTCGCCGCCGCACCGCAAGCGCCCTCCGGGCAGCAGGCCGAGCCTCGCACCTTGGCTCACGATGCGGCACTGTCTCGCGCGTACCAAAGCGGCTATCTTCAAGGGCAGCGTGAAGCGCGCATTGCTCTTGCTGCCGCCACCAAGACCCCGGAGCCAGCACCAGCAGGGCAGGCCGAGCCGTGGCAAGCAATCAACGATGCCGATCTAAAGGCCGCAGAGCAATTCCTGATGAACCACACAGGTAAGGCCGCGTTCTTCCCGATCGACGCCCAAAACCTCGCAAACATCGCTATGCATTGCATCCGGGAAGTGCGCGCTACCCGTGCCGCAGCACCAGCAGGGCAGGCAAGCGAGTCCGACATTGCGACTGTGCGCGATCAACTCTTCCCCAGCGTGTGGGCACTGGCCGCATTCGAGCGCATCCTCGCAGCATCCCAGGCAGCACCAGCAGGGCAGGCAGTGGGGGATGCAGCACGGTATCGCGTGCTCCGTGAGCACCAACACGGCTTCAGGGCCTACAGGCTTCAGCCGAAGCAGGGCAAGCGTTGGCGAGGTTGGAGCGATGAAGGCGCCATCCTGAAGGGTGACGAACTGGACGCCGCAATAGACGCCGCCCTCGCAGCATCCCAGGCCGAGCGGCCAGCGGTGAAGGAGCGTAACCCGTCTCCGAAAGGTATGAGCGATGAGTGACATCACCACCCAGGCGCTGGCCGCCGAACTTCGCAAGATGAGCGACAACGCCTATTGCGCATACATCGAGCAGATGCGCCGCGACCTTTGTTTGGGATCGGAGCACAAGATCAAGCATGGGAAATTCGGTCAGGACAACCTAGACGCTTTCATGCGCGCAGCCGAATGGCTTGGCCGGCACAAAGCGATGCACGAGGCCAGCGTCCTTGTCTCCCAGCGCACCGAGCGGCCAGCCATGACCGACCCCGAACTCATTGAACACATGCACGCCCGAGGATGGAACGTCGGGACTATCGACGTGCCAATGATCCGGGAAGCATGCAAAGCTCTTGCAGCCGAGCAAAACCCCTGGCGTCAAGCAGTAGACGATGCTCTGATAGCCCACGCCCTGGACTGCTCAGGACCAGAAGACGACCCGAAAGAGAAGGTCAAGGAACTGCTTGAATGGGCAGTCACCATCGCTACCGATCCAAGGGTATCGGAGACGGCAGCACGGGAGCAAGAGGCCAGCGCCACGGGAGCGGAGCCGGCAGGGTGGAAGCTGGTGCCGGCAAAGGCCACTCCGGAGATGGAGCGAGCCGCCGACGCCTACGCAATTGAGTCGGCGCACCGGCCGAAAGGCTTCTGGTGGTGGGGGCGCCTCTATGAGGCCATGCTCGCCGCCACTCCCACCACCTCCACCACAGGGGCGCAGTTCCCACGTCGAATCGTTGCGCTCCTACAGGACGTGGCAGAAGGCCCATTCGAGGATGGCAACGGCGAATGCTTGATGGAGGACGCCAAGAAGGCGCTGTCATGGCTCGCCACCTCCCTCACAAGGAAGGACGACCTGACCGATGGTGCAGTCTTCCACTTGGCATCCAGGATCGCAAACCTGATCAACCGCCACGATGGAAAGGCTGACACCCTGATGCCAGAACTGCGATCTCTCGTGCAAGTTCTCGCGGCCACAGGGAAGGAGCCCTGCATCCCGAAGTTCGGTGCTCGCGATACCCAGTGCTCTATGGGAACGCCTGGATGCGTTGTGGTTCATGAGGCAACGCCGGTAGACGTAGAGCAGATGCTGCGCGACTGCGTGCCAGGCGGAAACTCTTGCGATCCTCAGGCCATCTGTGACGACATCAGGAACTGGTTTGCGAATGGAGAAAAGAATGTCTGAACTACCCCCACTGCCCGAGCCACAAATCGTCGGTCCTGACGGCATTGGATTCAGCTACGCCCAGGTACGAGAGGTGCAGGCCATTGCCCGCCAGCAGGGAAGGGATGAAATGCGCGAGTGGAAAGCCTCCCGCGTGAGGGATGAGGCACTGGGAGCGGAGCCGGTGGCGTGGTGGGTTCCGGCCGCGGAACAGTTTTGCATCAAGAAGCCGGGCGAACGCCCGTTCGCAAAGGCGTGGCAGCCTCTCTATGCCGCCGCTCCAGCCTGGAAAGATGTTCGCGTAGACGGTCTGCCGCCTTGCGATGGTCAGACGGTGTACGTGGGCGAGAACAGCGCCGGATACATGGGCTGCTTCAACATGGCCGACGATCACGGATGCTGGATGGAAACGCCAGAGGATGACTCAATGATCATGAGCGACCTGCGTTACTGGCGCGTTCAGGACCGGCCGGCCTGCTCCCTTATCGGCACTCCTAAGAGCGCAGAAGGGGAAGGAGCGTGATTGACCCGTTCAAGATTGACGGACCCACCTGCATCAGCTTCTCGTTCGGGAGGTCGAGCGCATACCTCCTGCACCGCGTGCTTGAGTCAAACGGCGGTCTGCCGGAAGGGTCGCACGTCCTGTCCTGCAACACGGGCAAGGAGGAAGAGGCTTCCCTCGCCTTCGGTTGGGAGATCTCCGAACGCTGGAGCGTGCCTATCACTTTACTGGAGTACCGGCCCGGTGCCGGCTTCGAGGTGGTTACGTTCGAGACGGCCAGCAGGAACGGGGAGCCGTTTGAGGCTGTCATCGCCCAGCGTGGGGGCGTGCTGCCTAACCCGCGTTCGCGCTACTGCTCGTCGGAAATGAAGACGCGGACCATGCACCGCTACCTGCGGTCGCTGGGCATCGAGGAGTGGGAAACCATGCTCGGCATCCGCGCTGACGAACCGCGCCGCGTTGCTAAGTTCCGCTTCAACCCGCACCCCGAGACGCCGGCCGAGTACGTGCGTATCCCGCTGGCCGATGCCTTTGTGAGCGCTCATGACGTGGGCGCGTTCTGGAAGGCTCAGCCGTTCGACCTGCAGCTGCCGAACAACAACGGCAAGACGATGCACGGGAACTGCACGAGGTGCTTCCTCAAGCCAGCCGCTCAGATCCTCTCGTTAGAGAAAGAACGCCACGACCCATGGTGGATGGTGCAGGAAAAGAAGGCGGAGAGCGTTGCAACAGGCGATGGATGCCGCTTTCGCAACGACCGACCGAGCTACGCGCAAATCGCTGCATTTGCCGCCGAACAGAAAGACATGTTTGACCAAGACGAAGAGGCTATTTCCTGCCTCTGCGGAGACTGACATGACCCCAGGTTACCTGCCCCATGAGGAGGGAACGACGTGAGCCTCTCAGTCAAGGACGCCGCTGCCCTTCTGGGCGTTGCTCCGCGCACGATGTACAGTCTTGCCGCCCCTGCTGGCCCCCTCCCGTGCTACCGAATCGGTCGCCGGGTGATTTTTGAACGTGACGACCTCCTGGAGTACAAAGCATCATGTCGATCTTCCGTGATAAGGCGCGCGGTCGCTTCGTCTTTGAGTTCAGTCGCCGTATCGAAGGTCGTCGGGTCAGGGCTCAGAAGCTCCTTCCTCGCGCTTGGAATCAAGCCCAAGCTGACGCCTTTGACCGGAAAGAATCGGCCAGGCTCTACGCTCTAGCAACCAGCGTAGGCGGGGCCGAGTACTCGATTGATCAGGCCGTGGATGTTTACGTGACGGAACGGCTGCCCGAGCTGAAGCACGGCGTAGGCACGGCGCGCGACCTGGCGCTGATGCTCAGCTATTTCGAGGGCCGCCCGCTGTCGGCGCTGGCGGATGTCTGCACGGCCTACCGGAAGGGCGCCAAGCGCGAGCAGACCAAGGCCGAGATCGACGCCAAAGTGCCGCCTGTTCCGCTTGCCCCCGCAACGATCAAGAACCGCATCCGCTACCTGACCGCGGCCTGCCGGTACGCCTGGAAGATGCACGGCATGGGCGAGCACGACCCAGCGGCCCGGGTGACGGTGCCAGAGGTGCGCAACGCTCGGACGGTGTTCCTGACCCGTGCCCAGGTGCTGACGCTCGCCCGGGCATGCAAGGACAAGCAGACCCGCGCCGCCATCCTGATCGCGTTCTACAGCGGCATGCGTGCCGACGAGATCCGCAGGGCTCGCGTGGTGGGAACCGCCTTCATGCTCAACGACAGCAAGAACGGGGACGCTCGCATCATCCCGATCCACCCGGCAATCCGGCGCTACGTCGGCAGACCTCAACGGACCAAGTTCGCGCAGAACTATCACTTCATGAAGGCCCGGGCAGCCATCGGCATGCCCAAGCTTCGATTCCACGATTTGCGGCACTCAGCGGCCTCCGCGATGGTTGCCGCAGGGGCAAGTACCAACGCGGTCGGCGCGGTGCTTGGGCATCGTTCTGCGCAGTCCATGAAGCGATATACCCACTTCATGCAGACGCAGCTCGAAGAAGCCGTGTTCGGCGTGGGCCGGAAGGTAGCGTGATGGGCAAGAATTTACCTTACGCTACCGGGCTTGCTACAGCTTTGATAGCTGCAAACCCGCATGGATACTGGAGGCGCGACCCGGAGTCGAACCGGGCTAGACGGATTTGCAATCCAGCAAGCGCCTCTAGCGGAGCCTCTCGCCCAGAGGGGAAACGCCTCGCATGGGTTTCCTGGACGGCCGTTTTTGCCTCCAGTTGTCCAAGAAATTACCTGACCCCTGATGCCCAAAGTTTGGCGCTCGTCGATAGAAACCCTACCTGGATGCAATCCCATAGGTATAATCACAGCTTGTCAACGTGTGCGGGCACCGAGACAATTCCGCTTGAGCCTCCAAACTCATGCGTTTCAGCCCTAACGGGTGGTGCCCGCACACCGGAAACGCAGCAGCTTGGAGGCTTTTTGCGTTTCAGCGTCAGGGCGCGCATTGACATAGCTAACGGGCCGTGTCGTGGCCGCACCCAAGACAGCGATGGCGCTCTGAGCCCCGGCGCCGCGGCCTTTCGTAGGGACCGCAGAAAACCAGCAAGCAGACCGATACCTCGTTTGGCCCACGTCACGGGCGCTGGACAGTTCGAATACGACGCTTCGGCGAGTGGTAGGCCTCTCGGGGATTCATCCTCAGACAGGGCTGGCCAAAGACATACCTATCGGGAGTCTCGGGGCTCTCTATCGCCTTCAGAAAAGATGGGCAATACCGCCCGAACAGGCCCGGGTCTGGAGTCATAGCCCATGCGGGTTTCAGCTATTCCCGCCGTTCCAACGATCGGCCGATTTTGGCCGCCCTTCCCTCTGGAGCGGAAACGCTCATTCCAAAGAAAGTGACCTCCTCATGCACCTGCCTTTCCTGTTCTACCTGGTGGCCGTCTGCGTTCTGGCGTACTACGCATGGCGCAAGCACAAGCAGGGCAATACGACCGCCGTGTGCATCTTCGTCTTCTTGATCGCGCTCAATGTGGTGGCGGCTTGGGGTAAGCTACTGAGTTGATTACGGTGTTACAAAATAGTTGTTGCGTTGGTTGATTTCGGTATTACAATACATTCACACCAACCGAAACGGACCAGCACCATGAACACCGCAACCTTCTCCCAAGACATCGCTGAAATGATGGCCGCATGGAACACGATCATGGCCGCTGCCCGCAAGCAGTTCCCGCAAGCGTCGGAAGAAGCGCTGTACCAGATGACTGCCGGCGCGATGAAGAAGTCGCTGGGCCTGTGACAAGGCCGCCGAACGACAGGGGACAGGGGCGAAAGCCTCTGCCGCCAGAGGATCAGACGAAGCCGCGCTCGATCCGCCTGAATGATGCGAGGTGGGCGAAGCTGAAGAGGTTGGGTTCCGACTGGTTGGCTAAGGCGATCGATCGCGCTAAGGAACAGAAATGAGACGTTGGATTGAATGGCTGCCGGAGAAGAAGGAATGAGCGTCTACGTTGATGACATGCGCGCCAACTTCGGCCGGATGGTGATGTGCCACATGCTGGCCGACACCGATGAAGAATTGCACGCGATGGCCGACCGGATCGGCGTTGCGCGGAAGTGGTTCCAAGGGCCTCCGAAGACCCGGAACAGCCACTACGACATCGCTCTGAGCAAGCGCGCGCTGGCCGTTCAATTCGGGGCGAAGGAGATCACATGGCGCGAAGCTGGGGCGATGGCATCAGCCAAGCGTCGAGCCGCGCTTGCCGCCCTCTCTAGATCGGAGCAGAACCCATGAACTGCATTCGTTGCAAGGACAAGGGATGGCTCGCAGGAGTCGGAGCTATGCCGCATGCTCAGCCCTGTACGAACTGCGGCAAGTGGAAGGTGATGCCTAGATCGGAGCAGACCAAATGAACCCGAACAACTGCGCGACGTGCGACCACATCAAGCACCCTGGCGGAGGCCACTGCTACATGTTCCGCCATGAGCCGCAGGAGGTTTGCCACATCCACACGGTTCGGGCGCTCATCAGCATAAGCAAGTGCGCCAGCAAGGAAGAACTCGATGCTGCCGCCCTTCGTCCTTACCAAGGGGGAGAGACCGATGCATGAGATTCTGATGACCGTGAACGTCGTGCTGGTGGTGGTGCAGTCCTTCTGGCTTGGCGTGCAGTGGGAGAAACACCGTGCTGCTGCATCCCTACAGGAGAACCGGGATGTCTAACCTGCCACCGTTGCCGAAGCCTCAAAAGATGGAATACAGCGTGCTTTCAGGCGTGGACGTGGCGTTGTTCACCGAACGTCAACTCCGAGCCTTTGCCGAGGAAGCCGTAAGGCTAGAGCGGGAGCGGTGGGAGAAGGTTGCGCTGCGCATGGTCAATGGGCGACTGGTTGGGCCCACGTTGTGCGATGTCCCGCCAGAGGTCTTGGCCGCCACGAGCCGTAAGCTCATGGAGGACCCGGAGTACCGGGCGAAGATGCTTGATCTTTCTGCCCGCTCTCAGGAGGGGCAGGGATAGAATGCTGGCGTCCTTCCTCTGGCGGTTGAGCGATCTCGGCCGATGCGCACCAGGGGAAGGACATCAAGCCTGATGGCGTTGCAATACGCTGCCGCCAGCTTCACTTACTTGGCAGTTTCCGCCCCAGTGGTAGCGCGTAGGTCGTTGTACCTGGCATAGCAGTAGTCCCGTTCGGCGGCGATGGTCGCAGCTCGGGAAGCGAGCCTTGCAAGAAACTCCCCATCATCCCGGTAAAGTCCGGCGCCGGTTCCACCCTTGCAAGCGGTGGAGGTGCTGGGCACATTACCGATGGGGCGGCTGGGACGGTCGCGCAGGCTTGCAAGAGCAGCATCGAGCTTGCTGCCAATATCCCTGATCTGTTCATCTTTCGTCGCTCCTAGTTCGGCTGCGTGGTCATGCCACTTTCGTTCGGTAGCGCGTGCATCTGCCTCTGCCTTGCGGGACGCCTCTGCGTACTGCGCCTGAAGCTCTGCATATTGCCGATGCGCACGGTCTATGCGCATGGTCTGGACGCCCAGCAGTGCGAGCAGGATGCCAACCAGCACCAGCTTCCATTGCGTGAGGAGGAAGGTCACCACCACTCCCACCAGGGCCGAGACAGCACAACCCACCAATGAGCGCTCATACCAGCACCTTCTTGGCTTCGGCGTAGAGCCTCATCCGATCTTCGATGCCGTTGGTCCCGCCATTGATCCGTTTGACGACATCGAGGAATGCACCGCGATCAGCCAAAGTGTTCAGGCTCTTCATGTCCCAGAAATCAGCAGCAGACAGAGCAGCCCACTCCGGGCGTTCTAGAACCTCCGGAGTAGCTTCAAAGTCTGGGATCTCATCCATGGGCCAGCGAGCCCGAAGCCGCTGGGTCAGTTTGGCATAGTTCGCCCTGCCCGTGGTCTGTAGGAAGCCGCGCCCCATGAACCGCTTTCCATCGCCCGGCTTGTTGTTGCCGAGGTCTGCACGGCCTTCATAGCGGGTCTGAGCCGGCGTTGGCCCCCACAGCTCACGAAGCCACTTCAACCCCCCCGACTCGTGCCCTACGTTCGCCAGAAACATCGCCATCCGTTCGGTGGTGGTGATCTGGTAATGGGCCATGGCTGATTCGAGACCAGCAACGGCAGACTGAGCACGGTCCAACCTTGCTCCAGTGCAGCGGGCCAGGGTTTCGGCGTCCATGCTATTCCTTGAGACCCTGAGACTTCAGCCGAAGGACGATGCTGATCACGAACGAAGCCGCGATGATCCATCCAGGGTTGATGCCGATCGCACCCAAGATTGCCGCCTTCTGGTCTTCAGGAAGCATCAGCCAGGCCGGAACAGCAGCAGCGCAAAGCGTTGACCACCAGAAGCTCAGCATCTTGAGCGTCTTGCGCCACTCGGGCACGAGAACCTTGTCAAACCAGTCCGTGATCGCGTTCATTTCACACTCCTTTTGTCAGATTCGAGGGTTTCGACGCGAAACCGCAGGATTGCGATCTCGCCCTGAACCGTGCTTGCCTGGTTGTTCCCAGCCTTCACGGTGATCTTTAAGTCGGTCATGTCCTCTCGGAGTTGTCCAAGTTGGAACCACATCGAGACGAAGGCTGCGCACACCATGCCGGCAATGCCGAGGAGCCACGTCAACGGAAGTCGGAAATCGATCACTTTGGAGATGCGCGGCAAGTCGCCGGGCTGGCTGTCTCTGTCCATGGCATCACCCTTGAATCAGACCTTTGAGGGAGCAACGAGCGCCAGCAACCCCGCCGATCCAAGTACCAGTACCAGCATTGACGCTCACAAACGGGGTTACGTAGTGGTTCCCTTCAGCCATGTCCAGCGCCGCGGACAAAGAAACTGGTCCGATCTGAGAGGCTCCAGTGTTGAGGAAGACCGAATAGGCATCCTGAACGGTTGTGCCATCGAGATACAGATACGTCGCAACGGTCGCACCGGCAGAACTGTTCGAGGCGTAGCCGTCAAAACTGAACATCGCATGCTCGCCCCATGTCACGAACTCGCATCGAAGCGAAGAACTCAATTCGACATGCGACGCGCTGCTTGTTCCGGCGCTTGCTCCTAGTCCCGCTTGGCATTGGCGGGGGCGACGATTGAACCAACTGATGACGAGCCGAGCATTGATTGCGTCGCTCCAGGCTGGTCCGGTGACAGTCCTGGCTAACCCGACAAGTGCTCGGCTCGCATCTCCAGACTTGATTTCGACACCCGTGGTTGCATCAGTCGCATGGGTTGTAGTCGATGCCTCAAGGGTAAGGGTCGCCCCACTCATGTAGGCGTAGATGTAGTAATTGACGCTAGGGGTTAGGGAGGTCGGGGCTAGGCTGACCCCTGCCGCAGGGATCACGCACACACTGCCGTTGATCGTGATCCTGTTCCCGTTGAAGGGGATGAGAACCAGATTTGCGCCTGACTTTGTTAGTCGGCACTGACCATAGTTGATCATCCCGCCAGGAAGGGATGTGTTCAGAACCGACATCACCCCATAGGAAACCTGCGACAGACCGGAATCGAGCGTTCCGGAGTCGTTGCGTACCGTCACGGTGGTATTGGGGGACGAGTAGACGCTGCCCGTGATCGTGGAATAGATCGTTCCGCCAGTGTTTGTGCTCTTGAGCCTCCTGCCGACCTGGAAAGTCTGGGTCTGGTCCCCAGCCACCGTGAACGAGGTTGCGCTGACGTAGGTTGGAGCCGCTTGGTAGACCAGCCATTGATCAGTCGTTATGGCGCTGTCGTTGATCCCGCTCATGTTGTCCAGCGTGCGGAGGGTGACGCCAGCGGCATCCTTGATCACGAACTTGTACGAAGCGCCACCGACCAGCCAAATCTCTCCATCCTCGTTCACCCCGAGGGTGTTCAGATCGATGGGAAAGGTGTTCGGCGTACCCCCAGCCTGCGTGGTGTAGGTCGTGGCTGGGGTGGAAGTGCCAGCCAGGTAGACGAAGATCTCGCCACTGCTCAGGGGATCGCCATTGGCGTCGAATTGCTGGCCGTTGATGATTGGTGCGAGAAAGTTCGCCATTCGTGGTCCTTACAAATGAAAAAACCCGCCTGAGCGGGTCTAGAATCTGCTTGATGAAACAGATCGACTACACGGACTTGAACGCTGCCGAGTCAATCGGCCACGTCTTCGGCTTCATCGCCCCAGTCCTACTGGTGGTGATCCTTGTTGTTCTGGCGGTTAAGAGCTTCTTCTAGTCGCCCCTGAACCTCGCAAGAGAGTTCAGTTCCGCTGCGGTGATCGCGTCACCGCCTAGTTCCGTCTTGCGCCCGAGCCACTTCACGGCATCCGGGTTCGTCATCCGTCTGGCAAGCGAATTCGCCGCCAAAGGCGTTCCAGCCGCTATTGCTGCAACTGGCAGGTTCCCAGTCATCAGGGCCACGGCCCCTCCCAACCCCATCGACTGGGCACTTACAGCGGCCTGCGTTCCAGACGGGTTGGCGAACACCTTAGAGCCTTCGCGGACGTTGGACGCCACCTTGGCGAACTCCAGCAGCTTGTTCTCGGTGTTCGGCACCCCAAGACGGCCGAACAAGGTAGCGCGAGAGTCGGGAGAAAGCCGGTTTAGGTTGGTCAGGAAGGTCTCGGTAGAGAACGCATCCCCGAGTTCGTTCTGATTTCCTGGAGTCGCGCGCCCCATTCGTCTAAGAACGGCAGAGGCAAGCTCCTTGCGGTTTTCTTTGGGGATGGCGTCAACAACGCGCTTCAGGACCGTATTGCCTTCTGCCGTACCAGACATGGCGGCGCTAAAAACCTTCTCAGGGGCGTCCTTGCCGACGATGCCGGAAAGCTGTTCTAGGCGCTCTAGTTGCCCCTTGGTGAACTGGTTTGCCCACTGGAAGGATTGCTCTGCCTGCGGCCCCGCCTTCTTCGCCGCCACACCTAAATCATCAGAAAGGGCCGCATAGAGCGCAGTCCACTTGGAGCGCGGCACATCAGCAAGCAGCGAGTTGTCTGCGATCTCGTTCCCGACCAGGGTGCGGAGCTTCTTGATGGCCTCATAGGGCAACCGCCCGTCAGCGGGATTCAGCTTCGGTGCATTCATCAAGCCACCGCCCCCAGTAGGCTGGGCCTTGGCTGCGGCTGCTTCGAGGTCGGCAAGAAGGGCGGCATCGATGCCCTTGATCTTGGAGTTTTTGAAGAATTCCGAGATGTTCGGGGCTCCGGGGATGCCCTCGTTCAGCTTTGCAAGCGCCGCCCGTGTGTTTGCCACGTCGAGCGGGGTATCGGGCTTGATGTGCTTGTCCAGGGTTTGATATAGCCGCCCCTGAATCGCCTTGAAGCCATCTCGGAAGCCCTGCACCCCTGAAGTAATCGCCTCACCCGCGTTGATCGCGCTACCACCGGGGGCCAAGTCGTCGGCCAGCTTATTGACGCTTGCGGCCATCGCATCGGACTTCTGCTGAGCTGCGCGGCTCATGACTCCAGCACCACCAGGGGTCTTAGAAAGTACGCTCTCAATCGCGCGGGGGATGCGCGCCTCCGAAGCCTGGCCAACGGAAGGCGAGCCCACCCCCGTATCGTTGAATAGCTTGATGTTGTCGTTCACCGTTTGCCGGCCGGCCTCCCCGCCTCGCATGAGTCGGCGCGTTCCTTCGGCGGCTCCAGCGACGCCAACGCCAGGGACAAGCGCGCCGACCACCCCGGCCACGTTCTGAGCCGTCGCGCCCCCACCCGATTCACGAGTGATACCGGACGCCCCCGCACTTGTGACCCCGCTTGCGGTCTGAACGCCGGGGCCAGAGGCGAACAACTGACCGACCCTCTGGACGACTGGAGCGGCGGCGCCCTGTAGCAGTTTGCCTGCGGCAACCGTACCGCCAGCTCCAGCCATTGCGCCAGTAACGTCCTGCACAACCCGTTCGGTCGCATCCTTCGGCTCAGCAACGCCAGCGCCGGTCATGATGTTGTCCAAAGCGGAGTTTACCGTTTGGAACCTGAACCCATTGTTCTTGCCGAGCGCAGCATCAAGACCAGTGTTCACAACACCAGTAGCTGCATCGGAAACGACGCCCGGAAGGGCGAGTGCCCCCTTAACGCCGGCGCGGGCTGTTAAGCCAAGTTGGCGAACGACTTCATTCTGTTCGGGCTTGGCGGGAGCATCCCAAAGAACGGCCTTTGGGTCGATCTGCGGGCGCTCATCCCACTTGACCGCGCCAGGGTCGATGGTCGCCGCCTGAGCGCTTGGAAGCATCGCCTCCACAGCACCGCCCACCGCCTTCAGGACCGGGTTCTGCTTCGTGCCAGCCATGCGAGAAGCCTGAACCACCTTGTCCACGTAGCGCGGATCTTCTGCGTAGCCGCCATCTTTCAGCGCAGTCGCGAAGGCCAGCGGGTCTTTTGCGCCTACTGCTTTTGGGTACTTCCGCTGGATCAGGCTTGCGAAGTCATCGGCGAACGCATCTGGCGAGTCGTAGGAACGATACTTGTCCTTGCTGCCGGTCATGTTGTCGGTAGCCTGAACCCCGCCGCCAGCGAAATCCTTGATGTTCCCGAGATTGTTGGTCCCTGGGATGATCGACTTACCCCAGCCGGTTTCGAGGCCCCATTGACCCAGAATGACGCCCGCAGGAACGCCTAGCGTCTTGCTGACCTTTTCAGCGGCAGGCCCGTAAACGGACGCGAACTCTTCCGGCGTACTCGTCTTCTTGGGTGGTTCGTCCCATTTCACTTGGGACGCATCAATCGGCATAGTCAATGCTCCCATCAGCGTATTCAACGACCCTCTTGCCATTCAGCATGCCCGTGCGCTTGATGGCCTTCTTCGGCGCGCCACCCTTGTTCTGCCCCAGTTGCTGCACGATGTTCTCAGGACGCAGGCCGTAGGTCTTCGCACGCTGCGTGTAGTCGGCATCGATGGTTTTCTGCCCTTCCTGTGCCGCTCCGTATATCTGTCCGGTGATGTTTTTGAAGTCGGCAACCTGAGTGGGCGTCAGCACCTTGCCGCGTGCCAACGTGTTTACGTAGTTCGTCGCACGGTCGAACACGCCAGAGGCTTGGAGGGCCATGCCAAGCTCAGACTCTCGAACCACAGAACCTGGGTCTAGCAACTTCATGAACTTGGTTGCAGCGGCGAGCGTCGCAGCCGGCGAGGTCGTTGCCTTGTCAAGGGTCGCATTGATCTGCCGATAGGCATCTCCGACAGCCTGGAAGTCCTTGGACTGGGCGCGGTAGTCGTCACTCAACTTCATCTCGGTAGATTGATCGCGCTGAGCCGTTGCCGCCGTCTTTGTTGCTTCTGCAACTGCACGCGTAGCTGCTGCATTCTCGCGAGATGCGCTGACCGTGTTCGCGTTGTTGGCTGCGGACTGGGCATTTGTGGCAGTGTTGTTCGCGCTAGAGGTCTGGGCTTGCAGCCTGGCGTTGGCGCTCGGCGTGGAAAACTCCATGGCCTTCCACTTTTCCTCTAGTTGCTGCTTCACCGTCAACGCTTGAGCACGCTTCTGCTCGATCAGAGCGGGGTCGTATTGTTCTGGCAACTGAGCCGCGGCTTCAGGGCCGAAGACCTGCGCAGTCTGCTGGCGAGCACGGTCCCAAGTCGCCTGATCGACAACACCATTCATGATCTGACCGGCAACTTGGAACTGCTGAAGCTGCTGTTCGACCTTGGCCTTCATCGCCTCTCGTTGGGCCTTCTGCTGCTCAGTCTGGAACTTCTGCGCCTCCTGCCCTTGTTTGACGTAACCGCCCTTATAAAAGGCATCGGCCAGCCCATCGGGCGCGGTGTTGCGGGCAATGTCGCGGGTTGCTTGCTCGTCCTGGATGCCTTGACGAAGCTGATTCAACTTGAGGCTGTTCACCTCGCGCTGCATCTGCTCGTCCTGGATCTCGCTCTGGGACTTAAGCGGGGTAACCCCCCGGCCAATGTTGAGAATGATGCTCGGATCGAGGGCCATTACCAGATCACTCCCATATCCATCGAGTTTGTGTAGTTCGCGGCAGAGGGGTTCGTGCTCGAACCGTTGTAGTTGTTCCCGCTCCGCCCGATGTTGAACGAGGAAAGCAGGTTGTTCCACCCTCCTGCATTGTTGAGGCTGTTAGCCGCCTGGTTGATACCAGAGGTCAGCGCATTCCCGCTGGCAACCTGACCAGCCGCCTGAGCATTACCCGCGGACATGATGTTGTTTCCAACACTGTTCGCGACCTGCTGATTGTTTGCCCCTACCCGAGCCGCAGAAGCCTGGCCAGTGTTGGAGACTCCGGTCAAGAAGTTATAGATGGTGTTCCGGTTCTGGTTGTATGCACCAAGATTCGTATTCCACTCATTCTGACGGCGCGTCAGGTTGGTGTTGTACGTGGAACTCGCGCGGTTGAATCCTTCATTGAACTTCGTGCCGGCATAGTCTTCGTTGTACCGGGCGAGTTCCTTCATTGCCCCACCGGACAGGAAGTTGCCCCGTGCTGCTTGGCCTCGCTCAATTCCCTGCGTGCCTTGGTTCAGGCCGAACTGATAGCCAGGGTCGTTCTTGAGATCAGCCCCGGTGAAGCTGAAAGCGGGGCCGGAATCGAACTCTGCGCCGTTTCGATAGGCGCGCAGGAGAGACCCATAGTTCGGGTCAGACGCAGCCTTCTTGTTCAGTTCCTCTTGCTCTGCGTAGTACTGCTGCATTGCAGCGTTCAGGCCCTCTTCGTCGATCTCCGAGGTTGCACCCGGAGCCTGACCGTAGGCGAGGGTATCGCCGTGGATGCCATCATTGGCCCCGCTGAGGTCGCGGACGCTGGTCGGAGTGCCGAGATGCTGGGCTTCGAAAGCCGCCCGTTCTGCGGGGTCTCCATTCCGATAGCGCGCCTCGTACAGCATCCGGGTCATCGGATCGAGCTGGTTCGCGTCGAACTTGGGACCAGCAGGCGCGACAGTACGGGTGAATCGGCTCGACAGTTGCTGACGGACCTGATCCGGGGTCAACCCGGTCTGCAAGCCCATCGACGTGACCGCACCGGAGCCGACGCCACCGATCCCCAGATACTGGTTCAGGAGCGAGTTCGCACCGCGGCCAGATTCAACCCATGGCGACAGATCCTCGCGGAGCTGGTTCGCCATCATCATCTGTACTTGATTGGCCTCGCGTGCAGACGACGACTGAGCATCCGCGGCATCTCCCGCCGCCTCCATCTGGGCGATGGTGCCTACTGCGGCAACACCTACCCCCACCAT
>Ga0307408_100001414_pt1 | contig 17853 bp, 11 predicted proteins | sample 322Cmetagenome_FD_202116 | JGI IMG/M metagenome (GOLD analysis project Ga0307408, IMG submission 202116) | Maize rhizosphere microbial communities from greenhouse at UC Davis, California, United States - 322HYB-C-3 | ecosystem: Host-associated > Plants > Roots > Rhizosphere > Soil | place...
GATTGGCCAATGGAAAGGAGTCTCCAGACTCCGCGAGATGGAAGCAGGGAGTCTGGAGACTCCTTTCCATAACTTGAATCCGTAGAGACGCTAGCGCTTAACTCTACGGACAGAAAAGGGGCTTTATTATGCGTATAGCTTAGGATCTCTCCTTTCGTCGAGATGACAAAACGCCTTGAGGAGCTTAAGTCTTTTGCGAGAAATATAAAATAAAACACGCTTTTGCGTGGATAACCGATAAACCAATATGTCAGAAAGAATTACACTAAAAGGAATAACCTGGAACCATAGCCGTGGATTGGTGCCAATGCAGGCTACTGCACAACGTTTTTCAGAACTTCATCCTGATGTAGATATTATCTGGGAAAAGAGAAGTTTACAGCAGTTTGCCGATTTTTCTATTGAGGAACTTGCACAACGTTTCGATCTTTTGGTGATCGATCATCCCTGGGCTGGTTTTGCCGCAAAAACAAAATCCATTCTCCCACTGGATGAATATCTGAGCGCCGAATATATTAAGGACCAGCAAGCAAATAGCGTAGGCCGTTCTTGCGAAAGCTATTCTTACGAGGGGCACCAATGGGCATTGGCCATAGATGCTGCAACACCTGTAGCTTCCAGTCGCCCCGATTTGCTGGAGAAACATGGTTTGTTGCTACCAAAAACATTCGATGATTTATTGGCACTAGCCGACAACGGCCTGGTTGCATTTGCAGGAATCCCGATAGATGTTTTAATGAGCTTTTATTCCTTCTGCTGTTCATTAGGCGAAGCCCCGTGCCAGTCTGAAGACTTAGTAATTTCTGAAGAAACCGGCGTTAAAGCCTTGAAATATTTCAGAGAGCTGGCTTCGAAAATTGATCCGGCTAACTTCGACCGAAATCCGATTAAGGTGTACGAAGCAATGACTCAAACCGACGAGATCGCTTACTGTCCATTTGCTTACGGCTACTCCAATTATTCCCGCAGGGGATATGCCCGCAAAGTGCTTCATTTTCATGATATGGTTACCCTTGATGGTAAAACCAATATGATAAGCACTCTCGGCGGAACCGGCCTGGCAATTTCATCCAGCTCGGCAAATATTCAAACGGCAGTAGAGTATGCACGCTTTGTTGGTTCAGCAGAGTGTCAGCAAACTTTGTTTACTGAAAATGGAGGCCAGCCAGGGCACTTAACCGCCTGGACAGACGAAGAAAACAACCGGCAAACACATAATTATTTCCTGAATACACTACCAGCTTTGAAAAGAGCTTATCTGCGTCCGCGCTACCATGGAGGAATGTATTTCCAGGATCATTCGGGCGATGTAGTACGCGATTACCTGATGCAGGGGGGCAGCGAAAAAGAAGTGCTTAATAAGCTGAACGAGATTTATCTGAAATCAAGAAAATTAGAAATGGCATGAACAGACCGTTAGAAGGCTTATTGGTGTTAGAGTTCTGTCAGTTTCTGGCAGGCCCATCGGCAGGTTTAAAACTGGCGGACATGGGAGCTCGTGTCATCAAAATAGAACGTCCGGTTAAAGGCGATGCCTGCAGGCAATTGGCAATTAAGAATTTATTTGTTGAAGATGATAGCTTGCTGTTTCATACCATAAACCGAAACAAAGAATCTTACGCCGCTGATTTAAAAAATCAGGAAGATTTGGAACGGGTTAAGAAACTTATCGCTCAGGCTGATGTGATGACCCATAATTTCCGACCCGGAGTGATGGAAAAGATTGGATTGGATTTTGAATCAGTAAAAGCCATTAACCCTAAAATCGTTTATGGTGTGGTTACTGGTTACGGGGACAAAGGCCCATGGGCAGCTAAGCCTGGCCAGGATCTCTTGGTGCAATCCGTTTCGGGTTTAACTTACCTTTCGGGAACTGCGCAAGATGGACCGGTTCCTTTCGGATTATCTGTGGCCGATATCATGTGCGGCAATCACCTTACCCAGGGAATTTTAGCGGCTTTAATTAAAAAGGCAAAAACAGGAGTAGGGGCATTGGTAGAAGTGAGTTTACTTGAGTCAACGCTGGATATGCAGTTCGAAGTGCTTACAACCTATTTGAACGACGGTGGCAAACTGCCACAAAGAAGTTCAGTTAAAGGCAGCGGACATGCCTATTTAAGTGCTCCTTACGGGATATATCAAACAACCGATGGCTACCTTTCTTTGGCTATGGGCGATTTGGCTTGTATCTGCGAAGTAATTAATTGCGATATATCTTCTGTTAGTACCGGCCCTAATTCATCATTCGATAACCGTGATGAAATTCTTCAACTTATAGCTTCAACCTTAATTCATAAATCCACCCAAGAATGGTTGGAAATTCTTGAATCTAAGGGCATTTGGTGCGCTCCGGTGCTCGACTATACAGAGGCTACAAGGCACGAGGCATTTAAGGAGCAGAGGATAAAACAGTCGGTGAATTTGGGCGAAGGCCGGTCAATAGAAACCACCAGAAATCCAACACAAATTGACGGTGAAAGGCTTTACTCTGCTAAAGCGGCGCCTCAGATCGGATCATCAAACTCAATTATTAACCAGGAATTTAAGCTATAAGTTATGTTACCTCTCGAAGGATATTTAGTTATAGATTTCAGCCAGTTCTTGTCTGGCCCTTCCGCCAGCTTGCGCCTTGCAGATTTGGGAGCAAGGGTGATAAAAATTGAGCGCCCCGGAACCGGCGACATTTGCCGTACGCTATATACATCAAATGTGGTAATGAACGGAGAATCGTCCGTTTTTCATGCCATCAACAGAAATAAAGAAAGCTTTGCAGCCGATTTAAAGAACGAAGAAGACGCTAAGCTAATCCGTGAGCTATTGGCAAAAGCCGATGTGGTAATGCACAATTTCCGTCCGGGAGTAATGGAGCGTTTGGGGTTTGATTATGAGTCGGTAAAGGCAATAAAGCCCGATGTTGTGTATGCCGAAATCACAGGCTATGGCAACAGTGGACCTTTTAAAGGCAAGCCTGGACAGGACCTGCTTTTACAATCGTTAACGGGTTTAACATGGCTAACCGGAAATGCCGACAGCGGTCCGGTGGCGATGGGTCTATCCATAGTTGATATGCTTGCCGGTGCGCATTTAGCGCAAGGCATTTTGGCGTGTTTGTACCGCAAAGCGATAAAAGGAGAGGGTGGATTAGTGCAGGTAAGTATGCTCGAATCCGCCTATGATTTTCAATTTGAAACCATAACTACCTTCTTTAACGATGGTGGCGTAAATCCCGAAAGGTCGGCAAAGAGTAATGCCAATGCTTATTTAGGGGCACCGTACGGGATATATCAAACCGCCAATGGCTATTTGGCTTTGGCAATGGGTTCTATTCCATTTTTAGCCGGATTGCTGGAATGTGAAGCTTTAAAATCCTACAAAGACGGGGCAGAAGCTTTCGAGAAACGGGATGAGATCAAAGCCGTTCTTGCAAGCCATCTACTTACAGGTGGTACCGAAAAATGGTTATCTGTTTTAGAACCCGCAGACATTTGGTGTGCGGACGTGCTCGACTGGAACCGTTTGTTTGAACACGATGGATTCAAGGTTCTGGAAATGATTCAGCAGGTTACCATGATTGATGGATATAGTTACCGCACCACCCGTTGCCCGATAAGGATTGATGGCGAAATGCCTTATTCATCTAAAGGTTCGCCTAAGCTTGGGCAAGACAATGATGCTATAATTAAGGAGTTTATCTCCATAAATGAGAATGCCTTATGAGTGGCTCAGCAGATAAATTTAGAATAGCAGTCCGCAAGTTTGGTCCGTTTGAATCGGCAATGGAAAAATTGTGGGACAGCTTTTGTAAACAAACTGGTTGTACCATGGAGGCCGAAATGGTGCCCATGGACCTGCATCCTCTTCATGAAGCTACGCTTGAGCATAAAGGATTAGCTAATGGCGATTGGGATGTGGCGCATATTAATACCGATTGGATTTTCGAAGCTTACACCAATGGTGCAGTAGAAAATTTAAAAGACTATATCGAATCGAATCCTCCGGCAAATTATCCGATAGGCTGGAGCAATTCGCTGCTTCGAATGCAACTATTCGGGCAGGATATTATGGGCTTGCCATTCCACGATGGCCCGGAATGCTTCATTTATCGCAAAGATTTGTTTAATGATCTTAAAGAAAAGGAAGCCTATGAGAGCCGTTTTGGAAAGCCATTGGAAGTACCTAAAACTTGGGAAGATTTTCAGCAAGTAGCACGGTTCTTTAATCGCCCGGAGCAGAATCTTTATGGCAGCGTATTCGCTTGCCTGCCAGATGGGCATAATACTGTATTTGATTTCAGCCTTCAACTGTGGACCCGCGGTGGTTCATTGGTTGATGATGATGGAAAGATAAAAATCGATACCACACAAGCGATTGAAGGCTTGGAGTTCTATCGCCAATTGGTTAAAGATAAAGAAGCAGTACATCCGAAATCGGCGGAATATGAATCTGTTCAAGCAGGAATGGCTTTTGCCCGCGGCGAGGTTGCTATGATGGTAAACTGGTTCGGCTTTGCTTCGATGTGCGAAGTGTATGAAGAATCTAAAGTAAAAGGTAAGGTAGATATAGAGTTGTTGCCTCATTCAGAGGGTAATGAATCGGCTTCACTGAACGTTTATTGGTTATATGCCATCGGATCCGGAAGCAAGAATAAGAACTTAGCTTATGATTTTATCTGCTTTGCGGTAAACCAGGAAAACGATAAGCTTTTAACGCTGGAAGGCGGTATCGGTTGTCGTATTTCGACCTGGAAAGACGAAGAAATAAACGAAGTGATTCCATACTATCACAAGCTAGAAATGCTTCATAAGGTTGCAAAATCACTTCCTCAGAAAAGTAACTGGGCGCAAATCGCTGAAATAATTGATGAAGCTGTGTTGAATGCGATGAATACGGAGAAGGCTTCATATGAGATTCTAGGCGAGGCTCAGGAGAAGATACAATCACTAACCAATAAAGAACATGCAAATTCCATATAAACCTCAATTACCTGAAACCAAACAACCCATCATCATTATCGGTGCAGGTGGTATTGTAAAAGATGCCCACCTTCCGGCATATAGACAAGCGGGTTTTTATGTACATGGAATAACCAATCGTACAAAATTGAGGGCTATAAATGTTGCAACTGAGTTCGGTATACCAAATGTTTACGATTCTGTCGCGGATGCCGTAGCCGATGCTCCTGAAAATACGGTTTACGACATCACCATCATGCCCGAGCAATATGTAGAAACGCTTGAGCAATTGCCAGATGGCGCCGCCGTTCTGATTCAGAAGCCGATGGGCGATTATTTCTGGCAGGCTAAAGAAATTTTAGCCGTTTGCAGAAGAAAGAAATTGGTTGCCGCTATCAATTTTCAGCTTCGCTTTGCGCCTTTTGTAAGTGCTGCAAGGTATATGATTAATGAGGGAATGATTGGGGATTTGTATGATATGGAAGTGCGTGTGACATTAAAAACTCCCTGGGAGCTGTTTCCGCATGTGATGGTACATCCGCGTTTGGAAATTCAGTACCACAGTATTCATTATATCGACTTGATGCGTTCGTTTTTAGGGACTCCAAACAGTGTTTACGCTAAAACATTAAGACATCCCGCAAAGGAATTATCGTCTTCTCGTTCAACAATCTTATTTGATTACGGAGATACGATGCATGCCGTTATCAATACTAATCACGACCACGATTTTGGTGCTCACAATCAGGAAAGTTTTATTAAATGGGAAGGAACCAAAGGCGCTATCAAGGCGAAAATGGGCTTGTTGATGGACTATCCGCATGGCGTTCCTGATAAGTTTGAATATTGCATTGTTGAGGAAGACAAGGCACCGGAATGGAAAACTTTGGAATTAGACGGTTCTTGGTTTCCGGAGGCATTTGTTGGCACGATGTCCAACTTAATGCGGTACAAAGAGGGATCAGATAAAGTGCTTTATACCAGTGTTGAGGATGTAATTAAAACGATGGCGGTAGTTGAAAGCGCCTACATTTCCAGCGACAAAGGCGGCGTTGTGGTAGCTGAACAGTTGAAGGAGGAGTTGGGAGTGGCTTCGACTTAGCTAGAGGAGCAATGTACGGATGGCTAACCCACCTTGTCATCTCGACGAAGGAGAGAACTTAAAGCGCGTTATCATGCGTATTGCCTAGGATCTCTCCTTCGTCGAGATGACAAAACGCCAATGAATCGGGAAAGGTGAAACACCACACTATTAAGATTACGAGATTAATAAATACTAATAACCAGCCTTAAATAGCTAATAAGAAACATGTATTTCAAGTCAATATTTTTCGAAGACTATCAATTAAACGATAAACGCACCACGCTGGGACGTACAATTACCGAAACAGATTTTGTAGTTCATGCTGGGCATACGGGAGATTTCTTCCCTCACCACATGGATGCAGAATGGTGCAAAACACAGCCTTTTAAGCAGCGCATAGCTCACGGAACCATGGTTTTCAGTATTGGAATCGGTTTAACTGCTTCCGAAATAAACCCGGAAGCAATGTCTAAAGGTTATGACAGGCTACGTTTTATAAAGCCCGTTTTTATCGGAGATACTATCCATTCGGTGGTAACTATTTCTGAAAAAGCCGACGCTAAGAAACCTGAATATGGAACTGTAACGGAGCACGTTGATATCATTAATCAGCATGGAGAAGTGGTACTGGTTTGTGATCACTTGTTGATGGTAAAAAGGAAAATATAAACTGGACACGAATCGGACGAATTGAGCGAATTGACACTAAACTAAGCTGACCATTATTTGAAGGAACACGAATTACACGAATTAACACAAAGCATAGCGTTTTAACCTGGATAACGGAATATTTAAGGCGCTTAGGTTCGTAGGCAACTTAGCCGGTTTCGTGTAATTCGAGTAATTCGTGATCATTATTTAAAGAAACACGAATTGCACGAATTAACACAAAGCATAGCGCTTTAGCTTGGATAACGAGAATTTAAGGCGCTTAGGTTCGTAGGCAACTTTGCCGGTTCGTGTAATTCGAGTAATTCGTGATCATTATTTAAAGAAACACGAATTGCACGAATTAACACAAAGCATAGCGTTTCAGCCTGGATAATGAGAAATTAAGGCGCTTAGGTTCGTAGGCAACTTTGCAGGTTCGTGTAATGCGTGACAACTCATTCGTGACAACTCATTAACTAATCAATATAAAACAATGGCATTTGCAACACAAGAACCACTAAGCGATCAAGAAAACGCTGCTTATAATACAAAAGGGGGAAACAGCTACCTGCTTCCTTTCATCCTTGTTACCTGCCTTTTCTTTTTATGGGGAATGGCGCACAACCTGGATTCTATTTTAATTCCTCACTTAAAAAAGGCTTGTCAGTTAAATAACCGCCAGTCGACATTAGTGGATACGGCAGTATTTTTTGCCTATTTCCTCATGGCGATTCCGGCGGGTGCGATTCTGAAAAAATGGGGTTATAAGAACAGTATTATTCTGGGTTTACTTGTGTTTGCCGGGGGAGCATTCTTGTTTGTGCCAGCGGCTAATACGCGTGCTTACGAAATATTTCTGGTAGCCTTATTTATCATCGGTTGCGGCTTAACAATATTAGAAACGGCTGCAAATCCTTACGCAGCTGTACTTGGAGATCCGGCGGGGGCTTCTACACGGCTTAATCTTGCTGCATCTTTTAACGGTTTGGCGGCGATGGTTGCACCTTATGTTGGAGCTACGTTTATTTTATCAGGAAAAGAGTATACAAAGGAGCAGTTGGCGGCAATGCCAGATGCATCTCGTTTAAGCTATTTAATGGAAGAAGCTGCATCCGTAAAATTGCCATACATCATCTTAGGATGCGTTTTGGTGCTTATTGCAGTGCTTTTCTTTTTCATGCATTTTCCTGAAGTAAGACCTGTGAGTGACAAGCCAAGTGCTAACAAAGGTGGATTTTTTGAAGTCCTGAAACATAAACATTTGTCCTGGGCGGTTGTGGCTCAGTTCTTCTATGTTGGGGCACAGGTTTGCGTAACGAGTTTCTTTATACGTATGGCGCAGCAAGGAGCTGGTGCTGATGAGAAAACCGCCGGGTATTACCTCATGATTTATGGCTTCCTGTTTATGGCAGGAAGGTTTGTCGGAACTGCTTTTTTAAAATTGATAAGCTCCCAAAGCCTGTTGTCTATTTATTGTGTGATTTCGGTTTTGCTTTGCCTCGTTTCTATTCTTGGCGATGGTGCTTACGTAATTTACGCCTTGGGTGGCTTAGGTTTTTTCATGTCCATTATGTTCCCAACCATTTTTGCACTGGGTATTAATGGCTTGGGCGAAGGAACGAAAGCTGGTTCATCCTGGATCATTATGTCGATTGTTGGCGGCGCTATCCTGCCTTATGGAATGGCAACAGTGATTGATTTGAACGGAGACAATATTCAGCTAGGATATATAGTGCCATTGATCTGTTTTGTTGTGATTTTATTCTTTGGATTGAGAGGGTATAAGCCAGCGGGAAATTAAAAAGGAAAGAACACGAATTGGACGAATTAATCGAATTGGCGCAAAGAGAAATTAAAAGAACACGAATTACACGAATTGACACAAAACTGGAAGCTTAGCCTGCATAGTTTAAGATTTTGTAGGATGATATTGAAAGAACACGAATTACACGAATTGACACGAAGCTGGGCGCTTAACCTATATAGTTTCGGATTCGTTTGCCAATTAGCCGGTTCGTGTAATTTGAGTAATTCGTGACACTTCAGATTAGACGTTTAGAATTTGTATGAAACTTAGCAGGTTCGTGTAATTCGAGTAATTCGTGACCATTAATTCGTGAGCATCTATTTAAATTAGAAATGTTAACAAACACACTATACTATAACAAGAAGAACAAACACCTGAAAGGCTTCAATGCACTGATTGATGTATTTTTCCATCATGCACGATATGCTGCTATGGCTCTTTTTTTGGGGATAAGCAGCGGTACTTCTTACGCTCAAAGCAATACAACCAAACCATGGGTATTTTGGTATTGGATGCAGGCGGGTGTTTCAAAGGAAGGTATTACAGCCGATTTGGAAGCGATGAGGGAAGCCGGAATTGGCGGTGCTTATTTAATGCCCATAAAAGGAGCTGCTAATCCACCTGTATACACGCCTGTTGCCGAGCAATTGTCGCCGCGCTGGTGGGATATGGTCAAGCATTCCTTAAAGGAAGCCGACCGCCTGGGACTTAAAATAGGGATGCACGTGAGCGATGGTTTCGCGCTTGCAGGTGGTCCGTGGATTACGCCCGAGCTTTCAATGCAAAAAGTAGTTTCTTCCCGTGTAGACATTACTGGAGGTAAAAAACAAAAACTCGCCCTTCTTCAACCGGAAACAAAAGAGAATTACTACAAAGATATCGCTGTTTTTGCGTTCCCTTCTCCACAAGGTGCAGGCATTTCGACAAGAACAATTGTACCTAAGGTAACAACCAGTACTGGCGCAGATGCCTCGCAATTGGTAAAGGCAGGGAACGATAAAAACTTCGGAAGCTCTGAAAATTGCTGGATTCAGTACCAGTTTGATAAACCATTTACAGCTCGAACGGTGACAATTCGATCGGGCGGAAATAATTACCAGGCGCAACGCTTGCTGATAGAAGTTTCTGACGATGGAAAAACGTTTCGCTCACTTGGACGCTTAGGGGCTCCCCGACACGGGTGGCAGGATACTGATGCAGATTACACACATTCGATTAATCCGGTTACCGCAAAGTATTTCCGTTTCGTTTATGATAAAAAGGGGACAGAAGCTGGTTCTGAGGACTTAGATGCTGCGAAATGGAAACCTGCACTCAAATTGAAAAACCTTGAACTTTCTTCTGAAGCCTCCATTAATCAGTTCGAAACAAAAAATGGAGAAGTTTGGCGTGTTGCTAAGCGCACAACATCCGAGCAAATCCCAAATCAACTGAGTGTACCTCTAAATAAAATCATTAACCTAACAGGAAAATTAAATGCAGATGGATCTTTAAACTGGGATGCTCCTAAGGGCAACTGGACGATTCTCAGGATAGGACATACATCAACCGGACACACGAATTACACTGGCGGAAAAGGGCTTGGTTTAGAATGTGATAAGTTCAATACAGAAGCCATAAAAATACAGCTTAATAATTGGTATGGCGAGGCTTTGAAGCAAGCTGGTCCGGATTTGGCGCCACGGGTTTTAAATACCTTCCATGTGGATAGCTGGGAATGCGGAAGTCAAAACTGGTCGCCAGTATTTAGAGATGAGTTTAAAAGGCGTCGAGGCTACGACCTGTTGCCTTATTTGCCGGCAATGGCTGGAATTCCGGTTGAAAGCGCGGAGGTATCAGAAAAGTTTTTGTACGATGTTCGGAAGACCATCGCAGAGCTTGTAGTAGATAAATTCTATACAGCGCTTGCCGAGTTTACTAAAGAAAAAGGAGTTGATTTTTCAGCAGAAAGTGTTGCGCCAACCATGGTTAGCGATGGACTGATGCACTATAAAAAAGTGGATCTGCCGATGGGCGAGTTCTGGTTGAATAGCCCAACACACGATAAACCAAACGACATGCTTGACGCTATTTCGGCAGCGCATATTTATGGAAAAAACATTATCCAGTCAGAATCTTTTACAACGGTTCGCATGGCTTGGAATGAGTATCCGGGAATGCTGAAAGCTGTTCAGGATAGGAATTATGCGCTGGGAATTAACAAAATTGTTTATCACGTTTTTGCGCATAACCCATGGATGGACAGAAAACCGGGAATGACTTTAGATGGTGTCGGCTTATATTTTCAGCGCGATCAAACCTGGTGGAAACCTGGCAGAGCCTGGGTTGCTTATGCTGAACGTTGTCAGGAGCTTTTGCAGCAGGGTAAACCAGTGGCTGATATAGCAGTATTTACGGGCGAAGAGTTGCCACGCCGTTCTGTTTTACCTGAGAGATTGGTTCCTGTATTGCCGGGGCTGTTCGGAAAGGATGTTGTTGAAGCTGAGGTGAAACGCCTGCTAAATGAAGGACAGCCTCTGAGACAGCTACCTGCGGGGGTAAATCATTCGGCAAATATGGCTGATCCTGAAAATTGGGTGAATCCTTTACGTGGCTACGCTTACGACTCTTTCAATCCGGATGTATTAAGCACTGCAACCGTTAAAAAGGGAAGTGTTGTTTTTGAAAGTGGTGCAAGTTACCGGCTACTTGTGATCCCTGGGAAGCTGGCTCTAAATCCCAATTCGCAGTGGATGAGCCTGGAAGTTGCTAAAAAACTGCTTGATTTAGCTAAAAGTGGAGCCACAATATTATTAATGGAAAAGCCTGATAAACAACCTGGCTTACAGCAAGGGGATGATGCCGAATTTAATAAAGTAATAGCTGAGCTATGGGGTGGCAGTTTCTCGGGCAAGGTTCTAAAGGGTTCTTATCAGGATGAAACCTTGGCTAAGCTGGGAGTAGAGAGAGATTTAATCGTGATAGATGAGTCTGGAAACTATGCCAAAAAGGTAGCTTATACCCACAGAACAGAAGCTTCAGCCGGAAATGATATCTACTTTATTTCGAACCAGGAAGATAAAGAGCGTGTTTTAGAGCTCTCTCTCCGGACAAAAAGTAGCCAGATTGAATTATATGATGCGGTGACCAATCGGAAATGGGAAGCGGAAGACTACAGGTTTAAAAATAACAGAACAATTGTGCCTGTAAAATTAGCACCAAATGCCTCTTTATTTGTGATTTGTAAACCAGCTACCGCTGCCTCATCAGCTAAGAAGGGGCAAAACTGGAAAGTGCTTAAGCCAATTCAGACGCTATCTGGTAGCTGGAAAGTTCAGTTCGATCCGAAATTTGGTGGTCCAGTTCAACCTGTAACGTTCAGCTCTTTAACCGACTGGACAGCTAGTGCAGATACCTTGATAAAATATTATTCCGGAACAGCTATTTATTCAAAGGAATTTAAAACGAATGTTAAACCTGGCGAGCCAGTATGGCTTGATTTAGGTAAAGTGGCAAATATTGCAGAAGTGAAAGTGAATGGAGTTTCCTGCGGTGTTGCCTGGACTGCGCCATATCGGGTTGACATTAATAAAGCCTTGAAAAAAGGAAACAATAGTGTAAGTATCGAAGTGACAAACACCTGGGCAAATCGCTTGATGGGCGATCAGCGAGTGCCTGTTGAAAAGCGGATCACGAATACTGTAGCGCCTTATCGATTGGAAGGCAAGCCTCTGCAGGAAGCAGGCTTATTTGGTCCCGTGGAATTGTTAGATGAAGTGAATGTCGATGTTTCGAAGGATATGAAAGCCAAGAGATAGGAGATGGCTATGGGGAGTCTGGAGACTCCTTTCCATTAGAGAATCCGTAGTGACGCTTTGCTTAACTCTACGGACAGAACTGATAGGAGTAGTGGGTGATATTATTGCCGTCTGCTTCAGCTGACGGATAGTAAGCTTTGCTATTAAGATCTGTGCGATGGATGGTTTGTAGAATGCACCGCCCTTGCAAGCTAAACCCGATAGAAGCGGATAGCCCGGAGCGGGTTCGAGGGTGGTTTGTGGGTGCGAGGACTATAAGCGGATAGCGGGACTGGAGATGAAGACGACACTTCACTTCTTTTCCAAAAAATAAAACGATAAACGAATAAAAGATAATTGTAGGGAAGCAGCATTGATACTCATTAACCTTTGTGGTTCTCTGCGTAAACTCTGTGATCCTGTGGTAAAAAATAAGATATGATAACGAACCGAACACTAGCAAAGGGAGCCATTGCTTTATTTACGGCGGCAATCGCGCTAAACGCTAACGCTCAGGATAAAAGCCTGGTAAATACGTCGAAAAGCCCTTATGCAAAATTGCAGAGTTTAAACATGGGCGATGTTAGCTGGACTAATGGTTTCTGGGCTGATCGCTTCAAGGTTGCCAGAGAAAGCATGGTGCCGAATATGTGGAAGATTTATAATGACGCAAATATTAGTCATGCTTTTAAAAATTTTGAGATAGCTGCCGGGCTGGATACGGGATCCCATAAAGGTCCGTCTTTTCACGATGGGGATTACTACAAAACGCTGGAAGCAATGGCGAGTTTGTATGCGTCTACGAAGGATAAGAACCTGGATGAGATGATGGATAAAGCCATTGCCGTGATTGCAAAATCGCAACGCGAGGATGGCTATATTTATACCAAGGCGATGATTGAGCAGCGTAAAACGGGTTCGAAAAATCAGTTTCAGGACCGGTTGAGTTTTGAATCGTATAATATTGGGCACTTGATGACAGCCGCTTGTGTGCACTATCGCGCTACCGGAAAAACAAGCTTATTGAATGTGGCTAAAAAAGCAACGGATTACCTGTACAATTTCTACAAACAGGCATCGCCAACTTTGGCAAGAAATGCTATTTGCCCTTCGCATTATATGGGTACCATTGAAATGTATCGTACCACTAAAGATCCTCGTTACCTGGAGTTGGCTAAACACCTGATCGATATTAAAGGCAAGATTGATGATGGTACGGACGATAATCAAGATAGGATTCCTTTCCGTCAGCAGAAAAAAGCGATGGGGCATGCTGTACGTGCAAATTATTTGTATGCCGGTGTTGCGGATGTATACGCTGAGACGGGGGATGAAAGTTTACTAAAAACTTTGGATTTGATGTGGGATGATGTGACGTCTCACAAAATGTATATCACTGGCGGATGTGGCTCTTTGTATGACGGTACTTCGCCTGACGGTACTTCTTATAATCCCGCGGAGGTGCAGAAGATTCACCAGGCTTTTGGCCGCGATTTTCAATTGCCTAATCATACAGCTCATAATGAAACCTGCGCTAACATTGGTAATGTGCTTTGGAATTGGAGAATGCTTCAGTTAACCGGCGATGCTAAGTATGCTGATGTAATGGAGCTGGCTTTATATAATAGTGTGCTTTCGGGAATCAGCTTGGATGGAACTAAGTTCTTGTACACTAATCCGCTTGCGTTTTCAGACGATTTGCCATTTAAGCAGCGCTGGTCGAAAGACAGGGTGCCATATATCAGCTTGTCCAACTGTTGCCCGCCAAACGTAGTTCGCACCATTGCTGAGGTTAGTAACTATGCTTACAGTGTGTCAGATAAAGGATTGTGGATCAATTTGTATGGTGGCAATAACTTAAGTACCAAATTAAAAGATGGGTCGAAGGTTCGCCTGGTTGAAGAAACCAATTATCCTTGGAATGGAAACGTTAACTTAACTATTAAGGAAACCTCTGCGAAGCCTTATTCTTTGTTTTTACGTATTCCAGGATGGGCAGAAGGAGCGAAGGTTCTTGTAAATGGAAAAGCTTCGGAGGCAAAAGTTGCTGCGGGTTCGTATGCGGAATTGAATCGTAAATGGAGAGCAGGCGATAGGGTTGAGTTGGTGCTACCGATGGAAGCTAAACTGGTTGAAGCTAATCCCTTAGTGGAAGAAGCTCGTAACCAGGTTGCTGTAAAACGCGGTCCGGTGGTTTATTGCCTCGAGTCACAAGATCTGCCAAATCAAAAAATTACAAACATCGTAGTCCCAACAAGCATCGATTTAAAACCACAATTGCTGAAAATTGATGGGGCAGATGTGATGAGCCTGGAAGGTACCGCGAAACTGGTTGAACCGAAAGACTGGAAAAATACTCTTTATCGTGAAGTGTCCAACAAAAGCACAAATACACCAATTCGCTTGATCCCATATTTTGCCTGGGGCAACAGAGGTCATGCGGAGATGGAAGTGTGGTTGCCGGTGAGCAGATAGGGAGTAGTCCGAAGTCCGATGACTGAAGTCGGAGGTCTGAAACGCGAACTAGAAGACGATAGCAGAAGCTCAAGCTAGACCGCTTAAACTAGGACTGTAGCAGGAGCTGATAGCTGACAGCTCATAGCCAAATAACAAACTAGACAAGTAACAATGGAAAGAATAACAGCAAAATATTATATAGAAACACCTTACGCTTTGGAGAAGGCAGCACAGGTTTTAGCTGGGGAGCAATCTTCGGGAACATTTGTAGCTGTACCGGGCGAAACAGAGGAGTTAAAAAGCCGCTTTGCGGCAAGGGTGGAAAATATAACTCCGCTTGAAACGGTAACAGAGCCTGCAATTCCGGGGGCTACTTCGGCAACTGGAACCTATCAAAGGGCAATGGTTGAAGTATCCTGGTCTATCGAGAATTTCGGGTATAATCTGCCGGTAATGATTTCAACCTTGCAGGGTAATCTTTACGAACTAACCCAGTTCACCGGATTGAAATTGATGGACATAGAGCTTCCGGATTCTTACGGTTCAGCCTTTCGCGGACCCAAATTTGGGATTGAAGGTTGCCGAAAATTAACAGGTGCTTATGATCGCCCCTTAATTGGAACCATCATTAAACCGAGTATAGGCATGAGCCCTGAGCAAACTGCCGAGCTAGTTAAGGCCCTGGCAGAAGCCGGAATCGATTTTATCAAAGATGATGAACTGCTTTCCTCATCGGGCAATTCGCCCTTTGCCGCCAGGGTAGACGCTGTAATGCGTGTGATTAATGACTATGCCGATAAAACCGGCAAAAAGGTGATGTATGCTTTTAACGTAAGCGATGGCATAGACGAAATGCAGCGCAATTACGATAAAGTTGTTCAGTCGGGCGGTACTTGTGCTATGATTAGTTTGAACAGCGTTGGAATTTCAGCTGCTAAGAAGATATGCGATATCGGCGAACTGGCAATTCACGGACACCGCAATGGCTGGGGTATGATGAACAGGCATCCGTTATTGGGAATTGAGTTTCCGGCTTATCAGAAGCTGTGGCGCCTGGCTGGCGTTGACCAAATCCACGTAAACGGAATTCAAAATAAATTCTGGGAATCGGATGATTCTGTAGTTCGCTCGATCGAGGCATGCCTTAAGCCTATGTTTGATGGCTTTTCAGTGCTTCCGGTGGTGTCGTCCGGGCAATGGGGAGGGCAAGCGCCCGAAACTTATCGACGTACGCAAACGGTAGATTTATTGTATATGGCAGGCGGCGGAATTATGGCTCACCCAAATGGACCAACCGGCGGTGTGGTTGCTTTGCACCAAGCCTGGGAAGCAGCAGTAAATGGATTGTCGGTTGAACAAGCTGCCGAGAAGTACGCTGAGTTTGGTAAATCGGTAGAGAAATTTGGATAAAACTGATTGATTGTTAACCAATTATTGATTGTGTTGTTATAGGTAGAAATGATACTTATGCTAATTTTTAGACTAGGCAAGACATCCAAGCTAATCTCCAATAACCAATCATTAATCTCTAACTAAAAAACCATGCACAATCTCTTAATTGCTTATTACGGAGACGATTTTACCGGCTCAACCGATGCTTTGGAGTTTTTAAGCCGGGCGGGAGTGAAAACTGTTTTGTTTATTGATGCCCCCACCAAAGAGCAGCTAGCCCGTTATGAGGGTCTGCAGGCTCTGGGTATTGCTGGCATGACCCGTGCGATGTCGCCGGAAAAAATGGAGGAGGAGCTAGTCCCTGCTTTTGCGGCTTTGAAAGATTTAAATCCAAGGCACGTCCATTATAAGGTTTGCTCAACGTTTGACTCTTCTCCTACGATTGGAAGTATAGGCAAAGCGATTGATATTGGTATGGCGATATTTGAATCAACATTTGTTCCCCTATTGGTCGCCGCTCCGATTTTAGGGCGTTTCTGCCTTTTTGGAAATCTTTTCGCCCGAATGGGAATAGGTAGTGCCGGAAGTATTTACAGGCTAGACCGGCACCCATCGATGAGTAAACACCCGGTAACTCCAGCCTACGAAAGTGATTTACGCATTCATCTAAACCAGCAAACTTCGAAAAAAATAGGCTTGGTAGACATCCTTCAGCTTGAAAAAGATGTAACCGAAACCTTCAGCTATATTAAACAACTGGTAAATGCTGGCACAGAGATCATACTGTTTGATGCTCTAAACCAGGAGCAATTGTCTTTAATAGGAAACTTGATTGAGATACAAGCAGATGTTGAGAAACCCCTGTTTTCTGTAGGTTCGTCGGGTATAGAAATGGCTTTAGGGGAGTTTTGGGATAGAGCTGAAGTGGTCGGTTTTCAGCCAGATTGGGTGCCTGCCGGCAATGCTGAGCCTATATTGGTGGCTTCGGGTAGCTGTTCGCCTGTAACTTCTATGCAAATTACATATGCATTGGCTAACGGCTTTAAGGAAATTGCTATTGATACTCAAGAGCTTGTACTAAATGGCATTTCAACCAAAATTATTGACAGGTACGCAAGTCAGGCGGCAAAATATATCCACCAAAAATTGAATGTTATTGTGCATACAAGTACAGGCAATGATGACCTGAGGGTGCAGCAAACCGAAAATGTTTTTAAAGAGAAGGGGATTGATAAAACCGAAACAGCTAAACTTTATGGAACTGTTTTAGGAGAGATTGCAAAGCGTACTTCGGAAAAGGCATCACTACAACGAATTGTTATTGCCGGTGGGGATACGTCCAGTTATGCAGCTCGTGCAATGGGCATTGAAGCGGTTGAAATGATTGCTCCGCTAGCGCCGGGCGCACCCTTATGCAAAGCTTATGCTCCGGGTTCGGCTATTGATGGTAAGGAGGTGAATTTTAAAGGCGGACAGGTGGGTAAGGAGGGGTATTTTGTGATGGCGGCAAGGGGAATAGAAGAAACACGAATGCACGATCAATCGAATTAACACTAATCTGGGCGCTATTAAAAAAAACACGAATCACACGAATTGACTCAAAGCATGGTTCGTTAGCCTGATTTGGCGCTTAGAACATAGGCAAAAGGGAAGGAACACGAATTACACGAATTGACACAAAGCATGGATCGTTAGCTAGACTAGGATCTCCGTACAGAGGCCAAAGGGGCGGAA
>Ga0307408_100001418_pt1 | contig 17844 bp, 17 predicted proteins | sample 322Cmetagenome_FD_202116 | JGI IMG/M metagenome (GOLD analysis project Ga0307408, IMG submission 202116) | Maize rhizosphere microbial communities from greenhouse at UC Davis, California, United States - 322HYB-C-3 | ecosystem: Host-associated > Plants > Roots > Rhizosphere > Soil | place...
ATATTGACGCCGAACCGGTGTCTGATGAAGTTTACGGATTCAATCCGGAGCTGAATGTAGATAAGATTTATTCTGATGCATATATGCAAACATCAACTGCGGGCGGAGCAAGATATCCTGAGGTTTATGACGCTATTTCGAACCGTGTTGAGCGAGGAAGTTTATTGTTGAACTACATTGGTCACGGTGGTGAAGTTGGTGCAGCTGAAGAAAGAATTATAACTATTCCCCAAATCCAGAGCTGGGATAACATCAACAAATTGAATTGTTTCGTTACCGCAACTTGTGAGTTTACGCGTTTCGATGACCCTTCCCGTGTTTCTGCAGGTGAATGGATCCAGTTGAATCCGACCGGAGGTGCAATTGCGTTGATGACAACAACCCGCAGTGTCACATTTACAGTAAATACGGCAACGGTTGAAACGTTCTATGAACATGTTTTCAGCAGAGATGCGAATTTTGAACCTTTGACTTTTGGTGAGATTATGCGCAGAACGAAGAACAATTCGGGTATTGGCGACAATAGAAGAAGCTTTATGCTGCTTGGTGACCCTGAATTGAAAATTGCTTTGCCGCGTTACAGAATTGTAGTTGACTCGATCAATCATCTTGATCCTGCGATTGAAATGGATACGATTAAAGCACTTTCAATTGCAAGCATTGCCGGACATTTTGAAGATTATAACGGAAATGTATTGAGTTCCATAAACGGAGTTCTTACACCAACTGTTTTCGATAAACCGAAACAAACGCAAACGCTCGGAAATGATTCGGGTTCACCTGTAATTCCGTTTACAACGCAGCGAAATGCCATTTACAAAGGGCAGGCAACTGTAACCAACGGACAGTTCAACTTCGACTTCTTTGTTCCGAAAGATATTGTTTACGCCTACGGAAAAGGAAAAATTAGTCTTTACGGTGCAAGTGCAACAACTGACGCGAACGGATTGGATACGAATTTCTATGTCGGAGGAATCAATACCTCTGCGCCTATGGACAATGTTGGTCCAGAAGTGGAATTGTACATGAATGACAAAAACTTTGTGAACGGAGGAATTACAAGTTCAACCCCTTTACTTGTGGTGGAAGCGAGTGATGAATTCGGGATCAACACCGTAGGAAATGGAATCGGCCATGATCTTTTGGCAATTATTGACGGTGAAACAGCCAATCCTATTGTTCTGAACGATTATTATGTAGGGGACCTGGATAGTTATAAGTCAGGAAAGATCAAGTATAATCTTCCTACGCTGGAACCTGGAAAGCATTACATTGAAGTGAAGATCTGGGATTCGAATAACAATTCGAGTACGTCAAGAATCGATTTCGAAGTGCGTGAAGAAGAAAACGTAGAATTGAGTCACGTGTTGAACTACCCGAATCCGTTTACTACAAATACAACCTTTTACTTTGAACACAATCAATCATGTACCAACCTGGAAACACAGATTCAGATCTACACGGTAACTGGTAAATTGGTGAAAACAATTAATGAGAATGTTCCAACTGCAGGTTTCCGTGTTGAAGGAATTTCCTGGGATGGAAAAGATGAGTATGGAGATCCTTTGGCTAAAGGAGTTTATGTCTATCGTGTAACTGTTGAATTGGCAACCGGAGAGGTGGCAAGTAAGACGGAAAAATTGTTTCTTTTGAAGTAATGCACAATAAAAAGTTATTTTAGGCGTATTTTTGTCACGTTTTGATTGAAAATTAATGATTAGAAATCTCTTTCTGAGTTTAACACTCTTGTTTCCCGCAATATCAATAGCACAACCTTCAGGAGGTGCTAGTCAGGATGATGTTGTAAGAAGTTTAAATACAATTACTACCTCAATGCCTTTTATGGCAATTGTTCCCGAGTCTCGCGGAGGTGCGATGGGAGATTGTGGAACAGCACTTAGCGCTAATTCCACTTCTATCTTTTGGAACACCTCAATGCTGAATTTCGCGGATGACGATGCGGAGATCAGTATCAGCTACACTCCGTGGTTGAGAAAATTGACGAATGATATCAGCTTGTCTTATTTGGCGGGATACAAACGTATCAACAAAAGAATGGCAGTTGCCGGTTCTTTGCGCTATTTCAGTTTGGGTGAGATCACTTATACTTCCGAGACTGCACAGGTGTTGCGCGAAGATAAGCCAAGTGAGTTCGAAATTGCCGGTGGATATGCGTTCAAATTGTCTGACCGCATGTCGCTTGGTGTAAACGGAAAATTTGCTTATTCCAATCTTACGGGTGGTATGACCGTTAACGGGGCACAAACAAAGGCCGGTATTGCAGGAGCTTCAGATGTCTCATTCGCTTACAGAAATGAGGATATGAAATGGTTCGGTACCAATGGAACATATGTTTTCGGTGCCACTATCAATAATGTCGGTAACAAAATTGCTTATTCGGAGTTGGCAAGAAGAGATTTCCTTCCGATGAACATGAAGATCGCTAGTGCTTATACTGCAGATATTGACGCTTACAACCGATTTACTTACACATTGGAATTCCATAAATTATTGGTTCCAACACCTCCGATTCGTGCGTTAAATGACAACAACGAATACGAGATCATTGCAGGAAGAAACAATGATGTTGGTGTAATCTCCGGATTGGTACAGTCTTTTTATGATGCTCCGGGAGTAATTGTTGAAGATGAGAGCGGAAACTATGTTCAGAACGACGATGGTTCATACCAGATCGCGAAAGGATCAAGATTCAAGGAAGAAATTTCCGAGATCAACATCGCAACAGGATTTGAATATTGGTACGCTAATGTATTTGCGCTTCGTGGAGGTTTTTACTGGGAGAGCAAGTACAAGGGAGACCGTAAGTTCTTTACAACAGGGATTTCTTTCCAATACAACATTTTCGGAATTGATATTTCGTATCTGGCATCTTTGAAAAGAGACAATCCACTTGCAAATACTGTTCGCTTTACATTGCGTTTCAAAATTGGCGAGAAAGTAGGCGGAGGAGAAGATAAACCGCAATAATGGATATTCGTATAGGTTTTGGTGTCGACGTTCACCGTTTGGAAGAAGGTCGCGAATTTTGGATGGGAGGATTAAAACTCCCTTCTTCTTTTGGTGCTGTCGGACATTCGGACGCTGATGTTCTCATTCATGCCATTTGCGATGCTTTACTCGGTGCTCTGAACCTGCGAGATATTGGTTTTCATTTTTCAGATACAGATCCGAAATACAAAGGAATTGATTCCAAGATACTGCTGAAGAATGTGATGACGCTCATCAAAGAAAAAGGCTTTGGAGTGGTGAATATCGATGCAACAGTCATTCTGGAAAAGCCGAAAGTTAATCCGCACATTCCCGAAATGCAGGCTATTCTTGCAGAATTATTGGAAGTAGAGATCGATAGGGTTTCCATAAAAGCCACCACCCACGAAAAGGTAGATTCTTTTGGAGCCGGAGAAGCAGTGAAGGCTTATGCTGTTTGTTTGGTGAGTAAGTATTGATTTCCGCTACCTGGTCAAAACGTCATTTTAATCGACCTTTTCAAACTTCACATCATCTACCCACATTGTCACTGGATTGTCTTTTGAATTGGCAGTAATCCCAATTTCACAGCTGCTATACATTCCTTTTGTACCCTGTTGAGAATACAGAAGGTCTTTTGGCAGCGTACGGTTCCCGTTACTTTCTATCAGCAGTTCTCCGTTTTGCCACAAGCGAACCGAACCTTTCTTTTTCCGTGACAATTTCACCTCCCATACAACTTCTACCCATTGGTCCCTGGGAAAATCAATTTCCTGCCCGGAAGACTGAACGATATCCTTTTCATAGAACTTATACTCTACTCTGAGCTCATTATTCACCAATGCAAGACGCATCCCAGGCCCTGCACCAATAGCAGTCTGTTCCTCCAAATCCATCAGGAAAAGCCAATCCAGCGATTGTGTTCCTTCAAGGTAGAACCAACCGCTCATCCGTAAGGTTTCACCCTCCCAAAATGCCATTTTTTGTTTGGCTACACTGCATTTCGAAACTTCATTGTCGCTTTTAGCCGCATAGAACTTCAATGATTTTACGCCCGAATGGGCATGATCTGAATCAACTGAAATAGCGTTTTCACTTTTTGTAATTTGGGTAAAGGACCACAATTCGTCATTTGGTAACAACAAATCATCAATTACAGAATAAGATTCGAAATTGTCTTCGTAAAAGTTCGGGCCATCGAATAACTTCTTTTTGTTACACGACAAAAGAAAAGTACACACTGTAAGTACTAAAAACTTTTTCATCATCATTAATTTTTGAAAGTGTACCCTATGCTTAAACCGGCCCAGTGCTGAACCTGTAAATCAACAAGATAGGAAATCAAAGGAGTATAAGTGACCCGATAGAACCAGTTCCCTGAATCCGGTTGATAGCGGTAACCGATTGCTGCTGTAGTTAAAGCGAAGAAATTTCCTTTTGTGGTTATGGTAATTCCCTGGCCTAATCCGCTTTCAAATTTGTGAGCATTTTTCCCCACTAAAACATTCACCATTAGTGGAAAAACGATTCCTGTCCCGTTATTTCTGTCAATAGGGGCAGCACTTAACCCGGCACGCCAGGTGAAAGCAAGATTTTCCTTTTTATAGAAGTGGTTTTCATAATTCAACGAAGCGAATCCACCACTGCCGCCCAATTCAAAAAAGACGGAGCGTTTGTTAGTGTTTGTTTGTGCAGTGGATAAACCGGTAAAAATACAGAGTAGGAGGACAAGAGTAGTTTTCATAACTGTGAAAGAACTTAAAACTACGAATTATTTCAGTTCGATTGATAAACCATATCGTACCGATGCATTCCTTCCGCATAGAAATCAGGAGTGAATTTTACAGTTTCAAATCCGTATTTCTCGAAAAATGAAAAGCTGTGTTGAGTTGTGTCGAGAATAATCTGTTTCTCCGGGAATTGTAATTTGATCTCTGCCAAACGAAAGACGAGTAGTTGTTCACCGAATCCCTTTTTGTGGTAAGCATTATGGACCAAACCCCAAACGAAAGTTATTGCATCTGTCCCTTCTTTATCACCGAATCCGCCACAGCCAATAAGTTTTCCATCCAATTCCAAAACGTAATACGACGGATTGTTTTCTTCAGCGGGATTCTCCAATCGGTTTAGGAAACGGTCAAAATCACCGACTTCTTCTTCAGTGAAATATAAAGGAACATTCGTTTTGAATGCCTCCATGCAGGCTTCGTGATCAGTGTCTTCGTATTTTCTGATTGTTGTTTTCATCGTTTTAATCCATATTCCGCTAAAAGCTTGTCTACCTTTTCCAATCCCCAATCTTTGATTTCCGCATTCTCACGAACCGTGACCAATAATTGCTCGTGATAAGCTGGATTATTGTAGCGCAGAAGACATTCGATTACAGGAATGTAAACATACGGATTTTGAGCCTTTTTAAGTTGGTTGAACAAAGCATTCACGATTTCAGGATCATTGTATTCAATTGCTTTTTCGGTAAACGGAGAAAGATTATCATAATGTCCCCGGTTTATATGAAAAATGATCAATTGTTTGGCTGCTACAGAATCATTTTCTGCCAAAAAGTTCAGTAACGGAGCAATCAATGTTGAATTAAACTCGAAATCTTTGAACTTTCCCAAAGTCATTTTTGTGAGTTCCAGCACACAAACCGGATTGACGGTCTTCAAGTATTCAAAGGTCGGCTCGTCAATTTTATTGTACTCTTCCCATATTCTGAAGTAGAGTTGGTCGTAGATCGGATGATGATATTGTTCAATGGCTTCAAAGATGTAACGTGCACGTTCCTTTTTACCGTAGTCATTTCCGTTATAGTTGTTTAACGATTGATTGAAGTAATCTACGGAGAATTCATCCCGGAATACGGCAACGGCCAGTTCGGTCCCGTAATAATTAAAGCCTCGTTCCCGCAGCGTAATCAGTACTTTTTTGAATTCTTCGGCGGGAAAATTTTCAATAGCTTCAAGTGTGAAATAAGAATTGTTCAGAATCCGGGAGGCAATGAATTCGATATCTTCCTCTTTTTTGTACTTAGCAAGTGCTTCAACGGCAAAATCTTTGGTAGCAGCAAGTTCCCTTAATCTCTTGTAGTATTTTTCTTCAACCGGAAGATCATCAAGGATGTGATTGATTCTACGTAGACGATTGTCTGTAAAGAATAGAACGCTATCGAGTTGGCGGCTCTCATTTTCAGACATATTTTGGGTTACAAAGAAATAATCACCTACAAATCGCTGACTAGATCTGTGCATCCCTGGTTCTGAGACCATTGCTGTATCGTGCAGGTGTCTCAATGCAATGGAAAAGAGCTTTTCGTAATGACGCTCATTTAAACCTTTGATGGCATGAACCCGCACAATCGGACGTGGATCATCCGTATACGCTACCAATTCTTCTGTGCTCGCTTTTTCCGTGAACCGAACCCAGAATTTGTATTGGTCCGTTTCTCCGAATAAAAAGCCATCAGGATATGGCGCTACATAGTTGTTCTTCGCAATTGAGTCTGCAAGTTGCTTCACGGTCAATTCTTTCTGGCCAAAACAAATGTTCAACCAAAAAGATGGGATGATGAATATCAGAAATGCAGCGCTTCTCATCTTGTTAAATTCGGAGTAACTAAATTACAACCTTTCCTTTCTTGATCTCGAAACTGAACAACAACATGGAATCAACGGCTTTTCCGTTCAGCGTTCCTGCGTTCCAACCTGTCAATGAATTAAAAAGGGCTTCAATTTGTTTGTCCAGCTCCTGACTTTTGGTGTTGTTGTCCATTTCGCATTTTACCACTTCTCCTTTGCAATTGATGTAAAGACCAATCATTCCTTCGTCCTTGTATTTCGGATTGTCTATCAAGAACTGCAATTCAGCGTTCATTTTTTCCTTGATCTGATCTTCAGTCAACGAACAGGTTGCTTCTACTTGTCCATCAAAAGGAAAGAGAGCATACACTTCTTTTTTGTCGCACAGTCCGGGAATATCTTCTTTCACTTCCACTTTTGCAACGAATTGAGCGGATGCATTAAGGCTTAGGAAAGCGGTAGCGAGGATTAAAACAGCATTTTTCATAGGTAATATTTACGATGTATATCAAGATGTTCAAGTACTTCGAAAGTAAACATTGGGTGTTCAAAAAGTTCAAAGGGTTCAGGCGTTAATGCAGATTTGAACTCTTGATTTATGGAACCTTTTGAACATGTTGTTTTTTCGTGTTCATAATTCAAACACAAATGAAACGCCACCTTTCCTAGACTTTGTATATTTGTCCACTCTAAGTTGATCGAATGAAAGTAAACCCGAATTATAGCACAAAAGAGCAATTGCTTGAATTGTACAATAAACCACTTTTGGAATTGGTATTCGAAGCGGCAACAATTCACCGTCAGTTTCACAATCCGCGCGAAGTACAAATGTCTTCGTTGCTGAGTATTAAAACCGGTGGTTGTCCTGAAGATTGTGGTTATTGTCCTCAGGCTGCGCGTTACCACACAGATGTTGAAGCGCACAAGTTAATGACGGTTGAGAGCGTGATTGAGCAAGCTCAAAATGCAAAGGCGAACGGTTCTTCCCGTTTATGTATGGGAGCTGCTTGGCGTGAAGTTCGCGACAACAAGGATTTCGACAACGTAATTGAAATGGTAGCTGCGGTAAACGATCTTGGAATGGAAGTTTGTGCAACCCTTGGAATGATGAACGAAAACCAGGCACACCGTTTGAAAAATGCAGGTTTGTTTGCTTATAACCATAACCTGGATTCATCGAAAGAATTTTACGGAGATGTGATCTCTACAAGAGAATATGAAGATCGTTTAAACACGATCGACAACGCTAAGAAAGCCGGTTTAACGGTTTGTTCAGGTGGAATTATCGGAATGGGTGAAGCCATTGAAGACCGCGTTGGTTTGTTGATGAGCTACATGGAAATGGACACACCTCCGAATTCAATTCCGATCAATGCTTTGGTAGCTGTGGACGGAACACCTTTGGAAGACCAGAAACCTATCGAACAGTGGGAAATGATCCGAATGGTAGCTACTACACGTATCGCTTTCCCTGAATCTGTAGTTCGTCTTTCTGCAGGTAGAACGAAGATGAGTATGGAAGGACAGGCGTTATGTTTTATGGCCGGAGCAGGATCCATTTTCGCGGGAGACAAACTATTGACAACTCCAAACCCTGAGTTTAACGAGGACAAGCAGATGTTTGAGATCCTTGGGTTGGTTGCCAAAGAAGCTTTTGCAGATGGCGAACAACCGGTTTCACATCCTGATCCTATCATAGAAGCTCGAAAAGAGAAAGAAGCGCAACGTGCAAAGGAATTGGAAGAAGCAAAAGGGAAACCGAGAAATGCTGATTTCAATCCGCGAAAAGTGGTTATTGAGTAAAGAAATGCAACCGAAGTTTCTTCAATTGTTGCAACAACGTATAGAAAAAGGGAGTGAACGCTCCCTTTTGTCGTTTGATGCGGAAATGATCGATTTCTGGTCGAATGACTACCTGGGTTTAGGACGAAATACAAATGAAGTTTCACTGAAGTCCGGGAGCGGTTCTCGTTTGATCTCTGGGAATTCAAAACGAATTGAAGCCGTAGAGAGATTTTTGGCGAACCATTTTGGTTCGGAGGCTGCTTTGATTTTTAATTCCGGCTACGATGCCAACCTGGGCTTTTTCAGTTCCGTTCCTCAAAAAGGTGATACGATTCTTTATGACGAATTGATCCACGCTTCCGTTCGCGATGGAATGCGTTTGAGTTTCGCCAAATCGTTTTCCTTTCTGCATAATGACCTGGAATCGCTGGAAAAGAGATTAACATCTTCCGCCGCGACGGACTCGATGACCAGCGGAACCATTTTCGTTGCTGTAGAATCGCTTTATTCCATGGATGGCGACGTTGCTCCTTTGAAAGAAATTGCAGACCTGTGTGAGCGTTATAACGCTTTATTGGTAGTAGACGAAGCACATGCCGGAGCAATTTTCGGTAACAACGGAACCGGATTGTGTAACGAAACTGGAATTACAGATAAGATTTTCGCTCGTTTGTTTACTTTCGGAAAAGGTTACGGAGCACATGGCGGGGCAATTTTAGGCAACCAACAGCTCCGACAGTTTCTTGTCAATTTTGCGCGATCTTTCATTTACACCACCGCGCTTCCTGAGGCATTTTACGAACATGTTGAGTCGCAAGTGGAAAGTTCCTTTTCTTCAGATCTGAGAAATCAATTGCAGGAGAACATTTCCTATTTCAGAAGCCTGATCAATTCTCCTATAAGCGATATGAATTCTCCCATCCAGGTACTTCCTTTTGCTGATTTGGAGTCTTGCAAGCAAAAAGCAGAACTCCTGCGTGAAAACGGAATTGCAGTGAAGGCCATTTTACCACCGACTGTTCCTGAGAACGGTCAGCGGTTACGGATCTGTTTACATGCTTTCAACACAAAGGAAGAAATTGACAGGTTGGTGGGGTTGTTGAAGTAATGGCTGCTCGCAACTACAAACGGCCATTGCCGGTTGTATAACCTATTCTTTTACCATTTTCTTCGTTGCAACGATTTGACCGTCGGCCACTAAAGTGTAGGTATAAATGCCCTTACTCAAATCAGCACCAAAAACATTCAAACTACCTGAGCCACGCTCTGCAATTTCTACGGATTGAATGAGTTTTCCGTTTCCATCGTAGAAATGAATTTGCGCTTTAACTACAGTTGCAGGAATTGAAAAATGAATGACTGTTTGTTCCGCAAACGGATTCGGAACATTTTGGTCAAGAACAATTGCATTTCTATTGCTCAGTGTAACTGCCAATTGAGAACGAAGATTTTGTTGCTCTGCCGGAGTATTGCTTTCAATCATGGATTGGTTCATAGAACATAACGTAGGAAGCAGCGCACTTAAACAATTTTCCAAAGCTGTTAGTCGGTTGTTCAAATCACCAACCACATCCGTTAAACTATCGATTTCGCTTTGTTGCTGCTGATTTTCATTGGCCAGTGCTCCCATGGTTTGGTTATTCTTTTGTGTCACACTTACTAAAAGAGGGATAAGTTGGGTGACATCAACTGCTTTGTAAGAAGATTCAGGACGGATCTCTACTCCTGTAGTATCGTATTCCGCAGGTAAAATAACTTCTTTAACTAGCCATGGGTAAACATCACCCACTTCCTGGGCAAGAAAGCCTAGCTTTAAATCCGAACCTGTGTTCAATTTTTCTTGTGCATCCTCGTTGAACTTGAAGGATACGGGATGAAGATTATTAAATAATGAATCCAGGTTTTCGCCAATAGTAATAATGCTGTCTTTGTATGTTGAGTCGGACAACCAAAGAGAGCTTCCTGTAGTTACTACGTTTCCAACGAAATAACCGGCAGCCGAAGGTATTCCTGTAGCTTCACCATAAACCCCAATGTTATAAGAACTTTCATTTGGATTATCATTCATTGCTGCGAATTTCCCACCGATATTCAGCTTTGCAGAGTTTTTTGCGAATCCTCTAACTCCATTGTTTTCACGCTGGTTATCTCCCAATCCTTCGAAGTAGGCTCCTAAACTTTGAACAAAGATTTCATTGCTCAATGAACGCCCTCGTATGGCATATGCAATTGTTCTGGCACCAATCGTTTGCCCGAAAATACCAGTAAGTTGGTTGGCATGCATTGTGGTGGCTACAAGACTTGTTCGGTCAGGAATATATGAACCGGAGTAGGAAAATGTGCGGATGGATTGTGAAGTTCTCAATGTGTCATTGTAGATGGAGAATTTTATTCTAAAATCCGGAGCAAAAGTGGAGCCTATCCCCACGTAACCTATATCCGCAATTTCCCTGTCGCTGAAGTGAACATATTTTTTGTTGAGCGGAATTTCTCTGTCAGTAATGAGTCTTCCGGGATCAAAGGGGAGAAAAGGATCTTGTCCGAAGGCAATTTTTGTCGGGTCAATCGTACTAATTGATAATCCATTGTGGGCATTATTAACCGTTCCAACAGTTCCCCATGTTCCGTTTCCTAATAAGACTTGATTGGGGTTTCCATTGAAATCCAAACGGTTCATTTTGATATCTCCGGCACCTGAAACATTGACACCAACCAATAGGCAGTTTGGAGTGGTTGTTCCGGGAACTATTCTAAACCGGCCTGTTCCGTCTACGTCAATTCGTTCTGTTGGATCATATCCTGTATTACCCGTGTTGGTAAAACCTGCATTTGTACCATTGGGCGTAATCAGCAACTCCCCATTCGTTTTTGCGAAGAATTCGGCATAGTTGCTTCCGTTTGTTAAGCGTAATTGTTGCGCGGCATCCACAATTTCCACTCTCCTGGTCGCATCAGTACTTCCGGGGTTGAGGCCAAAACGCCAATAAGAGTTGATTCCCATTCGGGCGTTTTCAGTTCCGGCTCTTGTCCAAATTACTCTTGAACTTGCATCCATTGCGTTGAACCAGAATCCGTTTCCATGGGCATAGTATTCCATTCGATTTCCGGTACCGGCACCCGTTATTGTTCCATTTCGACCGAATCCGACATGGGTACGATTATTGCTTGAAGTCAACAGGTCTAAAACACCTATTGGGTTTGAAGGGCTGGTGTGGTTAAAAATTCGAAGGCCATTTGCTGTTGGGCCAGAACCATCTGCATATTCTGTTCCGTCCCATGTAAAAGATGCTCTATGAATATTATTCGTAAAAATACGAAGCGGATATTGATTTAGAGTTCCAAGTTTTCGACTTCCTAAGTCTGAATTTCCATCAATGTGCCATTCTTGCGCTTTTAGAGTCAGACACGCAACAGTAAATAAAAATAATAATATCTGTTTCATAAGTTATCTTATTAATGAAACAGCTCCTTGTTTTGTAATGATTTCTCCTGTTGTATTATTTTGTATCAATCCTGAATAGAAGTATATTCCATCATTACAGAGTTGATCGTGAAATGTTCCATCCCAGCTTACCTCTGTATCGTGAGAAACATAAACGCGATTCCCCCATCTGTTAAATACTTCTACTTGAATTATTGTATATCCGTAAATTAGATTGACAAATCTATCATTTATACCATCACTATTTGGACTAAATACATTGGGAAAAAAATCACGTTCTGAGTTCAATTCTACAGAAACATTATCAATGTAGTAGTACGCATCATTCTCGTATCCTATAATGTTTCCGTTACACATCCACGGAAGGAAATCACCTTGTTCGAAGTAAGTTTCTGAATTTGGTTTGAAATTTCCGATAACCATGAATTTTTCGTTTCCAACTGCTTTGTATTGCTTTTTAAGCTGAACCCAGTTAGTATAATCAATAACTGGTGAATCGGACATTTTGAAACCATTTAGAGGTAGAACATCAAAGCCAGGTAGAATGGGTACTGAATCTTCTGTAAAAGAGACCATTATTCCATCACTCACCATGCCAAATGTTTCAGCTTTCGATACGAAAAAGGAAATATTATAAACGCTGTCTTTAGTTAACTGTATCGTCAGCGGCAGAACGATATATTCACGGTAATTTTCTTCACTCCCGTAGTATATGAATAAGCCAATATAACCTTCACCATGCTGTGCGTATTGATATCCAGCGGAATTTAACGGAATTCCTACATGACCGTAATCGGAGCATGGGTTAGGTTGAATATCACATGAATTGTAATAGTCAGTTGTGCCTTCCCAAAACGGGCAATAACCACTTTGTAAGTAGCCATTTACAGACCCGATATTCGTCGGACATGTATCATACAATTCGAAATCACCATTCAACACAAGGTTTTGCGCCTTGAGAACCAAAGAAAAAATCAAAAAGAAAAAAACAAGGATTGTTTTCATTGATTGTTTTAATGTGTAGTTAATAGTTTGCTCAATCGGGTATTGAGCATTTGAAGTGTTCGCATCCCGCAAACAGGTCTTTAACAAAGTTAAGACGTCTTCACCAAAGAAAGGTTGGATTAAGTTTCCATAGGCGTGAGTATTTCAATGAATATGTGGTAGTGCGAATAGTTTACAATAAGTAAACCGAACTTAACAATAAAATTCAGAAAAACAATATGTTGTTGAAATAGGTTAACTCAAGATCTCTTTAAATATTTTCTTCCTAACTTATGGTGTAAATAAAACACCAATGGATCTGAAATCGAATGAACCTTTTTGGCTGGTGAAGAATGGTTTGATCAATTCGTATTCTTCGCTGAAAGAGGATGCAAAATGTGATGTGCTGATTGTTGGTGGCGGAATCACAGGTGCGCTAATTGCTCATCAATGTGTATCAGAAGGGTATAAGGTTACTATGCTTGATAAGCGTGAAGTGGTGAATGGGAGTTCTTCGGCTACTACGTCAATGTTGCAATATGAAATTGATACTCCCTTGCATGAATTGATAGAACTGATAGGGCGGAAAGGAGCTTTGGCGAGTTATACTGCGTGTTCTGATGCTATTGATTCGCTTGAGAAACTCGCAAAGCAGATTAAATCAGAAGCCGGATTCAAGAAAAAGAAATCACTGTATTATGCTGCGCTGAAAAAAGATGTGGAGTTACTGAAGAAAGAATTTGAAGTGCGTAAGAAAGCAGGCTTTGAGGTGAGTTGGATGGAGCCAGAAGAGATTTTGGATAAATATGCTGTTCACGGAACTTACGGCGGTATATTGTCGAAACAAGGAGGTAGTGTTGATGCTTTCCGATTGGCACATGAACTTCTGCAATACAATGTCAAAAAAGGTTTGCAGGTCTTTGATAAAACCGAACTGATAAATGTAGTATACAAGAGAGGTTTTAATCTTTGTAAAACCGATACCGGTCATGTAATAAAAACGCGTAAGGTGATTTATTGCACAGGTTATGAGACGGTTAATCTTATAAAAGAGCCTTTTGTAAAGCTGTTGAGTTCGTTTGCTATTGTTTCTGAAGTAAATGAGGAATTGTACAAACAATATAATGAACTGTTGATCTGGAATACCTCAAGTCCATACTCATACATGCGCACAATTGATGATTATCGGTTTTTAATTGGGGGAGAGGACGAGGAATTCGTTAACCCGGAAAAACGTGATGCGTTGATTGGCAAAAAAGAAGAGAAGCTCCGGCAATTGATCCATAAGGTACTACCCGAGAAAGCTTTTATTTCCGACTTTGCGTGGGCTGGAACGTTTGGAGAAACAAAGGATGGTTTGCCTTATATCGGTGAGCACAAAGATTTCCGCAACTCCTATTTCGTTTGTGGCTTCGGTGGTAACGGAATTACATTTTCTGTAGCAGGTATGGATATGGTTTCTGATTGGCTGAAAGGAAAAAAACATCCACTTTCGCGTTGGTTCCGGTTTGGCAGATAATGGGTTGCGTTGAACCAATTCTGCCTAAACCTGTATTCCTGACTATGAAAAATGTGATCGTTGGTTTTCTCCTGGCATTTTGTTCTTCGGTAAGCTTCTCCCAGGATTCTGTTTCGGTTGTTCAACGAAGCTGGGCAGGTGGGGTTTGCTGTAGTTCCGGTGTAGATTTTACGTTGAATATCCCTTTAGGAATGGATCAGCGGAACATCGAAGGGGTATGGCTTTATGCACCTGGTTTCAAAATCTACCTTTCTGAAAAAGTACTTCGTGATTCCAATAAAAATTGTACGGCTACATTTGGTTGGTCCTGGAACGATTATGAAGCTATGAATATCCCGCGCATCCATTATTATGGAGTTATGGAGGAAGATGTAACTTTTACCGGTGATATGCTCGAACCAAAAGTTGTCCTCATACTCTCCAAAGACAAAGAGAAGGAAGTCCCGGTGAAATTTACAGAAGAGATTGTTGCTTATCCATAAATTAACAGCCCATTGGTTCGTAGAACGAAACGATATACTGATACTTTTTTTTGTTCTTACTTCCTGTAATGCGAATATAGATTCGACTAACCCCTTTGAAGATCTCGATTTCTGAATCCGGATATTCTGCAACCAAAGTATCCCAGCCCACATATTGTTTTAGTTCTTCGTCCCTGTATTTCGGGAAGCGCTGAGATTCTTTCCTGGTCAATGTCGGAATCTTGTATTTTCCCTGGTTAGATTTAAGCTCTTTCCAATCCGAATAATAATGTTTCCAATCATACAAAGCCCAATGTGGGCCTTCCATATTAAGCGTAATGCTTGTTTCATACCTGAATTCTATTTTGACATCCTGAAGCTTGCAAGACTGAATGAAAAGAGATTGTCCTTCAGCAGATTCAGGAAGATCATAGTCAATTTCCAGTGTGTCACTTGAATTACCTCGTTCATCAGAATTAATTATTCTTCCAGTTTCAAGTGCATGTGCCCAAAGGGTTATCATACCGAATCTTATTTCTGTAAAACCCTTTTTTGGCAGTAGGTGTTTTGGAGATACAAGGTCAACGGCATTTTCTTTAGAAACAGGAACAGACATGGACTGAATAGTCTTCGTTTTCGTACGTTTCGCAGGTTTGTTATTGCACGATAGCATTGCTGAAACGAAAATCAGCAATGCAGTAATACGATGAAAATTCAGGTGATTCATTTAAGATTAAGCTTCAATCTTCTTCTTCATATTAGCTAAACCTTCTTCAAAGTCTTTACCGAGCATTTTTTCCATGTTCATCATTACCATCATCAGGTTGAGCGGATACGGCATTCTTGCGTTGAATCCCCAGGAAACTTTTGTATGGTCGGCATCAACCGCAGTTGTTGTAAAATAACCGTGAGCAACACTTTGAAACGGTTTCAAAAATCGCATTTCCGTTTCCATTCTTTCGTTCGGAACCAGTTTTTTGATCTCTTGCTCACCGGCACCAACATTTTTGTGAACACTTTCCCATTTCGAGATAAAACCTACGGTTCTGTCTGTTCCGATGTACTGCTTTTTCATATTCGGATCCAGATTCGCCCATTTACTCCAGGAGTCCTGGGTTTCAAGTGAGCTGATGAAATGATATGTGTCATCCAGGTTTTTGTCGACCACGATGGAGCGCTCCAGACTATAGTTTTTACGGGTAATCGCTGCCAGCAATAAGACCAAAACAATAAGTCCACCGATTGCTCCTAATACTATCCAAAGAATCATCATAGTAATTGAAATTTGAATCCAAAAGTAAGATGAATTTTAAGAATTCCTTTTCCCGTTTTGGGAATAATTTAATGAATGGAAACGTTTAAGATTCCGTATTGAGCGCCCATTTGATCTTTTGAAAATCTTGTTCAGTTTCAGGATTGAGTTCCCAAACGTAGGTTTTACCAACGTATCGGCCTCTTACCAGGCCAATTAATACGAGTGTTGAAATGTGTTGCTGAATCGTTGATACATCCAGTCTCAATATTTTCTTCAGAGAAGGAATATTTATGAGTTCCTGATTTTCAAGGAGTCCAAGAATCACAATTCTGGCGGGAGCTGCGATTGCCTTGCCCAGCTCGGAATTTCGAATTTGTTTTTGCGAGTAATGATCAAATTTAGTTGCACCCATAATGAATAGTTTCTATTTAAGATAGTGAAAAAGTTCATTTTGAGATGTTAAAATCCGGGTTTTTCCGAAGCAGGGTAAAATTGCAATATTACCATTGACTACCGGGGTAATAATTGAAAGTTGGGTAAAGCTGCAATATCACCATGACTTACCATGGTAGATTGTTGAATTTTGGTAATAAGGCAATATTACCCTTGAAAAAGGAGTCGGCCTACTTCAAAATCGGGTAACACAAACAATACTTCTCCACCGGCTGAGCCAAAGCTGATATATTCAGGTTGTCGGATGCCATTGAAACATCCATTGTCGTTCCGTTCTTCATCAACAGATTAATGGTTTGTTTCACCTGGCTGTAAGCGTTGTTCGATAATTGCTCAGAGTAAACCAAACAGCGTGCTTCCTCATCCGTAAACCGGAAATCCTTCTTCACCATTTCGATCTCAAATTCAATCCTGTCAGGACTAAAAGGCTCCTTCGAAATCTCAATCTTGTGAAGCCTACGGTTGATCAATGATTTTGATAAATAAGAAAGTACCTTGTCATCGTTATTCTGCCATACCTTCAAAGCTCCGGTAATATCGTTGTCGTCAAGATTGGCGAAATGTTCCAGTACTTGCTGATTCGTCTTGAAATCGTCCAATGTAATGGTGTTCTTCAAAAAGAAAAGTAAAGACGGACTTCCGAACAATTCAACTCCTTCCCGTGCCAGTTTTCGCGCTCTTCGGATAGCATTGATCAGCATGAATTCTCCTGAAACAACCGTTTTGTGCAGATAAACCTGCCAATACATTACACGTCTTGCCACAAGAAATTTCTCAATTGAATAAATTCCCTTTTCATCTACCACCAGCTGATCGTTATGAACATTCAGCATGCCTATAATTCGCTCAGTTCCCACAATTCCTTCTGAAACTCCGGTGAAAAAACTGTCACGTGTCAAATAATCGAGCCTGTCCATATCCAGTTGACTTGAAACCAACTGGAGTAAGAATTTCTTCTGGAATTTATTGGAGAAAATAAGCAGTGCACGATTCAGATCGTCAATATTTTCGGGAAACTCCTTTTTCAGTGCTTCAATGAATTGCAGTGATAAGTGTTCGTGACTTACTTTGTTGACGATGTCGTATTCCAGGGCATGACTAAAAGGTCCGTGTCCCATATCGTGAAGCAAAATGGCAATTAGTACCGCACGTTCTTCTTCAGCAGTAATTTCATGACCCTTTCTGCGGATGATTTCCACGGCGAGTGTCATTAAATGCATTGCTCCGATCACATGGTGAAAACGGGTATGAAGCGCTCCCGGATATACGAGGTGCGTCATCCCGAGTTGTTTGATACGTCACAAACGCTGAACATATGGATGTTCTATCAGATCAAAAATAAATTCATCCGGAATTGTTATAAAACCATAAACCGGGTC
>Ga0307408_100001419_pt1 | contig 17840 bp, 18 predicted proteins | sample 322Cmetagenome_FD_202116 | JGI IMG/M metagenome (GOLD analysis project Ga0307408, IMG submission 202116) | Maize rhizosphere microbial communities from greenhouse at UC Davis, California, United States - 322HYB-C-3 | ecosystem: Host-associated > Plants > Roots > Rhizosphere > Soil | place...
TACATAAAGGCTTTATATATTTGCGCTTATGAGTATTTTATCGAACAGAATTAACAATCTTGCCGAGTCTGCAACCATTAAAATGGCAAAACTAGGCAGAGAATTAGCGGCGCAAGGCGTTGATGTAATCAGCCTTAGCCTTGGAGAAACAGACTTCTTTACACCTGATTTTGTAAAGCAAGCTGCCAAGAAAGCTATTGACGAAAACTATTCTTACTACACTCCTGTTGCAGGTTACCCTGAATTAAGGAAGGCTATTGCAGCAAAACTGAAGCGTGAAAATAAAATCGATTATAATTTCGACCAGATAGTAGTTTCTACAGGTGCAAAACAATCATTAGCTAATGCTATCCTTGTTTTGGTTAACCCCGGAGAAGAAGTTATTATCCCTACCCCTTACTGGGTATCATACTCAGAGTTGGTAAAATTAGCCGAAGGGGAATCTGTATTTATCAATGCAACTATTGATACAGATTTCAAAATCACTCCTGAACAATTAGAGGCTGCTATTACGCCTAAAACTAAACTGTTCATGTTCTCATCTCCTAACAATCCAACAGGCACTGTTTATACTCGCGAAGAGTTGGCTGCCCTGGTAAAAGTATTTGAGAAATATCCTCAGATCCACATCATTTCTGATGAGATTTATGAGCACATCAACTTTATAGGCGAACATACTTCTATCGCAGAATTCGACAGCGTTAAAGACCGTGTTATCATTATCAACGGTTTATCAAAAGCTTATGCAATGACTGGCTGGAGATTAGGTTTCTCTGCAAGTAACAAAACCATTGCTGATGCTATTGATAAGCTTCAAAGCCAGGTTACTTCAGGAACTTGTTCTATTACTCAAAAAGCTGGTACTGCTGCTTACACCGGAAGCCTTGACAGCGTTAAAGAAATGCAAAAAGTATTCTTAAAACGCCGCGACCTTGTTTACGGCTTATTAAAAGAAATTCCAGGATTGAAAGTAAATCTGCCAGCTGGTGCGTTCTATTTCTTCCCTGAGGTAAGTTCTTTCTTCGGAAAATCTTTCGAAGGCGAAGTGATCAAAAATGCTGATGATTTATCATTATACCTTTTACACAAAGGGCACGTAGCTACAGTTAGCGGCGATTCTTTTGGCGACCCTAACTCTATCCGTTTATCTTATGCAGCTGCAGAGGATAAATTGATCGAAGCAATGAAACGTATTAAATCTGCATTAGCACAGTTAAAAGATGAGAAAGCTGTTCCAGCAGTTTAACAGCTTAAATATTCTAATAATTGGCGATGTAATGATGGACTCGTACCTCTGGGGAAGTGTTGAACGCATTTCTCCGGAGGCTCCGGTTCCGATTATTTCTGTAAAGAAAAAAGAAAACCGCCTGGGCGGAGCTTCCAATGTAGCTTTAAATATTCAGGCTTTAGGTGCTAACCCAATAATTTGCGCCACTATCGGCAACGATATTGAAGGTGATGAATTTATCAAGCTTATGGAAAACCAACAATTAAGCACTGATGGTTTAATCCGCCTTAGTAATCGCCCTACTACCGTAAAAACTCGCGTTATTGGCCATCATCAGCAGATGCTTCGTATTGATGCCGAGGTGGATGAGCAAATCTCTATAGACGAAACAAACCTTCTTCTTTCCAAAATCAAAAACATTCTGGACAACACTTCAATCAACGCCATAATTTTTGAAGACTACGATAAAGGTGTTATTTCAGAGAAGCTAATTTCAGACGTTGTTGCCTTAGCTAAACAGCGGGAAATAATAACAGTTGTTGACCCTAAAAAGCGTAATTTCTTATCTTATAAAGACGTTACCTTATTTAAGCCTAATTTGAAAGAATTAAAAGAAGGCTTGAAGGTTGATATCAATATTAAAATAACAGAACAACTGGACAAGGCTGTTGACCAACTGCAAAATACTTTGAATGCCCAAAAGGTAATGGTTACCCTTTCTGAGTACGGCGTTTATATGAAATCTGAAAACGAGCGGAAAATTATCCCGGCACACATTCGAGATATTGCAGATGTATCTGGAGCTGGCGATACAGTAATTTCTACAGCTGCAGTTTGTATGGCAGCTGGCTTTGATGATTTTACTACAGCAGCTATTGCCAACTTAGCTGGAGGCTTGGTTTGCGAACATGTTGGCGTGGTGCCAATTGTTAAAGAACAATTATTGAAAGAAGCCGAACTACTACTTAATTATACTTCAGCTTCTTAAAAATATCAGAAAAGGTCAGGGATTAGGATTGGGCTTCGGTTTAGGTTTAGACTTAAACTTACGGTTTCCTCCTGGCTTTGGCCTTTTATTATTTCTTTTCTTCTTCGCATCATAAGGCTTAAATTCAGCCTGCTCGCCCACCTCGTCTGGTAAAACACTACATGGTAGCTCACGTCCAATCATCCGCTCAATCAAAGACAGCTTTCGCTGGTCTTTTTCATTAATCAGTGTTATTGCCGTGCCTGTAGTCGCAGCCCTCGCTGTTCGGCCAATACGGTGAATATAATCTTCCGGATCTGACGGGGCATCATAATTTACAACCAGGTCAATCCCTTCCACATCAATACCTCTGGATAAAACATCAGTACCAATTAAAACATTCAGTTTTCTGTTCTTGAATTCTAGCAGTATTTCTTCCCTTTCAGCCTGTTCTAAATCCGAATGGAAAGCCTTAGCCTGTATATGGATCTTGCACAATGCCTTATAAAGCTCCTTCACCTTCTCCTTGGTTGAGGCAAATATGATGATACTTGTAAAAGAGCCTTTATTCAAAATCATTTGCAACAAAGGTATCTTCTGTGTATCAAGCACCTTATAAATCTGCTGGTCTATACCCGAAGCTGGCTGCGAAGGCGCAAGATTAATCTGTTCGGGATTAATCATTGCCGACTTAGCTAAATTCCGTATCCGTGAAGGCATTGTTGCCGAAAATAGCAGGGTTTGCCTCTCTTTTGGAAGGTAGCTTATAATGCGCATAATGTCATCCTGAAAACCCATATCCAACATCCGGTCTGCTTCATCCAGAATAAGGAAAGCAATCGACTTTAGATTTAGTATTCCTGATGTCAGGTGGGCTATCAGCCTTCCTGGCGTGGCAATTAAAATATTCACGTTGTTTTGGATGGCACGGCGCTGTTGCTCGTATACAATCCCATCACCACCGCCAAATATGGCTATAGAACTAACTCCTGTAAAATAAGCCAGCCCTTCTACCTGTTGGTCTATTTGCTGGGCAAGTTCGCGGGTTGGCGCTAATATCAGGGTACTTGTTTCATGCTTGCCGCCATTGCAAATGGCGTTTATGATGGGTAGCAAATATGATGCTGTTTTGCCTGTACCGGTTTGGGCACATGCTATAATATCTTTTCCCTCTAATATAATTGGTATTGCTGCTTGCTGAATAGGAGTTGGCTCGCTGTATCCCATGCTATCTAAGCCCTCCTGCAAGTGTTCATTAAAATTAAAATCCTGGAACGTCACTTTTTATAATTGAATGCGCACAAGATAGGAAATTTTAAGATTTACTATACCTCTATATTTTAAAGCTGGCAGTAATTTAAGCCTGGAAAAAAATATTTAAATTATTTACAGGCAGTATAGCTTTTGAAATTCTTTATTCATATCTTCAATCTGGACAAAATAATTATTATTAATTTTTTTTAAACAAACACAACAAATAACTGTATTAGTAAGAAGATTTCCCTAATATGGTCTTTAAAGTAAAAACTCATTGATTCTCACCATTATTTAAATTATTACATGAACATTTTTGTTGCAAGCCTACCGTTTCAGCTGGAAGAAGCTGATATTAGGCAAACATTTGAAGAATTCGGGACTGTTTCATCAGTAAAACTTATCCTGGATAAAGAAACCGGCAGAAAAAGAGGTTTTGGTTTTGTTGAAATGCCCGAAGACGAAGAAGGGCAGCTAGCAATCGACAAACTAAACGGAGCTGAGTTTCATGGCCGAACAATTTCTGTTTCTAAAGCAGAAGTTAAAAAAGACAGTAATCGTCCAAGAAGCTTTGGCAGCAGGCCACAAGGCGGGGGCGGCGGTGGCTATAGCAGAGAAGGCGGCTATAATAAAGGCGGATACAACAAATCGGGAAATAACAGAGGCAGCAGTAGCGGAAGAGACAGCAGAGGCGGCGGTGGTAACCGCTGGTAATAGTAATAGTTTCTGAAAAAAATATTTGTAGCCAGAATGCCCAAAAGCATTCTGGTTTTTTTTTACGCTAGCGGAAAGGACACATAGAATGCGGTCCCTTTTCCAGGCTCGCTTTCAAACCATATTTTACCATTCTGCATTTCAGTGAAGTCTTTACATAGCACCAGGCCTAAACCAATACCCTTTTCATTGATTGTACCATATGTTGATTTAGCCTGCAAAGAAAAAATCTTCGGCTTTTGTTCCTCCTTTATCCCCGTCCCATTATCCATTACAATAATTGTACAACGATCATCATCTGCGAAAGCTTCTATATCTACACGCCCTGATTCGTTGGTAAACTTCAGGGCATTATTAATCAGATTTCGCATTATCAGCTGAAGCATATCCTCGTCTGCCAGTACTTGGATATCGCTGGGAATCCTATACCCCAAGCTTATTTTTTTTTTTAATGCGATAATATTTGACAACTCAAACGTTGATTTCAATGACCTGGAAACGTTTACACTCCTTATATTGGCGGAAGTCCCTTCCATCTGGGTTTTAGACCAGGACAAGATATTCATCAGCATTTCCTGCGTCATCCTGGTATTTAATAGAAGCTCTTTAGACAGGGATACCCGCTCACCTTCTTCGAGGTTAGCAATTGTTAAAAGCTCAAGGTAGTTCAAAATTGATGACAAAGGCGCTTTTATATCATGCGAGATAATTGAAAACAGTTTATCCTTTTCTCCATTTAAACGCTCCAGTTCTTTTGCTTTCTCTTCTGTTATAGCTTTTTCCCGCCGATAGTTATTCACCAAAAAGGCTGTCCCAAAGTAAACAAGCACCAATACTATTGCATAAGCAGAGGCTGTATCTGTAAACCTGTTTAATTCATTAGAATATGAGCGTACTATAAAACCTGGAAAGTGATATTCTGCAAGCAGTAACCCATTCACAAGGATGAGATTGAGAGCAAACCACACGGGATATTGCCTTGCCGGAACAGTAGTGATAACCAAAAAAAAAGCTAGGGCAAGCAAAAGCAATGAGGGGCCGTCTATACCCGAGTTGAAGTAATAATTTAAGCCGAAAAGGCTATAAATCATTATTCCGGAAATAACGATACTTACCGACACTTTTCCTCTAAATCTCGACAGATAATAAGTAAAGGACTGAATTACCAACAAAACTGAGGTGATCAGAGCAGGCAAGGGCAGGCCGAGAAATAAATTAAACGGAATATTATAGGCAATAACGGGTAATCCTATTATACAAATAGAATTATATATTCTGCTTTCTAACGAAAAGCGAGTTGGGTCACCCGTTAAATAGGACCATAAATAAAGTATTCTGTTAGTTAATTTCCCCACCCTAAATAAATCGAAAACTATACGAAACGTATTCCCCTTAGTTTCAATGAGTAATAGCTTTCAAAAATGCAAAAAAAATCCAAAAAGATTTACTTTTTGTCGGTGGGCTCAATATCGTTCTGAATCTGGATTTTCTCTTGTACTTCTTTACTCTTCGAGCGCATCTCCGGAGCTGACATCGGGCTTTGCATAGGCCGTTCATCACCTAATAGCACGCCCCAGTGTTTAAATATAGTCGACCTGTCAAATATTATTTTAAGAACAGCAATAATTGGCAGCGACAAAAACATTCCAGATACACCAGCAAGGCTTCCTCCAACAAAAACCCCCACTATCGTTCCTAAAGCATTTATTTTGACTTTCGAACCTACAATTCTGGGCATCAAAATATTATTATCCAGAAACTGAACGAATGCGATAGTTCCCAGCACTGCAAATATGGGCCATAGTTGGTCGCTCGAGGTCAAAGTTAATAGTACCCCAATTACATTTCCTATCAATGCCCCAACATATGGAATCAGGTTTAAAAGGGCAAAGATAACTGCTATAAGCAAGGCATGTTTAATTCCAATTATAAGCAATATTCCACCCAGCAAAACGGTCATGTAAGAAATCTGGATCAACAATCCTATCAAATAACTTTTAATAATGGTTTTAGACTCCAGCAGGGCCTCTCTCACCTTATCATGATTCTCTTCAGGGAACCACAGAAATATAAACCGCAACAGCACATTTTTATAATAGAGCAACAAATAGATGTAAATAGGTAACAATCCAACAAACACAATTGTAGATGACACCGACCCGGCTGCACCGGTTAACATATTGCCGGCATAATTAAGAAGCTTGTTGCTTTGTTCATTAATTAAATCAAGTTGCTCTTTTGTAGAAAAATCTGTTTTTGAATTTATCCAGGCACTCAGGGAGTTGAGATGCGTCGTAACATTTTTCTTTATCTGCGGAAAATCCCTCACCAAACTAGTAACCTGCGAGGAAAAGAACCAGGTAATCAGCCCCACGAAAATAATCAGTAAAAGGATGGAAACAAAAATCGCCAAGCCTTCAGAAAATCTCTTTCTTATAAAAAACTGATAAACAGGAAGCAGCATAATGCTGATAAAAAAGGCCATAGCTATTGGCATTATGATCCCCTTCCCTATGGTTATAATAAATCCAATTAACACTAACCCTAAAAGTTCAATAGAGCGCTTAACTGTGACTGGCATTTCGTTCATTCTTAAATAATTTAAGGTAAAGTAATGCAATTTCTCCTATTCAAGCTAATATCTCAACACAGCTATTTGTTTTGACATCTGCACAGCCTTTATTTAAATTAATTTCAAATAACATCTCCAACTATTTGGACTAATTATAAACAAACTATATATTTGTAACGCTTTAGGTAAAACAATGCAAGGAAAAGGAATTTGCCAATTAGTCGAAATTTTTAAAACCGAACAGGGTGCTGTGCACCAGTGTAATTTCAAGAACGTTTTCCGTCTTGAGTTTGGCGCCAACCATTCTTATTTTAAAATAAGTGACTTTCTTGATTTCATTAAACAGGTAAATAATATCGATATTGATGAGATGGCAGAAAACACTTCCCGCACTGCAGACGTTGCCATACTGATGCCTCATTATACAGAGCGCTGCTTTGTTCTCACCATTACAGACATAGTTAACCTTCGCGAAATATTAAATGGCGCTAAATTTACGCTTCAGCTAAATAGCATCATACGCGAATGCCTTTATAGCCTCGTTTAGGATCGTATTTAGACTTATTCTGTATTGTATTTTCCACAATACAATTCTCAACATTTATTGTTTTAGTATATAACTTAGGTTTACTGAATATTAAAACTTTAAATATATGAAAGACCTTCTTAGACTAAGAACTTCTTTGACCGAAGAAATCGAAGCTCTTTTAAACGAACAAATAAAGACTGAAGCCTATTCTTCTGCCGTTTATCTGGCAATGTCTTCTTGGTGTAACCGTAATGGCTATGATAACGCCGCTTCATACTTTGAAAAACAATCATATGAGGAACGGGAGCACATGATGAAAATCTTCCGCTTCGTAAATGATTTAGGCGGCAGGGCAATCTCCCCTGATATAACAAATGTCCCTCAAGAATTTGATTCATTCAAAGGTGTATTTGAAATGGCGCTTCAACAAGAGATTAGCGTAACTGGCCAGTTTAACCGCTTAGCAGACCGTTGCTTTAAAGTAAAAGATTTTTTAACTTTTAACTTTTTACAATGGTTCTTGAACGAACAAATTGAAGAAGAATATGTGGCGAGGCGTATCCTCGAACTGTTTGACGTTATTGGTGAAGAAGGTACTGGCCGCTGGCAAATTGATAAACACATTCCGAAAGTAAAATACGGTGAAACACCGGGAGAATAAATAAAAGCCGCCGAACTTTCGGCGGCTTTTATTGTTATCAAATAGCCTTACCTGCTAAAACTGGCAAGGTATTTATACTATATTGATAACAATAAAAATATCTATCTTATGAATTTCATTAAAAACAATCCTAAAACCACCACCACGTTGTTGTTAGCTGGGCTTGCAACAGGTGCGGCAGCCTGGTATTTTTTTGGAACCGATAACGGTAAAAAAACATTAAGCCAGCTAACCGATTCTATTAAAGATATTAGCGATTCTGTGATGAATAAAGCTAATGATACACTGGCTAACCTGAAAACACAAAAAGAAAGCTACACTGCATAAAGTCTTTAAAACTATACAAAAAGGGAGGTGTATTAATACAACCTCCCTTTTTTATTGTCACCAGACTGACCGACTCGAGCCTGTTTACGCTATAATATCTCTGATATCTTCCCCGACACATACTCATTGGTACTTTATTTGCAAAATACTCTACGTATTAGCGAATAACTTATGAAAATCTTCCTTGCATTGGCTATTGTATGCTTTTTAAACTTAAGCTTGGTACAGCCAAGAGAAGCCGACATAACCGGTGAATGGGTAAACAGCCGTGGCAACGACAAAATAGACATTATAAAAAACGGAGATGTCTACTATGGGAAGTTAATATGGGTAAAAAATGGAATCGATAAACATGGAAATCCTTTAACGGATATTCATAACCCAAATCCAGAACTTAGAAGCCGCCCTTTAACCGGACTAGAATTATTCAGCGGATTGAAGTACAGGGGACGAAATGTTTGGGCAGGGGGAAAAGTATACGATCCAAGGTCGGGTAAAACCTATAATTGTCAAATGACTTTAAAAAATGAGAACAGGCTTGACATCAGGTCTTTCTTCGGGCTAGCCTTGTTGGGAAAAACCGAGAGCTGGAAACGCCCGGAATAATTTCCCATATACCCATTTTTGAGTATTGACACTATTGCTCAGTACTAAGATCTTTATAAAAGATAACACCAAATTACTTTTGGACATTAATCTCTAACCCTGCAGGTTGGTTGTTAATTTAAGTATCGCCGCCCTACGTCTTCCCGATAACATTAAATAGCCTTTAGCAGAACAGGGCTATTTAATGGATTATCTTAAACACCAGCTCCTTCAATAACTCTCCATCGTTGGTATTTCCAGTAGAATCAACACCTTTTGTTTTTAAGTCGTATTCCCTCAAAGTGCTAATAATATCAATGGTTTTCCAGACATTATAATTCTTTCCTGCTAGTTCATAATCCTTTACGAAATATGGATTTACGCCTAATTCTTTAGCTAAATTTTGCGAGGATTTATCGCTGGTATAATGATATTTAAGGATTTTGGTGAACCAGGTGTTCAAAGCGCCGAGAACCATCTGAATAGGATTAGCTTTAGGATTTGACGCAAAGTAGTCTATTATTTGGTTTGCTTTAAACGGATCTCTTTTTGCTAAGGCATCCTGCAGTTCAAACACATTATACTCCTTGCTTATGCCAATGTTGTTTTGAACGTCCTCCACAGAGATCTCGCTCCCCTTGGCTACATTCAGCATAAGCTTCTCAAGCTCATTTGAAATTTTTGATAGGTCCTTACCTAAATACTCCGCCATTAATGCCGATGCCCGAGGTTGTATTTTATAGGACTTATCCTTAGTATAATCCTCAATCCATGCTGGTACTTTACTATCATAAACTGTCGCAGATTCGAACACCAGTCCATTTTTTTCTATTGCTTTGTATGTTTTCTTCCGCTTATCAAACTTACTGTGTTTAAAACAGAACACTAGTATGGTAGATTTTACCGGATTCTCCAGATAGGACAATAATGGATCGTGAGCCTTTTTATCATCAGCCCCATCTTTCCCCCATTTCAGGTCTTGAGCTTCTTTCACCATTACTAACTGGTATTCGCTCATCATGGGATATCGCTTTGCGGCATTCAACACTGTTATCATTTCGGTATCACGGCCATACACCACCGTTTGATTAAAACCTTTCTCTGCGTCGGTTAGGAGGTTTTGCTCTAAATAATTCCCAAAGAGGTCGATGTAATAAGGCTCTTCTCCATGAAATAGGTAAACCGGCTTAAACTTACGGCTTTTCAGATCGGATAATAATGCAGCAGCTGTCATAATTAAGAAACCCAAACTTATAAAAAATCATGCCAATCGTCCGCACATCTTCGTTGTATCAAGTATTTTCAGCAATTTTGGATTGTGATTTTTGAGCCGGTACAGTTAAATCTCCCCCCCCATTCTTTTAAAATAAAACACGATGCTTCGGTTACTTATATTTTCGATGAAATACGTCGGAAATATCTGGTTTTAACACCCGAAGAATGGGTGAGGCAACATTTCGTACAGTTTATTATCAAGGATAAAAAGTACCCAAAATCCTTAGTTAAGCTTGAAGGAGGCTTGAAATTGAACTCCTTGCAAAAGCGCACTGATGTGGTGGTTTTTAACCCTTCGGGCGAAAAGGTGCTGATGATTGAATGCAAAGCGCCTTCGGTAAAAATAAGTCAAAATGCATTCGACCAGATCGCCCGCTATAACATGGTACATAGGGTGCCCTTACTCGCTGTGAGTAATGGGTTGGAACATTATTTTTGCAAAATAGATTTCGAGCGACAGAGCTATCAATTTCTGCCGCAGTTACCGGATTACATCTATTAGTTACTAATTCTAATCTTAATGAGTCTTGCCTCGGTTTTATTAAACACGGCATTATCTGAACTCACTTTTTTATCACCAATAATGTCTTTAGCCATATCATAAGCGGTATCATCAATAGAAAAAACGCCGCCAAAACAAGGGATGTCTCCTTGTAGCCTTCCCTGCCCAAAATCAATAAAAGTTCCTCCGTAGTCCCACCCGAAACCATATAAGTTCAAAGGCTGTCCGTTTAACTTTTCGATATCTTTCAAAGAAGTGCCAATTTTTATTCCATTAGTAAATTGATAAGGAGAATCTGAGCGATTTATTTCAAGGTAGTCGATCGTTTTAAACGGCACCTTCTTCTCTTTCCAATGGATCTCAATTTCTTTATCCTGACCCTTCCACAGGGTAGTAAAAATACCTTGAAAATCGCCTTCTACAAACATCGAATCCTGACTTATATTCTGTTTGCTAACCTTATCTTCAATAGCTTTAAAATCATCGCCCAGCTCAATCTCCCCCACTCCCCAACAGGTAATCTCAGTAATATTTCCCTCTGCAAGCTCAACTGTCCTCACCTCTTTGGAAGTGTCGGCCGGTGAATTACTTGTTTGGCGCTGGCTGCAAGAAGACAAAGCCAAAAGAGATAAAAAAAGGGGGATACGCACATTGCTAAGCCCTCCCCCTGAAAACATATTTAATACCATTATTATTTGGCTGAAACGCGGATGCTGGAAAGCTCCACATCCATTCTGTTTAAAATATCGTCTGACGACTCAACAATCTCTTTTTGTTGAAAGGCTGCCAATTCTTTTTTATGAATCAAAGTCACTTTTGCCTGTTCCAACCGGCCGTCGATACAAGGATTCTGCTTTTCGATATTACCAGCATAAAAAGTAGTAATCAAGCCACCGTCCTTTTCCTGAGAGAAATTTTTAAAGGCAACCGGCATGCCGCCGTTTACTTTTACCACGTCTCTTAATGACAAACCAACTCTTAGGCTGTCTTTTGTCATGTAAGGAGAATCCATGTAAACAGCTTCCACATATTTAATTTTTGTAAACGGAGGAGTCCTTTCTTTCCAATAAATATTTACTTGCTTAGGATCGTTCTCCCAAATAGTGGTAAAAGCACCCATTCTGTTATTCTCATGTTCGGAAACAGCTTTACCGAATTTGCTTACAAGTGCCTCGTGGCTATCAGACAGCTTCACTTCGCCAATTCCCTCGCAACTTATTAAAACCTTAGGATCAATTTGAGGTTCTTGCTTCGCTTTTTTTTCCTGGCTGCAAGAAGAAAATAATACAAGTGATAAAAAGATTAGATAGCGGTATTTCATTTTTGCTTTAAAGATAATTTTGGTGTTTAATAAAAAAAGTGGCTATGGTAAGCCACTTTTGATTTCATATTTTCTTATAGAGTTGCCAGGCTTTCTTCTAATATTTTAATTTTAGCCTCTGCATCTGCTTTCTTTTTACGCTCGTTTTCTACAACTTCTGCTTTTGCATTATTTACAAAACGTTCGTTAGATAATTTTGCATCTACTGATTTCAGGAAGCCCTGCAAATATTCGAGTTCTTTGTTAATTCTTTCTCTCTCGGCTTCAGCGTCAATGTTTCCAGCCAAGGTAACAAAGAACTCGTCCCTTCCAGCCATAAAACTTGCGGCGCCGGCTATTTTATCATCTACCAACACAAACTCACTAAGGTTCGCCAACTTGTTGATGAAGCCCTGATATTGATTGTAATCTATAGAAGAGTTTACTTTTATGGCTAAAGGCAGGGGCTCTTTGGGTGAAATTTGCTTGCTATTACGGATGTTACGAACTTCAGAAATCACCTGTTTAGCGATCTCAACGTCCTTTATCAAGGCTGTTTGCACTTCCAAACTTTTTGGATATTCAGCCACGATGCAGCAATCAGAATCGTTTCTAACTCCAAAAATTTCTTCGTCGTGCCATAACTCTTCAGTTAAGAACGGCATGAAGGGATGAAGTAGTTTCAGTATTTTTTGGAAGAAAACTTTTGTAGCCTCGTAAGTAACCTTATCTACCGGATGCTGGTATGCTGGTTTCACCATTTCGAGGTACCAGGCACAGAAATCATCCCAAACTAGTTTATAGCATGCCATTAACGCTTCAGATAAGCGATATTGGTTAAAGTAGCCTTCGATCTCGGCTAGGCCTTCATTGAAACGGCTCTCGAACCACTCAATTGCTACCTGGTTTACATTTTCAAGGCCCGGATCAACCTCCCATCCTTTTACCAGGCGGAAAGCATTCCATATCTTGTTAGCAAAGTTTCTTCCTTGTTCGCAATAGGACTCATCGAACATTAAGTCGTTACCTGCCGGAGAGCATAACAACATCCCCACTCGCACGCCATCCGCGCCGTATTTTTCAATAAGGTCGATAGGGTCTGGTGAATTGCCCAGGGATTTAGACATTTTACGCCCGATTTTATCCCTTACAATTCCCGTTAGGTATACATTCCTGAATGGAGGCAAGCCTTTAAACTCATGGCCGGCCATAATCATCCTGGCAACCCAGAAGAATAAAATCTCAGGTGCCGTAACTAAATCATTGGTTGGGTAATAATAGTTCAGGTCCGCATTTCCTTCTTTTTCAGGATGCCCACAAACGCTTGGGTCGAATACCGAAATTGGCCATAGCCATGATGAGAACCAAGTATCTACAACATCTTCATCTTGATGTATGAGGCTGGAGGCTTTAGATCTGAAATCTGATTTTTCCTGATCTGTCATTTGACTTCTTACCTCAGACTTCAACAATTCTTCAACAGCTTCTTCCTTGGTTTTAGCAACAACTATTTCATTTTGGAAATACCAGGCAGGTATCCTTTGCCCCCACCATAGCTGGCGGCTTATACACCAATCCTTCACATTTTCCATCCAGTGGCGGTAGGTATTGATGAACTTTTCCGGAATAAGCTTTATCTCCCCGTCCAATACATAATCGAGGGCAGGTTTAGCCATTTCTCCCATTTTAAGGAACCATTGCAGCGAAAGCTTTGGCTCGATTACCGCATCTGTACGTTCAGAAAAACCAACTTGTGATTTATAATCTTCAATCTTTTCCAGTTGGCCAGCTTCTTCTAGCAGCGCTACAACCTTTTTACGGGCAGCGAATCGGTCCTCGCCTACCAATATTTCGGCCTTAGCATTAAGCGTGCCGTCATCATTTAAAATATCGATTACAGGCAGCTTGTGTTTTAAACCAAGTTCGTAATCATTTAAATCGTGTGCAGGCGTTACCTTCAAACATCCCGTACCAAATTCGATATCTACATATTCGTCCTCAATAACCGGAATTTCGCGGTTTATTAAAGGCACTAAAACCTTCTTTCCTTTAAGGTAGCTATAACGCTCATCGTTAGGATTAATACAGATAGCCGTATCTGCCATTATGGTTTCTGGCCGGGTTGTAGCAATAGTTATAAAAGACTCATCACCAGCAACTTTATATTTAACGTAATAAAGTTTTTGGTTAACTTCTTTACGGATTACTTCTTCGTCTGAAACCGCGGTTTTACCTTTAGGGTCCCAGTTTACCATACGCACTCCGCGATAAACCAGCCCTTTTTTATATAAGTGGATGAAGGTATCTACAACGGCTTCAGAAAGGACCTCGTCCATTGTAAAACTGGTACGGCTCCAATCGCAGGAAGCGCCAAGTTTTTCCAACTGTTTCAGGATGATGCCACCGTACTTTTCTTTCCACTCCCAGGCATATTTTAAAAACTCTTCCCTGCTCAGGTCTTTCTTCTCAATGCCTCGTTCTTTTAACATAGCCACAACTTTCGCTTCGGTGGCAATTGAAGCATGGTCCGTTCCTGGCACCCAGCAAGCATTTTTTCCGAGCATACGTGCACGGCGGATAAGCACATCCTGAATGGTATTATTCAACATGTGGCCCATGTGCAATACACCGGTTACATTAGGCGGGGGTATTACAATGGTGTATGGTTCACGCTCATCTGGCACTGATTTAAAAAATTCTTTTTCAAGCCAGTACTTATACCATTTATCTTCCGTTTCTTGTGGGTTGTATGTTTTAGAGATGCTCATATAATGAAATGCTTGCGCCTATTAGAAGCTCGCAAAAATAGCTTTTAAGCCCCAATTATTTTGCAAGGACTGGGTTAAAAATATGTGTAAAGTTAATTGTGAAGGAAAAACAATTGCTAGCCAACAATAATTAAAGCTTTATAAAGTTTTAAATTTAGATCACTGAAGATATGAAAACTCGTATACCTGGTAGATTTACGAATCTGCTATTTAATTATTTGTATCTAGGCCGCTTGTTTTGGTGGTTTAACAAATAAGCTACAAAAAGCTTTCGACCGCAAGGCGATAGCTATTTAAGCCAAAACCGGTAATTACGCCTTTACAGTTTCGAGCCATCATTGATTTATGGCGAAACTCTTCCCGGGAATAGACGTTGGAGATGTGCACCTCTATAACCGGAGTTTTTATCGCAGCAATTGCATCTGCTATGGCAATTGATGTATGGGTATAAGCACCCGCATTCATCACAATTCCATCATACGAAAACCCCACTTCGTGAATCTTGTTGATGATCTCTCCTTCTGTATTGCTTTGATAATATTCAAACTCAATTTGAGGATACCTTTTTTTTAATTCCTCGAAAAATGGATCAAAGCCACTGTCTCCGTAAATAGATTTTTCGCGGGTTCCCAATAAGTTTAAGTTGGGGCCGTTAATGATTTGTATTTTCATCGCTTCAAAACTAAGAGTTTTTCTTTATTTGCAACACCAAAAAGCAGCTATGGACTGGAACAGTACGATTAAAGGGTTTACCTCATATTTAAAGCTTGAAAGGTCGCTGTCGGCTAATAGCATTGAAGCCTATTTGAGAGACGTTGATAAGCTCCGGCAATATTGCGATACTCTTGGCGGTAAGTCTCCATCAGCAATAGAAACGGATGATATACAAACCTTTTTAGCCTGGATAAATGAGTTAGGAATGCTTCCACCCTCGCAGGCACGGGTACTGTCCGGGTTGAAGGCATTTTTTAAATATATGCTGCTGGAAAATTTAATTGAGAATGACCCGGTTTCTTTAATTGAATCTCCCCGTTTAAGCCGTAAACTACCCGACACTTTAAGTATTGTTGATATTAATAATCTGATAGCTGCCATAGACCTTTCAAAACCGGAAGGCATGCGGAATAAAACCATGCTCGAAGTTTTGTACAGTTGTGGATTACGTGTATCTGAGCTTATAAATTTGAAACTATCCGATTTATACCTTGAAGTAGAATTTATAAAAGTTACCGGAAAGGGTGACAAAGAAAGACTGGTTCCCATTGGGTCTGAAGCGATAAAGCTTCTAAATATCTATCTAAAAGAAGTTAGGGTGCATGGCGATATTAAACCGGGTAAAGAAGATTTCGTGTTTTTAAACCGACGAGGTGCCCCGCTTACCAGAGTAATGGTGTTCCTGATCATTAAACAATTAGCAGAGAGTATCGGACTAAATAAAAGCATTAGCCCACATACCTTCAGGCATTCGTTTGCTACGCATTTAATTGAGGGTGGAGCGGACTTGCGGGCAGTGCAAGAGATGCTTGGACATGAAAGTATTACTACAACGGAAATTTACACGCACCTTGACAGGGACTATTTAAGGCAAACAATTATTAGCCACCATCCGAGAGGATAAGTAAACAAGGCCATAATTTTGATGGCCTTGTTTACTGAAATGCCTGCTAAGGCCAGATACCCATATTCATATAAGAAATAGCTACTTTATCGATAGAACCCACAAAAGCGGCTGTCCTTAAATCTTCAATTTTGGGATGCATCAACCTGATTTCCCTTATTTCATGATAAGCCCGGATCATTGTTTCTTCTAAGCCTGAATTTACCAATTCAAGCTCAGATGCACCTTTCACCACAAGATTTCTTTGCAATGGGCTCAGGCTTACGCCTGTCATTGCCTCCATGGTGTTAATAAGATTAAGATTGGCATTCTCCTCATAGCGTTTATGCATGCGCCCGAATGCAACGTGATACAGGTTTTTAAGCCACTCGAAATAAGAAACGGTTACACCACCGGCATTGCAATACATATCCGGAATGATAATTCCACCCTTATTGGTGAAGATCTTTCCTGCGTCGGGCGAAGTAGGCCCGTTGGCTCCTTCTGCAATAATTTTGGCTTTTATCCTTCCAATGTTTTCTATAGTTATCTGGTTTTCCAAAGCTGCAGGAACGAGAATATCGCAATCCTGCTCCAATCCTTCTGCGGAAATTTTGAATTCTTTCTGAGCTTTAATAAATCCTAAAATAGACCCGGTTTCTTTACGGTGCGCAACAACTTCTTCCAGATCAAGCCCATTTGCACTGTAAATAGCACCTTCAAATTCGCATAAACCTACAATAACAGCACCGAATTCTGCCAGGTACTTTGCAGAGTGATACCCTACATTACCAAGCCCCTGAACAATTACCCGCTTTCCTTTTAATCCGGGTTCTAGTCCTAATCCCTTCATGTCTTCAACAACGTTTAAACATTCGCGGGTGGCAATTGCTACGCCTCTGCCTGTTGCCTCTCTCCGGCCATGGATTCCATGTAAAGCTATTGGCTTACCAGTAACACAGCCCATGGCATCCAGTTGGCCCGGATTCATGGTGTAGTAAGTATCTGCAATCCAGCTCATCTCGCGCTCTCCCGAACCGTAGTCAGGCGCCGGGACGTCAATTGCTGGGCCAATAAAATTCTTTTTAATTAATTCGACTGTATAACGGCGGGTAATATTCTCTAATTCAGCCAGCGAATAATTTTTAGGATTAATTTTTATCCCTCCCTTGGCTCCACCAAACGGCACATTTACAATTGCACATTTATAGGTCATGAGGGCGGCAAGTGCCATTACCTCGTCTTCATTTACCATTTCGCTGTAACGTATACCGCCCTTGGTTGGCGACATATGGTGCGAGTGCTCTACCCTCCAGGCATCGATCACTTCAAATCCATTGTTTTTACGTATCGGGAAACGAAATCTATAAATGCTGTTACATGCTTTAATCTGATCTAATAATCCGGCGGGGTGGTTGGTAAATTGTGCTGCATGGTCAAAAAAAGCACAAACATCATCGAAAAAGCCTTGGGCATTAGGAGCAACTTAGTTATCTGCCATAGCTGTAAATTAAGGTCTATAATTTTAAGTTGAAACAATATCAACTTAACGAACGAAAGA
>Ga0307408_100001420_pt1 | contig 17827 bp, 14 predicted proteins | sample 322Cmetagenome_FD_202116 | JGI IMG/M metagenome (GOLD analysis project Ga0307408, IMG submission 202116) | Maize rhizosphere microbial communities from greenhouse at UC Davis, California, United States - 322HYB-C-3 | ecosystem: Host-associated > Plants > Roots > Rhizosphere > Soil | place...
ACGCTGGAGCTGACTGCCCGGGCCCGACGGGCCTGGATCGATATTCACGACACCATCGAGTGCCAGTCTGGCGAGTTCGGCGAGCTAGCTGGCATCCAGCCTGTCGCGGGTAAGGCGGCTGCGAATGTACTGCGTATTGCGGGCGTGCTGGCCATGGTTGAAGAGGCCAGCGCGCTGGACGAAGCACACATCCAGCGCGCCTCCACCCTGATGGATTACTACCTGGCCGAGATCCAGCGCCTGACCGAACAGGCGCCGGTCAATGGCCGACGCGAGGAAGCAGATCGGCTGCTGCGCTGGCTAGTGCAGAAAGGCTGGACCCACTTCACCATCCGCGACGTCAATCGCAACGGCCCTCGTTTTGCCCGCAAGAGCGCTGACCATACCGCCTCTTTATTGGTCGTACTGATCACTCATCGCTGGCTGAGCAGCCGCGACGGAAAAACTTTCGAGGTCCGCCATGTTTCGCCTCAATGACGCGGTGCGCCGCTACCAGGCGCAACATCAACCGCAGCCAGAATCGCGGCGTGTCGCCGCTTCTGTCGCCACCCTGTCGCCACGCGCCAGGCCAGAAACGACGCGGGTTGTCGCCACTGTCGCCGCTGTCGCCACACCACCATTTGAGCCTGCCAACCTCGCCCTGCTGATCGAGCAACTGCGCGTAGAAGGGGCACTGCTGCAACACCAGGAGAACGCCCTCCTGATCCGCCCGACACACTGGCAGCAGGTGGACAGGCTCAGCCCTCACTGGAAAGCCCTGCTGCTTTTTCTGCAAACAAACGAAAACGGTGATGACGATGGCTCTGGTTGGTCGGCGTGATGGTCGCAACTTTGGCTATGGCCGCCAGCTAAGTTATGCCGGCCCGCAAGCACTAAAGGATTTATTTGCCGGTGGCCACTTCGCCACGGTCAAAGCGCATAGCGATCGCTGGCAAGCGTTTGTACGTTGGTGTCGGTCAGAGGACGGCCCCGGTTACAACGATGCGCGTCAGATCGATCGACGGACACTGCAAGACTACGCTGTGTATCTGCGCCAGCAGATCCAGCAAGGCGAACTCTGCATCGCGACCGCGCAGAACCGCCTGAGCAGCGTCAACCGTACCCTCGCTGCGCTGCGCGGTGATCAAGACGTGAGGATCGCCAGCCCGAGTCAGGCGTTGGGCCAGCAGCGCTCGAGCGTACGCACCCGCGCACCGGATGGCCAAGACCGCCAACAGGTGCGGCGAGTACTCGAGGCACTTGGCGAACAGCACCACGAGCGGGTGGCCGCGATTGTCCTGTTGGCCCGAACAACCGGTATGCGCCTGCGCGAAGCGATCCTGGCTGACCTACCACGCTTGCACCGCGAAGCCGACCACTTAGGCCGCATCAATATCCAGGACGGCACCAAAGGCGGTCGCTCAGGGGCTTCAGCGCCGCGGTGGGTTGTGGCCAATGAAGCGGTGAAGGCGGCACTGCAGTTGGCCCGTGATGCGTCGCCGACCGGCAGCCGCAACTTGCTGGCCCGCGACGAAAGCTACGCCGCGTTCCTGCAACAGACCGTGCGCCCCGCCCGCGAAATACTGCACGAACACGGGCTGAAGGGCTTTCATGAACTGCGAGCAGCCTACGCCTGCGAGCGTTACGAACAGCTCACGGGGCACGTCGCACCGGTCAATGGTGGTCACGACTATCGCATTGACCGCGGCCTCGATCAACAGGCGCGCCAACAGATCAGCCTTGAGCTCGGGCATTACCGAGTCGATGTAGTTTCGGCCTACATTGGAGGTCGAGCGTGAGCAAACCCTTCGATATGGCGCTGTTCCTGAGCGGCGTACTGACCGGCTCGCAGGTCACGCAGCAACGCCACCTACGGCAAGCCCGAATCATGCAAGCGGCCATTCAACAACGATGGCAGCGAGACAATCCCTGGACCTGGCAGCTCAAGCAGGTGCGCTGGTTTCTCACTCAGCACCTGAAAGACCACTCCGATGCCACCCGGTATTACTATCGGCTCACCGCCCTATTGGTCTGGAAACGATTAGGGAACGGCCGAGAATTGCTGATCCGTTGCTAGGCCAGGCGTAGGTAGGAATTGATTACTCTCTACCGTCCTGACCGCAACATTTCATCGCGCTCGACCTCGCTCAGCAGGGACTGCTTGATGACCTGCTCACGTACGGCCTTAAGGCTGATGGGCAGGCATCGGCGACCACGACCCATACGAGACGCATGACGGACTGGAAATCGGGAATGGCCATGTTCACTTCCGTTCTTGAATTCAGGCCGACGCCTTGCGGCCACGATTTGCCTTGGGTGCGGCGGCACGCTCGGCATTTATGCGCTCCAGCAGCACGCTGGCGGGTTCGTCATTCGGGTCTTGGGGCACTAGCTCACCGCGGAATGCCTTGGCCAGGATGCTTTGGGTCAGGTGGCCGATACAGGTTTTGGCCGAGGCGACTTTGGCCTCCACTTGGTCGGCAAAGGCGAAGAGTTGTTCGACTCGGCGGACGACTTCGGTTTGCTCCTCTAGGGTAGGGAGTGGAATCTGGATTGCCCGTACGTCACCGATATTAATTCCGCGCACAGCAACACCCCGAGTAGCGTTCTTCATCCGGCGCTGGGTTGAATCAGCTAAAAGGACCCAATAGATAAAGGTCGTGGAGACTAGCGGAGAAATTGAAAGTCTTGCCGTATCTTGAGTGATATTTGCGCCGTCAAGTGCCTCAGGGATTTTTATTAGCCGTCCAACACTGCCTCGAATTGAAAGCAAAAGATCACCTGTAATCAATCGAGCACGTTTGAATTGCAGGTCAATTTCGGGGCTGGTTTTTTTGATGTTGGCTGGGTTCAGCTTATTGCCCGGAAAGTCGGCAACGCGAATGTAGGGTACGCCTTCCTCTAATTCCGGGCCTGGCTTCAGAATCCCGTAAGTGATAGGCCGCCCAGGAGCGCAAATGTCACGCATCTCTGCGATATCCCAACATTCCGGCAAGTCACTCGGGCTAAGATCGTGGGCTTCCTCCGTAGGATTAGACGCATTGCCACGAGCATGGCCACCCTCTGCTTCGTGTGACTCCTTGAGCTGTCGATGCAACTGATGGGCACTACCGAGTGTAATGGCTGATGCACGCCACTCTTCTGTTAACCGCCCCGAAACCGCTGCGGCGAGAACGGATTGGCGAAAGCGTTTAAGCAGGGCAGGGATGGTGTCGATGCGGGATTTGAGGGTGTCGACCTCAGCCAACAGTACATCGACTTTTTGGACAATCCGACTTTGTTCTGCACCGGGAGCCAAAGGAATAGTAATTCCTGCTAAATCTGGCTTACTGATGACCCCTTGAGCAGACCCAGTGCTACCTTGACGAAGCTTTTGGATTTGGCTAACTAGAAAGTAATAGATGTACCTTTGAGGTATCTCAAATTCAGGTCTTATCGCCGCGACGCTACGGCCGATTGCGCAGTCAATCGCAAGGTTAAGTTTTCCCGCCGTAGCACCGACTACGCAGATGAGCACATCGCCTGCTTGGGCAAACTTGAGGGGTTTGGTAGTCCATTCACGTATTAGTGGGAGAGCCTTTCCAAACTCACCAGCTTTTACAAAGACAGTACCTATTCCGTCCTTATTGCAGTCCTGAGCTTTGGGGGCTTGCCCCATCACAAAAGAAGCAATATCCCCGAGTTCTACAGTTGCCCAACTGTTTGGCAACTCACTCATCCCCAACCTCCTGAGCCACCACCAACCCCATCACCTCGGCCATCAGTTGCTTCTGCGCCGCTACTTCATCCCCTGCACCCAGCTCCCTCATCAACTCCTCAAGCTCATGCAACGCTTCAGTCAACTCAGCCATAGCCTCACCCGCCAACACTTCCGGGGCCGGCAAGTCGTTAGCATCCAGACTGTCCGCATCCTTCAACCAACTGATATCCAGCGAATCACCGCGCTGTTCAATCTGCTCGCGAGTAAAAACCCGAAAACGGCTCAGCTCCCCAATCCCTTCTACATTCTCCGCACGCGGGCTATTGCCATTGGCATCCACCCCGTACGCCACTTCGAAAGGCTTGAGATACGTAGCACCAAACGGCGTGCGTTTACCAAAACTCGGCATGTTGCTACGCAAATCGTAAACCCACACACGCTGGGTGCAGCCTTGATCCTGGCGCGGATTTTCAATAGTGCCTTTCTGGAAAAACAGCACATTGGTCTTCACGCCTTGGGCGTAAAAGATTCCCGTTGGCAGTCGCAGAATGGTGTGCAGGTTGCACTTGTCCATCAGGTCGCGGCGCACGTCGGTGCCGACGCCGGCTTCGAACAATACGTTGTCCGGCAACACCACAGCGGCTCGGCCACCGGGTTTGAGGCCGCGATAGATGTGCTGCAGGAAGGCCAGTTGTTTGTTGCTGGTCTTGTAAGTGAGGTCGTCACGGGTCGGGCCGCCGCCGCCCTTTGCGGTGCCAAACGGGGGGTTGGAGAGAATTACGTCGACTTTCGGCAAGCTGGCCCCGGTTTGGCCAAGGGCATTGCCCAGGTGCACCACGCCTTCTTCGTCACCTTCCATGCCATGCAGCAGAGTGTTCATCAATGCCAAGCGGCGAGTGCCTGGCACAAGTTCTACGCCGACAAAGGCACGGTTGCGCTGGAAGCTGCGTGCCTTTTCGTCGAGGTCGTAATAGTCGTCAGTTTGGCTTTTGATGTAGGTATCGGCGGCAATCAGAAACCCTGCGGTACCGGCGGCCGGGTCCTGAATGACTTCGCCCTGCTGGGGCTTGATGCAGTTGATGATGCTGTCGATCAGCGGGCGCGGGGTGAAGTACTGCCCCGCACCGGATTTAGTTTCGCTGGCGTTCTTTTCCAGCAGACCTTCATAAAGGTCGCCGAGGCCGTCCTCACGGGCACTGAACCAGTCGATTCCATCTAGGCTCCTTACCATTTGTTCGAGATGGCGTGGTTCCTTAAGACGGGTTTGGGCGTCGGTATAGATGGCGGCGATCAATTGATCGCTGCTCTTGCCTAGATCGAGGAGCATTTGGCGGTAATGGTTAAGCAGATCCAGACCTGACTTATTCGACAGGTCTGGCCAGCGGGCACCGGCCGGCAGCTTGTGGTTGAAGTCGTCGTTGTTCTGAACCTGCTCGTATTCCATTTTGATGAACAGCAGCAGGACCAATTCGGTCACATAATCGCTGTAATTGATGCCGTCGTCGCGCAGGACGTCGCAGAGGTTCCAGAGTTTCTGGACGATATCGCTATTGGTCATTGGTTGCTCTGAGAAAAGAAGGTATCGGGTCGATAGGGAAAGGCGTGGCAGCCCCATGCGAGTCATCGACCTATGTAAAAATCGAAAGAAAAGGTTTGCGGTGGCCGAAGCTGGCCAGCATGTGGCGCGGGAGCGTATGGAGATCTGCCTGACATTGCAAGAGACCATCCCGACGCCCCCGGCTGATCACGCGGCGGCGGACCAGAGGTTATCGCCGAGTGTCTCCAGCACTTGCTCCAGTTGGCCTCCAAGCAGCTTGTCGAGCCTTTTCAATCCGCCGTCATTGGAAAATGCACGGTTCAGTTGCTGCTTATCGACCACAATTTCATGGACCAATTGGGTCGCCAGGCGATCAAGCCATCTGCGCTGAACCTGGTTCCAGGGTTGAAGGGCATAGATTTTCTGCATGGCGTTGGCGACCCTCTGTTCAAAAGGAATCAGCGCTTCACCCAGGGCAGCCTGACGAATGTAGCCGATCACGCTGGCAGCGATTTCCTGATTACTGTTATTGAACCAGGCGCTACGCAGACTGGCTTCACCGAATGCATTCTGATCGAGCAACAGGCGGATCTCGCGGAGTTGTTCACGTGTCAGATCTTTCGGGCGGTTTACCACTACAGACAGGGCCGCTGATTGGTTGATCTGCAGGTGGATGAACTCGCGAAAGCTGTCCAGATAGTCGGCAGGCTTGCCGTAATGACCATAACTTTGTTCGCGGACCAACAACTTATCCGGGTGATGCGAGATTACCGGATAGCGATAGGTACCGAGCAACTCGCTCACCGTGGCAAGCTGATTGAGCAGTTGGCTGTGCTGACGAACGAAATTCGCTGCTTGCTGGGGGCCCAGTTCATGAAGATGCTGATGTAGGCTAGCCGGCTCTACTCCCCAGAGTTCATGTAGCTCATCGAGTTTATGCTTGATGTCCGGCCGCGTCTCAGCTCTGTGCTGGGCCTTGCGCAGGATGCGCATGATGCGCTGGTTGAGTTGGTCCAGTACGTCATGGGCATGACTCGTCTGCTCATTGTTGCCCGGCGCTTCGTGGCTATGGTCGCTGGTAATTTCATCCAGCAATTGCTCCAACGTGATGCTCGGGTCTTTTACCAGTGGCCGCATCGTATCGACCGACTCCAGACTGGCGTACAGGTCCACTGGGTCGTAGATGCGGAATACGGTCTTGCCTATGTCATCGCAGCGCCGGGTCGCGCGGCCTTTCATTTGCTCATAGAGGATGCGTGAACGCACGCGACGCATGAACACCAAGTTGCAGATCGAGGGCACATCAATACCGGTGGTCAATAGGTCGACGGTAATCGCGATATTGGGATATTTCTCGTTCTTGAAATGGCGAATACGACTTTCAACATGGTCGCTCTGGCCTGTGATGACCTGTACCGCAGCCTGGTTGTAGCTCTCCTCGTAGATATCCTTGAAGGCCAAGTCGAGAAGGTTTTTCACCCGTTCCGCGTGAGGCTGACTGACGCAAAAGATCATGGATTTCTCTTCGCCGTTTGGGTCGATATCTCCAGCAAGGGCTTCGCAGATGACCCGGTCGAAGTCAGGGGTGATCACCCGGCGGTTGAATGATTCGATTTGGAAATCCAGCTCATCCTCCAGCTCGGCGACGTCGACTTCGCCAGTTTGCGTGTTGATTACGTTGACCTTCTCGCCTCTCTCGAAATGAATGCCGTTTTCACTTAGCTCGGTTCTGTAGTTGATCGGTGGTTCGTGATCGATCAGCCAGTCATCGGCGACCGCTTCGCGGTAACTGTAGGTAAATACCGGTTTTCCGAAGATCTCCGTTGTCTGCATCGCCGGGGTGGCGGTCAGCCCGATGCGGCAGGCGTCGAAATAGTCGAGTACGCGACGATATTGCGAAAGGTATTGACTGTGGTCCCGGACGGAAAGTTCACCTTCAGTCATCTCCTGATCAAGGGTATAACCGCGGTGCGCTTCGTCAACGATGATGCAATCGAACTCGCCAACCGGTGGTGGATTATCCGAACGGAAGATACGACTGACCATGGCTTGGACAGTGGCCACCTGGACGCGGGTCTCCGCTTCAGCCGCCATGTCGCCGAGCACCTTGACGTCGTAGATTTGCGCGAGGGTCTGATTCTGCTCCAGTGGCATATCGTGGAACGAATCGATGGCCTGTTCACCCAGGGCACTGCGGTCTACCAGGAACAGGATGCGCTTGAACCGTGACGATTTCAGGAAGCGATACATTAGACCGATGATCGTACGGGTCTTGCCAGTCCCGGTGGCCATGGCCAGTAGACAATTGCGTTTGTCTTCAGCCAAGGCCTTTTCGACAGCCAGGATGGCTTTCTCCTGGTAGTCTCGCAGCTTCAGATAGCCGAAACCTTCTGTATGAAGTTTGGCTTCGGCTTTTGCCCGGTCCTGCTTGAGCAGATCGAGCAGATCGTCTGGCCGGTGGAAGTCCTGCAGGGCACGACGGGTATTGGAGGGGCTGCGAAGGTCTCTGAACCAGGTACCGGATTGCTCGGCAAGCTGCTGGATGTACGGGCGACCATTGCAGGCGAAGGCGAAGGGGATTTGGAAGCTGCCGCCTTCTCCGTCTTCCCATGCGTCGGAGCGACCCGCTTCGCTCCAGGCGGTCACGTGTGTGGTGGGATCGAGCCCTCGAGCGTATCGTTCGGCTTGGGGAATGCGCTCCGCGATGTTGATGCGCTTGCGCTTGGCCTCGACTACAGCAATCGGCATCAGGCCGCGGAACAGAATATAGTCTGCCTTGGAATTCAGGTTGGACATGGGCCACTCGGCAATTGCCTTGTTCTTGCCCTTTTCCGGACGCCCGCCTTTGGTATAGGTGAGATCCAAAGAGTCGGCTTCCCAGCCCGCCTCATTGAGCTGCTGGTCGATGAGAATACGGGTAAGGTCTTCATCCAGATCGAACTGTCTGGTCGCTCGCTTGGCTTTCTTGGCAAACGCCTGAGAGACCTTAGCTTGAGAGGCCAGCTCTTTGCGCAAGGCCTCAAGATTCCTTTCATGCTCGGCCCGCAAATCGGACAGTTGCTTTTCCTGCTCGTCCGCCTTCTGTTTATAGTTGCGCGACTCGATTTCCATTAGACGCGCGAGCTCTGCGTGCTCTTCGGCTTCACGCGTGAGCAGATCTGCCAGTTGCTGGTCATCCTCCAGTCGATGATCGGATTCGCGCAGCTGTGCCTTGAGTTGATCAATTTCGCTTTGGAGTTCGCGCAGCGGCGCGCTGGGGTCTGCTGGCGTGATGAATTGGCCAGGCTTGAATGTCCTGTCGGCTTTACCAACAGCGCGGTGGTACCAGACGCAGAGCTCGCGGGCGACTTTCAAGCCATCGAGCGCTTCCCGGTGGCAGGTGCTGAACTCGTGGGTCGCTTTGTTTCCTTCAATGCGCAGCGTATGGAACAGGCTGACAATATTTCGATCAAGCTGGATTTCACGGCCCAGTTTGTAAAGAAGGTCAGCCTGGGTGGTCTTGACATCAAATTCGATGGCAGCACGGCTGGCAAGGTCCTGCGCTAGGGCTTCTCCCAACTGTCGGAGCTTGATCAGCGTAATGTTGGGATCGCTGCTGAAAGCCTGCTCGGCGCTTACGGCCAACTTGTTGAAAACCGGGTCGTGTTCGGCAAGGAAGAAGAAGTTAGAGCGTTGGGACATTGCGTCATTCCTTAGACTGGCTCTGGCAGCGATCATGTGCATAAGCGCAAACAAATTATTTCAACTTTAACGAAGAATAATGGCACTTGACCAGCACTCACTGTCCCGCGCCTCACGGAGCGCCGGTGTCGATACGCGCCGCATTCCAAATTGGTATCACTTATGGGGCACCCATGGCAGCATCACCAACCTCACAGAAAGCCGGTTTGTCTTACTCTCCACCTGTGCACGCGTAGGTGGTTGGAATACACAGCGCTAATCGAGCTTCGTGGTCTCAGACCAATAGTGGGCAGCTTTAATGATTCGCTTGCAGCCAGAAATGGCATTAGGGACCAAATTCTCGTGCTGACTGTCACTCATCGAAATGCTGATCTCGGCATGAGCTTCTCTCACTGCTCCCCACAAGCTTAGATAAGCTTTCGCCAGCTGGTCGCTGGGCAGATCCAATGCGCTCAGCTTATTCAGCTGCTCGTAATAGCCTTCAAGTGATCTCCTTACCTGACCCCAATCAACTGTTTTAGTCAGCACCCCCAAGCCCTGAACGCAGTCCAACAGGCGTACAGCAAAGTCGTGCATGGATAGGGCGGTATGGCTTATTGAATTTTGAAGAAAAGTCATCTTCTCCTTTGCCTTCTCTACTTCGCGCAGCGCCCTCTCCTCATCACGTCGATCCTTCGCATTTGCTATCCACACCGATGCCAGTATGGCCGCGATGGAACCCACAGCCTGAACCCATGCTGGCGCGTTGGGATTTCCCCAAGGCCAATTGAAGATCCACCAAGCGGCTAGGACGACTAACGGCGATACAAGCAGAGCACTGACAAGGCCGCGTGGACGGATGGTGAATACTATCTCTTTCGGCATTGCCATCTCCGTGCCATCACAAAAACACGAAGCTTGCCCGGTGAGGTTTGGCGAGTCCATAGGGCGCTGCATGATGGCACTCAGCTCATCCCAACTTGCAGGCTGCATAAAGGCTAAAAAATGGCAGTAGTTTGCGTCCAGCCTGGCGCCTCATCGGCATCCAGGACCAGCTGCACACCAGGACATGGGCAGCGTCGGTAGCAGGGATCCCGTGACGTCACCTAGGCTGCCAAGCAGCACCAGCGCCAGCCCCCCGCCGTTGATGGTACCGATGTAGATCGGCGAAAACGCCTGCTCATGCTTGCTGGCACACGCCAGGTCCGGCACCGAGCCATACAGCACTCTCGACAGAGGCAAAGCAATTAGCCATCATCGTTGCGGGCAGCTCACATGCACGATGCCATCGCCAAATCCACGACGCACCTTGTCGCACCCGCCCCCACTGATCGACTACCCCCATCGGGCCCGACGAACGCTTGTATGAGGATGGGCGCAGCAAGCCCAGCGGCGGTGGATTTCAAAGATATCGGAGTTTCGGTACCGAAGTTACCGTTGGAGTGGAGCGGGCGAATCTGGGGTGCAGACGGCGATGATTGAAGCACATGGGGAAGCAGGGTGGCCAGCATTAACGGCGGTGACCTGCCCTGATCCCCTGTCCCTGTTGAACATTGAGAACGACCCAACCTACTGCATCGGATGCTGCGCACCATGAATGTGATGAACGTAATGCCCCAACTGTCCCTGTCCCCCTATGGCCCGGTTAACGAAGCTGGGGAGCAAGTACATTTTCGTCAAGGCGACCTTGACGGCGCCTGCGGCCCCTACAGCCTTCTGATGGCGCTAGTTGCCAACGGCATCATCAGCCGCTTCGAGGCCAGCTACATGGGGCTGAACGACGGCCGTACCCGGCTGGGTAAATTCCATAACCGCCTGGCCGAATTCGGCGGTCTGATCAATAACGGTACCAACGGATGTGACCTGGACTGGCTAGTCGACTGCTTTCGCAACCAGATCAGCCTTGAGAAATTCAGCGGCAACACTCGCTCCATGGTGACCGAGCTGGTGGCAGCAGTAACCAATGGCTACTCCACCATCATCGGGGTCGACTGGCCGGGCGGCGAAGGTCATTGGTTACTGGTCGTTGGCTATCAAGGTCAGGTGATAGAAGTAGCAGGTGCCAAGTCCCAGACCAACGTCACCCACCTGCTCTGCCTCGATCCATTCCTCGAAGCCCCTCGGGTGTCACTGTGGAATGCAGTCCTGGAGGTGCAAACTGCCGATGGAACGGTGGTCAATGCCGGGCCGTTTCCGTCCAATCATTGGGGTGGTGTCGAACCGAGCAAGTGCCGGATTACCAATGGATTGGGCATTGGGAAGCGGTAGGGCTTGGCTGGACTTTTCGAGCGGCCGACAAACGTATTTTCAAAATTATCCGGAGCAAGATTGATGACCACTCCTCGAGTTTCTAATGCACTTTGGGCACAAATTTCCAACCTCAGTGGCCAGCGTTTAGATACACCTGCCAACCGGTCGGATTTTGAAGTTCAGGCAGTCAGCCCTACTCACGTGACCATAGCGACACACAGCAGCACTGTCAGTGTTTCGCGGCAGGCATTTGAACAGACGCTGGACTATCTGCTCACTCAGGGACATCAGGGACATTCCAATCAGGTCGCTATCGGCTCCAATAAAGACCCTTTGCTGGCAAGTCCGCTTTGCCAGGCTGCACGCAGAGAACCTGGTGGTAGTTCCGGGCCCATGGTGATCACGTATGTGCTACCGATTCTTGAAGCATGTGGATCAGTAGGTATAGGTCGAACCGCCCGCCCCAGTACAGTCTGGTTGTTACCATGAGTCTGTAAGGGAGTGACATTGTATGAATCCCTTTCGGCAACACTGTCAGCGCCAAGCGCGTCGTGGTGGCCGGTTACGGCGACTCCCAGCCTATCCCAGGTATCGCACCAGAGGATGCCCAGCAACGGCGCATCGAAGTGCGCGGGGTGACACAGGAAGATCGCTTTTCACCACAGATAAAGGATTCCAGTAATGGGTATCACCTACAGACAAGATGACGACCTGGCGTTTCTCCAGTACTGCACGGAGGAAGACATCCGCCAGCTGGCCAAGTACCTGATGCTCGATAACGATGGCGAAAAACGAGTTGCCAGTGAGATCGCTAACGATGAGCAATTCAAGAAACTGGAGGGCCAGCCGGACCAGTGGCGCCAGTGCTGGAAACTGGTGGCCGGTGAACTGCAGCATTTCGGTGGCGATTCGATCGTCAACTTGTTTCGCCGCCAGGGAGTGCTGTACAAGGAAATGCTCTGCGACGTCTGCGACAAGGCAAAAGCCAAGTACGATAGCAAATCGTCTGCCTATGACATCGAAAACAAGTTGATCGAACGCCTGGTCGAGCAGTCTTGGGACAGCATGTCTGACTCCGAAAAACGCAAAGCTATGGAGTCGATGAATCTTCCTGGGGCCATTGAATCTATGCCCCTGGCCGCAATCATCAAAGCTATCAGCTCAGGCGGCATAGGGTCCTTCGAGTGGTCTGCTTGGCTCGCCAATTCCGCCCGCCAGTACTTCGGCAATGCCTTGGTCATGGGCGCCGGTGGCGCCGCTGCGTTGATTGGCGGACGCGCCGTGGCCGCCTTCGCCGGGCCGGTCGCGGCTATCGCCGTGACCATACCGTTGCTAAGCGGCACCGCCTATCGGGTCACCATTCCAGCGGTCATCCAGATCGCCTACATGCGCCGCAAATACGAAAAAGAGGACCGTTTCTGATGCAAGCCGCCGCCGACCTACTGCAGAAAATCTGGGTTCTCGATGAAGCCGCCTTCTCCAAAAAACTGCTCGACGCCTTGGCTCAGGGTAAAGCTGTGATCCATGACGGCGTGGCCTACTGGAAAGCAGGTAGTGGCGAGAGTGGGATTATTCAACACCTGCCATTCAAGGAAACCATGATCAAGTCCGCCGAAGAAGCGATCAAAGCCGCACAAATGACAACCGTCATGGCCGCAGCCGCTTCCACCTGCGTGATCCTCGGCGCGTTGATCATCCAGACCAAATATCTGGCCGCAAAACTCGACAAGATCCAGAACACCGTCGACGAAATCGCCAAAGACCTGCACGCCCAGAACATTGTCTATTACATGGACAAAGTCACCGATTACATCGGAGGGATAGAAGTTGCCCGCACCCTGCTGAAGGACCGCAGCCTGGCCCATGAGATCAGGGAAGTGGCCTACCCACTGCTGGCCACCTCAGCGGCCAAGCGCAACCACGCGCTGTCCTTCATCGACAATATCCTCAACCTGGCGCATAACAGCAACGAACTGACCAACAAACACTACGAACTGGTGGTCAACTTCGCCCACATGATGCTGGAAATCATGCCCCTGGGAATGCACACCGAATACCTGCTGGCCGCCCGCGTCGGCAAACCACAATTGGCCCAGCAAATCCTGGAGGACGGTGCCGAGCGCTACCAGGGAGCCATGAATCTCTACAAAAACTTCCTAAACGAACAACACCGCAATCTGATCCGCGGCAGCATCGGCGAAAAGGCCGAAATCTTCCATCGCATCGAACACAAAGCCAAACAACTGATCCACTCGGAAGAAAACCGGCTGCTGCTGTCCCTGCCCAATGGTCGTATGGCTATTCTGGAAGCGGCCTGAGTCCCAGCCCTAGAGCTGAAGCCTGATTGCTTGTTACAGCTTGCATGCAAGCGATCAGGCCCGGATCTTCAACTGGGATGTAAGCCCCCTTCTGAGGTGCTCATCTGATCAAACTCAGGGCCTCACAATGCCGCTTACCAGGTCATAGACCAGCGTAAACGCTACGTCCGCTCGCGAGGTGTAATTGCTGCCCTTACTTACAGCCATCAACACCGCCGCAAATACTCCGCCACCGCTTTCTCCAACCACCCTGCCGCCCGCATCCTCAATTCCTTGCTCCCACACTTCGAGCAGCGCTCAAACCACTCCCCAGGCAGCAGTGCATCGCTCAGGCACCACGGTTTGCTTCCAAGTGCAAAAAACCACAAAAAAGTGGGGGAATAAATGGGGGGATCAGAACGTTTTTCAAAGCACCTAAATCATTGTTTTTCAAAAAGTCAGAGGCAGCACGGTCCCGGAAAATGTTGTCGACATTTGGTGGCCCTTGATGGCTGCGTCTCCTGCGTGCATCGCCTGCTTGTTTCCACCTCGCCTCACTGACATCATCAAGCCATCACTTGGGATGAGACTTGTCATTCCACCCCTTCCGCAGGTTCCGCCAACTCCAGGAAAAACGCTACACATGACGCAGCCCCTCAAGGACGAAGTTCAAATGCTGCTAAGCGGCCTCGTCACCCCCGATATCGTCGTAGCCAGCACCTCCGTTGCCGCATTGCTAGGCGGCGAGTCGATCCGCGGCAGCGACGACCGCCACATTAAAGGCCGGTTGACCATCCCCGAATACCAGCGCCCTTACCGCTGGCAGATCAAACACCTGCAACGCCTACTGAACGATCTCACCGAATACTTCTCACCGTCTGTGGGTGCATCGCCGCCTGAGCACGACTTCTATCTGGGCAGCATCATCGTCCACCAATCGCGCCCGCCAAGGATGCGCACCGACGTCTTGAACATCATAGATGGCCAGCAGCGCCTGATTACCCTGGCATTGCTGGCGCATGTGCTGAAGCAACGAGATCTCGCCAAAGGCATCGAATTGGCCTCTCCAGAGTCCCAGACCCGCGCCCTGGGCAATCTGCGCTGGCTTGAGCAACAGCCGTTGCCATCGGTGGACTTCTCTCGGATGAACATCACCTTGGTCGTCACCCGCAGTGAGGATGACGCCTATCACTTCTTCGAGACGCAGAACACCGGCGGGGTCCGACTGGACGGCCCGGCGATCCTCAAGGCGCATCACTTGCGTGGGGTGTCGCGGCAGGAGCAGGACAAGCACGCGCGGCGCTGGGAGGCCTGGGGCAAGCTGGACGACACGATGGATGCGCTGATGAAGGCGCGTCACTGGCAACAGCTGAAGTGGCGCAGTCTCTCGAGCCACCGTCAGCCGCTGCAGATGCGTGAGGAGATTGTCGCGGAGTTGGCCGAGCGCACCGGACAGGGCCGGGATGTGGCGTATCGCACCGCGCGAGTCAGCCATTTTGGCGAAGGCCAGGCCTTGCAGGTGGACAGTGGATACGCGATGCGTCAGCCAATCAATGCCGGTACCAATGCCATTCACTACTTCGATTATTTCCATGAGCTGCGTCGGGCGGTGTTGATCAGGCGCGATGACAACAGCCTTACGCCTTTTCATCAGCTCTACGACGAGTTGGTGGTTAAGGCCAACGGCAGCGAGTTTTTACGCAAGCTCTTTGACTGTGCGGTGTTGCTGTATGTCAGCCAGTTTGGTCGACAAGGGCTGTTGGAGGCGGGGTGCTGGTTGTTCAGGGTGATCTTCTCGCCGCGGCTGAGCAATGAAAAGGCCGTGCGTGAAAGCACAGCGCAGAGTTTTGCCGAGCACAATCCGGTGTTGGACTGGATCGCCTACAGCTACACCCATGACGATCTGATCGAGATTTTGCAGAGGTTCAGTTATCCCATTGCTGAGCGACTGGACGAGAATAGTGTGAAGTACCGGTTCGTGCGTACTGTGCAGGTGTACTTTTCGATGGGCTTGAGCAAGTCGGGCGAATCGCTGCAGGCGGACTTTGATGTTGAACTCAAGCAGGTCATCAGCCACATGCTCGAAAAACGCTCTTCCAACCAGGCAGGTGTGCAATGAGTGCCAGTGTCCGTTCATATGTCCAGGCGCCAGCCTTGTTGTGCGCTGCAGAGATCACGCTGATCATCCCCAGCTATCAGCGCCCTTATGTCTGGCCGAGCGAGGATGTTGTCGGTCTGCTGGAGCAGATCATGGTGGCCTGCGACACCGACGCGCCGCATTACTATATCGGCACGGTACTGACGTCCGCCGTCACCCCACGCGACTCAGGACACACCCACACTCTCTATGAAGTGATCGACGGTCAGCAGCGCATGACCACCTTGATGCTGCTTGCCCTCGCGCTGACGGCGGTGGTGCCCGACAACGCGCTGGCGAAGTTCATCGTATGGAACAAGCAGCCCCGGCTGACCTTTGCCATTCGTGACGAAGTGCAGCGACTGTTTGCGGCGTGGGCCGGGCTTGATGCCGAGGAAAATACGGGCAGGGCCTCTGAGTCGGACGAAGCTTACATCAAGCACCTGACCGCTGCCCGCAAGGCGCTTGCCGATCGGTTGGGAGCGTTGCGCAGCCAGCGGGGGGAGGCGTATCTGGCCGAGGTGGCCGAGTACCTGTATGCGAAGGTGCGATGGGTGAACAACATCATGCCCCCGGGCATGGACCTGAACCGACTGTTTTCGACCATGAACAACAGCGGCGTGCAGTTGGAGCACAGTGACATTCTCAAGTCCCGTCTGCTGGCTGTTATCGAGACGCAGAAGCTGCGTTTCGATGCTATCTGGCAGGCCTGTGAAAACATGGAAGACTTCTTCGAGCGCAATCTGCGCAAGGTCTTTCCGGACGCGGATTGGAAACGCCTGAAACAGGATGACCTGGTCAGGCATTGTGTGACGACCTTCCCGCTCAAACGCGTCCCCGCCGGGGATGTGCAGGGTATGACCATTGCACAGTTAGCCAAACTGTCAGTGGTCGAATCGGACGAGTCCAAAGCACGGCAGGAGCCCGTGCGTTATTGTCGCCCGATTATCAGTTTTGGCCTCCTTCTGATGCACGCCTACCGCATCTATCTCAAGGAGCACCGCCTGGACGATGTCGAGGTGCGCCTGCATGACAGTCGGCTCAACGACTACTTTGCCGACTTCATCGCCCACGCCACTGAAAGACAGGCTAAGGCCTTCATCGAATGCCTGTGGGCGGTGCGTTATCAGTTCGACCTGTGGGTAGTAAAATGGCTGCCGGAGGCTGACAGTCAGGTCTGGAATCTGCGTCAAACCAACGTCAGCCGAAGCCGCTCCGACAACGGCTGGCGACTTGCCCGCACCCGACTGGAAAGCAGCGACCTGAGCCAGTTGCAGAGTGTGCGAAACTTCACCGGCGAGCGAAGTGCGCAGTATTGGTTGACGCCGTTTCTCGGGGCGTTGGTGGCTGGCGAGGCAAAGACGCAAGCGCAGGTCGTGGCGCTGCTGGAGCGCATTGACAATCAACTGTCCCTGGCCGAAGACAGTCAGAAGGAAGCCAGCTTTGCGCTTTTGGCCGGTCATGATTTCGCCATGCGGGGCATCGACACAGTTATCGATGACTTGAAAGAGCCCAACGGCACTCGCTTCGAGCATTACTGGTTCCAGAAACTGGAATACATTCTCTGGCGAGAGCGCAGCCGTTTCGGTTTCTTTGACGCGTCCAAGCTGGCGGCCTACCGAATCACCTCGAAGAACTCTGTGGAGCATGTCCATCCCCAGCGGGAGGAGTTCGGCGTTGAGTTGGCTAAGGTTCACCTCGACAGCTTTGGCAACCTGGTGCTGCTGAGTCCTGGCGAAAACTCGTCCTACAGCAACCAGCGCGTCGGTAAGAAGCGAGAAGACTTCAAGGGCAAGCCCCGTTACGACTCGCTCAAACTTGCTCACATCTTCAGTGGCAAAGCCGAGATGGAATGGGATGCGCCTGCTATCGACCGGCACCAGGCGCAGATGTTGGTGTTGATCAAGGAGCACTATGACGCGACGGGGACCTAAAGACTGCGCCCGGTCCCACATGCCCAAAGGCATCACTGGGGGGACCGCGCGAAGTTCGGGAAATAGTCGACGTAATCTCACACTAAGCATGCCACCGGGATGTCCGCTTCGGGCAGTTCTCTGCCGATCATGGTTACGAAGCGTGCTGGTCAACTCCGATGCAATCGGTGGTCAGATCGAATGCAAACGGGTGGTCAAGTGGCGTGCAGTATTCCAACTGGTATTCCAACTAAAAATAAAAACAGATATTAATTTTATAAATCAATATCTTACTGAGCGGATTCAAATTACCCCGGCCCACCACTTCAACATCTAAAGACGTCCAGTAAGATA
>Ga0307408_100001421_pt1 | contig 17823 bp, 19 predicted proteins | sample 322Cmetagenome_FD_202116 | JGI IMG/M metagenome (GOLD analysis project Ga0307408, IMG submission 202116) | Maize rhizosphere microbial communities from greenhouse at UC Davis, California, United States - 322HYB-C-3 | ecosystem: Host-associated > Plants > Roots > Rhizosphere > Soil | place...
CTAAAAAGCCGGCTATCAAGTTTGATGTACAGGAAACTTCTCAAGTAAGCTTGTTTTTATAATCGAGCTCAGGTTAGTAGAAAGTATCAAATTGCACTATGCCTGGCTGGTAGTAATACAATTAATAGGCTTCTTTGTATTTTATTCGTCCCAAAGCATCCTCCTTGGAACATTCGTAATTACTATAGTGTCCTTTGCATTTTATTTTCTTTTGAAACTGTTTTTCATCCGGTACATCTACTACTTTTACAACCAGGGGCATTCGTACTCAAAAGTGTATTGCCTGGTATCCATAGCCAATATCTTAGTATTTTCCGCGCTCTGCAACATTATTAACTTACTTGCTTATGCTTGAAATTGATAGCGTAACTCTTACGTTCTGGGATAAAAAAATACTCTCAGGATGTTACCTTAATTGTCGCCAGGGCGAAATTGTTGGAATGCTTGGGCGAAATGGAACAGGGAAATCAAGCTTATTGAAAATTATCTTCGGCAGCATAAAGGCTGATTTTAAACACCTTAAGGTCAATGGCAAACTCATTGACAAAGGCTTTAAAAGCAATTTAATTGCCTACCTACCTCAAGAGTCATTCCTCCCACCATTCTTATCAGCCACTGAAATAATAAAACAGTATATGCTGGAGAATCAACTTTCAATCGGGCATCAGTTACTTGGAAAAGTCAATGGTTTAAAAACCGGCCAATTATCCGGGGGAGAATTAAAACTGGTTGAATTGCTATGGATACTCAACTTAAAAACTCCATATATTTTATTGGACGAACCTTTTTCTGGTATATCTCCTATATATGTTGAGGTACTACAAGATTTGATAAGAGATATCTCGAAAACCAGGGGTATCATCCTCACCGACCATCTATATCGCCCTTTGTTGGAAATTAGCAACAGAATTGTATTATTGCATAATAGCGCTGTCTATACAATTAAAAACGAATCAGACTTAGTACACTACAATTACATACCAGATTACTTATGAAACTACCCATATATCAGGTTGATGCCTTTGCTGATAAATTATTTAGCGGAAACCCTGCTGCAATCTGCCCTTTAAAGGACTGGCTGCATGAGCCGGTAATGCAAAAAATTGCTGCCGAAAATAATCTGGCGGAAACTGCTTTTTTCGCACCTGAAGGCTCTGGTTATAAGATTAGATGGTTTACACCAGCACATGAAATTGACTTATGTGGACATGCAACCCTGGCTTCTGCCCACATATTATTTACGGAATTGGGATACGGGGAAGATAGCATTAGCTTCCATACTCTTAAAGCAGGAACCCTTACTGTATCACGCGACGGAGACCTTTATGTATTAAATTTCCCTTCCCGGATACCGGAACACAATGTTGCGCCGCCTGAACTTATATCTGCATTAGGCGGTAAAGAACCGAAAGAGGTTTTAAAATCAAGAGATTACTTTTTAGTATACGAAACGGAAGAGGATATTGCTTCTATAAAACCCGATTTCTCTGCGCTCAGCAAAATTGACACGATGGGAACCATCGTTACGGCTAAAGGCAATAACAGCGATTTTGTGTCGAGAATGTTTGCCCCTGCTGCAGGCATTAACGAAGACCCTGTAACCGGTTCGGCGCACTGTAACTTAATTCCTTACTGGGCGGAGAAACTTGGCAAAACCAAGCTACATGCTTACCAGATATCCGAACGCCGGGGCGAGCTGTGGTGCGAGCTACAAGGCGATAGGGTGCTTATGGCTGGCAAAGCTGTTACTTATTTAAAAGGCGAGATTTTTGTATAGGAAAATTTAATTGGCTAACTTTAAGTTATGAGGACCCGAGATCAATTCCATGCGCTTATTGATAAAATAGAGGACGAGAAAGCCTTAACTGGATATTTTAATCTAATCCAGATGTTAAATAATAATGTTGAAGGAAAGCTTTGGAATAATTTAAGTAATGATGAAAAACAAGAACTTCTCTTATCTTACGAAGAGAGTTTTGATGCAAACAACCTCATTAGCCATGAATCAGTTAAACAGAGATACAATAAATGGCTAAACAAATAGTTTGGACATCTAGAGCTCTTAAAAACTTTGATAGCGTTGTAAAATATTTAGAAGAAGATTGGAGTGAAGATGTTACTATTGCCTTTATAAAGCGTACCTATGAAATAATAGAACTTTTGGCTATACACCCTACTTTAGGTACTCTTGAAGAAAAGAAACGAAATATCAGAGGATTTTTACTGACAAAACACAACCGTATTTTTTATAGAATTACTGCAAATAAACTAGTTATATTAAACGTATTTGATACTCGACAGAATGGGAGAAGGAAAAAACATTAACCACATCTCACCATTTATAGGTTATCCCAGTCCTCCAAATAGTTAAACTTTTATAGTCCACTTTATTTGATTGTATTTGGTAGGTATTCTGAAGAGCTGGAGTTATATAAAAATGGTCAATCACTTTTATCTGCACTCCGGCTTGTAAGCGGTTTTGGTCAAAAATATTCCCCTTTACCTGACCGCCGAAATTGATCATCGGCTCGTCGGAAATAAAGAAATACATTTTTTGCTTAGGCATCAGCGGAAGCTGCGCCATAAACTGATAACGAAGGCGGTAATTAAATTTATCGCCTTTTTGGTCTTTTTGGAAACGCTCTTCCAAGCGCAAGCGGTGGTTAAGCTTTAAACACTGAAAAGGATGGATTGCCTGTATCTGCTGCCATGGACGGTTTTCCCTTCGGACAGAACTTCCGGAAAAGTATTCCGAATATGCATAGCCGGCAGATATGGTAAACAACTTGTTTAATTCATAATTCAGTCCTACCCTTCCAATCCACTGCACTCTTTTATCAAAATCACTGTACCGGTCTGAGTAATCAGCTGCTACAGACCATTTTGTAGAATCAACAGATATAGCAATATAATACTGCGGCCAAAACTCAACGTCTCTTTCAACTTTCTTTTGAGCAAAAACGGTTAAAGAACCAAGGCATAAAAGAGCACCAAAAACTATACTCCGGAAAAAAAACTTACAAAACATTATAAATAATCAGGGCGGTTTAAAATTGCCTGTTTGATAATAGCGTCCCTCATATCGAACTCTTGTGGCAACTCTTCATCGTGGTTTACTTTCAGCAACTTATGGCGGTGGGGTTCATGGATTTTCCTGCTTTGCACTACTTCTTCAGCAGGGATTTCGACCGCTAAACCATATTGGCTTAGTTCCGTGCTGCTCTTTTCTTTTACAGGCGCGGCAACTTTGGCTTCTTTGTAAATGTGCTTATACTTAGGCTCAAAAGGACGGGCAGGATCTACAACTTCTTCAAGTAAAAATGGCGCTGGTTCCTTTACTGGCTTTTGCCGCGATTCGGCAGGCTTTTCAGGGACGTACAAATCATCAATTGGCTCTGCAGGCATTGAGGTATCACGCTTACGTGCCTTTTCCTGTTCGCTTTTAAAATTGCTGTAAATTTTATAAGCAAAAGCGGCCAAGCCAATCACAAAAGGGAGCAAATCTTCCATGCTCCTACAAAAGTATAGAAAAACCTTTACTTATCACATGAGACATCTTAAAAGGTTGGATCCCGGATATAGAAGCCCTGTGGATATTTAAAGCAAAATTGTTAGGAATGAAATGGGATGAATTATATAACTTGCTGATTATTTTAAAGATGAGCCGGGGTTATAGCCCCCAAACGTGAAAGATGCAATTAAACCGACTGGAAATTAAGGGCTTTAAGAGCTTTGGCGATAAGATTACTATAAACTTTAACGAAGGCGTAACGGCGATAGTTGGCCCCAATGGCTGCGGAAAATCGAACGTAGTTGACGCCATTCGATGGGTATTGGGAGAGCAAAGCACGCGAATGTTGCGCTCTGAAAAGATGGAAAACATCATTTTCAACGGTACCAAAACGCGTAAGCCTTCGCAATTAGCTGAAGTTTCGTTAACCTTTGATAACACAAAAAACATTCTTCCTACCGATTTCTCACAGGTAACCATTACCCGTAAGTTATATAGGAATGGAGACAGTGAATATCGCCTGAATGATGTTCAATGCCGCTTGAAAGATATAACTGACTTGTTTTTGGATACGGGTATCGGCCCCGATTCGTATTCGATTATCGAATTAAAGATGATTGATGAGATTATTGCCAACAAAGAAGGGTCAAGACGAGCTTTATTCGAGGAGGCTTCAGGTATTTCCAAATATAAGTTACGCAAAAAGCAGACACTGAGCCGATTAAAGGAAACAGAATCTGACTTAAGCCGGGTTGAAGACCTTTTGTTTGAGATTGAAAAAAACCTCAAAACCTTAGAAAATCAGGCAAAAAAGGCGGAACGTTATTATAAACTAAAGGAGCAATACAAAGCTTTAAGTGTAATGCTTGCCTCCTTTCGGATAATCAATTTCAGGGAATCTCTGGAAAAACTTGAGGAGCAGGAGGATCGCCATAACACTTCTAAACAAACTGTTACCAATGAAATAGAGAAACTTGAGGCTGCTCTTCAGGTTTATAAAACTGAAAACATTACCAAGGAGAAAAACTTGTCGGCACAACAAAAGGCAGCCAATGAGTTTTCTTCCAAAATAAGGGCTTACGAAAGCGAAAAGAAAATTAAAAACGAGCAGCTTCGTTTTTTACAGGATAAAGAAAAACGCCTTAGCGAGGAGCTTGAAAAAGACAGGGGGCAGTTAAATCACGTTCTATACAATATTAAAAGGCTTAACGAAGAGCAGGTTCAGGAAAGCCAATTATTTGAGGAAGTTAAAAACAGCCTCAATGATAGAAAGGAAGAGCTGGATGAACTTAAAGCTCAGCAACTATCATCAAAAGCGGCGCTTGATAACTTTTTAAAGCAGAATACCGATCTTCAGAACTTACTCTATAAGGCAGAAAAGGACATCACGGTTTTAAATATCCAGCGTGATGCTTTGGTACAGGAAAGTAGCCGAAATATTGCCGATGCTGAGTCAAAAGAAACCGAGCTCAACGAATTTAACAGAGCCATTGCGGAGTTTGAGGCTAATGCAGGTATCAAAAAATCGCAACTGGAAGATTTGCAGCGATATGAGGAAAATCTATTTCAGCAAATCACGAGTGCAGAAGAGCTTATAAACCAACAAAAAGAGCAGCTGTCTGCAGAAAGCCGTAAGCTCGATGCCAAGCAAAACGAATATAACCTTACCAAATCTTTGGTCGACAATCTGGAAGGCTTTCCAGAGTCTATCAAATTCTTAAAGAAAAATACAACCTGGGCTAAACAGGCACCTTTATTTTCTGATGTACTATTCTGTAAGGAAGAATACCGCATTGCTATTGAGAACTACCTGGAACCTGTAATGAATCATTACGTTGTTCAAACGCAGGCAGAAGCTATACAGGCAATCCGGCTTTTGAGTGATTCTTCTAAAGGCCGTGCCAATTTCTTTGTCCTCGAAGCCCTTCAGAATATTCCAGAATCAGCAAAGCCCGAGGTTCAAAACCCTCACCTGATACCTGCGTTAAGTATTGTTGATGTAGATGAAAAGTACGGCCGTTTATGCAGGCAGTTACTTAATAATGTTTACATTTTAACAGCTGGCGACGAGGAAGAATTGGGTAATATCATGCCGGAGTCGAATATCGTCATCTTAAGCGGAAAGGGAAAGTTCTCTAAAAGCCGCATTAGTATGGCTGGTGGTTCAGTGGGCTTATTTGAAGGAAAACGTATTGGACGGGCTAAAAACCTGGAAAATCTTGCCAAGGAAATCAAATCACTGGAAGCCTCTATTAATACTCTAAAAGTCTCGATAGAGCAGGAAGGTTTAAAAGTTGCGGCACTTAAAAACTCATCGAAAAAGCAGGAAATAATTGTTTTACAGCAAGAGGCAAACCGCTTGGGTAACGAACTGATTTCCTTAAAAACACGTCAGGAACAATACCTGGCATTTATAACCAACAGCTTAAACAGAAAGCAGGATATAGAGGCTAAAATCCAGGCGCTTAATGATGAACTTGCACTATTAGAGCCAAAACTGAATGAACTAAAAGCTCAAAAGCAAGACACCAGCAATGAGTTGGTTTATAAACAGCAGTCATACAACGAACTTGTCGAACTGGTTAATGAAAAATCGACGATGTTTAACCAGGAAAATATCCGATTCCATCAACAGCAAAGTAAAGTTTCTGGCATTGAAAAAGATCTCGATTACCGGGAAACCTTACAAACCAGCTTAGATAGCCGGATTGCAACGAATAGTGCCGAACTGGAAAAAGTTAAGGCAGAAATGATAGATACGCTTCAGCATGTTGGGCAAAATGATGAAGGTTTAAACGAGATGTATGTCCAGAAAGAAGAACTTGAAAAAGGAGTTCGCGAAGTTGAACAAGAATATTATGCTTCGAGGGGCTTAATCAATGATACTGAAACTAATATTGCCACTTTAAGGCGAAATAAAGAAAATGCAGAACAGCTCTCAAATGAGATTAAGGATAAAAAAACAAACCTTAAGCTGGAATTAAACGCATTGAAAGAAAGGCTGTCGGTGGAATTCTCCATTGATATTGCCGACCTTTTTGACGCTGAAATTCCGGAGGATGAGACAGAAAGCGGCTTAAGGGATAAAACCGAGAAGCTCAAAAAGCAGCTGGATGAGTTTGGTGCAATCAACTCTACTGCGATGGAAGCTTACCGCGAAATGAACGAAAGGTACACCTTCATCCAAAACCAGAAAAAAGACCTTCTTGAAGCTAAGGCCTCCCTGTTAAGCACGATCAAAGAAATTGATGATAATGCAAAAGGGAAATTCATGGCTGCTTTCACCCAGGTTCGCGAGAACTTCATCCGGGTATTCCGTTCCCTCTTTAATGAAGAAGACAGTTGCGACCTTGTACTGGAGGACCCAACCAATCCTTTAGAATCAGATATTGACATCATTGCACGCCCTAAAGGCAAGCGCCCACTATCCATTAACCAGCTTTCTGGAGGTGAAAAAACACTGACGGCCACAGCTTTACTATTTTCATTATATCTGTTAAAGCCTGCACCTTTCTGTATTTTCGACGAGGTGGATGCACCACTGGATGATACGAATATTGATAAATTCAATAACATCATCCGCAAATTCTCCAATGAATCTCAGTTCATCATTGTATCGCACAATAAACGTACTATAGCAAGTACGGATATTATTTATGGTGTTACTATGGTTGAACAGGGAATTTCGAGAGTTGTAGCTGTAGACCTTCGCGAAGTGGCGTAACTACTCATTATATTTAAACTGGGATTTTAGATTTGCTTTCCTGCTGAGGCAACAAATAATTAAAATCTCAGTTTAATTGTAAAAACCTATGAAAACCATCTTCTTACACCTAAGCCTGCTGTTTCTTCTCTCAGGTTGTTCTAAATTAGTTAAGCCTCAGCAATTACTTGCTGATGTAAAGGAGCTATCATCTGATAAATATCAGGGGAGGAAAACTGGGACCAATGGTAATAAGATGGCTGCAGATTATATCGTTAAGCGATTTGAAGAAGTTGGGCTGAAGCCAGTTAAGGAGAATTTCAGACTTCCTTTTTCTATTAAAAACCAATCAGGAAAACTAATTAGCGGAATAAACCTGACAGGGCTGATCAAGGGAAAGAACGATGATATTATCGTAATTTCTGCACATTATGACCATGTAGGAATTGTCGATGGCAAAGTTTACAACGGAGCGGATGATAATGCTTCGGGCGTTGCAGCGCTGTTGGATCTTGCCAAATACTTTAAGAGTAATCCGCCACAACAAACCTTAATGTTTGTTGCCTTTGATGCAGAAGAACAAGGATTACTCGGCTCGAAAGCTTTTATGGAGACTCCTCCATTCGATCTGAGCCGGATAAAATTGAATGTAAACCTGGACATGGTAAGCCGGGCTGATAATGGCAAATTATTTGCGGCTGGCTCCTACCATTACCCCGAGTTAAAGAAATATATTATAAGCTCTAACAAACAAATTAAACTTGTGGCGGGCCATGATTCACCTAAAAATGGCAAGGAAGATTGGACCAACCAAAGCGACCATTTTTCGTTTCACAAAAAAGGAATTCCATTTATCTATTTCGGAGTAGAGAGTCATAAAGACTACCACAAAGCTAGTGATGATTTTGAACGCATCAATAAAATAAAGTTTGAGAACTGCGTAGATGTGATTTTAAAAGCTGTAATCGAAATTGATAAAGGCATGGCAATACACAAAAGCTTTCGAGAAAAAGTGATAATGAATTAACCCACTATTTTTTCAGCTTAAGCCTTTCAGCAGTTTCAATCATTCCTTTAAAAGAATCATCCTTCCCTATATCATTAATTACGGAGCTAGATAAAGTAACCGATTTACCTAATATTTTAACTGTGGACTTTGTGCTTGCTATTAAACTACCACTTACCAGATAATTAATAGCAGCCGCAAAGGATGCCTCTGAAGGATTCCCAAAATCGCGGGTAACATCATCTGAAGCCTGGGAATCGGGGGCAATTCCCTGATAGTAGCCGCCTTCTCCCCTTGAGTTTTTACTTTCAAACATTGAATAGTAAACATCGTACTTATCAATAGTAATTGGAAAGAAGCCCACCGGCTTTCCATAAGTAGTAGAGCCCACCAATTTAACATTTAAATAAGGTTTGAGCACATTAATAGTGAGTTCACTGGCAGAAGCAGTGCTTCCAGTCACAATAAAAGCCACATGTGTTACCGTACTTAAAGAACCACGTTTCTGAAACCGATATGTATTTTCTGCCACGGAATAGTCTACGTCGAAATACGTAATTAGCTTCCCGTTAGAATATTGCAGGTTTCCACTTGAACTCAGCAATGGTTGGTTCTTTAGGATTGTTGCATTTCCATTCTGCATGGTAGAGTTATAGTACTCGGTAAACATCACGTTTCCATTAACAGAAGGTGGCGCAATTAAATTCGCCAAATATTCAGCAGTAGAAACGTAACCGCCTCCGTTATATCTTAAATCAACAACAAGGTGAGTTACACCATTGCTTGCAAATTTTGCAAATGAGGCATTTAAAGGAGCGAGCGCATTAGCGGGGTTAGAAAATCTTGCTAAAGCCACATATCCAATTTTCTTACCACTTACTGTAATTACCGTATCCTTGTATACCGGACTGCTGTTATAGGTCATTTTGGTCAGTGTTCGATTGAACGCAGAGCCATTTGCCTTCCTGCCCGTTAAACGGATGCTTGGCTGGTCAAATGCATTATTTATAGTGTTTTGGTCGCTGGCAAAATTCCCGCCCAGGGTTGTGCCATTTACCTGGGTTAGCACATCCCCCCTATTCAGAAAGTTTTTATCCGCCGGTGATCCGGGGCTAACATAACGAATATAAATTTGATAAGCGGAAGTCGAGCCAACAGCGGTTAAGGCAATCCCAAAGTCGCTACCCACACCCTCCAAGGTAACCTGGCTTACAGATGGAAAACCTGATGATGTTGAGGGATTATTAGATGTCTTATCAGTTATATAAGAATATTTAGGATAGTTCGCAGTCGCCGAAACAAACTCGTAGGGTTTTCCGGTTGCCGGATTGATTTTGAATTGGGAAATAGCAAACAGTTCGGCGTTGTAATTATCTACCTCTTCTGAGTATTGGGTAAACTTTCTGGGATTAAACGCCTGGTAAGTAGGAAGAGCATCATTCCATAAGTAAACTTCTTTGGCATATAAAAATATTGAATCTTTTGTGAGCTGGGCTCTTGTGCCATTAGCTGGCGTCACCGGTGTCTCCTCCTCTGGCTCCGGCTCATCAGCTTTGTCCTTCTTGCATGCTCCAATGCTGATTGAAAAAGCCAAAGCAAATATCATGGGTTTGATTATCTGGCTAACAAATGGCAGTGTCTTCATTTTAGCTTATAATTTGGGTTTGGCATGCTATAGCATGTATCGCAGAGCATCCATTAGTTATAAGCAAAAAGAAGGCCAGCCCAAAAATGCACTTTGTTTATGCGTAAAAACAAAAATTGCCAGGTTTATAAGGCCTGGCAATTACGAAAATTGAATAGTATTTTAAACAGTAATGATGTGTTCTTATTTAACATGAGGTGAAAGAACAACTCCAATAGGCTTTAATTTTGCTTAATTATTTTAAGCTCTTTTGAGATTTGTTTCACCCTGATCGTTTTTACACTATCAGCCTCTTGAGCATAACTCTTGTTTGCTAGCGCTAAACATAGCGCTAGTCCGGCAATGATTTGTTTCATAAAATTTATTGGTTTAATTAAATTAAAGAGTGGATTAGACGTACTTCTCCCTTTCAACTGGCTTAGGTGTAAGTTTCAAAAAAGCTTAGATTGGTAGGTTAAAGGACGGTATAATGAGATAAGTTGAATACCCCGTTCGTTACTTTTATTTCTTCCTTTACTTCATTATTGTAACAGGCGAATTCAAACTTTCCAGAGATTTTACGATTGACTTTATCAATTGATAAAATTTCTACAAACCCCGTATAATCAGGACTGGTTGTAAAATCTTTTTGCCCTTTCCACATGCTACCAACCATGTATCTATCACTATTAAGCTCATATTTCCCTACGCGGAAGGTGGAATCCGGAGGTGAAACAATTAGATTAATACTTTCTCCTGAAGAAGTATTACGGGCATTTATAAAAAGATCGCTATAATTCTTACCAATTTCACATCTAATCTCCGGAGCCTTAAAATCATTTGAATATGGATTCCAAAGTTTACCATCTACTTGGCATGAAAAAGAAGCATCAGGATCTACAGCATTCTTCTTGCAGGAAAATGCGAAAGACACAATTACAAGTAATAAGAATAAAGGTCGGGTCATGAACATGAAATTACTGTACATTCTATAAATTTACGGAGATAAGTGTTTAATGCCAAATTACTTACACCAACTAAAGGATTTGCATGACGAAAAGCTGTTAGCTTTTACACGAAACATATTAATCGTTACAAAAACTATATGTGACAAAATTTTAAGAAAAAGATAGTAGTTAGTTAGATATCATTGATACAGAATGTAATCTTTAAATGCCGATATCTTAAAATTTAAATTTGATTAAATGGCTATAGGCAATCTCCACAACTTCCAGTCGCTTCACTCGTTCCTCATTCAGCCGCTTCGCTGTATTAGCAACAAGTGAGCTCCGTGCCTCCGCTCACCCGTTATCCCCACATCTAAGAAATAACTTCTGAAATCCACCGAAACTATCTATCAATTCTCCCCCGAGCTTTTTGGTTAGCAAATTTCTGAACAATACGCCTAACGTCAAGACCGAGCCCTGCGGCTTTGCCGACAAAAAATCTCCACACCTTGCTTCGCTCGGGTAGTATTTTTTGTCGCAAAGCCTTGTCTTTTAGGCGCATTGTATTCAGGTGAGTGGCTTAACAAAAAGCCAGGGAGGCTCCAGCCGACTGGCATTTTCAAATGACCGAAGCACCAGTAGCAGAGCCCCTCTGGAAAACTCACGGCAGAACCCGTACAATTTTTTGAATTATAAAGGCTGTAAAGATGCTGTATCAAAAATAAGCACTACGAGTTGCACCCTCCTCTGTATACATATCTATGTCTATCAGATCTTGTATAGTAAATATCTTAAATAGAAAAGGTTCTAATTGTACATTAAGTTTAATGCTATTATAAAGCTCAATTATTCATAGTGTGTATAATGAATTAAAAATAAGTTAACAAAAAAGCAATATATACAATTGGCCTACGTTTTTTGTTTTTAAAAACCGAGCACTAAATCGATAAAAGAGCTTAAACTTATAATCTTATACCCCCTTATCATTATGAACAGCCTTACAGCCCTTGTCAAACTTGCTATAAAGCAAAACAATCTTCTTGTTGAAATCGTAAGCCTTATTCAAAAATTAGGAAGCGCCAAAAAGGAAAATGTGGTGCAGGACGTAACATGGATGGATAGGCAACAGGTTTGGGAAAAGTACCACATCGGAGCCAAAACCTTACGGCGAAGAACCAAAGAAGGCATCATCCCGGATACTACCATTAAGGGAAAAATTTACTACAAAGAATAAGATATACTCGCCGCCCTGGAGAAAGGGTATATCAAAAAAGAGCAATCGTGATAATAGCAAGATTATTTCAAGCGAACTTCTTTTTAAGCCTTTCTTTACTTGTTCTTTACCTATTAGGAGAAGAATAGGTAAAGAAAGGACTATGCAGAGGTTAAGAAGAGGTAAAGAAAAACCGCTTTTATTTTTCGTTAAAGTACCTTCCCTGTTTATATACATTCCTATCTCATCTTAGGAGCACTATCTAACAAGAGCTCATTCAGGCTACCTACACTTTTATTAATGCATTTCCTCTGATTGTTCAATACCTCATCATTGCCTTAGGATAATAGATTATGCTTATTATCGCCTCACCTATCGCATTTCTTTTAAGCACTATGCGGACAAATGCGGACAACCTTCGGACAAACCGCGACAAAGCCGGACACCCGACCCTGTGCTCTATTTTATTCAAAAACAGCGTCTTACATTTGAATCAACAAGCAAAAATACCGGTATCAAATAAGAGCTTGCACAATTAACAGATTTTAAAAAAAAATTAAAATTAAAATTATGGGACGTTATTCAAAGGGCATACTTGGCCCCTTTAAAGGAAAAATAGGAACAGTTATCGGCAGCACCTGGAAAGGCATTGATTATATGCGCAGCTTGCCTAAGCCATCCTCAAAGGCAGCATCGCAATTGCAGCTTGAGCAAAGATTAAAGTTCGCCATGGGCGTTGGCTTTTTAAAGTCGATTAGCCCATTGATCAATCTCGGGTTTAAAAGCGTAGAGCAGTTCAGCACTGGCTTCAATATGGCAGTTGCCTATACTGTGAAGAATGCAATAACTGGCGCTTACCCTGATTATGAGGTAGATTATGCAAAGGTATTAATTAGCCAGGGGCCCTTAAATGCGGTAGCAGGCTTAAATATCGTAGGCGAAGAGGCCGGAAAGTTAACTTTTAACTGGACGAATAATTCGTCCAACGGCTTAGCCTCAGAAACAGATAAAGCTGTGATTCTTATTTACAGCCAGGATAGTGGGCGGTATATTTTTACCACAGAAGGTTCAGCCAGGAACACAGGAACGCATCAGTTTGACCTTCAGGACTTATCTGGTGAGCAGGTGCATGTTTGGATGGCTTTTGCTTCCGAAAATGGTAGATTATTCTCTACGAGCATATATGGTGGCATTGTAAGCATTTCCTAAGAAGATGGCCGGGCTGCGCCCGGCCATCTTCATTTAATATTTCTAAAACTATTCTGACAGGGTAGTTTAAATTTCCGATTTAACACAATAAAATTATGACAGCAATAAATTTAAATCACTATCTACACCCTCCAATTACAGTTAAAAAAGAATATTGGGGTATTAGTCCGGCAATTGTTTTGTTCCTGGCATTTCTGCACCTAATAAGGCTTATTGACCCGGCTGCTGCTCCGCTTGACTCGGATCTGCTAAGCATTGTACTTATGGCGGCTGTAAGCTTGCTGGTTTTTAAAGCCATCACAGGGTGGCTTATAAAAAGTATCTGGCCTACACTGGCCAAATACTCCGAAGATCAGTTTGAACAAAATTTCAACGCCTTGAATCCATTGCAAAAAGTATGTATTTATCTCGGATTTTACCTTTCGTTGTTGTTCTTATTTATTCTTTCTCTTTCATGCCTTGCCTAAGCCAGGTAAAAAAGAGAGGATTTTATACCAAAAAGCGTTGATAACTAAAGTATTTTCTCCCCGGAGTTATTAAGAAAGCGAATATAGTATCCGCTCATTGCTAATTAATACAGCAAAAAAATGCCCTGCAGATCCTCACCTACAGGGCTAACCTAAACCTTATCACAATTGTTGTGAAGGTGCAAATATAATTATCTTCTCTAATTTTTAAAACGCCAAACTAGCTGGCTAATAAGCAATTGATTAACTAAACCGATACATCCAGCAACCAAGCTAATTTAATTTGTGATGCGCCAAAAAGAACTGTTGAATCTGTTATTTTCCTTTATTTGATTTTTACACGATTTTCGATCATTCCTTTAAATTCAAAATCACTTAGAGATTTACCTGGAGTTTCAAGCACAACAGAGGCCTTAGCAGATGTATTGAATCCTTGTTTCGATGACAAAGAGCTTACTGTATTCGAGGTGATATAATTATACGCGGCAGCCATCGGACCGTCTCCTAAAACCCACATATCACATTTATCCCTCCTCACATCATCACTTATAGAAATGTCAGGGCTTATCCCACTATAATATTCTCCGCTTCCTAAAGAATTTTTGGTTTGAAACATACTAAAGTAAACATCGTACTTATCAATACGTATAGGGAAAAATCCAATAGGCTTACCATAAGACTGGGATCCAACAACCTTTACAGACATGTGTGGTTTTAGGTTGTTAATAACCAGTTCACTTGCAGAAGCTGTACTTCCAGTTACAATAAAAACTACTTTACCTATACCCTCTAGTGATCCCCTTTTTGAAAAACGCGCTATCTGGCTTGATGCGCTGAAGTCCTCATCAGCGTAGGTATCCCATTTGCCATCGTTATTTAAATCCTGTTTTTGATCATTGGCATTCAAAATATATTGTTTAGCAAGCAAGGGAGCAGTAGGCGAAGTATTCCTCTTACTATAGTTTTGCTGCATTAATGTGTTGAAGTATTCCGTAAACATCACCGTGTTCGCAGTAGATAGTGCGCGGGGCGCTATCAAATTAGCTAAATACTCAGAAGAACTTACATACCCCCCACCATTGTAGCGTAAATCAATAATTAAATCTGTAACCTTGTTTGTTGTAAAGTTATTAAACACTCGGTTAAATTCACTGTAAGAGTCGTCTGGATTGGAAAACCTCGCATAGGCCATATATCCAATTTTTTTATTGCCTGCACTGTAGATGGTATCTTTATAAATGGGACTGCTTTTATAGGAGGCTTTATTTAAGGCAACATTTAAACTACTATTATCTCGTTTGTTTCCTTCTAATGTTACAGCTGGACTTTCAAAAATCGACGTATAAATATAATCGAACTGCGTATCATAGTTTGTTCCTATGGCTATCCCATTAATCTTGTTAAAACTATCCCCCCTTTTTATACCCGCTTTTTCCGCCGGAGAGCCAGGATATACTGCCTTTACATATATTCTGAAATCTTGCTTGGATACACCCGAGGCGACAACCATTAAACCAAAATCATTACCGTTTCCTTCTAAGTCAACTGAGCTTTTCTTGTTTTTTATAAAGGCTACAGGGTTTTGCTTGGTAATATCGGTTATATAAGAATATTTGGGATACCCTGCGGTTGCTGAAACATATTCATAAGGCAAATTAGTTAGAGGGTTCTTTGCATATTGAGTAATGGCAAATAATTCCTGCTCAAAGTTTTCAAATTGGTCTGACGCAGAATTATATTTTCTGGGATTAAAAACGCTAAAAGATGGCAATGCATTATACCAATAATATATTTCCTTTGCATACAAGAATATTGAGTCCTTTGTTAACTCCTCTCTTGTCCCAGAAATAATATTTGTATCTTTTTTTAGTGCTGGGCTCTTTTTACAAGAATATAAAGCACCTGCCATGCAAACCAGCATAGCCAACCGCTTAAAAACACTACAAGTAATCATATCATTAATTATTTAGACTATTAGTTGTACAATTTAACTAATATTTCACTCTTACAAAATCAGTCCCAGCATTTTTCGCAAAATCAGCATCTGTTTTAGAGCAACCGAACACCATTACGTCCTCTGCTTTTAAACTATATTTCTCCAGAATATGCAACAGAGCATCTGGAGAGGGCTTTTGAGCAATCTCGTCGGTGAAATATACCCTCAAATATTTTTCAAGCCCATTCCATTCAGTTTGCTTAATTTTATTTAACTGCTGAAGTGGATCCCCCCCGGTTACAATAAAAATATCTTTCCTGTCTACTACAATTTCTTGCAAAAGGTTCAGAGCATCCTTATATAAAAGCAGCTTAAGCGGCAGCTTAGCTTCCTGATGTAAGCGTTTAAAGTTCTCCCGATATTTTTCGTCGAATCCGAATACCTCTTTTGCTTTATCAAAAAGCAGTTCAGGGCCGTTGTTTTCATAGGCTTTTTTCAAAAAGGCAGTTAGGTCAGGTGCCGGCGGAAAAGCCTCCACGTACTCCAAAAAACTCGCAAACAAATAATAAACCTGTAACAAATAGTCCTTCTCTGGAAAAAGGACATTGTCCAATTCAAAAATAAAAGCCTTCTTGCTTGAATCTATCTCGCTATACGTTAGCATTAATCAACTGTTAAAATCTGAAATTCAGGATTTGCACCCTCATTAAATAGAAAAGCTCCCCTATCTGGCGATTGGGCACTCGAATCCGAATTCAATCCCTTTATAATCAATTCACCAGTTTTAGCACTTCCAAAATAATTTTGGATTGTATCCATTGCCGGCAACATTACTTTTATTCCATACTCATCAAAAAGCTGGCGAGATTCTGCAAGGGCAGCGATCTCTTGGCGCCTAAGTGGAAACACAAGCTGTATATCAAAACTCAGGCAGCTGCTCAATAACTGATGAGCATAAGATGCTGAGTCGGCAGCGGCGATCTTGAAAAACTTTCGCGACTTCAGTAATATCTCTGGCAGTTCTGCAGAGTCCGCAAAAACAACGTTATTTGTTTCCGACAGTACTTTTTCCAACTTATAGGCCTGGGCGGTAGATGCCGCAGTAATTAATACATTCACAATTGATCTCCACTAATAATCTGTCCGTCCTTCATAATCACCTTCCTGTCGGCAAGCTCTGCCAATCCGGTATTATGAGTAACAATAATAAAGGTTTGCTGAAATTTATCTCTCAACTCTGTAAATAATTTATGAAGCGATGTTGCATTCTCGGAATCCAGGTTTCCAGATGGCTCGTCGGCAAGAATAACTGCCGGATTATTGATTAGAGCCCTGGCCACAGACACCCGTTGCTGCTCGCCGCCCGAAAGCTCTGATGGCTTATGCCCTGCCCTATGCGAAAGGCCAAGCATTTCCAGTAATTCAAGCGCCTTGGCTTCTGCCTCCTTTTTACTTTTTTTGGCTATGAAAGCAGGCATACAGATATTCTCAAGGGAGGTAAATTCTGGCAAGAGGTGATGGAACTGAAAAATAAACCCAATATGCTGGTTTCTAAATGCGCTTAACTTTTTAGAAGACAGCTTTGAGATGTTAACACCGTTTAAAATAACTTCACCGCTGTCTGGCTTATCAAGCGAACCAATAATATGCAGAAGCGTGCTTTTGCCCGCACCAGAAGGCCCCAGAATAGTTACAATTTCACCTTTCTTAACCTCAAAGTTTACACCTTTAAGTATTTGCAGCTTGCCGTATGATTTTTTTATTGAAGTAGCCTGAAGCATGAAGCGAAGATACTTTTTTACTCTTAGCCTGCTTAAAATTTATCAATATTTTGCAGCATTATATTGCAACAAATCTGTTTATTAAACGCCGCTCGTTTTATTAAAGAAAGCCCTCATGCTGGTAATAAGTGTCGTTTATTTTCCAGGCAAAAGTTTTTCAAGGCAACTTCTCAGATTCAAACCTCTAAAATTAAAGCCTCAGGATTTGGATTTTTTGATTTTATAGCCAATTCGTTACAAATTTTATGATCTAAGCAATCAAATTCCGTCATAAAATGCAATAAATCACCGAAAATCTTCATAAACTTTTCGGAAGTTAATCCAAAGTATTAGTTTTACGCTTCGAAACTTTCAAAACAATGAATATTCACGAGTATCAAGGTAAAGCGATATTAAAAAGCTTCGGCGTTCGGGTTCAGGAAGGCA
>Ga0307408_100001422_pt1 | contig 17813 bp, 8 predicted proteins | sample 322Cmetagenome_FD_202116 | JGI IMG/M metagenome (GOLD analysis project Ga0307408, IMG submission 202116) | Maize rhizosphere microbial communities from greenhouse at UC Davis, California, United States - 322HYB-C-3 | ecosystem: Host-associated > Plants > Roots > Rhizosphere > Soil | place: USA...
CATCAGCTCGCGGACACCTTTCCGGTAAGCCTCATCGTAGCCATCCCACGCCTTGCGCATGTCGTCGATGGCCGTTTCCACCAGCGATTCCCAGTAGGTCGCCTTGCGGGTCATCGCCACGTCCTCGCCGAGGAAACGCAGCAGCAGGCTCGGCTCGCCGAGCGTCGCGCATTTCCCGCTCATTAAGAGCAACCGCTGCAGCAGGGTCGATCCCGCGCGCGGCAACGAGAGCAGGAAGACCGGGCGGGTCATGGGCGTTGGTAGCCGAAGTAGGCAATCTCGTCGGCGAAGGTTTCCGCGATGAAGGAGCTCAGCTTGTCATCGTAGTACTGCGCCGCACTGCCTCGATCGGAGCGATTGCGCACCGGCAGCTCGACGGTCGGGATCTCCAGCCGCTCACAGACTTTCTGGAAATCCTCGTTGAGGTGCTCATAGCGGATGATGAAATCGACATTTGCGAAGGGCGACCTTCCTGCATCCGTCGGCAGGGCGAAGTATTCGCGAAGCGGGCGGACCTCCTTTTCGACGAACTTCCGGAACTTCTTCGCGTTCCACTCGGTCTCGCGGCGATGCGGCGAGAACCAGAACGAGATCATCCGGTCCCACGGATTGCGGACGCAGGCGAACTTGAAAAACCCGTCCGCCGTCTCCTTGCCGAGCTCACGGTAATAGTCAGCAAGCACCGAATGCTTCACCAAGTCGCGGCCTTCGGAGCGCACCTCAAAACGCTCCACGCCATCCTGGCCGCCGCTGGCAACGATCCGGTCCTCCGAGTAATCCCGCAGGATATTCTGGATCGAATTGCCCGCGGTCTTCGGGATGTGGACGAAGAGGAAGCGTTTCTGGAGGGAAATCATGGCGGACGATTGGCCAGCCTTTCCGAACCAAGCGGCACTGGTCAAGGCCGGTTCCTGAAAGCAGCTGCTACCGGCTACCGCTCGCCGTGAGGAAAAGTGTCGGATTCGCCCAAACCTCCGAGCAACTCGTGACACTCAAAACCGGACTCGATGGACCGATGCGATCAACCAGTCTGAAAGATGGATGAGAGAGGTTTCTTGGAGAGCGTTTTACTGACGGAACTGGTTCATTGACACGGTGTTTCTCGTCGCTAGCCTCGCGCGTCCGCGCCCGAGGGACCCTCGACCTTTTCGTCGTCCCCATGCGCCTTTCCACAGTTAACCTACTCCACGAACTACAGATGGCTACCGTGAAGAAGTCCGCCAAAAAGGCGGCCAAAAAAGCGCCCGCTGCCAAGGGCACCAAGTACGTTTACACCTGGGGCAACGGCAAAGCCGATGGCAACGGGTCGATGAAGGCCCTCCTCGGCGGCAAAGGCGCGAACCTCGCGGAAATGACCCGCATCGGTCTTCCGGTGCCTCCGGGATTCACCGTCACCACCGAAGTTTGCACCTACTTCTACGCTCACAAGAAGACTTATCCGTCCGTGCTGCAGGCACAGATGGAAGCTGGCGTGAAGAACATGGAGAAGATCATGGGCTGCAAGTTCGGCGACGCCAAGGGCATGCCGCTCCTCGTGGCCGTGCGCTCCGGCGCCCGCGACTCGATGCCGGGCATGATGGATACCATCCTCAACCTCGGCCTCAACGACGAGACCGTGAAGTCGCTCGCCGCGGCCACCAAGAACGAGCGCTTCGCTTGGGACTGCTACCGCCGTTTCATCCAGATGTATGGCGACGTCGTGCTCGGCGTGCAGAAGCGGGAAGGTGAAGACCACGAGCCCTTCGAAGTGGTCATCCACGAGTTCAAGCACGAGAAGTATCACAAGGACATCGTGGACTCCGAGCTGACCGCCGCCGACCAGCAGGAGCTGGTGAGGCTCTTCAAGGCGCTGGTGAAAAAGCGTACGGGTCACGTTTTCCCGACCGATCCTTGGGAGCAGCTCCGCGGTGCCGCCGGCGCCGTGTTCGGCTCCTGGATGAACGACCGCGCGATCGTGTATCGCCGCAAGTACGGCATCCCTGCCGAGTGGGGTACCGCCGTCAACGTGCAGGCGATGGTTTACGGCAACACCGGCGAAAAGTCCGGTTCCGGCGTCGCTTTCACCCGCAACCCGGCCAACGGCGTGAACGAATTCTACGGTGAGTTCCTCATCAACGCCCAAGGTGAAGACGTCGTCGCCGGCGTCCGCACGCCCGAGCCGGTGGCTGATCTGAAGAAGCAGATGCCCAAGAGCTATGCCGAGCTGATGAAGGTCCGCCAGATCCTTGAGAAGCACTTCAAGGACGTGCAGGACGTCGAGTTCACCATCCAGGAAGGCAAGCTGTTCATGCTGCAGACCCGCAACGGCAAGCGCACCGCCGCCGCCGCGCTGAAGTTCTCCATGGACATGGTCAAGGAAGGCCTGATCGACTGGAAGACCGCGGTGCTCCGCAACCCGGCCGAACAGCTCGACCAACTCCTCGCCCCGATCTTCGACCTCGCCGACGTGGCGAAGGCGAAGGAACTGGCCAAGGGTCTCCCCGCCGGTCCGGGTGCTGCTTCCGGCAAGATTTACCTCAACGCCGATCGTGCGGCTGCCGCCGAAGCGAAGGGTGAAAAGGTGCTCCTCGTCCGCAACGAAACCTCTCCGGAAGACCTTCGCGGCATGATCGCCGCCGAAGGCATCCTTACCGCCAAGGGCGGTGTTTCCTCGCACGCCGCACTCGTCGCCCGCCAGATGGGCAAGGTCTGCGTCTGCGGTGCTTCCGCGGTTGAAATCGACTACGACAAGCTCACCGTCACCGCCTCCGGCCAAGTCTTCAAGGAAGGCGACTACATGTCGATCGACGGCACCAGCGGCACCGTTTACGGCGGCCAGCTCAAGACCGCTCCTTCGGAAATCATCACCGGCATCGTCGACAACGACAAAGCCTCGAAGAAGACCGAGAAGTTCAAGAGCTTCCTCAAGCTCATGGAATGGTGCGGCGAAGTCACCAAGCTCGGCGTCCGCACCAATGCCGACACCCCGGAGCAGACCCGCATCGCCCTGGCCTTCGGTGCCCAAGGCATCGGCCTGACCCGCACGGAGCACATGTTCTTCGAAGGCGACCGCATCGACGCGATGCGCGAGATGATCCTCGCCACCGATCTGGGAGCCCGCAAGGCCGCCTTGGCCAAGCTGCTCCCGTATCAGCGCGAAGACTTCACCGGCATCTTCAAGGCCCTCAAGGGTCTGCCAGCGACCATCCGCCTGCTCGACCCGCCGCTCCACGAGTTCCTTCCCCACACGAAGGAGCAGCAGCTTGATCTCTCCAAGAAGATCGGCGTGCCGGTGGAAGTCATCATCCAGCGCGTGCACGACCTGCATGAGTTCAACCCGATGCTCGGCCACCGCGGTTGCCGTCTCGGCATCGCCTATCCGGAAATCACCGAGATGCAGGCCCGTGCAATCTTCGAAGCCGCCGCGGACGTGGCGAAGAAGAAGATCGCCGTGAAGCCCGAGGTGATGATCCCGCTGGTTGGCTTCGGCAAGGAGTTCGACCTCCAGGCCGAGATCGTCCACAACGTGGCGAAGCAGGTCATGGCCGAGAAGAAGGTCACCTTCGAATACCAAGTCGGCACCATGATCGAAGTCCCGCGTGGCGCGCTCACCGCCGACGAGATCGCCAAGGGCGCCGAGTTCTTCAGCTTCGGCACCAACGACCTCACCCAGACCGCGCTCGGCATCAGCCGTGACGACATGGGCGCCTTCCTGATGCCCTACACCGAGGCCGAGATCTTCAAGAAGAACCCCTTCGCCACGCTCGATGCGACCGGCGTGGGTCAGCTCATGCAGACCGCCGTCACCAAGGGCCGCAGCACCCGTCCGAACATCAAGCTCGGCATCTGCGGTGAGCACGGTGGTGATCCGGACTCCGTGAAGTTCTGCCACGAACTCGGCCTGAACTACGTGTCCTGCTCGCCGTACCGCGTGCCGGTCGCCCGCCTCGCCGCTGCCCAGGCCGCGCTTCTCGACGGTGCCGCCGCCAAGCCGGCGAAAAAAGCAGCCAAGAAGGCTGCCAAGAAGGCTCCTGCCAAAAAAGCAGCCGCCAAGAAGGTTGCGAAAAAGGCAGCCAAGAAGGCCGCGAAGAAGAAGTAAGCCGCAAGGCTAGCTTCCGCTAGATATCGAAGCCGCTCCGGGAAACCGGAGCGGCTTTTTCGTCCTGCTACTTGGTGGGGGAAAACTACCTCGGCGTCTCCGCATTCGGCGCGAACTGCGGCGTCACTGCGGGCCAAGAGAGCTTCACGTTGGGATACGATGGGCTGCCGGCTGACAGCACCGCGGTCACCGGATTGAAGCTGATCGGCGTCTTCATCAGAAACACGAAGGAATCGAGGCCGATCCCTTCCTCGCTGACGGTCGTGCGCACGCCGCCGTCCGGGAGAATGACGCGCTCGGTCGAAGTAAACGAACCACTGGCGATGAGGCTGAAGTTGAGCGCGTTGCCGTTCGACACCTGAAGCATTCCGCTGTTCCGGATCAGGTCGGTCATGACACCATTGAAATCGGCGGGATCGACCGATTTCAGCGTGGATCCTCCGGACCACGTGACGGTGGTGCCTACACTGGGATAGTGCACGCCAGTGGCCGTGACGGTGCCGGTGCAGTCGGCCATGTTGGAAAAGACGACGCCGAGGTATTGCGGGGTCATTTCCGGCATTCCGCGGGAACCGTGGATGTCGCCGCGGAACTTCACGTTGAGGTCCATGGTCACGTTGAGTGCCCCTTCACTGGCGACCTCGTATTTGAACGGCACCGTCCACTCTGTAATCGGCAATTTGTTACTATAGGAGTAGTAGTCCTTGTTCTTCACCACCTGGATTTCGCCGCGCGGCGGATTCTTGGGCGTGCGAATCACGATGCCGTTGTAGTGGTGCCAACGCTCCACTTTCATCAGCTGCCCGCCCCACAGGACGCTACGATCCGATTCCCCTGGATCGGGGCCGAAGTCACCCTCGATCAGGTATTTGCTGAAAGGCTCCGTTTCATCATGGGCTTCGGCGAGCACGCGCATCACCGAGGCCAACAGGATGTGACCCGGCGTCGTCGCGTGATGATACCAGACGAGCTTCGCATTCGGCCGTCCTTGGTTCGAGTATTGTGGGCTCGGATCGTAGTCGTAGCCGTTCTGAGCCATCCACCAGCGGATCGCATCGAGCGAGAACGAGCGCTCCTTCGGCGTCGAGATCGGCGGTTCCTGGTTGGTGCCGAGCAAGCGGTCGAAGATCTTCAAACACGGCGTCCCGCTCTGATCACCGGACAGCCAATCCCAACTGACCACCGAGCCCGCATTCGCCGCGATGAAAGCATTCCCAATGTCTGGATCACCGCCGAAGCAAGCATCGAGCACCACGACCGAATGCGGTGCGAAGTGCATGCGATTGCGGATAAACTTCGAGGTGATGGCGTATTGCGGAACGGTCTCACCCTTGACGATGCCCAGATTGAGTTCTCCGGACTTGTACATTTCGCTGTAAATCGGGCGGGTGTAGTAGGCCACGGCATATTCACCGGTCACGATCATCACTCCCTGCTTCACGCCCTTGTCGTCTTCATAAGGGACGCCATGAGCATGCCAGAAAAGCACGCCGAGAGGATTGCTATCCGGCGCCCACGAGACGATCTGCGGCACCGTCGTCTTGAGGTAATTGGTGGTGGAGTAGCCCTTGCTGGCCAGCCAACCGGCGATGGTCGGCGCGGAGTTCGGGAAATGCGATTCCAGCGAGAAGGCGGTGATCGCCATGTTCTTGCCGGGCAGGTCACCGATCGGGGCCGCAGTCGGACCGAAAGCCGGGGCCTCCTTCGGCAGCTCCGTGGCAGCAATAGGCATCGGCGTGCCACCATCGGCTGAGGTTCGGGGCTTCTGCGCGAGGACGCACACGTCACCGTCGGCGAACTTGATGCAGATGTTCCCCATCACGGACTCCGCCCAAGCATCCACGACGTTCGGCTGCGACTTCGCCCATGCGATGAGGTTCGCGCGGTAGGTTGCGGCCGGCAGTCCATCCCATTGGATCATCTTCGTGCCGGCTGCCGACAGCAGATTAAACTTCACCGCGTGTTCCACCTCAGGCCCGTAAGCGACTGTGATTAGATCCGGATCGGAAAGCTCTACAGAAGGTGCAGTCGTCTCAGTCCCAGTGCGAACACGTGCGAAACAGTTCGCTCCGGCCTGAGGAGGAAGGCGAAAGATCAGGCGCGCCTCACGACCATCCGTCTCACAGGCGAGCATCTTGCGCCACGGCGTGGGCGATGAAAGATCGTTGGTGATTTCCAGCACCGCATGACGAGTGCCAGCGGGCACGGTAGCATCCACCTCGAAGCGGCCGAGCGAGTCGATGCACGTGCCGGTGGTGACGGGGTTCGCAATCGCCCCCTGTGCGACGCAACAAAGGGCCAGCGCGAGGGAAAGAACCTGGAGGAGTTTCATGGGGCCGGGACCATGCGGCTCCGGGCCACCACCCGTAAATGGGTCGAAAGGTGCAAAGGCCCTGCCTTCCCAAGCATGGGAATTCCCCCCATATATACCCCATGGAATCGCGCTCCGGCCCATCTCTCCCGCCATCCGCCATGGGTGGCGACTGGTTCCGCGTGCTCTTCGAGCGCAGCGCCGATGCCATGACCCTGATCGACCCGGAGACGGGCCGCTTCATTGATTGCAATGACGCATCGGCCGAGGCCATCGGGGCGAAGACCCGGGAAGAGGTGTTAGGCCTCTCGCCCCCGTCGCTGGCGCCCGAATTCCAGTCGGATGGGCGACTATCGACGGAAGCCGTGGCGGAGCACACGCGGCTCACACTGGAGAGAGGCAGCCATCGCTTTGATTGGCTGATGAAGCGGCTCGATGACATCGTGACCCGCGTTGACATCGTGGCCACCGTGATGGAATCGGAGGGGCGGAAAGTCATCCTCACCGTCACGCGGAACGTGGAGCACAGCAAGCGTCTCGAGGACGACCTTCGGGTCTCCGAATCGCGCTGGAGCCGCGTCTTCGAACAAGCGCCGATCAGCATCCAGATCTTCTCGCCCGACGGCACTAGCCGCCGGGTCAATGCCGCTTTCCGCAGGCTCTTCGAGCCGGTCATGCCGGATCTCAGCGAGTTCAATATCCGCCGGGATCCACAACTCAAGGCAGCGGGCCTGAGCAGCCACATCGAACGCGCCTTCACCGGCGAAGTGGTCAGCATTTCCTCGATCCCCTTCGAGATGCGCATCGGGGAAAACCAGCCAGCCAAGGGCGTTCGCTGGATCGGCTCGACCATGTTCCCCGTCGTCGATCCTGATAGCGGCCAGCTCGTGGAAGTGGTCTGCGTTCACGAGGACGATACCGCGCGCAAGCAAGCCGAGATCGCGATCCAAGAGCTGAACCAATCGCTTGAGTCGAAGTTCGCCGAGCGTACCACCGAACTGCGCGAATCCGAGAAACGCTTCAAGGCTCTCTTCGAACACTCGCCCGTCGGCATGGCGCGCGTCGATTGGGAGGGCAACTTCCTGCAGGTGAACTCGTCCTTCGCCCAAGTCGTGGGCTACACGCGGGAGGAGGTGGAGAAGATGAGCTACTGGGACATCACGCCGCCCGAGTACAACGACGACGAGAATCAGATCCTCGAGTCGGTGAAGCTCAACGGGCACTTCGGCCCCTTCGAGAAAGAGTACATCCACCGCGACGGGCACCGCGTGCAGATCACCATCAGCGGCATGCTCATCGAACGTGAAGGTGGCCACTACGAGCTGTGGGGCATCACGCAGGACATCTCGATCCGGAAGCGCGCGGAGGAAGCACTACGCGCATCCGAGAAAAAGTTCCGCACGCTCTTCGAAGAGTCGCGTCAAGGCGTGATGCTCCACGATGAGAACACCTTGTTCTCGGAAGTGAATCCCGCCGCCGCGGCGATGTTCGGGCACGAACCCTCGTTTTTCATCGGCCGCCATCCGTCCGAAGTCGCGCCGGAGTATCAGCCGAATGGCGAGCTCTCCGCCACGGTCGCGATGCGCGAGATCAAGAAGTGTCTGGCCACCGGTACCGCGCGCTTCGACTGGACGCACCGCCATGCTGATGGACACGACGTCGCGATCGAGGTCGTGCTCAGCCGCATCCCGCAAGGCGACAAGAACTACATGCAGGCGGTCATCATCGACATGACCGAACGCAAGCGCGCCGAGGAAGAACTGAAGCGCGCCCTCGAGCGCGAGCGCGAGCTCAGCCAGTTGAAGAGCAACTTCGTCTCGATGGTATCCCACGAATTCCGCACGCCACTCGGCATCATCCAATCGTCGGCGGAAATCCTCGATGACTACCTCGACCAACTCGATCCCGCCGAGCGTCGCGAGCAGCTCGTTTCCATCATCAAGAACTCACGACGGATGGCCGGACTGATGGAGGACGTGCTTCTGTTAGGCCGGCTAGATTCCGGACGCATGGAATTCGTCCCGGGCCCGCTCGATCTCGCTGGGCTGTGCCGGCGCATGGTGGATGAAGTCCGCTCGACCACCGACGCACGTTGCCCGATCGAGTTCTCAACCCGCGATCTGCCGGCGACGGCGCTCGCGGACGAAGGCCTGCTGCGCCACATCCTGCTGAATCTCCTGAGCAATGCAGTGAAGTATTCACCGCCGGGAGATCCGGTGATGTTCCGCGCCACGCGCAATGGCGATTCGCTCGTGTTCGTGGTCCGCGATGAAGGCATCGGCATTCCGGAGCAGGACTTGCCAGCGCTGTTTGAGACCTTCCGTCGCGGGTCAAATGTCGGACAGACGCCCGGCACCGGCCTCGGCCTGGTGATTGTGAAGCAGAGCGTGGAGCTGCACCGCGGCACCATCTCGGTCGAGAGTTCCGAGAACGACGGCACCACCTTCACCGTCGAGATCCCCTTTTCCCCAGCCTGATTGACTCATGAAAAAGACGATCCTCATCATCGAAGACGAGCCCGAGATGCGCCGGAATCTGGCGACCATCCTGCGCTTGGAGCAGTTTCACCCGGTGGTCGCCGAAAACGGCCGCGCCGGGGTCGAAGCGGCGCTGCGGGAAAAGCCGGACCTGATCCTCTGCGACGTGATGATGCCCGAGCTGGACGGCTACGGCGTGCTCCGTGAACTCCGCGCCAACACCGCGACCAAGGCAACGCCGTTCATTTTCCTTACTGCCAAGGGAGAAAAGCCGGACATCCGCTCCGGCATGAATCTGGGTGCCGACGACTACCTGACCAAGCCGGTCGCCAAGGCCGACCTGCTCGACGCGATTTCCTCCCGCCTCACCCGCGCCGTACAGACTGCGGTGACGGCATTCGACCCCGATTTCAGCTCCGCCGCACCGCTCGAAACCGCTTTCAGCCTGACGCCGCGCGTCGCGGAGACCCTGCTGTGGCTGGCCCAAGGCAAGACCAACGGCGACATCGCCACCATCCTCGGCATCAGCGAGAGCACGGTGAAAAAGCACGTGCTGGAGATTTTCACAGCCCTGAACGTGGAAACCCGCACCGCCGCCTGCCTGCTGGCCGTGGAGGCTCTGAGCGCGAGCTAGGCGGATTCTCACCCCTCGGACGGAAAAATTTCCGGAAATGATTTTAATTCCGCTTAAACCTGCAGCGGTTGAAAGTCGTAGCAAGTACGGTGGAAGAACGCCAAGAAGCCCAGGACCTCGAGGAATTCGTCACGGCAATGACCAATTGTCAGGCGGACTTGTTCGTGTTCATCCGCATGCTTTGTGGCGATGCTCACTTGGCGGCGGACATCCGTCAGGTCGTAAATGTCACGCTGTGGCGGAAACGCGACGACTTCACGCCGGGCACCAATTTCCGCAACTGGGCCTACCGCGTCGCGGATTTCGAGGTGAAATCGCAGCTCCGGAAGTTGCGACGCCGGCAGTGTTCGCCCCTCGATGACGGACTTTTGGAACGCTTCGCCGTCGAGCTTCCCGCCGCCGTCGATGAATTGCCCGAGCGTCGGGTTGCCCTCGCTCGCTGCATGGAACGGCTGAATGCGCGGGATCTCGAACTGATCCGCCACCGCTACTGGTCCGAAGGCTCGCTGGAGTCACATGCCAAATCGACCAACCGCGCCGTGGGCACCCTGAAGGCCCGGCTTTTTCAATTGCGCACGCTGCTGCGGCAGTGCGTGCGGCAACGACTTTTGGAGGCACACGAATGAGATCGGAACTGGACCAGCTCATGAACAAATGGATCGAGGGCGATCTCGATCCCCAGGATGCAGAAGCATTGCGCGAACTGCTGGCGGAGGATCCAGCGGCACGCGAGACGTGCTACGACATGATGCTGCTCGATCAGTTGTTAGTGGAACGTGAGGATGCGGGAGGCATCCTTCCCGCCGAGACGATGCCTTCATTCCCAAAGCGGAAGATCGCCCCGGTTCAAACAGCGGTCGCCGCCATTACTTCGATCGCAGCGCTGATTTTCGCCGGCCTGTGGCTCTCGTCCCGTCCCAACATTGGGATTCCGGAGACAAGCAGTCCGCCGATCACCGCGAGTTCAGACAGCCGCTTCACCATCGCCCAACGTGAAGATCGCGGACAATGGTCGCCCGGGGAACTCCTGCGCTTGGAACGGGGAACAGCGGCCATCCATCTTGGAAAAGGAGTGCTGGCCCACTTCGAAGGCCCCGCTGCCATTGAGCTGGTAAATGCCCAGGGTGATATCCGTTTCCTCGAAGGCCGCGGTTCCTTCCAAGCCGATGCGGGCGGACATCCATTCAAGATCGAAACTCCGGGCGGGGCAGTGAGCGCATCGGGCTCGCAATTCGTCTGCCAAATCCTGCCGGATCAGGCGGCACTGCTGGAGGTGAATACCGGCAACTTGGAGATCGCAGCGCATGCCGGACGTGGCCCATCAAAGGTATCCTCGGGAGAAGCAGTCCGCTTGGAGGGAAACGGCTCGATCACTCCCACCGCGAGACCCTTCATTCCCTTCCGCACCGGCCTTCCCGAAGAGCTGGCGCTCTTCCGTGATGACTTCAAGGCCGCCGACAACACCTTGATCTCGGATCATATTCCCGAAATCGGGCAAAAGTGGGAGGTCTTGGAGGAAGTCAAGCCGACCCCGATTCTCAAGGAACGTCTCGACACCTCCGGTGGTGCCCGGCGCTTGTTCGCGCGAATGGCCCCGCACGATCCGGGTGGAGCGGGTTCCGTCTATGTCTTCTCGTTTTCCCTGACGCCGCCTTCGTGGTCGCACGACAAGGTGCAGCGCATGGATGGCATCGAATCGATCGCCATCGTCGATGCGGAGGGGAATGAACTCTTCAGCCTCGTGGCAGAAGCAGTGAACACGCACCGCTGGCAACTCAAGAGCCGCGGTCAAGTTTCACCCCTGACACCGGTCTGCGCACTGTGGGATCACCAACTAACCGTGTGCTATGGCCTCGATGGACGGGTGACCTTGCATGATGGTGGTACCGCCCAGGCGCCAGTGATTGCCAGCATCTGGCTCAAGGATCCGGAACCCGTGGAGGGCATGGTGATCAGTAACCGGACCGGGGGCGACTTGGCTTTCCGGCGCATCGGCACGTCCTTACTGCGCGCGCCGTCGGTGCATGCGGAGTGACGCTTCTGTCACCCCCACAAAAAGCGATTTTTTAAACCTGGGAGGATTCGGGGGCATGGAACGCCGTGCCTCCAGAAAACCCAAAGGCTAGCTCATCGGCTCACGGCGTCGTTCGCCGGTTGAGGTCGTTAGCGGCGTTGGAGCCAAAGGAGAGCATACCGCACGTCCCCAAGGATATGCGTCCTCCCGCATGAGTCGGGAGGCCCCTGAGCCTCTCCCTCAATACCATCCAACCCCGTTGCCATCGACCCTACCATGAAACCCCGAATCGAAACCCTGAGCCTCGCGCTCGCGTCCACCTTACCGATTTCCCTCGCCGGTATCGGCCATGCAGCGTCCGTCACCTATGATGCCGATCTTATCACCACCAGTGCCCAAGATGGTGCAGGTGCCGGTTGGAATGCCGACCTCGGCAATACCAGCTTCTGGAATGGCACAACCAACGTCGTGTGGCCCAATACCACAGCAGACGAAATCATCTTCGGCGCCGGCAGCGGGGCCGCTGGCGATGTCACTGTCGGCACCGTCAACGCCAACAAGATCACCTTCGGCGCTCCCGGTTCCGGCAACTATTCGCTGACCGGCGGCACCGTCACACTGGGAGGCACCACGCCAACGATCGCGGTGAACTCCGACGCATCGATTGCCTCGACTCTTACCGGCACGGCAGGCCTCAACATCAATGGCACCGGCGCACTGACTCTAACAGGTCCGCAGACTTACAATAATGCCCTCACCTTCACGAACAAGTCGGTGACCTTCTCCGGAAGCTCCGCCAGCACCGCCACCACCAACGCCATCCTGATCGGCGGAGCCACGGGCCGCACCGCTGTGAATTTCAACAGCTCTGGCAACTTCACCTACGGCACTACCGCCGGAAACACCCGCATCGGCGGCAACGATGGCGCAGGCGACACCGGTGCCGCCGCCGTTACCCAGACCAACGGCAACGTGACCTTCGCGAGAAACGGCTCCTATCTGGAATTCGGCACCAATACCGGAGCTACCGCCACCAGCTATGGCTCCTATCTTCTCACCGGCGGCGCCTTCACCACCACCGTCAATGGCGGTGCCCGTATCGGCAACGGCGGTCTCGGCGTTTTCACCCAAACCGGTGGCACCGCCAACATCGGCCGCTGGCTCGCCATCGGTGCTTCCACCGGTGCCGCGGCAGCCAGCAAAGGCGTCGTAACCCTGACCGGTGGCAGTCTTACAGTGAACAGTGGCTACCGCGCACTGCTCGGCGACCGGCAGAACGCTTCCGGCACACTTAATATCGGCACGCAAGCCGGTGGTGACGCGACCATGACCAGTGCCAACGGCACCGGCGTTGTCCTTCTGAGCACGGCCAGCGCGGCGAGCGCCACGGTCAACCTTAACAGCGGCACATTGACCCTTGGTGGATCGATCAATCGCAACGGCACCACCGCGGGCAGCCTTGCGACGGTGAATCTCAACGGCGGCACCTTGCGCCCGAGCGTGAACAACCTGAACCTGATTTCCAATGCGAACGGCCTTTCTGCCAACGTCTACAACGGCGGCCTGAAAGTGGATACCCAGGCGCTCGATGCCACCATCAATGCCAACCTGGTGACCACCACCGGCAACGGCATCTATCCGGCCGGCGGCGTCCTGAATCTCCCTGTGGCTGCGGGCGACGGATACATTGGTGCACCGGTCGTAACGGTAAGCACCTCTGGAACCGGCACCGGCGCGACGGCCGTCGCCAATATCGCCAGCGGTCAAGTCACCGGGGTCACGCTCACCTCACCTGGCCAAGGCTTCCTCGCCGGCGACACCGTGACCTTCACTTTCGCCGGTGGTGGAGCGGGAACCGCAGCCACGCCATTCGCCTACACGCTGACCGAGGGAGATCTGGCTTCCAACGGAACGGGCGGCTTGACCAAGCTCGGCACGGGCAAGCTGACCTTGTCCGGCATTAATACCTTCAACGGCCCTGTCTCGGTCACCGGCTCGCTGGTTTCGAACATCCTCTCGTTGAACAACGCCGCGCTCTCGATCCACAACTTCGCACCGACCGCTAATTCCGCTCCGGTGCAAGTCAACACCACCCTGACCACCGGTGGCACCGTGCAAGTCCAAGTGGACGGCACCTTCAGTCAAGGCGTCTGGCCGCTGATTTACTATCCGCTCGGCGGTCTTGGGGGCAGCGGATTTGCCTCCTTCCAACTCCAGACCGGCACCCTGCCACGCGGCGTGATCGCCACCTTGCAAGACAATCCCGCGAACTCGGTGATCGAGCTCAATGTCAGCGGCTTTAATCCGCTCACCTGGCGAGGCAATACCAACGCCGTCTGGGATATCAATAGCACCGTCAACTGGCGCATCGGCGCAACGCCAGAGAAATACCTCAACGGCGACCTCGTCGTCTTCAACGACGCCGCCACCGGCAGCACCAACGTCACGCTGAACACGACGGTCACGCCGCAGGGCGTGAGCTTTGAAAACGATACCAAGGCCTACACCCTGAGCGGCACCGGCTCGATCGCTGGCACCGGCGGAGTCACCAAGTCTAGCAACGGCTCCGTCACCATCCTCAATGCCAACACCTATACCGGCAGCACTACCGTCAATGGCGGCACGCTGCAGCTCGGCAATGGAACGGTGAACGGTAGCATCGCCAGCACCCTGGTAAACTACGCCACCGTCATCTTCCATCCGGCCGGAACGGCCACCCACTCTGGAGGACTCAGCGGCGACAACTTGGGGACGTTCATCAAGGATGGCAACGGCACCCAGATCCTGACCAATGCCTCCAACACCTCGACCGGGACCTTCCAAGTGAATGCAGGAACCCTGCAATTTGGAGATGGATCCACGAACGGCGCCATCGGCGGCATGCTCTATCAGCTTGCTGCAGGGACGACCCTCAAGCTGCAACAAGCCACCGCCGCGGCCCTTCCTGCCAATTCAATCATCGGCTCGGGAGACATCGTTTTGAACTCCGCCCAAGGAGCCAACGGCTCTGCGGGATGGGGAACCTTGGCCTTGCCGCCCGAATATACCGGCGTTCTGCGCGTTGAGAACGGCCGTGTGGAGGCGCTCGACGGCAAATCCGCCACCGGGGGCGCTTCGAAGGTTCAGATCCTTTCCGGAGCCCAATTCTTGGCCTTCGCCAGCGCCGAACCCTACACCACGCCGATCGAAATCGCCGGCACCGGTTGGGGTGAAGGTGGCTATCCATGCGCGCTCCGTCTCGCGGCTGATCGCACCGCCACATGGGCGGGTGCGGTCACGCTCACCGCGGACTCCGGCATCATGGCCCAGCGGAACACGAACTTCACCATCACGGGTCCGATCACCGGTGCCTATCAGTGTGAGTTCTACTCCGGCGACCCCGTGGCGGAAAACGGCAACTTGATCGTCGCGCCTATCGTGCCGGGTCAGAACACCTACGCTTCCACCAAGATCAACGGCCGTCCTTCGGCCTCGGTCACCGCTGGTAGCGATCAGGCCTTCAGCACCGGCCCGCTGGTGGTGGACAATGCGATCCTCAAGCTGAATGGACACAACCTGAGCTTCTCCAGCCTGGCCGGAGCCGGTGGTGCCATTGGCAACTACCACGCCACCACTCCCGTGACGCTCACGGTGGGTTCCGGCAATGCTGACAGCAGCTACGCCGGCGTGCTCCGCGACGGCGGTGCCACCCCGTTGGCTCTGACCAAGACCGGCACGGGCACCCAGACACTGACCGCCGTCCAGACCTACACCGGCAATACCACCATCGCCCAAGGCAAGCTCGTCCTTGCCAACTCGGCGATCGCGGATGCCTCGACGGTCACCATCAACAGTGGAGCGGTCTTGGAACTCACTGCCGCCACGTCTGACACCATCGGTGCCCTCGTCCTCGGCGGTACCAGTGTCGGCTCCGGCACTTACAACGCCACCCACCCCACCTACGGCGCTTACTTTGCCGGCAGCGGCAGCCTTGTCGTCGGCGGTGCTTACGATTCGTGGGCAGCTTCCAAGGGCCTGGATGGCACTCCCGGCAAGGAGAACGGCCTCGCCGATGATCCGGACAAGGACGGTATTCCGAACCTCACCGAGTTCTACCTCGATGGCAACCCACTGGCCAATGACCCCTCCATCTTGCCGGCAGGTAGCCTCGACGCAAACTACCTCACGCTTACCTTCCATCGTCGCGATGACGCGGAGTCCAGCGTGACCACCCAAGCCGTGCAATACGGCACCAGCCTCGGCAGTTGGACCGACGTCGCCATCGGTGCCGCCAACTCCACTGGCCCGAATGGTGTCATTGCCACCGTGACGGAGAACGATGCCGCCACCGACCTCATCACCGTGCAGATCCCGCGGACACTGGCCGCCAGCGGCAAGCTCTTCGGACGCTTGCAGGTGGTGAAGTAACCCACTTCATGGGGGCATTCGAGGGGTCGAATGCACCTGCCGCTCCGGCTCCGGCCGGAGCGGCTTTTTTGTGGTGATCTGTTAGACTGGCGGCACCTATTCCTTCAGCACGGGAGCGGCCTTCACGAATCGCCTTCGCCAACAATGCAGCAAGTTCCTTCACTCGCTCCGGCTCACTCTCCGCAAGGACCAGCAAGCCGAGGGGAAAGCGAAAGGGTTCCATTCAGCGGATACATCTCCGCTGCGGACGCGCTTTCAAGATGGAATCACTGCGGACGCGGTTTCGCCGCCAGGATCATTGCGGCAAGCTCTGTGACAATTCTGGCAAGCTGTGGATACACCCACGGTTCGCGGAAACGTGAGGCATCGCGGTGGTCGGGATCGATCTCCGGCAGCGCGAATGATTCCAGCGCCTCGAATGTAGCATCAAGTGCGGCGCCTTCTGTTTTCAGCGCTTGGAAAGCGTCCGCGCAGATCCCCCGGAATCTCGCGAGAGTTTCTGGGTGGCGGCTGCGCTGGTCATTGAGGTGAAGAGTCACCACCGAGAGAGCATTGGTGACACGTTGGTTGCCATTGGCGAGCGCCGCGGCTTCTTCGAGCCCCTCACGACGGTTCCGTGGATCAGCGGTCATGCGACGCAGCGAGGAGAAGGCCTCGCTATTCGCCGACTCGGCGCTGCGGCGGTAGAGCAAGAGGTCTTCATCGTGCGGCATCCCATCTTCCAGCCGTGAAACGACCTGCTTCAGGTAAGCCAAGTTCGCATCGAAGGCCTTAGCCATGATCGCGGGAAAGCGCTGTTTCTCCCACACCGGCCAGAAGATTAACGCAGCTACGAGGGCGAGAGTGCCGCCCGCGAGCGTGCAGCCGAGACGCTCCATCGTCACGGCAAGCGTGACAGGCTGATGCGCTTCCAGCAGCAGTACCACATTCAGCGTGATGAAGATGACCGCGATGCCGTAGCTACGCTTCACGTAGTAGGAGAACAGCGCGATTGTCACGGTCACTGCGGCGAGTAGCACGCCGATCGGCGGATGCAACCACAGCAGGCTACTCGCGATGACTCCCCCGGCCAGGGTGCCAAGCATGCGCTCCGCCGCGCGCTTCCGCGTGGAGCCGAAGTCCGGCTGCAGCACCACGATCATCGAGAACGGCAGCCAGTAGCCATGCGGAATGTGAAGCTCCTTGAAAACGAGCACACCCGCGGCGACCAACACGAGCATGCGTGCCGTATGGCGAACCAATGAAGGATCGGCGCGGCGACGAAGATTCAGCGATGCCGCGAGCGGTCGCAACGTGATCGTGTGGAGATCGAAAAGCTCTAGCGAAAACGCGCCGCGTTCGCTTGCCCGGTCCAGCGTTGCGCCGAGTGCCTCGCGAATCGCGGGAAGCTGCTCTTCAAGCTGCCTTAGAATGTCATCGAGCTGGCCGGCGATTGCGGCATCGTCGAGGCGGGACCTCACTTGCGAGCGCAATACGGCGAGCAGGTTTTCCAAGCGAGTCAGCCGCACCTCCAAGGCCGCGAGGTGCGATGGCTGGCGTGACACCACGGCAAGTGCCACGGTCCGCGCGGAGTTTGACAGCGATGCCAAGACCGGCGCGAAACCAGCGGCCAGCGGGGCAAAGCACGAACGGGCCATCGCCGCTTCGAGCGAGGTATTGAGCACGATCACCCGCAGCGCCAGTCGGGCGGCAGCGAGATTCAGTTGCTCCAGGTGTCGAGGCAAGTTGCCGGGCAGAGCATTCGATTCCGCCAGCACCGCCTGCGTCTGATTCAGTGTGATTCGCAGCTCGACCTGGCGATGGGCTATCGATTCATGACGTCCCTCGCCTTCAACCGCCAACGCATCAAGCAAGTCCGCCAAGGCGAGCCAACTCTCCGCGACCGTCTGGCG
>Ga0307408_100001425_pt1 | contig 17778 bp, 13 predicted proteins | sample 322Cmetagenome_FD_202116 | JGI IMG/M metagenome (GOLD analysis project Ga0307408, IMG submission 202116) | Maize rhizosphere microbial communities from greenhouse at UC Davis, California, United States - 322HYB-C-3 | ecosystem: Host-associated > Plants > Roots > Rhizosphere > Soil | place...
GCGGTGGGCGTGCGCTGGGATGTCTGCCCCGGCATGGCGCTGAAACTGCAGTATGATCGGCTGCATACGCGCAACGGCTCGTCCGGCACATTGATCAACGTGCAGCCGGGCTTCCGTTCCGGGCGGCACGCGGGCGTGGCCAGCGTGCTGCTGGACTTCGTGTTTTGACGGGGCCGCACATGCGACTGTCTACACTGGCTGGATTCCTGCTGGCGGCGGCGCTGGGCGCGCCGGGCGGGCCAGCGCGCGCCGCCGAGCTGGTGGTGATCGTTTCCGCCCACAATCCGGTGGCCACCTTGCGCGCCGACCAGGTGGCCGATATCTTCCTTGGCGAAGCGACCCGCTTTCCCGATGGCGCGGAAGTGCAGGCGCTGGACCAGGCCCTGAATACGCCGGTGCGCAACGAGTTTTACCAGAAAGTCGCGTCGCGCAACCCCGCGCTGATGAAGGCTTACTGGACCAAGCGTATTTTCACCGGCCGTGGCCAGCCGCCGCGTGAGCTGTCTGGCTCCATGGCGGTGCGCAAGGCGGTGGCGGAAAATCCGGGCGCGATTGGCTATGTCGACCGGGCGGCGGTCGATGCCAGCGTGCGCGTGGTGCTGGTGGTGAACTGATGGACACCCCGGCCGACAGCGGCAAAGCCGGCGGCCCGGCGCGCTGGCGCCGCATGGCGCTGGAGACCTACGTCTCGCTGCCGTTGTTTACCGTGGTGCTGCTGGGCGCGATCTGGGCCGCGACCCTGCATTTCATCGACAGCGAACTGGAGGCCGCGCACACCGTGGCGCGGGACTCGCTGCTGGAATTGTCCGATACCTATGAAGCGCAAGTGGTGCGCAACCTGCAGGGCATCGAACAGACGCTCAAGGTGCTCAAGTATGCGGTGGAAAAGAAGGGGGCGGCGGGCGCCATTCTCGAGCTGCAGCAAAACGACCTGTTGCCGCCGGCGCTGGTGTTCGTCGTCGGCATCGCCGATGCGTCAGGACGTATCATTGCCAGCAATCCCGCCTCGGAACCGGTTTCCGTGGCCAGCGAGGAGTACTTCCAATACCACCAGCAGCGCCGCACCAGTTCCACCTATATCGCGCAAGCGATGCGCGACCAGGCCAACAAGGATTGGCACCTGCATTTCACGCGCCGCCTGAATACGCCGGAAGGCGAATTTGCCGGGGTGGTGGTGGTGGAAGTCGATCCCGGCTACTTCACCAGCGGCTACGAGCGTTCGCGCCTGGGCGAGCGTGGCGTGCTGGGACTGGTGGGCGCCGATGGCGTGGCGCGTGTGCTGCGCGTGGGAGAACAGGTCAGCTGGGGCCAGCGGGTTGGCACCTTGCCGGGCGAGGCTACGGCGGCGGGGCGGGCGGCGGCCAGTGCGTGGGATGGCGTGCGGCGCTATACGGCGCTGCGCGCGCTGCCGCGCTACCAGTTGTCGGTGCTGGTGGGTTTGTCTGAGGAGGAGCAAATGGCGCCGGCCTACGGCAAGCGCGGGGAACGGCTGCTGGAGGCGGGCGCCGCCACCATGGCGGTATTGCTGGTGGCGGCGCTGGCGTGGTTCTGGACCTGGCAGGGCGCGCGGGCGCGGCGCCACATCCGGCGCGCGCAGGAAACCTATGCCGCCGCGTCGGAGGCCAACATGGACGCCTTCTTCGTGCTGCGCGCCATCCATGACGACCAGGGGGCGATCGCGGACTTCAAGATCGCCACCGCCAACAGCCGCGCGGAACAGATGAGCGGCCAAAGCAAGCAGGCGCTGCAGGGACAAACCCTGTGCAACTGGCTGCCGCAGGCGCGCCACAACGGCATATTTAAACGCCTGGTGCGGATCACCACCGAGGGCGGCGTGCATCAGGAAGAATGGGAAAACACCATGCCGCAGTTGAATGCCGGCTGGGTCCACGGGCAGGTGGTGGGGGTGGAGGGCGGCGCCGTCATGATCGTGCGCGACATCACCGAGCGCAAGGAAGCGGAGCGGCGCATCGTCCACATGGCCTTGCATGATGCGCTGACCGGTTTGCCGAACCGCAGCCTGATCGGCGATCGCCTGCAACAGGCGATCGCCGAAGCGCAGCGCGATCACTATTCGGTCCATGTGGCGTTTATCGACCTCGATGGTTTCAAGCTGGTCAACGACGGCCTGGGGCATTCGGCGGGCGACCTGCTGTTGAAGGAAGTGGCGGGCCGCATGGCGGCCTGCCTGCGCAAGCACGATACGGTGGGCCGCTTTGGCGGCGATGAATTCGTGCTGGTGCTGCCGCAGCAAAAGAATGACCTGGGGCCCACCGTGTCGCTGCTGGAGCGCGTGCGCGAAGCCGTGATCGGCCCGGTGGTGCTGGATGAACAGGAAGTCCGCGTCAGCTGCAGTATCGGTGTCGCCACCTATCCGCGCGATGGCCAAGATGCCGACACCTTGATGATGAACGCCGATGCGGCCATGTACCGCGCCAAGGACACCGGCAAGAACAATGTGCAGTTCTATACCCAGGAAATGAACAGCACCCTGGAAGAAAAGCTGGCGCTGCTCGATGGCTTGCGCAAGGCGCTCGATGACAACCAACTGCTGGTGGAATACCAGCCCAAGGCCGACTTGCGCAGTGGCTTGATCTTCGGCGTGGAAGCGCTGGTGCGCTGGCGCCACCCGGAGCGCGGCCTGATCCGCCCCGATATCTTCATCCCGCTGGCCGAGGAATGCGGCATGATCGGCGCCATCGGCGACTGGGTGCTGCAGCAGGCGTGCCGCCAGGCGCGGGCCTGGCAGGCGGCCGGGTTGCCGCCGATGACGATGTCGGTCAATGTGTCGCCGCGCCAGTTCGATGATTTGCGGCTGGTGGCGCGCGTGGCCGACGCCCTGCGCGACAGCGGACTGGCGGCGGGCTTGCTGGAACTGGAAGTCACGGAAAGCCTGATCATGCGCGACGTCGGCCAGGCGGTCGGAAAAATGCGCGAACTCGAAGCGATGGGCGTGGCGCTGTCGATCGACGACTTTGGCACCGGCTATTCCAGCCTGTCGTCGCTGAAGCGATTCCCCATCAGCCGCCTGAAGATCGACAAATCCTTCGTGCGCGACCTTGATTCCAGTGCGGACGACCGTGCGATTGCCCGCGCCATCATTTCACTGGCCCATGAACTCGACGTGCGGGTGATTGCCGAAGGCGTGGAAACCGTGCAGCAGCGCGATTTCCTGCAGGCCAATGGCTGCGATGAAATGCAGGGTTACTGGCTGAGCCGGCCCGTGCCGCCGCAGCAAATCGAAGCGCTGCTGGCGCAGCAGATGGAAGCGGCGGAGCGGGGGCGGTTCTTGCCGGCCACCTGATGGCCGTTCCGGGCGCCGGTGCTGGCCGCCACGCACGCGGCCGGATGCGGCGCGGCTGTGAGTCACTTGCACGCGGCCTGAATTTCTTGGCAGCTGGTTTCCCGTGTGGCACGATGGATTTTTGACTTCCTGCGCCGCGGCCCGGAGACGACCATGACCCTGCACGGATTGAACCGCACCACTTCCTCATCCTATGATGCGATCCTGGACGCCACGCAGCGGCGCGTGGCCGCGGCCAAGCCGTCCGCCAGTGAATTTGCCGGCACGCTGGCGGCGGAGCAGGACCGTGAGCGCTACCGGATCGAGGGGCCGGTGGTGCGCCTGGCGGAGCTACTGGAGCGCAACGGCGGACAGGGGTTGATCAAAGCCACCCCGGAACAGATCGCTGAAATGGCCTTGTATGAGCAGCAGATGCAGGCGCGGGAAGCGGCCGGCGCGCGCCACGCGGCGAGCCACCCGGACCAGGTGCATGGCCAGGTGGTGGTCGGCGGCAAACTGTTCGCCACGGTCTACCAGTCGGGCAGCGCGGTCACGCCGTATGCCATGCGAATGACGGAAAATGGCACCGGGACCACGCTGGCCAACGCGCGCCTGGCGGACATCGCCAAGGCGGCCGGCGGCCAGGTCATTTATGACCATTTCCTCCCCACATCCGCCATCACCGGCGCGGAAGTGCCGGAAGCGGCGCTGCCGCCGGTGACGGCCCGCAACCACCAGGACATCCTGATGGCACTGCTGCAGGAAATGCAAAATCGGGGGTGACGGACGCGGGCCGGCAAGGACACGGCGCGTGATGTGTTTCTGATATCATTGCGCGCTTTCCATCCTGAGCGCCTGCCATGACTTATTCCACCACCCGCCGCACGGTTTTGCTGTCCCTGGCCGCCGTGCCGTTCGCACCATACGCGCCTTCGGCGTCGGCAGCGGAATCCGCGCCGGCCAGGCTGGCCGCGCTGGAACAATCCGCCGGCGGCCGCCTGGGCGTGGCGGTGCTCGATACCGGCAGCGGCAGGCAGGTATTGCACCGCGCCGATGAGCGCTTTGCGTTTTGCAGCACCTTTAAAACCATGGTGGCGGCGGCGATCCTGGCGCGCAGCCAGAAGGAAGCCGGCCTGCTCGAGCGCCGCATACAATACACCAGGGCCGAGCTGGTGACCTATTCGCCGGAAACGGAACAGCACCTGGCCGACGGCATGACGGTGGCGGAACTGTGCAAGGCCACGATCCAGGTTTCCGACAACACGGCCGCCAACCTGCTGATGAAGGTGCTGGGCGGCCCGCAGGCCGTCACGGCGTACGCCCGCTCCATCGGCGACCGGGAATTCCGGCTCGACCGCTGGGAAACCGAACTCAATTCCGCCATCCCCGGCGACCCGCGCGACACCACCACGCCGGCCGCCATGATGCAGTCGGTGCAACGGCTGCTGCTGGGCGACGCGCTGGGCGCGCCGCGGCGCAAGCAACTGGTGGACTGGATGGTGGGCACCCTGACCGGCGATGAGCGCATCCGCGCCGGCAGCCCGGCCGGCGCCATCGTGGCGGATAAAACCGGCACCGGCAGCTATGGCGTGACCAACGATATCGGCGTGGTGTGGCCCAAGGGCAGGGCTCCGCTGGTGGTGGTGGTGTATTACACCGGTCCGGCCAAGGACAGCAAGGCGCGCAGCGACGTGGTTGCCGCCGCGGCGAAGATCGCGCTGGAGGTGCTGGCGTGATGCGCTGACCGCGCAAGACGCACGGGTCCTTGTCGCAAAATGCGAAGTGCCCGTCGTGAATTGGCAATGCTGTTTAGGGGCCGCCCCCCTAAGATTTCCCCACACCACACCAATAAAGGGGAGACACCAGCATGACCATGGCCCACCGTCCCATCCAGACCGCGCTTGCCGCCGCCCTGTGCGCGATCTGCGCCGCCCATGCCGGGGAAATCAATACCAGCAATCCCGACCTGGCGATCCGCTGGGACCATACCGTCAAATATAACTATGGCCATCGCCTGAACAGCCAGGATCCCGCGATCCTGAAATCGGCCAACTTCGACGACGGCGACCGCAACTTCAACCGGGGCGCGGTGTCGAACCGGGTCGACCTGCTGTCCGAATTCGATATCGTGTACGACCGCCGCATGGGCGCCCGCGTGTCCGCCGCCGCCTGGTATGACCACGCCTACAAGTCCCTGGACAACACCAACCCGGCCAGCTCGAACCACCTGGACAATCAACTGAGCGGCAAACCCGGCGTGGGTCTGTCGCGCTACGCGAAACGCTATCACGGCGGGGCTTCCGGCGAACTGCTCGATGCCTTCGTCTTCGCTAACTTCGACGTGGCGGAGGTGCCGGTCAGCGTCAAGCTGGGCCGCCACACCTTGTACTGGGGCGAGAGCCTCAGTTCGCCGGTGCACGGCATCAGCTTTGGCCAGTCGGCGGTGGATTTCATCAAGGCGTATTCGGTGCCGGGTTCGGACGCCAAGGAACTGTACCTGCCGCGCGCCGCCGCATCGGTGCAAGTGTCGCCGACCACGGCACTGACCCTGGCCGCGCAATACTTCCTCGACTGGAAACCGGCCCGCATGCCGGAAGCGGGTTCCTTCCTCGGCTTCTTCGACTACGCGTTCCAGGGGGCGGAAACCTTTATCCTCGGCCCCCTGGGCCCGGCCGCCGCGCGCCAGCCCGACAGCGGCGCGCCGAAATCCGGCGACTGGGGTGTGTCGGCGCGCTGGAGCCCGGCGTGGCTCGACGGCACGGTCGGCTTCTATGCCCGCAAGACGTCGGACTTGCTGCCGCAGGCGAATGTGCGCCTGGCCGGTTTGCCGGCCGCGCTGTTCGGCGCCGGCGGCGCGGCGCTGTGCGCGGCAGCCATTCCCGGCGCCGTGGTGGCGGGCGCGAATTGCCTGTTCTATCCCGTCACCCTGGGCGCCACCAGCCGCTACCAGCTGGAATACGGCAATGACATCGGTGTCTATGGCCTGTCGCTGTCCAAGAGCGTGGCCGGAATCTCCGTGGGGGCGGACCTGTCGTACCGCACCAACATGCCGTTGTACAGCACCCCGGCCCTGCTGATGCCGGTCGGGACCAACCCGGCTATCCTGGCGGCCCTGAACGGCAAGCTCGATGGCGCCTTGATCGCCACGGCGGCCGCCACGCCGGGCCAAGGCCAGGTATCGGGCGCGCGCGGCAACACCTGGCACGGCGTGGTCAACCTGCTGGGCACGATGGCGCAAACCCCGCTCTCGGATGCGCTGGTGTGGAATGCGGAACTGGTGTGGAACCACGTGGCAAGCATCTCGCAGGGCGCCGCGTTTTACCGTGGCCGCGCCGCGTACACCGGTGTCGACAAGCCTTCGGCACATTATTTCGGCCTGACCGTCAATGTCACGCCGACCTGGTTCCAGGTCATGCCCGGTGTCGACATGACGATGCCGGTCAGCTATGGCCGTGGTCTGAGCGGCAATTCCATGGTGCAGGCGGGCGGCAACAAGGGCAGCGGCAACTACAGCGTCGGCGTGGCCTTCGACATCCGCCAGAAATACCGCATCGATTTCAAGTACGTGGACTTCTTCGGCCCGGCCGCGCTGGACCCGGCCAGCGGCGCGATCACGTCGAACGGCGGCGTGACGGCGCTGCTGCGCGACCGCGGCTTCCTGGCCGCGACCTTCAAGACGACCTTCTGATAACGCTGATAACAACACCCTGGAGACAATATGAAACTGCAATTAACGAACTTGGCCGCCGCGCTGGCCGTGGCCTGCGGCGGCGCCTTTGCCGCCACGCCGGAAGAAGCCCGGCAACTGGGCGCCAACCTGACCGCCGTGGGGGCGGAAAAGGCCGGCAACAAGGAGGGCACGATTCCTGAATATACCGGCGGCCTGTCCGCCTTGCCGGCCGGTTACGTGAAAGGTGGCGGCGTCCGTCCCGACCCGTACGTGTCGGACAAGCCGCGCCTGGTGATCACCGGCAAGAACCTGCAAGGCATGGAAGACAAGCTGACGGCCGGCGCGAAGGAATTGCTGAAACGCTTCCCGACTTTCCGCATCGACGTGTATCCGACCCACCGTCCGGTGGCGATGCCGAAGTTTTACCTCGATAACACGGCTAAGAATGCCGTCAACGCCCGTGCGACCGAGGGCGGCGTTGGCGTCGAGGGCGCGCTGGCGGGCGTGCCGTTTCCGATCCCGAAGAGCGGCCATGAAGTGATGTGGAACCACTTGATGCGCTACCAGGGTCAGGCGTTCACCACCAAATACGAGTCGTGGAACGTCGATTCCGCCGGTGTGCCGAGCATGGCTACCACCGGCGAGATATGGGAAGAGTTCCCCTTGTCCGACCCGAAGAACATGGAACCGGCCAGGCAGGGCGACGTGTTCTTCCGCACCAAGCTCAATTACCTGGCGCCGGCCCGCCGCGCGGGTGAAGCGCTGATGGCGTTCGACGCCGTCAATCCGGCCGTGCAGCCGCGCCGCGTGTGGCAATACCTGCCGGGCCAGCGCCGCGTGAAGCTGGCGCCGGACGTCGCGTACGATACGCCGAACCCGGGTTCGGCCGGCACCTCGACCTACGACGACGCGTGGATCTTCAACGGCGCGCTGGACCGCTATGACTTCAAGCTGATCGGCAAGAGGGAAATGGTGGTGCCGTACAGCGAATACAAGCTGTTCGGCCACAAGGAAGTCACCGACATCGTCAAGCCCAACCACCTCAATCCGGACTTCGTGCGCTGGGAACTGCACCGCGTGTGGGTGGTGGAGGCCACGCTGAAACCGGGCAAGCGCCACATCTACAGCAAGCGCACCTTCTACATCGATGAAGACAGCTGGGCGGCGCTGGCGTCCGACCAGTACGATGCGCGCGGCCAGCTGTACCGCGCCTCGTTCGACCACCTGGTGTATGCCTACGATGCGCAGGCGACGTACACCGGCAACCACGTGATCTACGACTTCGTCAGCGGCGCCTACAACCTGACCGGCATGTCCGGCCCGCACGGCGGCCTGAAATACATCGAGCCCTTGAAGGCGTCGCAATGGTCGCCTGAAGCCCTGTCCGGCGCCGGCGTGCGCTGACAGGTCCGCCGCCGCATGTTGCATGCCGCATGCGGCGCCACCGCACCGTGTCCTCCTTCGGCTGCCGGGCCGGCTTTCCATTGCGCGCCTGGCGGCTCTTTTTTGAGAGTCCTGTATGAACCGAATTCTTTTGACAGCGTGCCTGGCCGCCTGTGCGGGCGCGCTGCCGATGGCCTTGCCCGTGAGTGCCGCGCCGGCCAAGGCCGCGTTCGCCGATCCGGTCGATACGCCGGCGCCGATGTCGCCGCTGGCGGCGCGCGCCCCGGTGTACGGCCTGGCCGATGCCGGCCAGCGCATCGTCGCGGCAGGCCAGCGCGGCCACATCCTGTATTCCGACGACCTGGGCGCGAGCTGGCACCAGGCCAGGACGCCGGTATCGGCGGACCTGACCGCCGTGACCTTCACCGATGCGAAGCATGGCTGGGCGGTGGGCCATGATGGCGTGATCCTGCACAGCGCCGACGGCGGCGCCAGCTGGGAGCGCCAGTACGACGGCCGCGCCGATGCGCAGCGCCTGGGCCAGGTGCGGCCGCTGCTGGACGTGCAGTTCGACGACACCCTGCGCGGCATGGCGGTGGGCGCGTTCGGCCTGGCCCTGTGCACGGCCGACGGCGGGCGCCAATGGCGCCATTGCGAAGACTTGCTGGACAACCCGAACGGCCTGCACCTGAATGCGATCCGCAAGGTGGGGGGGCTGGTGTATATCGCCGGCGAGCAGGGCGTGCTGCTGCGGCGCGGCGGCGACGGCAAGTTCAGGCAGTTGCCGTCGCCATACAAGGGCAGCTTCTTTGGCGTGGCGGGCAATGCCTCGTCCGTGGTGGTGTTTGGCTTGCGCGGCAATGCCTATGCCAGCGCGGACGCGGGCAAGACCTGGCGCCGCGCGGACACCGGCGTGCAAACCGGCCTGACGGCGGGCGTGCAGCTGGACGGCGGCGCGCTGGCGCTGGTCAGCCAGGCCGGCCAGTTGCTGGTGAGCCGCGATGGCGGCGTCACCTTCGTCATTGAAAAACTCGCCAGGCCGCAAGCGGCGGCCGCCGCGCTGGCGCTGCCGGGCGGCGGCCTGCTGATCGGCGGGGTGCGCGGCGTCCTGGCCCATCGGCAATGAATCCGTAGGGCCAGACCGGCAAGAGCAGGGAAAAATAGGGAGACACGAATGGATATGGGAAATAGCGGCATCGGCGACATGCCGGTCATCCGCGACTTGCGCGACTTCGACCGCCAGTCCGGCAGCCTGCTGGAACGGCTGGTATTCAACCGGCGCCTGGCGCTGGTGGTGCTGTGCCTGGCGGCGACCGTCATACTCGGCTGGCTGGCCGCCACCAGGCTGACCTTGAACGCCAGCTTTGAACGCATGCTGCCGCAGGGCCATCCGACCATCCGGAACTACTTGCAAAACAAGCAGGAGTTGCGCGGCCTGGGCAATGCGCTGCGGGTGGTGGTGGAAAATCCGCGCGGCGACATCTATGACGCGCGTTACCTGGAAACGCTGCGCCAGGTCAATGACGCGCTGTTCCTCACGCCGGGCGTGGACCGCGCGTGGATGAAGTCGATGTGGACGCCGTCAGTGCGCTGGAATGAAGTCACGGAAGAGGGTTTTAGCGGCGGTCCGGTGATGCCGGACAATTACGACGGTTCGCCGCGCGCCGTGGAGCAGTTGAAAACCAATATCGCCCGCTCCGGCATCGTCGGCAGCCTGGTCGGCAACAACTACCGCTCGACGATGATCTTCGTGCCGCTGCTGGACAAGGACCCGGCCACCGGCCAGGCCATCGATTATGCGCGGATGACGGCGGCCATCGACGCGCTGGTGGCGAAGTATGAACAGGGCCCGGACGGCGTGGCGATCCACGTGACGGGTTTTGCCCGGCTGGTCGGCGCGCTGCTGTCCGGCATGCGGCAAGTGCTGATGTATTTCGGCGTGGCCGCGCTGGTGGCGGCGGCCGTGATTTATGGCTATACCCGCTGCGCCCGTTCGACCGCGCTGGTGGTGGCCTGTTCGCTGGTGGCGGTGGTGTGGCAACTGGGGCTGGTGGCGGCGCTGGGCTTCGAGCTGGACCCGTTTTCGATCCTGGTGCCCTTCCTGGTGTTTGCCATCGGCGTGTCGCATGGCGCCCAGAAGATGAACGGCATCATGCAGGACGTCGGCCGTGGCACGCATTTGCTGGTGGCGGCGCGCTATACCTTCCGCCGCCTGTTCCTGGCTGGGTTGACGGCGCTGCTGGCGGACGCGGTCGGCTTTGCGGTGCTGATGACAATCGATATCCCCGTGATCCGCGACCTCGCGCTGGCGGCGTCGATCGGCGTGGCGGTGTTGATCTTCACCAATCTGCTGTTGCTGCCGGTCTTGCTGTCCTACCTGGGCGTGTCGCCGGCGGCCGCCGCGCGCAGCATGCGAGCGGAAAGCGCGGAAGCGCGCCATGGCGGCTCGGCATGGCTGGACGCGCTGGTGCAATGCACGCAACCGCGCCGCGCCGGCATGGTGGCGGGTGTGGCGCTGTTGCTGGCGGCCGGCGGGCTGGCCATGTCGTCCCGCCTGCAGGTGGGCGACCTCGATCCGGGCGCGCCGGAATTGCGCGCCGATTCCCGCTACAACCAGGACAACGCGTTCATCACGGCCAATTACTCGCTGTCGTCCGACCAGTTTGCGGTGATGGTGAAAACCCCGGATGAACAGTGCCTGGACTGGAAGACCCTGGTCGAAGCGGACCGGCTGGGCTGGGCGCTGCAGCAGGTGCCGGGGGTGCAGGCGACCGTCTCGCTGGCCGACGCCGTGCGCCAGATCACGGCCGGGGCATCGGAAGGCAGCCCGAAGTGGCTGACGGTGTCGCGCAACCAGGATGTGCTGAACTATGGCGCCCAGCAGGCATCGACCAGCAACCCCGACCTGTTCAACCGGGCCTGCTCGGTGATGCCGGTGATCGCCTACCTGGCCGACCACAAGGCCGGCACCCTGGAGCGGGTGGTGGCGGCGGCCGAGACGTTTGCCCGTGAACATTCCGTGCCGGAACGCCAGTTCCTGCTGGCGGCCGGCAGCGCCGGGATCGAAGCGGCCACCAATAGCGTGGTCAGGCAGGCCAACACCAGCATGCTGCTGTACGTGTATGGCGCCGTGATCGTGCTGTGCTTTGTCACGTTCCGCAACTGGCGCGCCGTGGTGGTGGCGGTGTTGCCGCTGGTGCTGACATCGATCCTGTGCGAGGCATTGATGGTGGCGCTGGGCATGGGCGTCAAGGTGGCGACGTTGCCGGTGATTGCGCTCGGCGTCGGCATCGGTGTCGATTACGCGCTGTACCTGCTGTCGGTGCAGCTGGCGCAGCAGCGCCGCGGCGCGACCCTGGCGCAGGCTTACCGCCACGCGCTGCAATTCACCGGCAAGGTGGTGGCGCTGGTGGGCGTGACCCTGGCGGCCGGCGTGGTGTGCTGGGCCTGGTCGCCGATCAAGTTCCAGGCCGACATGGGCATCCTGCTGACCTTCATGTTCACGCTGAACATGGTGGGCGCGCTGGTGCTGGTCCCGGCGCTGTCGCACTTCCTGCTCAAACAAGTCAAGTAACGAATCAAGTAAATAAGCCAACCAAATCGAACGGAGTCACTATGCTCGGCAACATGCAACATCAGCCTTTGCTGATTTCATCCCTGATCAGCCATGCGGAGCGCTGCCACCCGCGGGCGGAAATCGTGTCGCGCACCACCGAAGGGCCGCTGCACCGCACCACCTATGGCCAGGTGGCCGCCCGCGCCCGGCGGGCCGCCAACGCGCTGGCCCACCTCGGCGTGGGACGGGGCGACCGCGTCGCCACGCTGGCGTGGAACGGGTACCGCCACATGGAGCTGTATTACGGCGTGTCCGGCATGGGCGCGGTGCTGCACACCGTCAATCCGCGCCTGTTTGCCGAACAGCTGGAATACATCATCAACCATGCCGGCGACCAGTACGTGTTCTTCGACACGGGCTTTACCGCGCTGCTGGAACAGCTGGCGCCGAAATTGCCGAACGTGAAAGGGTTTGTCGCGATGACGGACCGCGACCACATGCCGCCATCGTCGCTGCCCAACCTGCTGTGCTACGAAACATTGCTGGCGGCGGAAACGGACGACTACCAATGGCCGCTCTTCGATGAAAACCAGGCGGCCGCGCTGTGCTACACGTCCGGCACCACGGGCAACCCGAAAGGCGTGCTGTATTCGCACCGCTCGTCGGTGCTGCATGCGATGGCCGCCTGCGCGGTCGATGGCATGGGCATCGGCGCGGCCGACAGCCTGCTGGTGGTGGTGCCGATGTTCCATGTGAATGCGTGGGGGACGCCTTATGCCGGCGCCATGTGCGGCGCCAAACTGGTGTTCCCCGGCCCGGCGCTGGACGGCAACAGCGTGTATGGCCTGCTGCGCGATGAACGCGTGTCGCTGGCGCTGGGCGTGCCGACCGTGTGGCTGGGACTGTTCCAGCACGTGGAGCGGGAGGGTTTGTGCCCGAGGGAAGAGCTGAACCTGCGCCGCGTGCTGATCGGCGGTTCCGCCGCGCCGGCCGCGATGATCGCCACCTTTGACAGCGCCTTTGGCGCCGACGTGATCCACGCCTGGGGCATGACGGAACTGTCGCCGATGGGCACCATCTGCCGCCTGCAGCCGAAACACGATGCGCTCGACGCGGCGGCGCGCATGCGGGTGCGGGAAAAGCAGGGCCGCGCGGTATTCGGCATTGCGCTGAAAATCGTCGATGACGATGGTGCCGAACTGCCGCACGACGGCAAGGCGGCGGGCCGCCTGCTGGTGAAGGGGCCCTGGGTGGCGGCCGGCTATTTCCAGGGAGAGGGCGGCCAGGCGGTCGATGCCGATGGCTGGTTCGACACCGGCGACGTGGCCAATATCGATGCCGACGGCTACATGCGCATCACCGACCGCGCCAAGGACGTCATCAAGTCCGGCGGCGAATGGATATCCTCGATCGAACTGGAAAACGCGGCCATGGGCCATGCGGCCGTGGGGGAAGCGGCCGTGATCGGCATTGCCCACCCGAAGTGGCAGGAACGCCCGTTGCTGGTGGTGGTGCCGAAGGAGGGCCACGCCGTGAACCGCGACATCCTGCTCGCTTACCTGGGAGGCAAGGTGGCGAAATGGTGGCTGCCCGATGACGTGCAATTCGTCGCCCAGTTGCCGCACACGGCGACCGGCAAGTTGCAAAAGATGAAGCTGCGGGACATGTTCCGCGACTACCGCTTCCCTGCTTAGTTTCCCTGCTGAATGAGCGTGATCATATGCAAAACGCAACTGTATTGATTGTTCCCGGCCTGCGCGACCACGTGGCCGATCACTGGCAAACCCTGTTGCAGGCCGGCCTGCCGGGTTCCCGCGCGGTGCCGCCGCTGACGGAGAACGCCCTGAGCCTGCGGGCCCGGGTCGATGCGCTCGATGCGCAAATCGCGCGCATCGACGGTCCCGTGGTACTGGTGGCGCACAGCGCCGGCGTGCTGATGACGGTGCACTGGGCCGCGCGGCACGGCAATGCCAATGGGAAGGTGCGCGGCGCCTTGCTGGCGACGCCGCCGGACCTGGAGGCGGACTGGCCCGCCAAATATCCAAGCCCGGCAACCCTGGCGCAACACGGCTGGTCGCCGCTGCCGGGCGGTCCGCTGCCCTTTGCCACGATCGTGGCGGCCAGCAGCACCGACCCGCTGGCCGGCTTGCAGCCGGTGCGGGCCATGGCGGCCGCGTGGGGCAGCGAACTGGTGGAACTGGGCGATGTCGGGCACCTGAATCCGGCGTGCGGCTACGGCCCGTGGCCGATGGCGGCGGAATTGCTGGCGCGCCTGTTGCTGCCGCAGGGCTTGATGCTGGCGCAAGCGCCGTTGGACAAGTGTTTGTCGTGAAATGCGAAACCGCTGTCGCGCCATGCGATGCGCGCGGCGGTGAGCGGGACTATATTGGTATCACGTTATTTAAATCGAATACAGCGAGGAGATCAGCATGGCAAAGGCGGTACGGTTTCATGCGGCGGGCGGGCCGGAAGTGCTGCGCCTGGAACAGGTGGAAGTCGGCGATCCCGGGCCGGGGCAGGTGCGGGTGCGCCACGTGGCGGTGGGGCTGAATTACGCGGATACGTATTTCCGCAACGGTACCTACCCGGTGCCTGTACCGAACGGGATCGGCGTCGAAGCGTCCGGCGTGGTGACGGCGGTCGGCGAGGGCGTGGCGGCGTTCGCGCCTGGCGACCGCGTGACGTACACCGGCTTCCTCGACACGCTGGGCTCCTACTGCACGGAACGGGTGATGGCGGCCGCGCCGCTGATCAAGCTGCCGGACACGATCGCCTTTGAAACGGCGGCCGCCATGACCATGCGCGGCCTGACGTCGGCTTACCTGTTGCGCCGCCTGGTTGACTTCCAGCCGGGCCAGTCGATCCTGCTGCACGCGGCGGCCGGCGGGGTGGGCCTGATCGTGTCGCAGTGGGCCAGGCTGCTGGGCCTGAACGTGATCGGCACGGTCGGCAGCGCCGCCAAGGCGGACGTCGCGCGGGCCCATGGCTGCGCCCACACCATCGACTATTCGCGTGAAGACGTGGCGCGGCGGGTGCGGGAACTGACCGATGGCCAGGGCGTGCACGTGGTGTTTGATTCGGTCGGCAAGGATACCTTCATGGGATCGGTGGATGCGCTGCGCCGGCGTGGCCTGCTGGTCTGCGTGGGCACGGCGTCCGGCCCGGTGCCGCCGTTCGATCCGATCCTGCTGGCGCAAAAAGGTTCGCTGTTCGTGACCCGTCCGGCGCTGGCCGATTACATCGCCGACCCGGCTGAAAAAGCCGCGCTGGCCGACGAAGTGTTCGGCCTGGTCGGCGCCGGCAAGATCCGCATTGAAATCAACCAGCGCTATACGCTGGACGATGCGGTCCAGGCGCACCGCGACCTGGAAGCGCGCAAGACCACGGGTTCGTCCATCTTTGTGATCTGAGGAGCGAGTCATGCAAGTGGAACAACTCACCTGTGCCATCGGGGCCGAACTGACCGGCGTGAACCTGGCGGACGCCATCCATGACGATGGCCTGTTTGCGGAAATCCGCGCGCAACTGGTGCGCCACCGCGTGCTGTTCTTGCGCCGCCAGGATTTCTCCCGGGCCGAACACGTGGCGTTCGCGCGCCGCTTCGGCGAACTGGAAGACCATCCGGTGGCCGGCAGCGATCCGGAGCACCCGGGCCTGGTGCGCATCTATAAAAACCCGGACCAGCCGAACGACCGCTATGAAAACGCGTGGCACACCGACGCCACCTGGCGTGAGGAGCCGCCCTTTGGCTGCGTGCTGCGCTGTGTCGAAACGCCGCCGGTGGGCGGCGACACGATGTGGGCCAACATGGTGCTGGCCTATGAGATGCTGCCGGACGACGTCAAGCAGCGCATCGCCGGCCTGCGCGCGCGCCACAGCATCGAAGCGTCGTTTGGCGCGGCCATGCCGTTGGAAAGGCGGCTGGCGCTGAAGGCGCAATACCCGGATGCGGAACACCCGGTGGTGCGCACCCACCCGGACACCGGCGAAAATATCCTGTTCGTCAACGCCTTCACCACCCATTTCACCAATTACCACACGCCGCAGCGCGTGCGCTTCGGCCAGGACGCCAATCCGGGCGCGGCCCAGCTGCTCGCTTATCTGGTCAGCCAGGTCTGCATCCCGGAATTCCAGGTGCGCTGGCGCTGGCAAGCCAACAGCGTGGCGATCTGGGACAACCGCTCGACCCAGCACTATGCCGTGATGGATTACCCGCCGTGCCACCGCAAGATGGAACGCGCCGGCATCATCGGCGACATGACTTTCTAAAAACCGCAAGGAGACCCAACATGCAATTCCTCGACGATTCGCTGCACCCGGAAAACCAGGACAAGGTGGTGATCACCGTTGCGCCTTATGGCCCGGAGTGGGCGCCGGAGGACTTCCCGGAAGATATCCCGGTGACGATGGAAGAACAGGTACAAAAGGCGGTCGATTGCTACAACGCCGGCGCCACCGTGCTGCACTTGCACGTGCGCGAACTCGACGGCAAAGGCAGCAAGCGCCTGTCGAAATTCAATGAACTGATCGCCGGTGTGCGCGCACGCGTGCCGGACATGATTATCCAGGTCGGCGGTTCGATCTCGTTTGCGCCGGAAGATGATGGCCAGGCCGCGAAATGGCTGAGCGACGACACCCGCCACATGCTGGCCGAACTGGCGCCGAAGCCGGACCAGGTGACCGTGGCCATCAACACCACGCAAATGAACATCATGGAGCTGCTGTATCCGGAATACCTGGAGGGCACGTCGCTGGCGTCGCCGATGATGCACGCGGCCTACAGTGAAATGACGGTGCCGGCCGGCCCGGCATGGGTGGAGGAGCACTTGAGGCGCCTGCAGGCGGCCGGCATCCAGCCACACTTCCAACTGACCGGCATGCATGCGCTGGAAACGCTGGACCGGCTGGTGCGCAAGGGCGTCTACACCGGCCCGTTGAACCTGACTTGGATCGGCATTGGCGGCGGCTTCGATGGACCGAATCCGTTCAACTTCATGGACTTCCTGCGCCGTGCGCCGGATGGCGCCTGCGTCACGGCGGAGTCGCTGCTGAAAAACGTGCTTCCGTTTAACATGATGGCGATGGCGATGGGCTTCCACCCGCGCTGCGGCATCGAAGATACGCTGATCGGCCAGCATGGCCAGCGCATGACGTCGGTGCAACAGGTCGAACAGTGCGTGCGGGTGGCCAGGGAACTGGGGCGCGAGGTGGCGAGCGGCAAGGAAGCGCGTGCCATCTACCGTATCGGCGTGCGGTACCGGGACGCGGACCAGACGCTGCTGATGAACGGCATGGCGCCGAACCGCCAACGCGGCCAGAAAAACGTGCCGCTGCGCGGCGTCTGACCGGCCCCGACCATGGCTTACACCTCGTCCCTGCCGGACCGGCACGCCGACGGTGCCGCGCCCACACCGCGCGCGTTTGCGTGGACGGTCTTTGCGCTGACCTTCGGTCTGCTGATCTCCGACTACATGTCGCGCCAGGTGCTCAATGCCGTGTTCCCGCTGCTGAAAAGCGAATGGCAGTTGAGCGACGCCCGCCTCGGTTTATTGAGCGGCATCGTGGCGCTGATGGTGGGCTTGCTGACGTTCCCGCTGTCGCTGCTGGCGGACCGCTGGGGCAGGGTAAAAAGCCTGGCGCTGATGGCGGGACTGTGGAGCTTGGCCACCCTGGGTTGTGCGCTGGCGCAAGACTACAACCAGATGTTCGTGGCGCGCTTTTTTGTTGGCGTTGGCGAGGCGGCGTATGGCAGTGTGGGCATCGCCGTGGTGCTGTCGGTGTTCCCGCGCGAATTGCGTTCGAGCCTGACCGGCGCCTTCATGGCGGGCGGCATGTTCGGCTCGGTGCTGGGCATGGCGCTGGGCGGTGCGATCGCTGCGCAAGTGG
>Ga0307408_100001426_pt1 | contig 17768 bp, 10 predicted proteins | sample 322Cmetagenome_FD_202116 | JGI IMG/M metagenome (GOLD analysis project Ga0307408, IMG submission 202116) | Maize rhizosphere microbial communities from greenhouse at UC Davis, California, United States - 322HYB-C-3 | ecosystem: Host-associated > Plants > Roots > Rhizosphere > Soil | place...
CTATCGCGCAGCGCCGCCATCACTTGCCGTGAAGCCCCGTCTGATTCGTCACCTGTTCCTGCCACCGCTGGTCATCGCCTTGATGATCGGTCTGGGTTTCATCGGCTTCTGGACCAGTGAACATTTCGGCATCCGCAGCCTCGGCGAGAACGGCCAGCGTCAGCTGGAACTGCACGCCCGCGCGGTCGAAAGCGAGATCAGCAAATACACCTACCTGCCCAGCCTGCTCGAGCTCGAAACCAGTGTTTCGCAGCTGCTGGCCGACCCGACCCCGGAAATCCGGCGCACGGTCAACGATTACCTTGAAGGCCTGAACCGGCGCAGCCGCAGTCGGGCCATCTACGTCATGGACACCACCGGCCGCGTGATGGCCACCAGCAACTGGCGCGATGTCGACAGCTACCTCGGTGAAGACCTGTCCTTTCGCGCCTACTTCCAGAAAGCCGTACGCGGTGAGCCGGGCCGCTTCTACGGTATCGGCAGTACCAGCGGCGAGCCCGGTTATTATCTGGCCCACGGCCTCGAAGAGCACGGCAAGATCATCGGCGTCGCGGTGGTCAAAGTGCGCCTGGAAGCTATGGAAGAACGCTGGCAGCGCGCGCGTCTGGAAGCGTTTGTCAGCGACGAGAACGGCATCATCATTCTCTCCAGCGATCCGGCCCGACGCCTCAAGTCGGTGATTCCGCTGAGCGACGAGGTCAAGGAAAAACTGGCGCGCAGCCTGCAGTACTACTGGTTCCCGCTCAATGAACTGCAACCGCTGGCCCGCGAAACGCTGGACGAAGGCGTGGAAAAACTCACCTTCCCGGCCAACAGCGAAGTGCAATCCGACGAAGACGACATCAGTTATCTGGCGCAGACCCGGCCGCTGAGCGACACGCCGTGGAATTTCACCTTGCTCACCCCGCTGCAGGACCTGCGCCGCGAAGCGATCAATCAAGGCATTCTGGTCGCCGTCGCGTTCGCCTTCCTCGCCTTTCTGCTGATCGCCTGGAACGAGCGGCGCAAAGTCATCGCCACCCGCCTCGCCGCCCGCGAGGCCCTGCAGGAAGCCAACAATCAACTCGAGCGTCGGATTACCGAACGCACCACCGATCTGCGCGCCAGCAACGAACGGTTGAAGAGCCAGATCCGCGAACGCCGTCAGGCCGAAGAGACGTTGCGCCGCGCCCAGGATGAACTGGTGCAGGCCGGCAAACTCGCCGCCATCGGGCAGATGTCGACCAGCATTGCCCACGAACTGAACCAGCCGCTGGCGGCGATGCGCACGCTGTCCGGCAACACCGTGCGCTTCCTCGAGCGTGGGCAACTGGACGTCGCCAGCACCAACCTGAAAACCATCAACGATTTGATCGACCGCATGGGCCGCATCACCGCCAGCCTGCGCTCGTTCGCCCGGCGCGGCGACAACCACGGCCAGGCCAGCCTTGGCAAAGCGGTCGAGGCGGCGCTGCAATTGCTAGGCGCGCGCCTGGAAAATTCAACGCTGCAGATTCATCGGCAATTCGTCGACGTGCAGTTGCACATCGACCAGACCCGTCTTGAGCAGATTCTGGTCAACCTGATCGGCAACGCCCTCGACGCGATGCACGCGCAAGCGCAACCCGAGCTGTGGCTGGAAGGCGAAGAATTCGACGGCAAATATCGTCTGCGCGTGCGCGACAACGGCCACGGTATCGACGCCGAAGCGCGCAAGCATCTGTTCGAACCGTTTTTCACCACCAAGCCCGGCGCGCAAGGTCTGGGCCTGGGCCTGACCCTTTCCGCCAGCCTCGCGGCCGCCACCGGCGGGCATCTGGGTGTCGAACACCCGGCCAGCGGTGGCACCACTTTTGTCCTCAGTTTACCGTTGGTAAGCCCTACTCCTGCCGAGCCCATATGAATAACGATCTCAGTGTGCTGATCGTCGAAGACGACCCCCATGTGCTGCTCGGCTGCCAACAGGCGCTGACCCTGGAAGACATTCCCTGCATCGGCGTCGGCAGTGCCGAAGAAGCGCTGGAGCAGGTCGGTGACAACTTTGCCGGCATCGTCATCAGCGACATTCGCCTGCCGGGCATCGATGGCCTGGAACTGCTGACCCGCCTCAAGGCGCGCGATCGCAGCCTGCCGGTGGTGCTGATCACCGGCCACGGCGATATCTCGATGGCGGTAGGTGCGATGCAGAAAGGCGCCTATGACTTCATGGAAAAACCGTTCTCGCCGGAACGGCTGGTCGATGTCGCGCGGCGAGCGCTGGAACAACGCAGCCTCGCCCGCGAAGTGACGTCGCTGCGCCGGCAACTGGCCGAACGCGATTCGCTGGAAGGCCGCATCATCGGCCGTTCGCCCGCCATGCAGAACCTGCGCGAACTGATCGCCAACGTCGCCGACACCTCAGCCAACGTACTGATCGAAGGCGAGACCGGCACCGGCAAGGAACTGGTCGCACGCTGCCTGCACGATTTCAGCCGCCGCCACGGCAAACAGTTCGTCGCGCTGAACTGCGGCGGCCTGCCGGAAAACCTGTTTGAAAGCGAGATCTTCGGCCACGAGGCCAACGCCTTTACCGGTGCCGGCAAGCGCCGCATCGGCAAGATCGAACACGCCGACGGCGGCACGCTGTTCCTCGACGAAGTGGAAAGCATGCCGCTGCCGTTGCAAATCAAGCTACTGCGCGTGTTGCAGGAACGTACTCTCGAACGCCTCGGCTCAAACCAGAGCGTGGCGGTAGATTGCCGGGTGATCGCGGCGACCAAATCCGACCTCGACGCCTCGAGCAAGGCCGGCGAGTTTCGCAGCGACTTGTACTACCGCCTCAACGTCGTGACCCTGGAACTGCCGCCGCTGCGTGAACGCCGCGAAGACATCCTGCAACTGTTCGAACATTTCACCCAGCAATCGGCGCTGCGCTTCGACCGTGCCTTGCCGGAGCTGGACAACCAGACGCTGTCAAACCTGATGAGCCACGACTGGCCGGGCAACGTGCGCGAACTGCGCAACGTCGCCGAACGCTTCGCCCTTGGCTTGCCGGCGTTCAAGAAATCCGGCGCCAGCAGCGGCCAGGGCCTGGCGTTTGCCGAAGCGGTGGAAGCCTTCGAACGCAACCTGCTCAGCGACGCCCTGCAACGCAGCGGCGGTAACCTGACCCAGGCGAGCCTGGAACTGGGCATGGCCAAGACCACGCTGTTCGACAAAGTGAAAAAGTACGGGCTGAGCCACTGATGGATCTGATTCTCAAAGCCGCGATCGGCGCCGCCGTGGTGCTGATCCTCGCGGCGCTGTCCAAAACCAGAAACTATTACATCGCAGGTCTCGTGCCGCTGTTTCCGACCTTTGCGTTGATTGCGCATTACATCGTTGGCAAAGGGCGCTCGGTTGAGGATCTGAAAACCACCATCGTGTTCGGCATGTGGTCGATCATTCCGTACTTCGTTTATCTGGCGACGTTGTATGTGATGGTGGACCGGATGCGGCTGGAGGCTTCGCTGGCGGTGGCGGCGGTGGCGTGGTTGATGGCGGCGACGGTGTTGGTGAGCGTTTGGGTACGTATTCATAGTTAAGATCAAAAGCCCCTCATCGGAACGCCGCCCGCCCAACCCTCCCCCAAAGGGAGAGGGGGCCGACCGCAGGGTTCTTGAGGGTTTCGTCGAGGTGAAAACCGAGTCGGCTATGGATGCACCAGCTTGATAACACTCACCGAATCCATAATCGATTCAATCGTTCAGGTCGGCATATAGCGCAAGACACCTCGGTCAGTCCCCTCTCCCTCCGGGAGAGGGCTAGGGTGAGGGTTGCTCTTGATCCAGCGACCTAAAGCACATCCCCACCCGCCACCGGATCAACCCGCGCCCAATGCGAAGTGTCTTCACGATGCGCCTGCAAGTACGGCAGCACCGCCGCCAGCAACGGCTCCTTGAATGCCTCCTGAAACCGATGCGCCAACCCCGGAATCAGCTTCAACTGACTGCCCTGAATGTGCGCCGCCAGATGCACGCCATGCATCACCGGCAGCAGCGGATCGGCCGTGCCGTGCACCACCAGGGTCGGCACGCGCAACTGGTTGAGCAGGGCCACCCGGCTCGGTTCGGCAAGAATGGCCATGATCTGCCGCTTGACGCCTTCCGGATTGAACGCACGGTCATAGGACGCCGCTGCCTGTTGCAACAGTGCCTGACGATCATCGGTAACGTTGGGGCTGCCCAGCGCCGCGAGCAGATCCGCTTGTTGCTCCAGCGCCACCTGACGATTGGGTGCGCCACGGCGCGACAGTAACTGCACCAGCGCCGCGCTCGGTGCCGGCAACCCTTCGGCGCCGGAAGTGCTCATGATCAACGTCAGGCTCTCGACGCGCTGCGGCGCCATCGCGGCCACATGCTGAGCAATCATGCCGCCCATGCTCGCGCCCAGTACGTGGAACTGCTCAACATGCAAGGCGTCCATCAAACCCAGTGCATCGCCGGCCATGTCGGTCAGGCTGTACGGCGCCGCCACCGGCAGGCCGAGTTTGTAGCGCAGCACTTCAAAGGTCAGGTTGGCCTCGACCGGCGCCTGACGCCAGGTCGACAGACCGACATCGCGATTGTCATAGCGAATCACCCGAAAGCCCTGCTGACACAGCGCGACCACCACCTCATCCGGCCAGTGGATCAATTGTCCACCCAAGCCCATCACCAGCAGCAAAGCCGGGTCCGAGGCGCGGCCAATGCTCTGATAGGCGATGCTCACCTGCGCCAGATCGGCACGCTCGGTCGGCACATTGACGTCGCAACGCGCCGCTGCCCCTGCCGTCGAACCGAACAAAAGCGCGGCCAACACGGCCGCGATAGAAAGAAAATGCTTACCCATGAAAAACACCGAAACGCAGAACCCCAGTAAGCCGCGAGTCTGATGATGTTTGTTCAAGCGCGCTGCCACACTTCCATGACAGTTTGATGAAGAGTGCCGAGCGGTCATTGCGCCGCGGCAAACAATATCCAGGTACCACCATGGTCCGGCGCGAACGCTTTTGAATGAACCGCACAGGAGCGGATGCCCCGCTCCCCCCTTGCGAGTCATCCACCATGCTCGAACCCCTTACCCTCGATTTGCCGCCCTCGCCCCCGGAGTCGTTCGCGACGACCCTGGCACTGCCTGAAACCATCGACGAAAGTTTGCTGTTACAGGCCAATCAGCGCTGGCGCGACAGCAGCCATGGCTTGCGCGAATTGTTTGCGAGCAGTCCCGCACTGCGCGATACGATCAACGCGTCGCTGCGACGACAACTGCAACTGGACGGCGAAAAGACCGGATTCGGCTTCATTGCCAGCCAAACGCAGCCGGAGCATTTTGTCAGCCTTACCGATGCCTGCGCTTTTGTCGTACAACATCCGACGCTGGAACCCTCGCTCGACCAGCGCTGCCACGTCGTCGGCCTGATGCCCGGTCATCCTCTGTACGCCCTGAAGCCGTCGCAATTGTTGGAAAAGCTCAAGCCGCTCGATCCGCAGAGCGCACACGCCACACGCTGGGCCGAATTCTGGGAAGCACGGGCACCTGGCACGCCGGTTTCGCGACGCACACGCGCCATCGAACTGTACCGAGCGCATTTCCAAGCGAGCGCTGACGCCGCCTACGCCAATAAATTCATCAACGCCGAACAGCTCGAGCTGCTGCAGCACATCGTTGAATCGGCTTCCACCCCAGTGACTTTCAAAGGTCAGTCGGTGCACCTGGAAAAACCGGCGCTGGTGTTGAGCAACCACAGTAAAGTCAAACTCCCGGGGGCCTGGGTCATCAGCGCCGGGGAACCGGCAGCATCGCGAACGCTGCTCTACCTGCCCTGTCGCCCCCTGTGTATCCAGGCGTTCGACAATCGAGCGGACATGCAAACGTGGCTGGCCAGCCAGGTGCAGATTCCCACCGGCCTGCCACGCGAGATCCTGCGTTTCGATTACCGCGCAGCGACAGACCCGATGATCACCGGCGCCAGCGATCTGTTCGCCGACCGCCATCACGCGCAAATCAATGCCTTGCGTCATACCAACCGGGGCACCCCCGGCTTGCGCGAACACGGTGCGCAGGCGCTGCTGCATGTCGAGCTGATTGACCACCAACGCAGCACCGCGATCATCGTCGCCGCGCCGGCCAAGCCGCTCACTGCGCCGAAGCCCCTCGCGAATGACGACCTTCCGCTGTTCGGCAGCCTGTCCGCTGGCATTCCGCTCGCCATCAGGCATGCCGCGCTCAAGCGCGAGCGCGAGGCCCTCGAACAGCTGCTGGCCAACGACCGCGACGGCGCCCGTTTTCAACAATGTCAGGACGCATTGAAAGCCCTGGAACTTGCCGAGCAAGCCTGCGAGAACGCCTGCGCCTCGTTGTTCGACAACGCCCCTGTCGCCGCCACGACGTTGGCTGCGATTTATCAGGCTCACAAAAATGGCTTGTATGCCGAGGCGAAGCTGCAAGCGCTGCTGGGACAAATCAACAGCGCTGAACACGACCTGCTCAAAGCCGTTCTGGATAACCCTGTGGCGGGCACACGCGATGCAGACCTGGTCGCGGCCAGCCTGACCCTGTCGCTGAGCGAAACCCGCGACGCAGCCACCACGGTGCAGCGCGAAACGCTCAAGGGCGCACTGGTGTTCACCCGGCAAGCGGCACTGACGGACAGCGCGTCCGACACCAGCCTGCTGCTTTACTGCCCGGGCAACGGCGGTGGCCTGCAGCGTTTCAGCGACCGCCGGGCATTGGCGCTCGCACTGTTTAAAATTGACGGTCAGGACAGCGCATCCGCCCTGCAACTCAACGCTGTTACCTCGGACCCGCTGCAGCATTGCCTCAACGAGCTGATCGCCGACTGTGAAACACAGGCAACCGGGTTGCGCGACAAAACCGGGCAGGCCGATGCGCTGGAAGTCCTCCGGCAGGATTGCACCGCCGCTGTGCAGGTCCCGGTCAGCGCGGCCAGGAGTCTGATGTTTGCCCATGCGCAGGAGCAGGAGCGCAGCGGCGTGCTGGCCACTCATCTGCCGGGCTGGCTGGTGCACCTGCAGAAAAGCGAGCGGATCGCGCTCAAACAGCTCATTCAGGCGTACATCGAGGCGATGGGTAAAAGTCATGCGCTGATGACCCTGGCACTGGAACCGCGCGACGACTTCACCCGCAAACATCTGTACGCGCGCCTGCGCAAGGATTTCGCCACCGAGGGCTATTTTTCCGTGCAGGTCGAATTGCCCGATTCGACCCGAACCGAAACGGTGGTGGAACCCAGCCCCGCCGGCCCGCGCCGTAAAACCGTGATCGTGCCGGGCGCCACGCACAGCAGGATGTCACTGGAAGACCTTGCCCAGTTGAATATCGACAACGTTCAATCAGTGCTCAATGACGCCCTCTCGCAGCGCCTGGTTTTCATGCGCCTGGACGTCAATGCCGCACGCCGACAGGATCGCAACCGTCTGCTCAACGGCATCAACCTGAGCTATCTGCGTAAAGTCCTGCCGCAACTGGACCTGCCCAAGGCCTATGAGCGCAGGATCCATGAAGCCTTCCATGGCGCGTCCGACGAGCAGCTATACGTGCGAGAGCATCGACGCGAAAGCCTGATCGAACCCTGGCGTCTGCTGCTGAAAATCCAGTGTGCCAACGCACTGGCACAGAAACACCTCAATCGTGACGAGGCTGAGGGGGTGGACATCGCGATCGACGCCAATACCGCAGACGCCTGGCTCGCCAAGGGCAAGCGCATCGTGCTGTTGCCGGTTTCGCTTAAAACCGGCGGCAAAGACACCCCGCGTGAAGGCCCGGTGACCTTGTCCGGCGTGACCTTCATCGAAGAGCAGATCAGCGGCACCACTGTGCTGTACCTGCCGGACAGTCCGGATGAGCAATTCTTTCGCCGCTACGACAGCCTCGAAGCGGCGCGCAAAGGGCTGTTCCGACTGTGCGCAACGGATCGCTGGAGTGCATACCTGGCGGGCAAGGCCTTGCACGGCAATGTTCGCGCCCACATCAGCCGCATCGGCCAGGCGGTGGACAAAAATTTCGAAGCCATTATCGACATTGGCACGCGCTGGCCGGCGAGCACTTCACTGGCCGCGCACCTGCTCGACGCGCACAAGGGGCGTCTGCTCGAGGCTCATCGCGGCAGCTCGCGCTCCAACGATGAACTGTTCTTCGAGCGCTACGCACTGAAAGGGCCACGCGCGTTCAACTACATAAAAATGGCGCTGGGCATGGTGCCTTTCGTCGGCACCGTCGTGGCGCTGTACGACGCCTGGACTGCCGCCAATCAGGCCGTGGCAGCGTTTTTGCGCGGCGAGGTGGCGGATGGCCTAGCGGAAATCGAGACCCTGTTTCTTTCGTTGATCGACGCGCTCATGGATCTGCTGCCGGGCGAAGCGGTGGCCTCGACCCTCTCGCGCACCACCCGCGCGCTGACACGGACACGCCAGCTGCATACGCTGCTGAGCAACGTCGCGGCCTTGCATGGCAAAACGCAGCGGCAGGCGCGGCATGTGCTCGCCCGTTTCCGCGATTACGACTACGAACAACCGCTGTCGCTGGCCGGACTCAAGCCAGGCAGCCACGGTCTCTACCGGGGTATTTATCGACATGCCGACGGCGATTTCATCGAACGTCAGGGGCGCATCTACCAAGTGGAACTGGGCACGGGCTCACGCCAGTGGCGCCTGTTCGGCAATTCGCGCAAGTCCTACAAACAACCGATCACGCTGGATGAAACCGGGCAGTGGGATACCTGGTTCGGCGTCTACGGCAGCGCCAGCGCTGAAGGCTTGCGTGGTGGCGGTAATGTCGCCGGGCATCTGGCCGATGCGTTGGATCCCTACTGGCCTGCGGTGATTCGCCAGCGCTTGCCACGCTGGTGGGCAGAGCGCACGTTTCGTCGGCATCAGCAACTGGAACTGGAGACCGAACGGCTGGCTCATGTCATCGACAGCAAGGTCGAGGCGCACAAGACCGCCATACTGGCTTTCCAGAACGCCAGCCCGGCCGACCAGCGCGCGCTGCTGCCGGCAGCCGAAACGGCGTGCCTTGAAGATATCCGCCTGTCTGTTCAGCGCTATGAGGCCCTGGCTGAGTTGAAACCGCTCACCAGTGGCAATAAGCAAGCCTCCGTCAACCGGGTGCAAAGCTCCCTCGCTCAACGACTGACTTCGCGATACGCCATGCGCTCGGGTCAAGTGTCCGCAGCGTCTGTCCTGGTCCTGGAAGACGTCATGCGGCTGAGCAGGACAGTCAACGCGTTACCTCCAGGCGCACGGACGCGGCGACTGGCAATGTTTGCTCAGATTCGCGAGTTGCAACTGGACTACGTGAAAAAGTTCGAGGTACTGGAAGACCTCAGGACCAAAGTCAATCAATGGAGTGAACGCATCACCTTGAAATCCGACAAGGCCACTCAGTTCGGCATTGTCGAGCTCATCAACAGCCAACACAGCGACGCACGTCTGCTCTATCACAAAACCTACATTCGCCTGGATCTGGTCAAGAATTACAGCTATGACAATGACGTTTCCTGGATGTACTTCCGCGAGCGCACAGACGAACTCTGGAAGCAGACCAGACAGGCCGCGACCACCCAGTACGACCTGCCGAACATTCAGACCACTGCGCAGAATCGCAGCCGCATGCTTGAGGAGTGTCTGGACGTCTACACCCGCTTCCGGCGGCAGATGACCATCTGGAGGACAGCCTATCCAGAGCATTTTCATCAGGACACCGTCGAACCGCTGCTTGATGGCCTGGAGCAGATGGCCGGTCGCGCCCGCCGAGGCGTCATCGATCCACCGGCGCCGAAAACACCCGGCCAGCCGGCCCAACGGGTTTTCACCACCGAGGACGGCAACCTGCTGTACGGCACGGAACGCTTCGACACGAAGTCGCAGCGGCGGATTTACGAACGCAAACTCAGAGAGGGTGAAGTGCAGATCTGGGAGCAAGGCGCCGACGGTCGCTCGCGTCAGATCGGCCCTCAGGTTCCATCACCCGAGGCACCGCCCGTCACCCTCGCGGCTCTGGTCGGCGATGCCCGGCAGCGTCTGGACACAATCCCTGCCTACCGCGCCAGCGTGCACAGCCATGCCGACCGGGGCATGTTGCCGGTCGATCTGCAACACATGATGGACAGCCAGGCCAGTGAACTCAACACCCGCGCCGACCGCATTGCTGGCAGATCTGCGCAGCACCCGCTGATCCAGCGATTGCGTGATGAAGCCGCCGAACTGAGCGTTGCCGGGCGTACCCTGCGCACCGAACGCTCATTGACCAGCCTGAAGCCTACCGATGGCATGCTCGATGACCTGATCGGTCAAGGCGCCGTGGACATACGCCGAACGCAGCCGATCAAATTGCTCGGCAGGCGTGGCGGCCATCCGGACTACCTGCAGGAATACGAAATCTGGAACATTTCGCGCGAACCCGAACAATTGCTGTGGTACGCGCATTTTCACTACCGCAACGCGACACCGGTGTTCGAGCGCTTCGAAACCGCGCATTTGAAATTGCCCCAGCACCGTTTTTTGACCCATGCCGATGATGCGACGCTGCCCTACGCGAAAATCGGCAAACAATCGGTTGTGCTTGGACATTTCGAGCGGGTTTGAAACCAACGCCCGATCTTGCTTACAGTCAGTAATGACCGTGAGCAAGATCGACTGGCGCTGACTTCGAAGTGCTCCGTTGTCGACAACCGGATTATCATGAGACAAACTCAACAAATATCTAGTTATCACAAGTTTTTCTCATGGAGCCACACGGGTGCTTGAAATCCGCCACTTGAAGACTCTTCACGCCCTGCGCGATGCCGACAGCCTCGTCGATGCCGCCGATCGCCTGCACCTGACGCAGTCGGCGTTATCGCATCAGTTCAAGGAACTCGAAGAGCGCCTGGGCATGGCGCTGTTCGTGCGCAAGACCAAACCGGTGCGTTTCACCAGCGCCGGTTTGCGCCTGCTGCAACTGGCCGATGCGACCCTGCCGCTGCTGCGCGCCGCCGAGCGCGACATTGGCCGTCTGGCCGGTGGCACGGCCGGGCGCCTGCACATGGCGATCGAATGCCATAGCTGCTTTCAGTGGCTGATGCCGACGATCGACCAGTTCCGCGACGCCTGGCCTGAGGTTGAACTCGACCTCGCTTCCGGCTTCTCCTTCGCGCCGCTGCCGGCGCTGGCCCGTGGCGATCTGGATCTGGTGGTAACGTCGGATCCGCTGGACATCGCCGGCATCACGTATGTGCCGCTGTTCACCTACGAGGCCATGCTCGCGGTGGCCAATCAGCACGCGCTGGCGAGCAAGCCGTACATCGTCCCGGAAGACTTGCTCAGCGAAACCTTGATCACTTATCCGGTGGAACGAGATCGTCTCGACATCTTCACGCGCTTTCTCGAACCGGCCGATATCGAACCGGCGCAGGTGCGCACCTCGGAGCTGACGGTGATGATGATGCAACTGGTCGCCAGCGGCCGCGGCGTCTGCGGCATGCCGCACTGGGCGCTGCATGAATACAGCTCGCGCGGGTATGTGAAGGGCAAGCGGCTTGGCGAGAAAGGCCTGTTTGCGACGCTGTATGCGGCGATTCGCACGGACATGCTCGATGCCCCGTACATGCGCGATTTCCTGCTGACCGCCAAGGACACTTCGTTCTCGACGCTGGATGGCGTCAGCGCCGTGCGCTAAACCGCTGCACAACGCCAATCTCCTGTGGGAGCGAGCCTGCTCGCGAATGCATTCGTTCAGCCACCTGCACCGATGAATGACACAACGCTTTCGCGAGCAGGCTCGCTCCCACAGGGGGCCAGTGTGAAGTCAGATTTCGCGCCACCTATGGATCTTGTTGATCGTTCCTACGCTCCGCGTGGGAATGCAGCCCGGGACGCTCCGCGTCCCTTCTGAAGCCGAACGCAGAGCGTCCGTAGAGACATTCCCACGCAGAATGTGGGAACGAGATCTGCGCGGCTCAGATTTCACGCCACATATGGATCTTGTCGAAATACTCTTCGCCCACCCGTAAGGCCAGCGGTTCGAGGCCGAACTGGATAAAGCCGCAACGCTGGTAAAGGTGGAAGGCCGCATCGTTGCCGGCGGTAACCGTGAGTTGCACAAGCTTCAGCGCGGGGTGTTGTTGCGCCTCGCCAACCGCCGCTTGCACCAGTGCGAAACCCAGGCCGTGCTGGCGAAACTCAGTCGAAACATACATACCGAACAGCGTCGCTTTGTGCCGGGCTTTTTCCCGCGGTTCGAAGGCGAGGCCGACGATCCCGGCCAGCGCTCCGCCTTCGAACGCGCCCAATACCACGTCGAACTTGCTGCTCAGGCGCCCTTCCCACCAGCTCAACGGCATCACCGCGCGCTCGCGCACGCTTGAGGTGAACGCCTGCGGGTGGCGGTCGTAGGCTTCGAGCATCAGTTCGCGATAAGCCAGCGCATGGCTGGCGTCCAGCCGTTCGATCCACATGTTCAGGCCGTCCTGCGCTGTTCGAGCATCAAGCGCACGGCCAGACCGCCAAGGACAAAACCCATCACATAACGCTGCAGCGACAGCCACGTCGGATTGCGCACAAACCACGCAGCAATGCCCGCGGCAAACAACGCGATCAGCAGATTGACGCTGAAACTGACGCTGATCTGGGTCAGGCCGAGAACCATGCTCTGCGCAAACACCGAGCCGTGTTCAGGGCTGATGAATTGCGGAAACACCGACAGATAGAACACGGCGATTTTCGGGTTCAGCGCGCTGGTGAGAAAGCCCATGGTGATCAGTTTGCGCGACGAGTCCGCCGGCAGTTGCTGCGCTTCGAACGGCGAGCGCGCCCCCGGTTTTACCGCTTGCCAGGCCAGCCACAGCAGATACAGGGCACCGGCCCACTTCAACACTTCATAGGCCATCGGCACGGCCAGAAACACCGCAGTCAAACCCGCGGCCGCCGCGAACATATGCACGAAGAATCCACCGACCACACCCAGCAACGACGTCACACCGGCCCGGCGGCCCTGACAGATCGAACGGGAGATCAGATAAATCATGTTCGGCCCCGGCGTCAGCACCATCAGCAGCGCAGCGGCAGCGAAAATCAGCAGGTCTTCAAGCGGGATCATGGCAAAGTCCCTTGCATGGATAATCAGGCGAATGCGCTCAGTGAACGGCGATAAAACGGCAGGATGTGTTCGCGTGTCAATGGCGCCAGTTCAACGGCGGGATCAGTGGCCGGATCGACCCAGATCACTTCCTCGATTTCCGCCGCCGGGCAGACCGCGCAATCGATGCTCAGCTGGAAAATCTGCGCGTGCACGATGAAGCCCGGTTCGTTGGCGGCGGGTGCGGAGAACTGGCTGAGAAAAATCGCCTGCGCCGGATCGACCTGCAATCCCAGCTCTTCTTCCAGCTCACGGGCCAGCGCGTGCACCGGTTCTTCGCCGGCTTCAATCTTGCCCCCCGGTTGCATGAACGCTGTGGTGCCGCGCTTGCGCACCAGCAAGGTTTGCCCTTGAGCGTTGAGCAGCAGCGCAGCGGCGATATGGAGGGTGCGGGGCGAAGCGTCAGAAGTCAGCGGCATGAGGCGGAAAATCCCTGGGGCAAAAAACCAAGGATCCCATGCCCGACCGTCCGCCGTCATGCACCTCAGCCCTGCGCTTCGAGCGCGGCCTCGGGCTCCTCGGGTTCTTTGACGAAGACCCGGTACTTGCCACCCTCCATGGCTTCGAAGGCAATCAGCTTCTCGATCAACGGGCCGCTGAGCACCTTGCCAGTGTTGAGCAGGAGCATGCCGTTATCGGCATTGAGGTTACGCGCCAGAATCATGCCGGCCACCAGTTCGCGTGTGTTGAGTACCTTGACCTGCGGATCGATCAGGGCGACATCGTTGAGCAAGGTCATACAGACTTCGATAAACGCCTCGACCAGCTCCGGATCGTACAGGCGGCCGCTGTATTGACGCAGGTACAGCAGCGCTTCGTCGTTGTTCATCTGCCGCTCGAGAATCAAGCCGCGCTGCAATTCGACGAAGTCCACCGCCAGCTTCAGCAAACGCGAGCCGAACGGAATCGCCTCACCCTTGAGCCGGTCGGGAAAACCACTGCCGTCCCAGTGTTCCTGATGATGCAGGATCAGCCGGGCGGCATCTTTCATCGGATCGAGGGTCATCAGCAGCGATTCGCTTTGCTTCGGATAGCCGCGATAGCGTTCGCGCTCTGCCGAATGCAGCAGGTCCGAGGGCGTGACCATCATCGAATCCGGCCAGCTCAGTTTGCCGATGTTGTACAGGGCTGCGGCCATGGTCAGGTCGCGACTCGACGCTTCGTCCAGGCCATGGACCTTGCAGTAGCCGCGCATCAGTTCGATGATCTGCCGGTTGGTCTGCTTGGCGGGCGGCAAGCGCAGGTTGGCCAGCAGAGAGAACACCTCGGTGCCGGTAACGTAGCTGCGTTTGAGTTCTTCGTACGCCAGATCGAGCATGTCGGCGGTCTGCTGCAACTCGGCGGTGCGCGCCGCGACGTGTTTTTCCAGCGAAGTGTTGAGCTGTTTGAGCTGAGCATTCTGCGCCCGCGCCAGACGCTCCAGGCGCTGGCGTTCGCGCTCCGAATGTTGATGCTCCAGCGCCTGCCGCAGGATCAGCAGCAACTCTTCATCGTTCCACGGTTTGCTGATGTAACGGTGGATCTGCCCGTCATTGATCGCCTTGATAATGGCGCTCGGGTCTGCGTAACCGGTAAGCATGATGCGCAGAGTCCCCGGATGGCGTTCGCGCACCTGCGCCAGCAACGTCGCGCCGTCCATGCCGGGCATGCGCGCATCGCTCATCACCAGGTCCACCGGTTGCTGCGCCAGCAGGTCCAGCGCCTGGGCACCGCTGGTGGCCAGCAGAACATCATAGGGCTGACCGCGTAACAAGCGGCGCAGACTGTTGAGAATGGATTCTTCGTCATCGACCAGCAGCACCCTCGGGCGCTGGCTCGGCGTGGGCGTGATTGGCTCTTCCATGGCAAGGCCTCAAGCAAAACAGTGGACATGAACGATGCGCAGCACACCCCCCGGTGTCGCGGCGCCTGCTTCAAGGCTAGATGATTTTTTACACTTTCACGCAAAACTTCTGCCGGCGCTCGCAGGCGAAATGGCGAGGCGCCAACTACGCTCAATCAGGCAAACGACTGCGGTCGTCGAACAGATTCAGGACGAGGGCAAGGATGTTCCCGATGACAACAGCGTGTGTATCGCGAGCAACCCCAGCGCTCAGAACCCGGGCTCAACTGTCCGGTGTCGCGGGGCACAGGCGATGAAGACACCCTTCGCACAAACCAACCGACGCATCCTGATCATCGATGACACACCGGCGATTCACGATGACTTTCGCAAGATTCTCGCGCCACGCGCTCAGGACGAAGTCGAGTTGCAGCAGCTGGAGCAAACGCTGTTTGGCGATGCGCAAGCGCCGCATCTGACCTTCGAGCTCGATTCGGCCTATCAGGGCCAGGACGCTCTGACACTGGTCGAGCGTGCGCTGCACGCAGGCAATCCATATGCGCTGGCCTTCATTGATATGCGCATGCCGCCCGGCTGGGATGGCCTGGAAACCATCGAACAATTGTGGCGGGTCGATCCGAACCTGCAAATTGCCTTGTGCACGGCCTACAGCGATTACAGCTGGGAGGCGATGGCCGAGCGGCTGGAATTCGGCGATCAATTGCTGATTCTGAAAAAGCCCTTCGACAGTCTGGAAATTCGCCAGATGGCCAATGCCCTGACCTGGAAATGGCAGCTCGCTCAGGATGCGGCGCTGAAGATGCTCAGCCTGGAGCGCACCATCGAGGCCCGGGTTCATGAGCTGCTCAAGGTTTCGCATCTGTTGCAATACGACTCGCTCACCGGGCTGCCCAACAGCACCCTGCTCGGCGATCGTTTGACCCAGGCACTGGCGAACTGCCGCCGGCATGACAAACAACTGGTGGTGATGTTTCTCGGTCTGGACCGCTTCAAGCGCATCAACAATGCGCTGGGGCATCCGGCCGGCGACGAAATGCTCAAGCGCACCGGCCGGCAGTTGTCGTCCTGCGTACGCGACTCGGACTCGGTGTTTCGTTACGGTGCCGACGAGTTCGTGGTGATCCTTGGCGACATCAATTCCCCCCAGCAAATCCACGGCATCGCCGAGAAACTGCTCGCGACCATTCGCCAACCACAGACGATTGCCGGCCACGAGATCAGCGTGACCGCCAGCCTGGGCATGAGCCTGTATCCCGAGGACGGGCTGGAGGCCATCGAACTGATCAAGAAAGCCGAAACCGCGATGCACAACGTCAAGGAGCACGGTCCCGGTTCCAGCGCCTACTTCATCGAAGCCATGAACCAGCGCGCCCGTGAACAGCACAGCATCGAATCCGGTCTGCGCCGCGCCCTGCAGCAGCACGAATTCGTCCTCCACTATCAGCCAAAAATCGATCTGCGCAGTAATGTCGTGGTCGGTGCCGAAGCGCTGGTGCGCTGGCAGAAGCCCGGGCAGGCGCTGATCTATCCGGGCGACTTCATTGCCGTGGCCGAGGACAGCGGACTGATCGTGCCACTGAGTCAGTGGGTGCTCGCCGAAGCCTGCCGCCAGGCGCGCGAATGGCAACGGGCCGGACTGCCACCGATCAGCCTGTCGGTGAATATTTCGCCGATTGATTTTCGTCAGCCTGACTTCGTTGCGAGCATCGAGCGAGTGCTGGAGCAGTCCGGGCTGGCCGCGCAGACTCTCGAACTGGAAATAACCGAAGGCGTATTGATGCAGAACGTCGAGGCGACGATGACCGCGCTCAATCGTTTGAAAGCGCTGGGCGTGCGGCTGGCCATCGATGATTTCGGCACCGGCTATTCGAGCCTGAGTTACCTGCGCCGGTTTCCCATCGATGTGCTGAAGATCGATCAGTCCTTCATTCGTGGCTTGAGCTGCGACAGCAACGATGCCGCCCTTGTCGACGCGATCATCAGCCTGGGCAGGAGTCTGGGGCTCAAGGTCATCGCCGAAGGCATCGAGACGGCCGGGCAACTGGCCTATCTCAAGGATCGCCAATGCGCAGAAGGTCAGGGTTATTACTTCAGCCAGGCACTGCCGGCGGCGGCATTCGCCCAATGGCTCGCTCAGGGAAAAAGCGCTCCATGAAGTCACTGAACCGCCTGTCGAAACGCCCTTGGCAATGCATTTGCCCATTGCTGCTGTGCCTGTGCGCTGCCCGCGCGACAGCCGAACCGTTGGACGAGCCTCTCAAACCGTTGCCAGCCGTTACCGGCCAAAGCCCCGAGCGTGTGGCCCTCGGTCGGCAGCTATTCCACGACACACAGCTGTCGGTCAATAACACCCTGTCCTGCGCCAGTTGCCATCAACTGGAGAAGAACGGCGGGGTTTTTCGCGCGCTCTCTCTGGGTTTCGACGGCCAGCCGGTGGCCGTCAATACACCCACGGTGTTCAACGCCAGCCTCAATTTCAGGCAATTCTGGGACGGCCGCGTCGAGACGCTCGAAGAGCAGGCTGACGTGGTCATCACCAGCCCGCATGAAATGGGCAGTGACTGGGCGACGGTTGTAAAACGCATCGGCGAGGACGCCGATTACTCTCGCAAGTTTGCCGCGGTCTACCCGGACGGAGTCACCAAGACCAATATCCAGCGGGCGCTGGCGGCCTTTGAGCGCACCTTGTTGACCCCCGGTTCACGCTTCGATCAGTACCTGCTGGGCAACACCGCAGCCATCAGCTATGAGGAAAAACAGGGTTATCAGCGCTTCAAGGAATACGGCTGCATCGCCTGTCATCAGGGGGTCA